>Ga0194132_10000227_pt1 | contig 115174 bp, 113 predicted proteins | sample TA2KigOf80mmetaG_FD_148612 | JGI IMG/M metagenome (GOLD analysis project Ga0194132, IMG submission 148612) | Freshwater microbial communities from Lake Tanganyika, Tanzania - TA2015054 Kigoma Offshore 80m | ecosystem: Environmental > Aquatic > Freshwater > Lake | place: Tanzania: Lake... | reverse complement strand
CGGAATGGGATCGCGGGACAAGAACTTCTACAACCAGCTGATGGCAAGGATGGGATTCGAGCAAGCTGCCGCGGAAATCCAGGACAAGTATCTGGCCAAGGACTACGCGGGGGCCGCGGAGGCAGTACCCCTCGAGTTCCTGGACCGGACATCCCTCCTCGGACCCCCGGACCGAGTGCGCGATCGCCTCGCCGCGTATCAGGAGTCAGGGGTAACCACGCTGACGGTCGCGTCGTACGCAGGGACCCTCGACGAGCGCGTGGCCAGCCTCAGGCTGATGTCGGACGCCCTGGAAAGCTCCGGATTGGCCGATTGAGTGGCCGATCCGATCGGCTGGTTCGAAGCCGTGGTCCTGGGTCTCATCCAGGGACTCACGGAGTTCCTCCCGATCTCCTCTTCCGCCCACGTGCTGATCGTGTCCAAGATCTTCGGTTGGGGGGATCCCGGAGCGGCGTTCACTGCCGTGATCCAAATCGGAACAGAGGCGGCGGTCATCGTCTACTTCCGCAAGGACCTGTTGCGCATCCTGAGTGCCTGGTTCCGCTCGCTCCGCACCCGGAAAGGCACGTTCGATTCACGACTTGGGTGGTACATCATCATCGGCACAGTCCCCATCGTCGTTCTCGGTGTCTCCTTCACCCGACAGATCGAAACCGCGGCACGAAACCTGTGGCTCGTATCCAGCGTCCTCATCCTTTTCGGACTGGTGCTGGGATTTGCCGATAGGTACGGGACGAAAATGCGGTCCCTGTCCGGGATCACTCCACGTGACGGAGTGATCCTGGGCTTCGGACAGGCACTTGCACTCATCCCTGGGGTCTCGCGATCGGGCGCAACCATCACGACCGCTCTTGCCTTGGGGTACACGCGTGAGGCCGCGGCCCGCTACTCGTTCCTGCTCGCGATACCGGCCGTTCTCGGGGCCGGCTTCTATGAGGCGTCCAAAATCGGTGCGGCGTCGTCTGTGGCATGGGGACCAACCCTCACCGCGACGACAATCAGTTTCCTCGTCGGCTACGCGGTCATCACGTGGCTTCTGCGGTACATCAGCACGCACTCGTTCTTGCCGTTTGTCATCTACCGAGTCGTCCTTGGCTCTGCAGTACTCGTCCTGCTAACGCTCGGGGTCGTGAGCTCCTAAAGCCAACCGGACTTCTTGAACGCTCGGTACAGCAGCAGCACCACCAGGCCCATGAGGCCGAGAGCCAACGGGTACCCGAACTCCCAGTCCAGTTCCGGCATGTGGGAGAAGTTCATGCCATAAATACCGGCAATGACCGTGGGCACGACCCCCATCGCCGCATACGCGGAAATCTTGCGCATGTCCTTGTTCTGTTGAAGGTCCTGTAGAGCGGTTGACGCCATCAGCATTGTGAGCAGAAGATTGTCGATGGTGTCCACGCTCTCATCCACGCGAAGGATGTGTTCACGAATGTCTCGGAAGTAGGGGCGGAGGTCTTCGGGAACTTCCGGGGCTGATTCCGAGGCAAAGCGATGCGCCGCTGGAACCAACGGGCTCACCGCTCGTCGCACCTCCATGTTCTCCCGCTTCAGCTCGTAGATCCGCCGGGTCAACTGGGACACGGGCATGGAAGAAAACACTTGTGTCTCTATCTCATCAACGTCGTTCCCCACCTCGTCCATAACGGCCAAATAGCCATCAACGACGAAGTCCAGCACCGCATAGAGAATTGACACCGATCCGTGGCTGCGCAAGATCTCGCTGCCTTCGATCCGCTCCCGGACACCAGCAATGTCCCGCGATCCCCCTTGGCGAACGGTCACTGCATAGCGAGGACCGACGAATACTGAGATCTGCCCAGTCGCGACGCCACTCGTCGCCTCTTCGTAATCGAGCACCTTGAACAGGGCGAAGAGAGCACCCGATTCATCGACATCGAATTTCGCTCGCTGATGTGGATTGGAGGCATCTTCGACTTGAAGTGCTTCGAGGTGGAAGAGGTCGGCCACCAGCATCAGCTCAGGCCTTGTCGGACTCACCACATCCACCCAGACAAACGAATTCGCGTTGTCGAGACCACCGAGGGAGTCTTGGATCCTCGACACCACCCCCAGACCAACGAGGTCATCCCCCGAGGGCACGTGTCGAATCGTCGAGTCCGACAGGCAGCCGGCGGGGGAGTAGGTGCCGATGCTGCTGATCACGGGAGCATTCTGCCCGTTGCGAACGAAACCTCGCCTCACGGGCGGGGGTGTCGATGCGCATCTACAGTTGCGTCGTGTCGACAGTGGTGCTCGTGCGGCATGGCCGCACTACAGCGAACTCTTCCGGAATTCTGGCCGGCTGGAGCCCTGGGGTCTTCCTGGATTCGGACGGGGAGAAGCAGGTGCAGCGCGTGGGTTCAGCACTTGCCGGTGTGGCGCTCTCGGGAGTCGTCACGTCTCCACTCGACCGCACGCAGCAAACCGCAGAGGCAATCCTGGCCGCGCAGCGTGCAGCCGGTCATGAACCGGCATTCCATGTGGATCCGCGAGTCGGAGAGTGTCGGTATGGAGACTGGACCGGAAAGTCACTGTCGGACCTTTCCTCCGATCCACTCTGGGGCGCGGTTCAGGCCCATCCAAGTTCGGTGACGTTCCCGGGTCGCGAGGGCGAGGCGATGTTGGAAATGCAGCACCGCGCCACATCTGCCATCCGCGAGTGGAACGTGAATTTTGGTGATGCTGCTGTGTACGTCGTGGTGTCACATGGTGATGTGATCAAGGCTGTGCTTGCAGACGCCCTTGGTATGCATTTGGACCAGTTCCAGCGAATCCACGTCGACCCCGCATCGATCTCAGTCATTCACTACACACCGCTGAGGCCATTCGTCATCCGGACCAATGCGTCGACCGAGGCCCTGGGGGAGATCATCCCGAGGTTGTCCGATCGACCGGACGCAACATCGTCGGATGCCGCGGTTGGTGGAGGTGCGGGCCCGTGACTCGTCGAATTCTCCAATTCCGCCTCCCCGACCGCTTCGTTGTGGGCACCGTGGGGATGCCCGGGGAGCGCACCTTTTATCTGCAGGTTCGGCAGGGCTCCGAGCTCGTCTCGGTTGCCTTCGAGAAGCAGCAAGCGTCGGTGCTTGCCGAGCGTGTTGACCAGCTCCTCGACGAGGTGGTTGCGACTCGAGACCTTGGTAATGAGATCCCAGACAGCGGCCCGGGATCGATGCTCGACAACGAACCACTTGATGTGCCCCTGACCGAGGAGTTCCGCGTGGGTGCCATGGCCCTCGGCTGGGATGACTCCGTACGCCAAGTGGTCATCGAGGCACACGCCATCGCGGCGGAAGGTGAGGATGTTCCGGAACTCGCCGACGACGATGAGGATGGGCCGGACACCTTGCGCGTGTGGGTATCGCCGAGTTACGCGCGGGCGTTTGCCCAGAGGGCGCGCGCCGTCGTCGATGCTGGACGCCCGCCATGTCCGTTCTGCCAACAGCCCCTGGATCCGGCCGGTCACATCTGCCCACGAGCGAACGGCTACCGGCGCCGCGAACTTCCGTGACGTCTTTCGCCGCCGCGCTCGCCGAAGCGGAACTTGTCGTCGAGGGGCGCCTTGTCGACGCTAGCAATGCAACGCTTCTGTGCACGGTCGACGGACGGCGCTGCGTGTATAAGCCGGTTGCGGGGGAGCGCCCGCTCTGGGACTTTCCAGCGGGATCGCTGGCCGGGAGGGAGATCGCGGCATTCGAAGTGGATCGACTGCTGGGGTGGGAATTCATCCCTCTGACCCTGTGGCGCGCGGTCGGGCCCGCCGGTGCTGGAATGGTTCAAGAATGGTGTGAGGAATCGTCGATCGGTGAGATCGTCACCGTGACTCCCCTCGACGATGTTCCGACCGGATGGCGAGTCGTGGTCGAGGCACGCGACCCATCGGGAAGTCCGGTCGCACTTGCGCACGCGGATATCGACACACTCCAACGGCTCAGCATCCTCGATGCAATCATCAACAACGGCGATCGGAAGGGGGGACATATCCTCACGCTTCCTGGCGGTGTGGTTCGCGCAGTGGACCACGGTGTGGCGTTTCATCCGGAGAATAGGTTGCGCACCGTGCTCTGGGGTTGGGCAGGCGAATCGCTGCCGGCGGACATCGCCCTGGACCTTCGTGCCCTTCGCCGGACCTTGGGTGACGTCGTCCCGGACGTCGATCGGTGGCTCTCGACCGAGGAATCGCGTGCACTTCGCGCCAGAGTGGATGCACTCCTCAAGGCCGGGAGCTTCCCGGAGCCCTCGGAGGAGTGGCCGGCGATTCCCTGGCCGGTCTTCTAACGTCGCTACCCTTCCCCGGTGAAGAGTTGGGCCGCACCGACTATTCCCCATCTGCCGGGACAGGGGGGCCGTCTCCAACTCTTCGACACGTCGACGCGAACGAAGGTCGACAGCGCTCCTGCCCTCGACGCGTCCATGTATGTGTGCGGAATCACCCCCTACGACGCCACACATATCGGCCACGCGAACACCTACGTGGCATTCGATCTCATCAATCGTGTCTGGCGTGATTCCGGACACACCGTGCGCTACGTCCAGAACGTCACGGATATCGATGACCCGCTTCTGGTTCGGGCGTCGGAGACCGGTCAGGACTGGCGCGCGATCGCGGATAGGGAGACCGAGCTATTCCGTGAGGACATGTCCGCGCTTCGAGTGATCCCCCCGGATCACTACGTGGGTGCTGTCGAGTCGATTCCCTCCGTCGTGACATATGTGGAGCGCCTGCTCGAATCGGGCGAGGTCTATCGCGTCGATGACGACCTGTACTTTCGGGTTCGCAGCGAACCGAGTTTCGGCTCGGTGGCCGGCCTCGATGATGACAGGATGCGTGTGATCTTCGCCGAGAGAGGCGGGGATCCCGATCGCCCGGTAAAGCAGGATCCGCTGGACTGCCTGGTGTGGCAGGCCGCTCGTCCGGGAGAGCCCTTCTGGGAGTCGACTCTCGGACCCGGGAGGCCCGGCTGGCATATCGAGTGCGCCGCCATCGCAGTGGACTACCTGGGAGTTCCCATCGACGTCCAAGGCGGAGGGAGCGACCTTGCCTTCCCGCATCATGAGATGGGTGCAGCCGAGGCGCTAAGAGTCACCGGTCAGGAGGCGTTCGCGCGCCTCTTCGTGCATTCGGGCATGGTGAGTTGGCAGGGGCACAAGATGAGCAAGTCCCGAGGAAACCTGGTGTTCGTTGCCGCCCTACGCTCCGACGGCGTGGACCCCATGGCACTTCGACTCGCGCTGCTGGCCCACCATTACAGGAGTGATTGGGCCTGGACCCCGCAGGGTCTCGAAGGTGCGCGCACACGCGTGGACGCGTGGCGCGCTGCCGCCAGTCGCTCGGCTGCTAGCCCTGCCGAGCCGCTTCTCGAGGCCGTTCGCGCCGCCCTCGCGGACGACCTCGCGACGCCAGCGGCAATCGATGCCATCGACGCGTGGGTACACCGTGACGGGACCGACTCTGGAGCCCCGAACCTCATGGCCCGCATGGTGGATGCACTCCTCGGCGTCCAACTTCACTAGCCGGCTGCATCTCGATGGGAGGCTAGGGACATGAGCTCTGCCGCGCGAGTCATCGACCCAACCACCACCCCCGCGTGGACGGCCCTGCGCGGGCTCAGCGCGACCGTGGGACAAATGTCCCTCCGAGAGATTGCGGGTACCAATCGAGACTTCCTGCGGTTCGATGCCGCGGAGTGGAATCTAGATGCGTCACGGCAGCGGGTCACCCGGGAAGTCTTCGACCAACTCCTTGCACTGGCGGAACAGACACATGTCCTGGCTCATCGTGACGCGATGCGCACCGGTGACCACGTCAACACGACGGAGGATCGGGCCGCACTCCACATGGCGTTGCGCGCCGAACCTGGCGACATCTGGTGCGACGGGGACATCGACGTCGTGAACGCGGTGCAGACCGAGTTTGACCGCATGGCGGAGATCAGCGATCGCGTCAGGGATGGGCGGTGGCTGGGCTCCACGGGCAAGCGCATCTCCCACGTGATCAACATCGGAATAGGTGGATCCGACCTCGGCCCCGCGATGATCTACCAGGCTTTGGGTGCATTCCGAGATCCTCGGATCACCTGCGTGTTCGTCTCGAACGTAGACCCGGTCGACATCCACGACGCGCTCAGCGCATGCGATCCGGAATCGACCTTGGTAATCGTGTCGTCGAAGACGTTCACCACTCGGGAGACGATTAGTAACGCGCTCCAGGCCCGTGAGTGGCTGACCCATACCCTTGGTCCTACCTCGGTCGCCACGCACTTCCTCGCAGTGTCGACGAACATCCCCGCCGCACAAGAATTCGGAATTCCGCGTGAATCCGTGGTGGGATTCTGGGAGTGGGTAGGTGGTCGCTACTCCGTTGATTCGGCGATCGGTCTAAGCCTCATGATCGCTTTGGGCCCAGCACAGTTCCGCGACATGCTGCGCGGCTTCCGGGACATGGATCAGCATTTTCTGTCAGCACCTCCCGAGAGAAATGTTCCTGTCGTGATGGCGCTCTGTGGAATCTGGAATCGAGACTTCCTGGGCATCGAGTCAGTGGCCGTTCTGCCCTACTCCCAGCGTCTCGCGCGATTCCCGGCGTACCTCCAACAACTGACGATGGAGAGCAACGGCAAGTCCGTTCGCCGCGACGGTCACCCCGTGAGCTATCCGACCAGCCCGATTTACTGGGGCGAACCTGGAACCAACGGCCAACACTCCTTCTACCAACTCCTGCACCAAGGGACGTCCACCGTGGCGTGCGACATTATCGTGATTGCCCGACCAGATGGCTCGGAGCTACTGATGCACGACATCCTCGTCGCGAATGCCCTCGCGCAAGCTTCCGTCTTAAGCATGGGCCGTTCCGCGGATGAGGTCCACGACGGCTCAGCAGATCTGGTTGCGCATCGAGTGATGGCGGGGAACACCCCGGTCATGATGATGATGACTGGGGCGCTCACACCCCGCTCCCTCGGCGCGCTGATCTCCCTCTATGAGCACATGGTCTTCGTCCAGGGTGCCGTGTGGGGAATCAACTCCTTCGATCAATGGGGAGTGGAATTCGGGAAGGTCGTTGCGCAGGGAATCGAGAAGGACATTGCCGCAGGCGTCTGGGACGACCCCACTCTGGATGGCCCCACCCGGCATTCCCTTCGCGCCTTCCTCGAGCGTCGCGAAAGGGGCTAAGCGCCTCCGCGTCGGCGCAGGTACCGCTCGAACTCCTTGGCGATCGCCTCGCCGGAGGCTTCGGGAAGTTCCGTCGTGTCACGCGCCTCCTCCAACTGGCGCACGTACTCTGCGACTTCATCGTCATCCTCGGCGAGTTCGTTGACGCCCGTCTCCCAGGCCCGCGCTTCTTCGACGAGATCCTCCATGGGAACGGGGATGTCGAGCAAGTCCTCGACTCGACGTACGAGCGCGAGAGTTGCTTTGGGGGAGGGCGCTTGCGACACGTAGTGAGGGATAGCGGCCCACAGGGAGACCGCTGGGATGCCGAAGCGCTCACATGCCTCCTGCAAGACGCCGACGATTCCCGTTGGTCCCTCGTACGTAGACGGCTCCATGCCGAGTTCCTGCCGCAGTTCCGGATCGGTGCACGAGCCGGTCACCGGCACGGGACGGCTATGCGGGTTGTCCGACAAGAGGGCGGCCAGAGTCACGAAAAGGGAGATATTGAGTTCTGCAGCCAACCCAAGGATCTCTCGCGAGAACTGCTGCCACTTCATGTTCGGTTCGATGCCCTGAACCAGCACGACGTCGCGCGGGAAAAGGGGTGCCCGAGCCACGTACAGCCGTGTAGTCGGCCACTGCAACTGCCGAACCCCCTCGGCGTCGAGGGAAATCAGCGGCCTGGTCACTTGGTAGTCGCAATACTCCTCCGAGTCCAACTCGGTCAGTGGCTCGGCGGACCACACATCGCGCAGGTGCTCGATGGCGGCGGACGCTGCCTCGCCGGCGTCGTTCCACCCCTCGAACGCGGCGATCATGACCGGATCGTTCAGGGCCGGAAGGTCATCGAAGTCGGTCATGCAACTCCCACATGTCCACCAGCCTAGGCCGTGTCGCGGTTCTCGTGCCGTGCACGGAGAACTGAGGGGAACTACGCTCGACCCGCTATGCCGACACACCTGCCAACCACGGGTCCGGGGTCACTCCGAGGCGCCTGGTCCACTCGTGTGGTCGTGGCAGACGGGGCAATGGGCACCATGCTCCAGGCCCGCAACCCCACGCTGGAGGACTTTCAGGGTCACGAAGGCTGCAACGAGATTCTCAACGTGACTCGTCCCGACATCGTCGCGGATGTCCACCGTGCCTTTCTCGAGGTGGGTGCGGATTGCATCGAGACGAACACGTTCGGAGCCAACCTCGCGAACCTGTCGGAATACGACATCCCCGAGCGGATCTACGAACTAGCCCACGCTGGTGCCGCGATCGCCCGTGAAGTGGCGGACGAGTGGTCCTCCTCGGAAAGACCTCGGTGGGTCCTCGGATCCGTGGGACCAGGTACAAAACTGCCCTCTCTGGGTCACGTGCACTATCGCGATCTACGCGATGCCTACGAAACCCAGGTGCGTGGATTGATCGATGGCGGGGTGGACGCGGTACTCGTCGAAACCGCGCAGGACCTGCTCCAAGCGAAGGCCGCACTGATCGGCGCACGCCGCGCCCTCGATGCCTCGGGCCTCGATTTGCCGCTGATCGCCCAGGTCACCGTGGAGACGACGGGAACGATGCTTCTGGGGACGGAGATCGGGGCAGCGCTCACCGCACTCGAGCCGCTCGGTATCGACGTCATCGGACTCAACTGCGCCACCGGTCCCCTCGAGATGAGCGAGCACCTTCGTACCCTGAGTCAGCAGGCGCGAGTGGCGCTGTCCGCGATGCCCAATGCCGGACTGCCCATCGTCACCGCACAGGGTGCTTACTACCCGCTCACGCCGGAAGAACTGGCCACGGCTCACGAAACTTTCGTGCTCGACTATGGCCTCTCCCTGGTGGGTGGATGCTGCGGCACGACCCCGGAACACATCGCGGCGGTGGTGGAGCGCGTATCACACCTCGCGTTGCCGGAGAGATACCCACGTCCGGTCGCCGCCGTGAGCAGTCTGTACCAGCAGGTGCCGCTCGTCCAAGACTCCACGTACCTGTCGATCGGAGAGAGGACCAATGCGAACGGCTCCAAAGCCTTCCGCGGGGCCATGCTCGGTGCAGACATTGAACAGTGCGTGGAGATTGCCCGCGATCAGATCCGTGATGGTGCGCATGTCCTCGACCTCTGTATCGACTACGTAGGCCGCGACGGCGTGTCGGACATGTCGGAGATCGCCTACCGGATGGCCACCTCCTCGACACTCCCATTGATGCTCGACTCCACGGAGCCTGGAGTCCTCGAGGCAGGGCTCGAGCGCCTTGGGGGACGCTCAATCATCAACTCGGTGAACTTCGAGGATGGTGATGGTCCCGATTCACGGTTCGCCCGAACCATGCCCCTGGTCGTCGAGCATGGGGCTGCAGTGGTTGCACTCACGATCGACGAGGAAGGCCAAGCCCGAACGGCTGAATGGAAGACCCGGGTCGCCACGCGATTGATTGAGCGCCTCACGGGGGAGTGGGGATTGCGGACGTCGGACATTCTCGTTGACCCGTTGACATTCCCGATCGCAACTGGTCAGGAGGAGACCCGCAGGGACGGGATCGAGACCATTGAGGCCATCCGGGAGATTCATCGAGTGTTTCCAGAGGTCAACACCGTGGTCGGCCTCTCCAATGTGTCGTTTGGCCTGAATCCGGCGGCGCGCCAGGTGCTCAACTCAGTTTTCCTCCACGAGTGCGCCGAAGCAGGGCTGACTTCCGCGATCGTCCACGCGTCGACGATCCTCCCGATGAATCGGATCGACCCCGAACATCGAGCCGTCGCCCTCGACCTGGTCTACGACCGACGTGAGTACGACGACTCGGGCAATGTGACCTACGACCCCCTCCAGCGGTTCCTGGAGCTATTCGAGGGAGCGGAGTCGACGTCCCTCCGCGCATCCAAGGCCGAGGAGCTCGCTGGTCTTCCCTTGCGGGAGAGGTTGCAGCGCCGCATCATCGACGGCGAACGGCAGGGCCTGGATGACGACCTGGCACTGGCGCTGCAGGAGATGTCGGCGTTGGAGATCGTCAACGACCATCTCCTCGCTGGCATGAAGGTCGTAGGTGATCTCTTCGGATCAGGGGAGATGCAGTTGCCCTTCGTGCTGCAGAGTGCGGAAGTCATGAAGAATGCGGTCGCGTATCTCGAGCCCTTCATGGAGCGCTCAGATGAGTCCGGTAAGGGCACGATGGTCTTGGCGACAGTCAAGGGTGATGTCCACGACATCGGAAAGAACCTCGTCGACATCATCCTGAGCAACAACGGTTACAACGTGGTCAACATCGGCATCAAACAGCCGGTCTCCACGATCATCGAGGCAGCGCAGGAACACAACGCCGATGTGATCGGGATGAGCGGCCTGCTTGTAAAGAGCACCGTGATCATGAAGGAGAACTTGGAGGAAATGAACGCTCGCGGCATCGCCGCGGACTTCCCGGTGATTCTCGGGGGAGCGGCGTTGACTCGTGCGTACGTTGAGCAGGACCTGGCAGAGCTGTACCTCGGTGATGTTCGCTACGCCAGGGATGCCTTTGAGGGCCTCAAGCTCATGGACATCATCATGGCGATGAAGCGAGGTGAGGAAGGTGCCCAACTCCCGGAGCCGCGGCAGAGGCGGGTCCGCACGTCATCCGCAGCACGCGTGAGCGATGTCGAGGTTCCGGAGCGATCGGATGTCGCGATCGACAATCCGGTTCCGATTCGCCCTTTCTGGGGCGATCGTGTTGTCCGAGGTGTCCCACTGGCCGAGTACCTGCCCTATTTGGACGAGCGCGCGCTCTTCATGGGGCAGTGGGGGTTGAAATCTGCGCGTGGTGATGGTCCCAGCTACGAGGAGCTCGTCGAAACTGAGGGGAGACCGCGGCTGCGCTACTGGATCGACCGCATCCAAACGGAAGCAATGATCGAGCCAGCGGTGGTCTACGGCTACTTCCCCTGCGTCTCCCACGGCGACACCCTTGACGTCTACGACGCATCCGGTGAGGCGATCGCGGCTTCCTTCACATTCCCCCGTCAGCGGCGGGGCAGGTTCCTGTGCCTCTCCGACTTCTTCCGGCCGACATCGACCGCCGAACGGGACGTAGTGGCCCTCGACGTCGTGACCATGGGCAACGCCGCATCCCGGGCCACCGCACGGCTCTTTGAACAGGATGCCTACCGCGACTACCTCGAGCTCCATGGGCTCAGCGTTCAACTCACCGAGGCCCTCGCCGAATATTGGCATTCACGCATCCGCGCGGAGCTCGGATTCGGCGACGAGGATGAGCACGACATGGACATCCTGATCAGCAAGCAGGGCTACCGAGGGTCTCGATATTCGTTTGGGTACCCGGCCTGCCCCGATCTCGAACTGCAGGTGGGACTCTTCGAGCTACTCAAGCCTGAGCGGATCGGCGTGGAACTCTCCGAGGAGTTCCAGATTCACCCCGAGCAGTCGACGAGCGCGATCATCGTCCACCACCCGGAAGCAAAGTACTTCAACGCCGTCTGATCAGGCACCCTCTCGACGACTGGTCTCCAGGATCTCCTCCACCCCGGGGAACGGAGGAGGTGAGCCTTCAAATGCGGGACAGAACTCCTTGAAGGAGCACCAGTTGCACAACTTCGACGGCGTTGGCTTGAAACCTTCGGCAACAGCCACACGAATCGCGTCGCGGATCCCGAGGATCGACACCTCGGTTGCGATGAGTTGCTCTTCGGACGGTTCGAGACGGAGAATCTGTCCGTCCCCCAGGTACATCAGTTGAAGCATGCTGGGAACGGTTCCCGTCGAACGCCACCACATCAATGCGTAGAAGCGCATCTGGAACATCGCCTTGCCTTCGAACCGCGGGCCCGGTGCTCGGCCCGTCTTATAGTCGACGATGCGAACACGCCCATCCGATGAGATCTCCACGCGGTCAATGAATCCGCGTCCCACGAATCCTGGTTCCAACTCGGCGCTAATGGCCATCTCGCGGGCGTGGGGGGTGATGCGTCGTGGATCTTCGAGGGTGAAATAGGTATCCACGAGGGGATAGAGAGGCCTCAGGATCGTCTCAGTGAGTTGGTCGACATTGCGGTCATCCTTCATGCCCTCGGTGAGTGCGCCGAAGGCGTCAGGGTCTGCCTCGCGGAGTGCGAGGAGGGCATCGCGAAGTAGGTCACGCGTCACTTCGGTCGTCCGCGTTCCCGGAGGACGATCCATCAATTCCTCGAGTGCCGAGTGCACCAGGGTTCCGCGAATCGCTGCGGCCGAGGGTGCCTCGGGAAGCCGATCGATGGACCGCAATCGGAAGAGAAGAGGGCAATTCTGAAAATCACTTGCCCGCGATGGCGACAGCGAGCGCGGGAATCCGATGTCCACCGGTGCGAGCTCGTCCATTCCGGCACCCTAGTGACGGATAGGGTCCTGGGGTGGCGCGCCGTCCCAGCCATCCCGCAGCACCAACGGATCCGGTCGATCCGCGTGTGCACCGTGGTCCCCGACTTGCCGCGGGGGAGATTGTGCATCTCCTGGATCCCCGGGGGAACAAATACACGATCACTCTGGAATCGGGGAAGGCACTGCACACGCACCGCGGACAGATCGACCACGACTCGCTCATCGGCAACCCTCCGGGCGTCACGGTTCTCTCGACCAAGGACGTGGAATTCCTGGTCATGCGGCCGCACCTTGATGACTACGTGCTGGGAATGCCCAGGGGCGCGGCCGTGGTGTACCCGAAGGATGCTGCCCGCATCGTGGCGCTCGCGGACGTGGGCGACGGCTCATCGATCATCGAGGCAGGCGCTGGATCAGGTGCGCTGACCTGCTATCTGGTGAGGGCAGCGGGTACACACGGGCGTGTTCTATCGATCGAGGCCCGCGCGGACTTCGCGGAGATCGCGACCGAGAACGTACGTCGTTGGTTCGGGGGAACACCACGAACCTGGTCGATCGAGGTCGGGCCGTTTCAGGAGTTGGCGTTGGGCGTTGCACCCGAGAGCGTGGACGCCGTGGTGCTCGACATGCTCGCCCCCTGGGAGTGTCTGTCTGCCGCAGACGTCGTCCTCGTGCCCGGGGGGGCACTGGTCGTGTATGTCGCGACCACGACCCAGATGTCCAGGGTGGTGGAAGAGATGAGGGCCAGTGGCCGGTGGGTGGAGCCACGGGCCGAGGAGTTGATGCTGCGCACCTGGCATCTGGACGGACTTGCCGTGCGGCCTGATCACCGGATGAATGGACACACGGGATTTCTGGTGTCCACCCGCCGCATGGCGGCCCATGCCTCGCCCCCCCGGAGGCACCGACGCCCCGCACCAGGGGCGTACGGATCCGACTACTCGGGTCCCGGGGCGACGGAGTCAACCGGCGATTAGAGTCCTAGAGACGAAGGGAGCATCATGGGCGCCGAAACCCCAGCTAGCCGCATGCACGAGCTGGAGACGAACCTCGCGCACGTACGCGGGGAGCTGGCAGCCCAGCGCGACCACAATGCTCGACTCATCTCCACACTGCGTGAGGCCCGGGAGCAGATCGTCACCCTCAAGCAGGAACTCGACCGCCTGGCGCAGCCGCCGAACGGATACGCAACCTTCATCTGTCGACATGCGGACAACACGATCGACATCAGTCTCGCGGGTCGGAAGATGCGGGTCACGGCCTCGCCCACCATCGACGTGGAAGCACTGCGCCCCGGGCAGGAACTCGTGGTCAACGAGGCCATGAACGTGGTGGACGTGCGTGAGTTCGAGTCCGTGGGCGAGATAGTCACCCTCAAGGAGCGCCTCAGTGATGGCCGGGCCCTGGTGGTCGGGCATACCGATGATGAGCGTGTCGTTCGTCTGGCCGGAAGTCTCAACGGTGTCCAGCTCCGCGCCGGCGACGCGCTGCTGTGTGATATCCGGAGCAACTACGCCATCGAACGCGTTCCCAAGGCCGAGGTCGAGCAACTGATTCTCGAGGAGGTGCCCAATATCCAGTATGAGGACATTGGTGGCCTCCGCGATCAGATCGAAGCCATTCGCGACGCAGTCGAGCTTCCATTCCTCCACGCGGATCTCTTCGCCGAGCACCAACTCAAGGCGCCGAAGGGGATCCTGCTCTATGGGCCTCCGGGATGTGGCAAGACACTGATCGCGAAAGCGGTCGCGAACTCCCTTGCCCGCAAGGTCGCCGAGCGCACCGGCCGCGAAGAAACCCGATCCTTCTTCCTGAACATCAAGGGGCCCGAGCTGCTCAACAAGTACGTCGGCGAGACAGAGCGGCACATCCGACTCGTGTTCCAGCGCGCCCGTGAGAAGGCATCAGAGGGTCTGCCCGTGATCGTGTTCTTCGATGAAATGGATTCTCTGTTCCGCACACGGGGTACGGGTGTGAGCAGCGATGTGGAAAACACGATCGTTCCGCAGCTGCTAAGTGAAATCGATGGCGTGGAGACCCTCGAAAACGTGATAGTCATAGGCGCCTCGAACCGCGAAGACATGATCGATCCGGCAATTCTCCGGCCGGGGCGGCTCGATGTGAAGATCAAGATCCAGCGACCGGATGCGGAGGGTGCGCGGGAAATTCTCTCCAAGTACCTGACACCCGATGTTCCACTCCATTCCGAGGACATCCGGGAGAACGGCGACGATCGCAACGTCACGTGCGCGAACATGATCCAGCGCGCGGTCGAGCAGATGTACTCGGAGAGTGAGGACAATCGCTTCCTCGAGGTGACGTACGCGAACGGCGACAAGGAAATCCTCTACTTCAAGGACTTCAACTCGGGAGCGATGCTGGAGAACATTGTTGCTCGAGCGAAGAAGAGTGCCATCAAAGCGTTCCTCGACACAGGGGAAAAGGGCATTCGAGTCCAACACCTCCTCGAGGCCTGCATTGACGAGTTCCGCGAAAATGAAGACCTCCCGAACACCACTAATCCAGACGACTGGGCGCGGATCTCCGGGAAGAAGGGCGAGCGGATCGTCTTTATCCGCACACTCATCCAGGGGAAGAAGGGCGCAGAAGCGGGTCGATCCATCGACACCGTTTCGCACACGGGCCAGTACCTGTGAATAGCGCGCTAGGAGGCGCGACATGAGCGTCCACCGGATCATGGGGATCGAGACCGAGTACGGAATCTCGGTCACAGGGCAACCATCGATGAATGCCATGGTCGCCTCGAGCCACATCGTGAACGCCTACGCGTCGCTGGTGGGCGCAGTTGGCGCCACCCGGCCCCGCTGGGACTACGAGCTCGAGTCACCACTCCGGGATGCCCGCGGATTCGACATCTCACGGGCGGACGCGGACCCCAGCCAACTGACCGACGAGGACCTCGGGCTCGCGAATGTCATTCTCACCAACGGTGCGCGGCTGTATGTCGACCATGCCCACCCGGAGTATTCAAGCCCGGAGGTAACCAACCCACGGGACGCGGTGATCTGGGATCGAGCAGGAGCCGTGATTATGCATCGCGCAGCCCACCTGGCCCAAGCGGCAACGGGTATGCAGTTCCTGCTCTATAAGAACAACACCGACAACAAGGGTGTTTCCTACGGGTGCCACGAGAACTACCTCATGCGTCGTGAGACACCCTTCACGTCAATCACGAACGCCTTGATCCCGTTCTTCATCACTCGACAGGTATTCACGGGTGCTGGCCGCCTCGGCCGGGGCCAGGATGGGTCCAGCGTGGGCTTCCAGTTGAGCCAGCGGGCGGACTTCTTCGAGGTCGAGGTAGGCCTCGAAACAACCCTGAAGCGGCCCATCATCAACACCCGCGATGAGCCTCACGCGGATCCCGAGCGCTACCGCAGGCTTCACGTCATTGTCGGGGATGCGAATCTCAGTGACACTGCCACGTACCTGAAGATGGGCAGCACCGCCATCGTGTTGGCGATGATCGAGGGCGGAGTGCCGGAGATCCTGGGTCTGATGCCCGCACAGCCCGTGCGAGAGATGCACGCAGTGTCCTACGACTACGACCTCGAGCATCTCGTCGCCTTGGAGCGCGGCCGGTCCATGACGGCACTCGAGATTCAGGCTGTCTTCCTCGAGGCCGCCTGGACGTTCTGTGACGGACCTCTCGGGATTGACGAACAGACAAAGGACGTTCTAGTGCTGTGGGAGAGGACCCTCGATTTCTTGAATAATGATCGGGCCGCGGCTGCACACACGGTCGACTGGTGTGCCAAGTTGGCGTTGATGGAGGGGTATCGACGTCGGGACGGGCTCTCGTGGACTGATCCACGATTGGCACTTATCGATCTGCAGTATTCCGACATGCGTTCTGAGAAGGGCCTCGCGTACCAGCTCGAAAGGCGTGGGTCCCTTGCCCGGATGGTTTCCGACGACGAGGTTGCCCATGCCGTTGCGCGTCCACCCCGGGACACGCGAGCCTTCTTCCGCGGCGAGTGCATGCGCCGTTACCCCGACAACATCGCCGCGGCCGCCTGGGACTCGGTGGTCTTCGATCTTCCCGAGGCCGAAACCCTGCTCCGCGTCCCGACCATGGAGCCCACCCGTGGGACGGCCGCGCACGTCGAGCACCTACTCGATCGCGCCACGACCGCGGGTGCACTGGTGCGTCTCCTCCAAGGTGACGGGGCCGCCCCCGAGTAGGGGAGTTAGCCTTCTGTCATGGCCGCCCAGGAGAGCACGAGCAAGCGAACGAAATCACCCACAACCCAGGACGAGGACGTTCCCGCGTCCCAGATTGACACGTCGGTCCTGGATGCCGACGTCGACGCGATCCTCGATGAGATCGACGAGGTGCTCGAGGAGAACGCGGAGGACTTCGTCAAGTCCTTCGTGCAAAAGGGCGGACAGTGAGGCAGAACGACGGCTTCAGCCAGGCCTTCCGCGCATCGGACACGGTCTCCTTCGCCGACTTCCTCGGGCGCGTGTTACCTACGGTCCCGCTCGGAGAGTCGCCCTCCCACGACCCCGGCATAGTCCACGGCACGACGATCGTCGCCCTGCGGTGCTCTGGTGGTGTGGTCATGGCCGGTGATCGCCGGGCCACGATGGGCAACTACATCGCACAGAAGGACATCGAGAAGGTGTTCCCCGCAGACGATCTCTCCGTCGTTGGCATCGCGGGAACCGCAGGAATTGGCGTGGAGCTCGTCCGGCTGTTCTGCGTCGAGTTGGAGCATTACGAGAAGATCGAAGGCTTCCCTCTCTCGCTGGAGGGGAAGGCGAATCGACTGGCGAGCCTCCTGCGCACCAACCTCGGGCTCGCCATGCAGGGGCTCGCAGCCGTCCCGCTCTTCGCTGGCTTCGACCCCCGTAGTGACCGCGGCCGGATTTTCTCCTACGACGTCACGGGTGGACGCTACGAGGAACACGACTTCTATGCCGTCGGATCGGGCTCCACATTCGCACGAGGATCCCTGAAGAAGCTCTATCGCCGAGACATCGACTGCTCAATGGCGGTGCAAGTTGCACTCGAAGCCCTCTTCGATGCCGCGGACGACGACAGCGCCACCGGCGGACCCGACCCCGCGCGTGGGATCTACCCCGTCATCGCGAGGGTCACCCGTGACGGTGTCACCATGCTCGATGACGCCGAGGTGGGCCCCCGGGTATCGCGAATGCTCGCTCTCCGACACGAGAATCCCGATGGCCCGACCGTGACGGTGGGGGGCGAGTCATGAGCGTTCCGTTCTACGTCTCGCCCGAGCAGATCATGAAGGACAAGGCGGATTTCGCTCGCAAGGGCATTGCGCGTGGGCGCAGTGTTGTCGTGCTCCAGGCGGACGCGGGAATCCTTTTTGTCGCGGAGAATCCCTCCAAAGCCCTCCATAAGATCAGTGAGATCTACGACCGGATCGGATTCGCCGCCGTCGGGAAGTACAACGAATTCGAGAATCTGCGTGTCGCTGGTATCCGTCTCGCGGACCTTCGCGGATATAGCTACGACCGATCGGATGTCACGGGACGCGGCCTCGCGAACGCCTATGCGCAGACCCTCGGTTCGATTTTCACCGAGACCACCAAGCCATATGAGGTGGAGATCGTCGTGGCGGAGCTCGGCATCACTGGCGATCTGGATCAGATCTACCGACTGACTTTCGACGGGTCCGTGGCCGACGAACAGGGGTACGTGGCCATGGGGGGTCTCGCCGACGCGATTTCCACCTATCTCAAGGAGCATTGGACGCCAGGACGTTCGCTCGGCGCGAACCTGCGCCTCGCCGTTGCGGCCCTCAATGCACACGGTGCTGAGCAGCCTCGATCCCTGACGCCCGAGGACCTCGAGGTGGCCATGCTCGATCGCGCCCGAGCACGACGAACGTTCCGCCGGCTCGATGACGCCGAGGTGGCCGCGCTTCTCGTCGCGGACTCCTGATCACCACGTAGGCTCGCGATGTGGAACGGCGCATCTTCGGCATCGAGACCGAGTACGGGGTCACCTGCACGTTCCGAGGCCAGCGCAGGCTGAGCCCCGACGAGGTCGCCCGCTACCTGTTCCGCCGCGTGGTGTCCTGGGGACGAAGCAGCAATGTTTTCCTGCGCAATGGATCTCGCCTCTACCTGGACGTCGGCTCCCACCCCGAGTACGCAACCGCCGAATGCGACTCCATCACACAACTGATCGCCAACGACAGGGCGGGGGAGCGGATCCTCGAGGGATTGTGCGTCGATGCCGAGCATCGGCTCCGCGAGGAGGGAATCAATGGCGACATCTATCTCTTCAAGAACAATACGGACTCCGCGGGGAATTCCTATGGGTGTCACGAGAACTTCCTCGTGGAACGTAGCGTCGATTTCCCCGCTCTGGCCGAGGGGTTCATCCCATTCCTGATCTCCCGGCAGGTGATCGCGGGAGCCGGGAAGGTACTGCAGACACCGCGTGGTTCTTTGTACTCGCTCAGTCAACGCGCGGACCACATCTGGGAGGGAGTCTCGAGCGCCACTACCCGGTCCCGACCCATCATCAACACCCGCGATGAACCCCATGCCGATGCAGACCTCTACCGCCGGCTCCACGTCATCGTCGGGGATAGCAATATGAGCGAGACCACCACCATGGTGAAGGTGGAGAGCGCGGATCTTGTTCTTCGAATGCTCGAATCCGGGACGGTGATGCGGGACATGAGCTTGGAGAACCCCATCCGCGCGATCCGTGAGATCAGCCACGACATGACGGGGCAACAGAAGGTTCGGCTCGCCAACGGCCGCGAGATCTCGGCTCTCGAAATGCAGAGTGAGTACTTCGAGAAGGTCTCGACCTTCGTGGATCGCCGGGATCTCCGGCAGATACCGGTAGTTGCGCGCACGATGGAACTGTGGGAACGCACCATCAAAGCCGTGGGGGCCCAAGACATTTCTCTTATCGACCGTGAGATCGATTGGGCCATCAAGTTGAGGCTGATCGACCGCTACATGGCGAAGCACAACCTCACGCTCACCTCTGCGAAGGTTGCGCAGCTAGACCTCGCCTACCACGACATCAATCGCGCACGCGGCCTCTACTACCTGCTGGAGCGTCGCGGGTTGGTCGATCGCGTCATCACGGATCTGGACGTGTTCGAGGCCAAGGTGACACCGCCCCAGACGACCCGCGCGAAGTTACGTGGTGACTTCGTGCGCCGGGCCCAAGAGAGAAGAAGGGACTTTACCGTCGACTGGGTGCACCTGAAGCTGAACGATCAGGCGCAACGCACCGTTCTCTGCAAGGACCCCTTCGTATCTGTGGACGAGCGTGTCGAGCGTCTGATCGCGAGCATGTGATGTTTGTTAGGGTCCTCGGGTGAAGAGACTCTCCGTCACCGCCGTCCTGCTCGCCTCACTGTTCCTCGCGGCGTGCTCGCAGAGCAGCGAACCTGCAGACCAAGCGGCCGCGCCCGACGCGGCCGAGTGGGTGACATCCGATTGCACCAGCCTCACCGAGATCGTCGACGACACGGCCGCGCTGGCAGATGCCGACCTCGTCGCCCCCGGGGTGGCTGTCACCATCACCGACCCGGCCAGTCCGAGCATCAGCGTCCAGCCCGGGACCGAGCCGCCCGCGGACTTGATCAGCGGTGTCGTTCGCGAGGGCTCGGGCGATGCGGCGGAGTTGAACGACACCGTCACGGTCCAGTACTGCGGCGTGGGATTGGCGACCGGTCAGCCCTTCGATTCCTCCTGGGCCCGCGGGGCTCCGGCAACCTTCGGCCTCGTGGAGGGTGGCCTCATTCAGGGGTGGATCGACGGTGTGCCAGGGATGCGCGTCGGAGAGCAGCGGGTCCTCGTAGTCCCCGGTCCGCTCGCATACGGCGACTCGTCGCCGGGCGGCAGCATCCAGCCCAACGAGACACTCGTCTTCCTCGTCGAACTCGTGAACGTCGAGAAGGCCTGACATGGACAAGCCCATGGTCGATTTCATCGACGCTCCCGCGCCCGACGATCTCGTGATCACCGATCTGACGGTGGGATCCGGTGCGGAAGCGTCACCCGGTGATGTGGTCGATGTCCACTACGTCGGTGTGGAGTTCGACTCGGGGGAGGAGTTCGACTCGTCGTGGGATCGGGGGGAGAGCATCGCTTTCCCGCTGTCGGGTCTCATCCAGGGCTGGCAGGAAGGTATTCCTGGCATGCGCGAAGGGGGACGACGTCAACTCATCATCCCCCCGGCCAAGGCCTACGGCCCTGCGGGAGCCGGTCATCGGCTCTCGGGTAAGACACTCGTCTTCATCATCGATCTGCTCGCAGTGCGGTAGTCGTGGGGAGCCGCCTCGAACGTACGGAGCGCCTCCTCAACCTGGTCTTCTGCCTCATGGCGGCCCAGCGCCCCGTCCCACGTAGCGCGATTCGGTCCAGTGTCGCCGGGTACGACCCGGACGGGTCCACCGAGGCCTTCGAGCGAATGTTCGAGCGGGACAAGGAAGAGCTGCGAGGGATGGGGATACCCATCGATACCGTCCTGGATGTCAATGGGGATGTCGCCGGGTACCGCATCGTTCCGGCCTCCTACCGCCTCATCGATGTCGATTTGACGGCCGAGGAGCGTTCCGCTGTCGCGCTCGCTGCACGCGTCTGGCAGGGCGCGACACTCTCCGAGGCCGCCTTGCAGGCAGCCTTGAAGCTGTCGGCATCCGCGGGCGATATCGACGAGCCCATAATCCGCCTACCCGAGTTCGCACGCATCACGGCGAACGACTCACGCCTCCTCCCACTAATCCGCTCCACTGCGGAAGGGCATCCGATCACGTTCGATTACCGAGGAATCGCGGACGATGACTCCCACATGCGGACCATCGACCCCTGGGCAGTGATCACCCGAAATGGGAATTGGTACGTGGTCGGCTTCGATCACGTTCGGGTAGCGCCACGTGCATTCCGCGTATCACGAATCCGCGGACCGGTTCACTCGCTTCAGCAGGCATCGACCCATCCTCGTCCAGACAGTTTCGACCCGCGCAGCTTCGTAACCGTCAATCTCATCGAGCCTATTGAAGCGGTCATCACCATGGTTCCGGGAGGCGGAGCAGAGCTCCTGCGCAGGGCTACTGCGCTCGTCGAGTCGGGGGATCGGCTCCAAGTGTCCGTCACCATGGAGCGCGAGGACTTGGTCGGTCTCCTGGCTGCTTCTCGCACACACATCGAATCAGTCATTCCCGGTTGGCTCCTCGATGATGTGGACGATCGCATCTCGACAGTTGTCGCTTTACATAGCGGGGTTAGCCATGACTGAGTCACCCGCACGACGGATTAGTCGAATGTTGACCCTCGTCCCGTGGTTGGCCGCGCGGCCGGGCGTCACTCTTGAAGAGACAGCTGAGCATTTCGGTATCACCCGAGACACCCTGGAGGCCGACCTCTGGCAGATCATCCTGTGCGGAGTCCCGGGCTACGGACCCGATCAGCTCGTCGACATCGACTTCTGGGATGACGGAGCGATCTACGTGCACGACGCTCAAACACTGACTGCGCCACTGAAACTGAGTCCGGAGGAGTCAACCGCGATACTTCTCGGGCTTCGCGTGCTGGCCCAGACACCCGGCATCGAAGGAGCTGACGCGGTCGTCAGTGCCGCCGCCAAACTCGAATTTGCACTGGAAACAAATAGCGCGCTTGCCCATCTTGGGAGCGATCTGGAGTCCGAAGAAATTTCACGCGACCTAATGACCGCTATCAGGGAGAGGCGCCGATTCGATCTTACGTACGGGTCGGCTGACGGTCACATCACGAGTCGACGGTTTTGGCCACAAAGCGCTGTGACAATCGATGGAAAGCACTACGTAACCGGATGGTGTGAAACAGCCGAGTCAATCCGCACACTACGCGTTGATCGGATTGTTCGCGGCGCGTTGACAGACGAGATCAAAGGGGCTCCGGATATCTGGGATGCCGATTGGTGGGGCGAGCTCAACGCCCATCGGGCCACCGTACGCGTCGATGCTCGTCGATCATGGTCACTGGACGAGGCCCACGCGGTCGACATCATCGGTGAATCCGGGTCCACGATCGATGCCACCATTGGATTCGCCAACCTCGAGTGGGTAGTGGGCTGGGTGCTGCGTCACGCCGGGTCGGTCATCGTTGTGGACCCCCCCTGGGTTCGACAAGCGATCGTGAGCCATGCTTGTCACCATAGGGACACCTAGGGCACCCGCCATGTGTAGACTGTCGGCAATCCTCTAGAGACGGGGGCGTGATGCCTAACCTGCGCTGGCAAGAGTTGCTGATCATCGTTCTGATCGTTGTGTTGCTTTTCGGCGCGAAGCGGCTTCCCGATGCCGCTCGGGGGATCGGCCGTTCGCTTCGGATCTTCAAGGCAGAGACAAAGGGGCTCGGCGACGATCAGGCGCCGCAGGCGATCGAGTCGCCAGCCCAGGAGCCCCCCGCTGTGCCGACGACTGAACCCAGGGAGACAACTCCGGGTCGCACCGACACGTAGAGTGTCAGCATCCCCGAGTGAGGCGGCGCCCGCAGCTGCGATGCCGCTTGCGAGTCATCTACGGGAGTTGCGTTCGCGCCTCCTCAAATCCGGAGTCGCCATCGTCACTGGGATGGTTGTTGCCTGGATCTACTACACACAGCTATTCGCATGGCTCAGTGCGCCGTTCAACAGGGTTGTGGAACAGGCGCGCGCCGACGGTCGCGAGATCACGCTTGCGCTGACGGGTGTCGCGGACCCATTCGTCCTACAACTGCAAGTTTCTGCTGTTGCCGGCGTTGTTGTCAGTGCGCCGGTGTGGCTGTATCAGCTGTGGAGGTTCGTTACCCCCGGTCTTCACCGCAACGAACGTCGTTGGGCCCTCGCATTCGCCGCTGTAGCGACTCCGCTTTTCGCGATGGGTGTCGCGCTCGCCTACTGGGTGCTCCCACTGGGACTTGACATCCTGTTCGGATTCACGCCGGAGAATGTCGAGAACATCGTTTCCGTTGATCGCTATCTGTCCTTCTTCCTCCGAACGGTTCTCGTCTTCGGTGTCGGATTCTTGACGCCGCTGCTCATCGTCCTGCTGAACTTCGCCGGCGTGTTGTCCGGGCAGCGCCTGCTGTCGTGGTGGCGGTGGATCATCTTCGCGGTTGTGATCTTTGCCGCGGTGGCGACTCCCACCGGGGATCCCATCAACCTCGCCCTCCTCGCAGGACCGATTCTCGTCCTCGTGGTGATCGCGGTCGGAATCGCCCTTCTCAATGATCGACGACGTGCTCGACGGAAGAAGGCCGAGCCCGACCTCTCCGAACTCTCCGACGATGAGGCCTCGCCGCTGGACGAAGCCGACCAGACGTGATCCAGAGAGTCGACTTCATCGTCAACCCGCGTGCGGGGAAGGGTCGCGCATCCACGCGGGCAGCGGAAGCGGCGAGATTGCTCACCGATGCTGGAGTGGCCTGTGGAATCCACGTGCCCACATCCGGCCCGGCTGCGGCCGAGATCGCCGAACGTGCCGCACGTCCGGGCACGTGCGTGGTTGCGTGTGGGGGTGACGGAACCGTGCACTGGACCCTGCAGGGGGTCATGCGGGGGGATGCCGTATTCGACATCCTCGCCACGGGGACCGGCAACGACATCCACGCGGCGCTTCATGGACACGAACCAGACCCGGTGCGTTCCGTTGTTCGCCGCCTTCTCAGTGGCTCCCCCCGGTTAGTCGATGTCGGATGCGCAAAGTCTGAGAACTCGGAGCGCTTCTACCTGGCTGTCTGCACAACCGGCTTCGACTCCGTCGTGAACCTCCGGGCAAATGGGATCACGCGAGGGCCCAGCCAGGCTCGCTACGTGGCGGCACTTCTCAGCGAGCTGCCCGCGTTACGCGCGCGCACCTGGCGGATCACCCAGGGCGACACGACGTGGCAGGACAGGGGAGTCATCCTGGCCATCGCCAACGGTGGGATCTACGGAGGAGGCATGCGGATCAGCCCCCACGCGAGCGTCACCGACGGGCTCCTGGACGTGACCTTGGTCGGAGAAGTGGGCCGTCTTCGCCTCGTCGGCCTTTTCCCCCTTGTGTACTCCGGGGCTCACGTCCACCGACCGGAGGTGTCCACGTGGAGCACGCGTGCGATCGACGTCGAAGGGGATGAGGCGCCGGTGATGTGTGACGGGGAGTACCTCGGTGACCTTCCCGTCTCTGTCCGATCCCTGCCCGGCGCGCTGCGTGTCTGTGCTTCCCCGGTCGCATAGGGTCCGATCGTGGCCTCACCGGCGGAGCGCTATGCCGCCGCGCGCGAGCGGGCACGCTCTCGGTTGCTTGCGGAGTTCGAACTCGAGTTGCCCTTCGCGCTGGATCCCTTCCAGCGGCAGGCATGTGAGGCGCTCGAGTCCGGGTCATCCGTTCTCGTGGCAGCTCCCACGGGCGCGGGAAAGACCGTTGTAGGCGAATTCGCCATCTACCTCGCGCTGGCGGCGGGGACGAAGTGCTTCTACACGACTCCGATCAAGGCCCTTTCGAACCAGAAGTACCAGGAGTTGGTGGAGCGCTACGGATCCGACCGCGTGGGCCTCCTTACGGGCGACAACTCCATCAACGGAGAGGCTCCCGTGGTCGTGATGACCACCGAGGTTCTGCGCAACATGCTCTACGCCGAGTCCACGACGCTGGGCAACCTTGGGTACGTCGTGATGGATGAGGTCCACTATCTGGCGGACCGATTTCGGGGCGCGGTCTGGGAAGAGGTGATCATCCACCTGCGCCAGTCCGTGACCCTCGTCGCACTCAGTGCCACGGTGAGTAATGCCGAGGAATTCGGCGCTTGGCTTGAGACAGTTCGCGGTCACACGGCCATCGTCGTGGATGAATTTCGTCCCGTTCCTCTCTGGCAGCACGTGATGGTCGGTGAGCGGATCCACGATCTCTTTACCTCTGACGGCAAGGTGAACCCCGAGCTTCTGAGATTGCGTCGCGAGGATCAGCCGACTCGACATCGACGGGGCCGTCCCCGCACCGGGCCCCGAACTCCCTGGAGGAGCGAAATCGTCCAGGAGTTGGCGCAACGCTCGCTCCTGCCAGCGATCTACTTCCTGTTCAGCCGGGCCGGGTGCGATGAGGCTGTTGAGCAGTGCTTGCGCGCGGGGATCCGTGTCACCACGCCCGAGGAGCGCGAGCAGATCCGGATGGTCATCGCGTCGGAGACACTGGGATTACCGGATGAGGATCTCGCCGCCCTCGGATTCGCGGAGTGGGCCGAGGGGATGGAACGCGGGCTGGCCAGCCACCATGCGGGCATGCTTCCCGTGCAAAAGGAAATCACAGAGCGCCTCTTCCAGCGTGGACTCATCAAGGTGGTCTTCGCAACAGAGACCCTCGCCCTCGGGATCAACATGCCTGCTCGGACGGTCGTTCTCGAGCGGTTGGTCAAATGGAATGGAGAAACCCACGTCGACATCACGCCGGGGGAATACACCCAACTCACCGGACGCGCGGGGAGGCGAGGGATCGATGTCGAAGGCCACGCCGTGGTCGTCTGGCAACGAGACCTCGATCCAGAGAACCTCGCGGGGCTCGCATCAACGCGCACCTACCCCTTGCGATCCTCGTTCGTGCCGTCCTACAACATGGCTATCAACCTTGTGACGCGCATGGGACGCGCGCGTGCCCGCGAAATATTGGAGACCTCCTTCGCCCAGTTCCAGGCGGACCAAGCCGTGGTGGGTCTGGCCGCCGAGATCCGTCGGCTGGAGTCTGCGCAAGACGGGTATCGCCCCCAGATGACCTGCCACCTCGGGAATTTCGAGGAGTACGCGGGCATCCGGGAGCGGCTCAACCGGGCCGAGAAGGACGGCAGCCGACGGCGGGCCCTGGAGCGCCGGGATGCAGTAGAGGAATCCCTACGGTCTCTCTCCGTGGGAGACGTCGTCGTGATCGCCTCGGGAAAACGCGCAGGGCCTGCAGTCGTTGTCGGGACACCGAGACGAGATGATCTGCGACCGTTGGTGGTGACAGGTGACCGCCAGGTTCGCAAGCTCAGCGTGGCCGACACCGGGCGCCCGGTACAGGTCGTTGGCCGGATCAAGGTTCCCCGCGGATTCAGCACCCGGGATGTGGCCATGCGCAAGAAACTGGCCTCGAGGGCCGTCGAGGTTGCCCGGGACGCAGGGCCACCCGACCCTGCCCGTCACCAGACTTCACGCGATGCCACCGATGAATTGCGCGAACAGTTGCGACGTCACCCATGTCATGGCTGCACCGATCGCGAGGCACACGCGCGGTGGGCGGAACGCTTCTACGCCGCGCAACGGTCCATCGATAGCCTCAACGGACGCATCGCCCGTCGGACGAAGTCGGTGGGGCGTCGCTTCGACAGGATCTGCGATCTCCTGATCGCCCTGGGCTACTTGGAGGGGAGCGGAGACTCCGTTCATGCGACTGTGCAGGGGACCCTGCTGGGGCGGATCTACACCGAGGCGGACCTGCTCGTCGCCGAGACCCTGCGACGGGGAGTCCTCGACACACTGGGCCCGGAGGAGCTCGCGGCCACCATCTCGTGTCTGCTGTTCGAGCCACGTAGGAGTGACGAGGGCGAGGTCGCGTCGGTCCCGAAGGGCGCCATCGAGGAAGCGATCGATCGCATCGCCAAGATCGACTCTCACCTACGCGAGGTCGAGCACGACCACGGAATCCCGTCCGGCCGGGAAATAGACCCAGGACTGGTGTGGGCGCTCTACCGCTGGGCCCAAGGGGCGTCATTGCTAACGATCCTGACCCGCAATGACGTCACCGCGGGAGACTTCGTGCGCTGGACACGCCAAGTGATCGATCTGCTCGGCCAGATCGCGACTGTGGCGGATGAGCCGGTGGCCGAGAGAGCACGTCGCGCGGTGGGCCTGCTCGATCGCGGCGTCGTCGCCTACTCCAGCACCGTGTGAGCCGCGACGAGCACCTCGTCGACAAATCGCTCGACACCCCATTCCACCGCGAGTGTGGCGAGTCGCGCGGGTTCGTGCACGACACTAGGCAGGGTCATCGGGATCTGGGGAATCTCGAGATCGCGGCGAACCGCGACGACCGCACGTGCAGCCTCGATGTATTCACTCCCGTCTGTGAGCAGTGCGGCAAGCCTCGGGGTCAAGGGGCGAACAGGTTCCGTGCGGGCAGCGTCGAGAAGCGCGTCCAATGAGCCGAAGGCTGAGATCAGGGATGCCGCTGTCTTCTCCCCAATACCTCGCACCCCAGGAAGCCCGTCGGAAGGGTCACCGCGCAGCACGGCGAAGTCCACGTAGCGCTCGGGTGTGATCCCATAGCGCTCCTCAATCAAGCGCGAATCGAGCAGCACCCACCGGTCCATTCCGCCGTTCGCCATCTGCAGGAGTGAGACTGCGGGGGAGACCACCTGGAGTAGGTCGCGATCACTCGTCACCACGATCATCGGATTCGACCGACTTCCGGACTTCGCGAGTGTTCCGATGACGTCGTCCGCCTCGGCTCCCTCTGCCCCGAGGACAGGCACTCCCCACGCTTCAAGGAGGTCGGCGATCGCACCAATCTGGGGCCCGAGGGTGTCGGGGACCTCCTCCTCGAGGTCCTCCTCCGTCGCAAGCCGATGGGTCTTGTAGCTGGGGATGAGCTCCACTCGCCAATCAGGACGCCAGTCGACATCCCAGGCCGCAACGACTCCACCGGGCTGGTACCGATCGATCAGCCGGGCCAGCGTCTGCAGGAAGCCGCGCACAGCGTTGTGCGGATGGCCATCAGGCGCGGTCATCGACTCGGGAAGGGCAAAGTACGACCGGTAGTAGAGCGTGGCTGAGTCCAGCACGAGTAGGGGTGCAGTGGGCACGGTCGAGTGTGGCACGCGTCGCTAGGACTCGTACTCTGGCGCCATGCACCTGGATCGGCTGGCTTCGGCGCTTCGTGGATCCGGGATGGACGTCCTTTTCGTGAGTCCCGGCCCCGACCTGCGCTACCTCATTGGGTACGACGCCGTCCCGCTCGAGCGCCTCACCCTGCTCGCAGCGCGCGCGGATGACGAGGCCACACTCATCGTTCCGGCATTGGAGCGCTCCGAGGCCGAGCGCACGCCGTTCGCGCGTGCTGGCGGCCGCGTCGTGTCATGGGGTGAGACCGACGATCCCTGGGCCCTCGTGCGTTCCGCTGTAGGTGCCCCGCGGTCTATCGCCCTCGACCCACAGATGTGGGCCTCACGGGTTCTCCGCGTTCAGAAAGAATGGCCGGATGCCACCGTGGCCGCACCCCCGGTCGTAGCCGGATTGCGCAGCGTCAAGGGCGATGACGAGATTCGTGCCCTGCGGGAAGCGGGGGAGGCCATCGATCGCGTCCATCGCCGAATCCCCGGTTTCCTTCGCGCGGGGCGTACGGAACGTGACGTCGCCGGTGACATCGCCGAGGCGATCCTCGATGAGGGACACAGCCGAGTGGACTTCGTCATCGTGGCGTCGGGACCCAACGGTGCGAGTCCCCACCATTCCGTCTCCGATCGGGTGATCGAACGCGGAGATCCCATCGTTATCGATATCGGCGGCACGATGCCGAGCGGCTACTGCAGTGACTGCACGCGGGTGTATGTGATCGGAGCTGCTCCCGTCGAATATGTGGAGCACTACAGCGCCCTGCTCGAGGCGCAGGAGCGAGCCGTTGCGGCGGTTGCTCCAGGAGTCCCCTGCGAGGCAATCGATGCGGTGGCCCGCACGCACCTCACCGAAGCCGGCCTCGGAGAGGCCTTCATCCATCGCACCGGACACGGCATCGGTGTGGAGTCCCACGAGGATCCCTACATCGTCGCCGGAAATACGACACTCCTCGTGCCGGGTATGGCCTTCAGCATCGAGCCGGGGTTCTACCTGGAGGGTCGCTTCGGTGCGCGGATCGAGGACATCGTGGTGTGCGACGAGCATGGTGCAGTGCGCATGAACACGGTCTCCCGCGAATTGTGTGTCATCTGATCAGCGATGCGATGAACACCCTGATCGTCGGTGCCCGGATCCACGGCGTTGACAGCCGTGCCACCAGCATCCTCTTCGGTCCAGCGGGTATCGAGTGGATCGGATCCGACGATGCAGCCCGGGAGATGGATGTTCACGTCCGAATCGATGGGCACGGATTGGTCGTCACTCCCGGCTTCGTCGACTCTCACGTGCATGCCACGAACACCGGGCTGATGATGATCGGTCTCGACCTCACCGAGACGACATCCGCGCAGGAGGTCCTTGCGCGCGTGCGCATCGCCGCATCCGCTCACCCGGGGGAGCCGATCCTGGGACATGGCTGGGACGAGACGCGCTGGCATACGCCGAAACTGCCGACCCTGGCCGATCTTGATTCGGCCGCCGCTGGAGAACCTGTGTACCTGTCACGAGTCGACGTCCATTCCGCACTCGTGTCCAGTGCCCTCGTTTCCGAAGAACCAGACCTTCGCACGCTGTCGGGATGCGCCCACGGATCACCCCTGGTATCGCAGAATGCCCACGGCGCGGCACGGCGACGGGCGCTGGGCTCGATCACCCCGGACCTGCGCACACGGGCTCAGCGGGCCTTCCTCGACCAGGCGTCACGGCGCGGCATCGTGGCGGTGCATGAGATGGCCGGTCCCACCATCAGCGGTGAATCCGATGCGCGGGACCTACTGCGAGTGTCCTTCGACCAACCCGGGCCACGTGTCTTCCTGTACTGGGGGGAGCTCGCGTCGAGTGGGGGTATCGATCGCGCCCGCGCGCTCGGTGCTGTGGGGGCTGGAGGCGACCTCTTCCTCGACGGAGCCCTCGGATCCCGGACCGCTGCACTTCATGAGCCCTACTCCGATGACCCCGACAATCGCGGGGCGCTGTACGTCGACTTCGACGACGTGGTCGATCACATCGTCCAGTGCACGATCGCCGACGTCCAGGCCGGGTTCCACGTGATCGGTGACCGTGCCTGTGATCTGGTCACCGACGCATTCCGCATCAGTTCCGAGCGTGTAGGCGTCGCTCAGATTCGACGCCTTCGTCATCGCCTCGAGCATGCCGAGATGGTCAGCGGGAGCGCACTGGCAACTTTGACGGATCTCGGCGTAATCTTGAGCATGCAGCCGCTGTTCGACGGTCTGTGGTCAGGCACCGGAGGGATGTACGAGCAGCGGCTCGGCAGAGCGCGTGCCCACACCATGAACCGATGGGGATCCGCACTGCGCGCAGGGGGCACTGTCGCCTTCAGTTCGGATTGTCCGGTCACCGAAATGTCGCCCTGGGCGCAGGTGCGCGCGGCGATGCAGCACCACGACCCCGACGAGCGGATCAGTGAGGACGACGCCGTACATGCCCATTCGCGTGCGGGCTGGTGTGCCATCGGTGACGACGCCGCAGGCGTGATCGCACCTGGTCGGCCCGCGCACCTTGCCCTGTGGGACCCACGCAACGTCGATTCCGATCCGGCCTGCGTCGCCACCTGGGTGGCGGGTGGGTGCAGCTACGCACAGGACGGCGTCACGTGAGACTCGTCCGCGATATCGCATTGTCCGTGATTGCCGGACTTCTGCTCACCGCATCGTTCCCCAACCTCAACGTGTGGTTCCTTGCCCCCATCGCCGTGGCCGTCATCACGTGGGTTCAGTGGAGGTCATGCGGCGTTCGCGCCTTCTTCATGGGACTGGTATTCGGCCTTACGTTTTTCCTCAGCCTGATGCCGTGGCTGCGAGTGATCGGCACGGACGCCTGGCTCGCCGCAAGTGTCTTCTGCGCACTCTGGGTCGGGCTGCTCGGGTGGGCGACATCACGCCTTACGCGACTGCCTCTGGCGCCGGTCTGGGTGGGGGCCGCGTGGGTTGCCATGGAGGTGATCCGGGAAAACCTTCCCATTCTCGGGTTCACCTGGGGGCGCCTAGCGTTCTCTCAATCGTCCTCTCCCGTGGGAGGTTTCGCGGCATGGACTGGAGCCGTCGGAGTCGCCTTTCTCGTGGCGGTGATCGGTGCGCTCCTCGCTCAGGCAGGCCGGGCGGACACCTGGCGGCGCACTGCGGTGCCTGCGGCTGCGGCTTTCGCCCTCCTGATCCTGGTCGGGGTCGCGCCGGGACCAGAGCTGCCCAGCACCGGATCGCTCCGGGTGGCCTTGATCCAGGGAGGTACCCCACAAACGGGCCTGGGGGAGCGGGACGTGCGGCGCGAGGTGTTGGCGAGCCATGCCGCCGTCACCCTCGAACTGGGGTCCGACGTCGCTGCAGGCCAGACGCCCCGCCCGGATCTCGTGCTCTGGCCAGAGAACTCCGTGGACTTCGATCCATTCCAGGACGTGGAGGCGGCACGAACGATCGAGGAGGCCACGGACGCAGTGGGAACACCGCTTCTCGTCGGCGCGATCATGGACGACCCCGAGGATCCCACCCTCCGGGCGAACGTCGCGATTCTGTGGCAGCCATCATCAGGACCCGAACAGGTGTACGTCAAGCAGCGGCTCGTGCCCTTCGGGGAGTTCATTCCCTTGCGGTCGCTGATCGCGTCACGCATCGATCGCCTTGACCGAGTACGTCGCGACTTCGCACCTGGAGACGAACCTGGCCTCTTCCCGGTTGCCGGCGCCGTCGTCGGTGATCTCATTTGCTTCGAGGTCGCCTACGACGCGGCCATCGCCGAGGTCGTGGCTGGGGGCGCAGACATCCTGACCGTCCAGACAAACAACGCGACCTGGGCCGGGATGAGTCAACTCAATCAGCAGTTGGCCATCGAACGACTACGTGCGCGCGAAACCGGACGCTCCCTGGGCGTGGCCGCCACCACGGGCGCCACGGTGGCGTTCGACCCCCGCGGAGAGGAGATCGCGCGACTTCCCATTGATGATGTCGGGTACGTTGTCGCTGACCTTCCCCGTGTCGAGGTGCGGACTCCGGGCTCTGTCATCGGACCGCCCCTGACGTACGCGGCAATCGCACTGACGATGATCGGACTGGTCCTGACATGGACTCCGTGGTCGCGACAAGCTCTCACTAGGGTGGAGGCGTGAGCGACGACCCCTCGACCACGTTCACCGACCTCGGTCGAATCCTCGTCATCATTCCTACCTACAACGAGCGCGTCGCACTTCCGGCGATACTCGAACGGGTACGTACCTCCGTTCCCGAGGCAGATGTGCTCGTGGCGGACGACAACTCCCCGGATGGCACCGGTCGGGTCGCCGATGACTGGGCAGCCCACGACGATCAGGTGCACGTCATGCATCGGCTGGGTAAGGAGGGTCTCGGGACGGCGTACCTTGCGGGATTCGCCTGGGGACTGCAGAACGGGTACGACGTCCTCGTCGAGATGGACGCCGACGGTTCCCATCAACCGGAGCAGCTCCCGCGGCTGCTCGGCGCATTGCGTGGCTGCGATCTGGTCCTGGGATCGCGATGGGTCACCGGCGGTGCAACAGAGAATTGGTCCCGTGGTCGCCAGGTGCTCTCGAAGGGGGGCAACCTCTACACCCGCCTGATGCTCGGGGTGCCGATCCGCGATGCGACGGGCGGCTACCGCGCGTTCCGGGCCAGCACGCTCCGTGCCCTCGATCTCCACGAGGTTGCCTCGCAGGGCTATTGCTTCCAGGTGGACCTCGCCTGGCGCGCCGTGCAACGTGGCATGCAGGTGCGCGAGGTGCCGATCACCTTCGTGGAGCGGACCTCGGGGGCGAGCAAGATGAGTCGCACGATCGTGGCCGAGGCCCTCTGGCGGGTCACCGTGTGGGGGGTTGATTCCCGGGTTACGCGGCTTCGCGAACGGGCGATGACGCGTCGGGGGGAGGGCAGATGAACGTCCGTTGGCGGCTGCTGGTTTTTGGCTACCCGCTCGCCGAGATCCTCGCGTTCTGGGGCGTCGCCACGCTTCTCGGCTGGGGATGGGCGCTCCTGCTCATAGTCCTCGGCGTGCCCGTCGGCTGGGCCCTGGTCCGCAATGCGGGGGCTGAGGCAGCGCGGGGGAGGGGTGATCGGGCCCTCGTCCTCGGTGTTGCCGGCGTGCTCTTCATCGTCCCCGGCTTTCTGACCGACCTCGCGGCCCTCGTGCTCCTGGTGCCGGCCGTGCACCGGCCCTTAGGGACGCGCTTGCGGGCGTGGGTGCAGGTGTCACCGATTCGCATGGGTTTCGCTGCGGGTGACGTGATCGCCGGTGAGGTGATCCGTCGGCCGACTACGCAGAGCGGGGGAGAGCTCCCTGGCGGAGGAGCGTGAGACGCTCTTCGAGCAGCTCCTCGAGGTCCTCGCGTGTCCGGCGTTCGAGCAACATGTCCCAGTGCGTCCGCTGGTGCTTCTCCGGACCGGCCTCGGGCTTCGCGACGTCGGGGCTTGTTGCCTCCGCACCGCACCGGCACGTCCAGGTGTAGGGGATCTCGTCGGCGTCCGTGGAGAACGGGATGATGCTGACGTGGCCGTCCGCGCAGACGTAGCGCACACCGCGTCGCCCCGCGGGAGCAACGTGCTCATCCCGCTCGTAACTCAAGGCCCCGAGACGGCTTCCACGCATCGATTCCATGACTGCCTCCTGGGGGATGGGACGCAGGAGGCCGCCGGAAGGTTCCCTAGGTGCGTCCGGTTACCGGATTGCGCAGGACCGCCTGGGCCAGCTCCTCGCGGATCTCGTCCAGGTATACGCCGGTGGTCGCCAGGCTCGCGTGACCGAGGAGGCGTTGGACAACGGACACATCGGCCGCGCCACTGGAGAGCGCAAGTGTGGCCATCGTGTGCCGCAGTGCGTGGGGTGTTGCGCGCCTGCGCACCTGCGCGGGGAGGAGCGCACATGTGCGTGAGACGAGATTCTGGACATCACGCGGGGTGATTCGACGCCCTCGGAAGGTGACGAAGAGCGCGCGCTCCGAGTCTTCCTGACGCGGCGGGGGATCGGCATGCCAGGCAGGGGGGCGATGGTCGGCTTCGTAGCGGCTCAACACTTCCGCGGTGCTCGGTGACAGCGGCACATCCCGGGCCTTGCCACCCTTTCCATGTCGGATCCGTAACCAGGTCACACCGTCGCGGACGTCGACATCTGCCCTGTCCATCGCGCACAGCTCGCTGACCCGCGGCCCGGTCTCCAAGAGGATGCGCAGGATCACCTCGTCGCGCACCGAGAGCCGGTGGTCGACACGTGCCGTCGGGGGATCCTGCGGCACGTCGACGAGGGCGCGCGCCGAGTCCAGGGGGAGTGCGGTGCGGGCCCCGGCTGCCCGATCCCGAGGCTTGGGTCGGGCGCTCGTGTCCGGCATGGGGTTGCGTTGGATGTAGGCCTCGCGCTCGGCGAAGGTGAACAACCGGGAGATGGACTGCCGAAACCGGGCGGCGATACCGGTGCCCTTGGTGTCGGTCCGAGGGACGGCATAGCGCCGGTCGGGTTCGTGCCGGAACGCCACCACGATGTCGTCGATATCGGCACCTGTCAGATCGTCCAGAACGGTGTCGGCGCCGGCCAGGCGGATGAGGTCGTCCAGGTCGCGTCGGTAGGTCCGTGCCGTCGTCTCCGCCAGGGATCCGGCCGCCAGTCGTCGCTCCACGTCCCTGAAATAGCGCTGGACCGCCTCGGCCACGGTGAGCCGCTGGAGCGTGGGAGGAGCCACCATGCCCCAATGATATTACGTAGTTGATCAATACTACGCAATGACACCCCAGGCTATGTGGCGGCGAGTTCCTCAGGCCGCGGGCAGGAACAGACCAGGTTCCGATCCCCGTAGGCACCGTCAATGCGCCGCACCGGAGGCCAGTACTTGTCCGCAGGGTTCACCGTCCCCGGAAAGGCCGCCTCCGAAGCGCTGTACGGGTGCGACCAGGACCCGACGACACTCGCGGCGGTATGCGGGGCGTGAACCAGGGGATTGTCATCCGCCGGCCATTCACCCGATTCCACCCGGGCGATCTCCCCCCGGATCGCGATCATGGCGTCGCAGAAGCGGTCCAGCTCCGCGCGGTCCTCGCTCTCGGTCGGCTCCACCATCAGGGTCCCTGCGACCGGGAAGCTCATCGTCGGAGCATGGAAGCCATAGTCGATGAGCCGCTTGGCGATGTCATCGACCGAGATGCCGGATCGAGCCGTGATGGGTCGAATGTCCAGGATGCACTCGTGGGCCACCAGCCCGCGATCACCGGCGTACAGGATCGGGTAGTGGTCGCGTAGCCGGTGCGCGACGTAGTTGGCGTTCAGGATGGCCACCGTGGTCGCACGGGTCAGGCCCTCTCCCCCCATCATCGCGATGTAGGCGTAGGGAATCGGAAGGATTCCGGCGCTCCCCCAGGGCGCTCCGCTCACGGGACCCACTCCGCCGTTGATGTGACCGCGGCCCATCGGACCGGCCTCCGGCACCAACGGGTGCCCGGGGAGGAACGGCGCCAGGTGGGCGCGCACCCCCACGGGACCCACCCCCGGTCCCCCGCCGCCATGGGGGATGCAGAACGTCTTGTGCAGGTTCAGGTGCGAGACGTCCGCGCCGAATGCGCCGGGCTTCGCAAGTCCAACGAGCGCGTTGAGGTTGGCACCATCGACATACACCTGCCCGCCTGCAGCGTGGACGCGCGCACAGATGTCCGCGACAGCCTCTTCGAAGACCCCGTGAGTCGATGGATAGGTGATCATCAGCGCAGCAAGCCGATCAGCGTGCGCATCGATCTTGACCTGAAGATCGGCGACATCGACATTCCCCTGCTCGTCGCACTGCACGACCACAACCGTCATCCCCACCATGACCGCACTTGCAGCATTCGTGCCGTGTGCGCTGCTGGGAATCAGACAGACATCCCGCTGATCATCACCACGTGAACGGTGATATCCGCGGATCGCAAGCAATCCTGCAAACTCGCCCTGCGAACCGGCATTCGGCTGCAGTGAGATCGCGTCGTACCCGGTGACCTCGCAGAGCCACGCCTCGAGGTCCCGGATCATTTCCCGATATCCGGCCGAGTCCTCCAGCGGTGCGAATGGATGCATGTGCGCAAATTCCATCCACGTGACCGGCTCCATCTCCGTCGCTGCATTCAACTTCATCGTGCAGGAGCCCAACGGGATCATCGACCGGTCGAGGGCCACATCGCGATCGGAGAGACGACGGATGTAGCGCAACATGGATGTCTCACTACGGTGCTGATGGAAAACAGGATGCGTCAGGAACGGCGACGTACGCGTCAGCTCAATCGGAATCGCTGTGTGCTCGGCAGCACCGATCTGCGCACCGAACACGTCCGCAACCACGGCCACATGCTCCGCCGTGGTGGTCTCATCGACGCTGATTCCGATGGTGTCAGCGTCGACCAGCCGCAACGTGATTCCCCTCGACCGGCATGCTTCCCACAATTCGCGCGCCCGGCCGGGCGCGTGCACATGAAGCGTGTCGAAGTAGTCATCGTGAACGAGCGCGAATCCCGCCGAGCTCAGGGCCTCCCCCAGCCTGCTGGCGGACTGCGCGACTCGTTGCGCGATCGCGGTGAGTCCCTCGGGCCCGTGGTAGACCGCGTACATGCTCGCCATGACGGCGAGGAGAACCTGGGCCGTGCAGATGTTGCTCGTGGCCTTCTCCCTGCGGATGTGCTGCTCGCGGGTCTGCAGGGCCAGGCGGTACGCCGGTGCCCCGTCGGCATCGACGCTGACCCCAACCAGGCGCCCGGGCAGGCTTCGCTCGAGCCCGGCCCGCACGGCAATGAAACCCGCATGGGGTCCCCCGAAGCCCATCGGCACACCGAGGCGTTGGGCGGAACCCACCACGATGTCCGCCCCCCACTCCCCCGGTGGGGTGAGCAGGGTGAGGGCGAGGAGATCCGTGGTCACGATGGCCAACGCACCGCCATCGCGGGCCAGGGCGATCACCTCGCGGATGTCACGGATCTGCCCGGAACTCCCCGGATAGCCGACCACAACGCCGGCGAACTCACCTGCGGGCCCCTGCCCTGCAAGATCCGCGACCACGATCTCCACCCCGATCGGCTCCGCTCGGGTGCTGAGCACGGCGAGAGTCTGAGGATGGGCATCACAGTCGACCAGCAGCCGGTCGCGCCCAGTGGAGCGCACCGCCAGGGCCATCGCCTCGGCCACTGCAGTGGGCTCGTCCAACAGGCTCGATCCGGCGATGGGCAACGCTGTCAAGTCCTCGACGAGGGTCTGAAAGTTGAGGAGGGCCTCGAGCCGGCCCTGGGAGATCTCCGGCTGGTACGGGGTGTACGCCGTGTACCAAGCGGGGTTTTCGAGCACGGTGCGTCGGATGACAGCCGGCGTGTGGCTGGCGTAGTAGCCGAGCCCGATCATCGGGACCGTGACGGTGTTGGCTGATGCGAGCTCGCGGAGGCGCCTGGTGACCTCGGGCTCCGAGAGGGGCGCGGGGAGATCGAGTCCGCTCGTCCAGGCGATGACCTCGGGAACGACCGCCGCGATGAGTGCGTCGGCATCTTCGAAACCGAGTTGCTGTGCCATGTCGATGACATCCGCATCACGTGGACCTATGTGACGACCGACGAATTCCATGTTCACCTCTCGGGCAGGGGGCAACCACTCCCCCTCTGTTGCCCGCGCACTGCGCGACCTGAGAGTTTCACCGCATTCGCGGCTTTCCCCGTCGGTGGAGACCAAAGTCTCGCCTTCCAGAGGTGCCTTACCCGGACGGTCCCTGTGCCTGAGAGGTTGTCGGGGAGATTGCTCCTTCGGCGACTGCTGGTGCAGTTCTCTCCCGCCCGGGTTCAAGCAGCGAGCTAAGTCTAGCCGAATCCGTTCAGACCGCAGCCCGGCTCGCCCGGCGGCGCGCCAACTCATCGGTGACTTCGACGGGCACAACTGGCTCCCCCGCTGGATCCTCGGCGGGAAGGGTCGCGAGCGTCCCCTCCACCTCTCGCCAGACCGATCCCACAGCGATCCCGAAAACTCCCTGCCCGCCGCGAACGAGGTCGACCACCTCGTCTGCGCTGCGACATTCGTACACGCTCGCTCCGTCGCTCATCAATGTGAGGCTGGCAAGGTCGCTGCCGTCGCTAGTGCCCAAGTGGGCGATCGCTGCACGGATGTTGGGCAGGGACACACCGGTGTCGATCAGTCGCTTGACGATCCGCAGGGTCAGCACATCACGGAAACTATAAAGACGCTGTGAGCCCGAACCGGAGGCGCCGCGCACCGTGGGCTCCACGAGGCCGGTCCGCGCCCAGTAATCGAGCTGCCGGTAGGTGATCCCGGCCGCCGCGCACGCGACCGGACCGCGGTAGCCGACATGATCGGGAATCGGACGGAGGCTCCCCGCATCGAACAGGCTCTCTTGGCCGTCACGCTGCCCTTCGAACATCTGGCCGCCTCCCGTGGTCGGGTCCCCACGGTACTCGCCTGGTCACGAGGGGCAGTGGAACGAATCTACGAACTCCTCCATCGCCGGCCCACCCGCGACACGCGCGTATCCCGGGGCAAAGTCTCAAGGTCTGCTGAAGCCTCAGGTGCCGGCTGTGCCGAAGTCCTCGGGGGTCACCTGATCAAGGAACTCCCGGAATTTCTCGACCTGGTCCTCTTCGGGCACCTCGTCCGCGATCTCGATCCCGGCCTGCTCGAGGACCTCGGCCGAACCGACGATGGGCGCCTCGGTGCGAAGCGCGAGGGCGATGGCGTCGGAGGGTCTGGCGCTTACCTCCACTCCGCTGGACAGCACGATCGTGGCGTAGAAGACCCCATCGCTGAGGTCCGTGATCCGAACCTCACGAATTTCAGTCCCCAGCGCCTCGAGCAGGTCCTTCATGAGGTCATGGGTCATCGGTCTCGGTGGAACGACTCCCTGGTGCGCGTAGGCGATCGCGGTCGCCTCGGCGGCCCCCACCCAGATCGGCAGATACCGGACGCCCTCAGCCTCCCGAAGCAGGACTATCGGCGTATTCGACGGCATCTCCATGCGCACGCCCACGACGTCCATCGGGATCATGCGACCAGCGTACGACGGGAAGCTGCCCGACGCAGTCGTGTTCGTGCAGAGCGAATCAGGCCCGACCAGCGCGGACCATCTCAGCCCGCAGCAGGACTGCGTGCAGCTGAATCACCAGGGCGGCGATCTCCCGAACCGCCTCCTGGGCTCGGGCTCGCCCGTCGCGGTCGCGGGTATAGGGGGTGATCATCTGCTCGATCAGACCGGCTTCACGGTCGGTGACCACCCGGAAGCTGCGGAGATGCCGCGACTCCATTCCGAAGGCGCGGAGCCGTGAGGCGATGGTGCAGATTGCCAAGGCCTCTTCGTCGTAGTGCCCCGCAGGGTTACGCCACACAAGGCCGATCGCCTCGAGTTCGTCGATCTCGCCCTCGTCGAGTGCACCGTGTTCGGCGAGCTCAGCACGATTGAGCCGAACCCTTCCACCACCCGCCCGAAAATCCTGCGGGACGATCGCACCCATATCCGGACCGTCCGAGACACCCTCGAGGTTCTCCCGGATGACCTTCAGGGGTAGATAGTGATCGCGTTGCATCGTGAGCACGGACCGCAATCGCTCCACGTCATTCGACGAGAAACGCCGGTATCCGGAGGGCGTTCGAGCGGGTGTCACCAGTCCCTCGGTCTCCAAGAAGCGAATCTTGCTGATCGACACATCCGAAAACTCCTTCTTGAGGATTCCCAGGACCTCGCCGATGCTCAAGGTCGTCGTGGCGCTCTCGCGCCGTTGTGCATCCGCCATCACATCACCCTGCCGGGTCGATGCCGACCAGGAAGACGAATCGGAACTTGCCGATCTGAACCTCGTCTCCCCCGCGCAGCCTCTGATCGTCCACACGCACGCGATTCACATACGTGCCATTGAGGCTGCCAATGTCCCGGACACTCCACCCTTCGGCACCACGTCGAAACTCTGCGTGACGTCGGCTCACGGTGACGTCGTCGAGGAAGACATCGGATTCAGGTGCACGACCGACGCCGATGACGTCGGCATCCGCAGGAAGTGAGAACTCCGTTCCCTGGCCAGGTCCACGATGGACCACCAGGAGTGCGCCGCCCGAGGGGATCTCCGCTCCCCTTCCCGATCCGACCGAGGGGTGGGATCCGCTGTCGGCAACCGTCGGCAGCACACCGGTGTCGTCAGCGTCCGGAACCGCATGGCCGCACGATGAACAGAACCGATCCCCCGGCTCCAGCGTCTCGCCACAGGATGTGCACTTCATGTCCGGGGCCTCAAGCGCTCGCGGTGAGTGCTTCGTAGTCCGCTGCAGAGAGCAATTGCCCCCACTGGCCTGCGTCGCTCATGTGCATCCGGGCGAACCACCCGCCACCGTACGGCTCCGCATTGACCCGCTCGGGTCGCGTCTCCAACTCCCCGTTGACGGCGACGATCTCACCACTCACCGGCGCATAGATCTCGCTGACGCTCTTGGTCGATTCGATCTCGCCACACGAGTCCCCTGCGGACAGCGTCGACCCGACGCTGGGCAGGGCGACGAAGACGATGTCTCCCAGGGCATGCTGGGCATACTCCGTAATCCCGAACGTCACCGTGCCATCCGTCTCGTCCCGGATCCATTCGTGGCTGGACGTGTAGCGCAGCTCACCGGGTGTCATGCCCTTGACTCCTCTCTACTCCTGCAGCGTAGTCCACGCGAAGCGCGGTCTGGGCGTAGCGCACACCCGCCCACCAATAAAGAAATGCTCCCCACAACGCGAACGCCCAACCGATGGCGACGATCGCTGAACCCACGGGAAATGGCAGCCCCCCCAGCAGGAGAAGCGGGAATCCCCACAAAAGCGCGAAGGTCCCGGTCTTGCCGACATAGGTGACGGGAAGGCTGATCCTGCCCCGTCGGCGCAAGATTGGGAGCAATGCGACGAGCAGGACGTCGCGCAGGACCAGGATGGCCAGTAGCCACCAAGGGATGAACTCGCGCAGGGCGAGGCCGACGAGGGTCGCGGCGATATACAACCGGTCGATCAGGGGGTCCAGGATCTCCCCGACCCGGGAGAACTGGTTCAGGCGGCGGGCCAAATACCCGTCAAGCCAGTCGGAGGCCCCACCCAGCACCAGGACGAGAAAGGCCCAGACATCGGCTTCAGCGACGAGGAGCAACCACAGGAACAGAGGGACCCCGACCAGCCGCGCGACGCTGATCGCGTTGGGAATGGTGAGATTCCCCCTCACGGACTCCTCCACGTGCAGCCCGGGCTTGCCGACATGGTCACCAGCATGTCACCACGATCACGGTGCTGCCCCGAATCGCGACTCCTCCTGCGCCCGGATCTCCCCGATGTCCGGACGAGAGCGCAGCCCTGCCAGCGCTCGCGACATCCGATGGTTGCCCGCGAGTCGCTCGCGATTCCGGTCCAAGAACCACCAGTAGCCCGCGGTGAACGGACACGCATCGTCACCGACACGTACCGTCGGCGAGTAGCGACATCCACCGCAGTAGTTGCTCATCCGGTTGATGTAGGCCCCACCCGACGCGTAAGGCTTCGTTGCCACAATGCCACCGTCCGCGAACAGACCCATGCCGATGACATTGGCTGCCATGACCCAGGGATAGCCGTCCACGAAAGCACGCTGGAACCAATCGTTGATCATCCGAGGCTCGTATCCGCGCTGCAAGGCCCAATTCGCCAGGATCATCAACCGGGGTATGTGGTGTACCCAGCCGCGTTCGGCCACCCCCGCCATCACGTCCGAGAGACATGCGGCCGAGATCGCGGTCGACTCGAGTTCCTCGAACCAGGTCGGTCCAGGGGTTCGCGCCTCGAGGACATTCATCTCGGGGTAGTCCTCGCCCAGGTGCCAGTAGAGATGCCAGACGTACTCTCTCCACCCCGCTACCTGTCGGACGAATCCCTCGACACTCGGGAGCGGGGCGAAACCCGCGTGATAGGCACGCACAGCCGCCTCGATTACCTCACCGGGTGCGAGCAGGCCGAGGTTGAGTGGCGCCGACAGGAGTGAGTGCGCGAGGAAAGGATCACCCGACATCATCGCGTCCTCGTAGGGGCCGAAGTCCGCGAGTCGATGTGTGATGAAATCGTCGAGGGCCGCACGAGCTTCACCACGCGACGCAGCGAAACGACGGGGAGCGTCATGGCCTAGGAATTCGATCCCCTCGGCCTCCCATCGGTCCAGCACCTCACGCACTTCCTGATCGACATCGGTCTCGGTTGGGCACAGTGGTGCTCGATCAAGGAGCTGATCCCGGCCCCGCGGTGGGGGCTCACGGTTCAGCTCATCGAAGTTCCATCGCCCGCCGACCGGATCGTCGCCCTCCATCAAAATGTGATGTTCACGTCGCGTGGTTCGGTACCAGTCCTCGAGGAGCAGGCGTGATGAACCACGTCCCTGCGCCCACGCGTTGAACTCCTCCCACGACGTCAAGAAGCCGGGCGTGCCCTCGCGAATCACCGCACCGAGCCTGCGCGCCATCGCCACCGCGGCGCGACTGTGCGGATGCCACACTTCGACGGGCGTCCCGATCTGCGCGAGCCCTTCGGCAAAAGTCTCTGCACGAACGAATATCGAATCGTCTTCGGATGCCCGCATCCGCATTGCAGTGAGGATCAGGTGCGCCTTCTGTCGGTGATATCTCCGACGACGGAACATGGATCGTGACTCGATCAGAACACTTGGCAGCGAGTCATCGTCGAAATGCGCACCGAGCTGATCGCCGAGAATCCAGAGATGTGTCACGCGCGCACCACCATCCATCGCCCACCGTACTCAACCGCATGCAATGCGCTGCCGTAAGCCATAGAAATCGACGCGTCCGAGATTACGTCACGAAGTCGCCCCTGGGCGATCGTGTGACCCGCGCTCAGCAAGATCGCGTGAGACGCCGTACTCGGAATTTCCTCGAAGTGGTGGGTCACCGTGATGGTGCACGGCCCGTGCTCATCGCGGGCCATCCGCTCGAGGTCGGCGACGAGGTGCTCCCTCGCTGCCACATCCAGACCGGCAGCGGGTTCGTCGAGGATCAGCATCTCGGGGTCCGTCATCAGCGCGCGCGCGATCATCACGCGCTTCCACTCCCCGTCGGACAGGGAGCCCAGGTGCCGATCGGCCAATCCACCCACGCCCCAGGTGGTCAGCAGGCCCACCGCGCGCTCCATGTCTACCCGGTCGTAGGTCTCGCGCCACCTCCCCCGGATGCCGTGCACGGCCGTGGCAACGACGTCCACCACCCGCTCGGAATCGGGAATGTGCTCGCCTTCCGCGGCACCCACGTACCCGACCGCTGGCGTGATCTCGGACAGATGGACCGCGCCCAACTCGTGTCCGAGCACCGCGGCCTCGCCTCGACTCGGAAACATCCGGGCACCGGCGATCGACATGAGGGTGGACTTCCCGGCGCCGTTGGGGCCGAGAACCACCCAATGTTCCCCCGCATCCACCTCCCAATTGATGCCGTCGAGGATCCATCGACCTGCGCGGATGACACCGACACCCCGCATGCTCAGCACCCTCACCCGGGCAGCCTAAGGTTCCGGGCCCCACTACCGTGTCCGCGTGCGTCGCACCCTCCTCATCACCGTCAACGGCTCGGACCGGCCGGGCGTGTCCAGTGAGATCTTCCGTGCCTGCGGCGCACACCCCGTGCGCGTGATCGATACCGAACAGTTGGTGATCCGGGGACGCCTGGTCCTCGCGGTCCTGCTCGAGGGCTTGACCGACGACACGAACCTCGAGGCGTGCGCGGAGCACATCCGCGAGATCGCGTCGACGCTCAGCATGGATGTCGACGTTGCGATCGGAGAGCCGGAGAACCCCGACATGATGGACCGCAAGTTCCGGGTGACCATCCTCGGCGCACCGTTGCTCCCGGATGCAGTCTCCCTCGTCGCGCGAGAGGTTGCCACCCACGGCGGCAACATCGACCGAATCCATCGCATCGCTGATTACCCGGTAACCGCGATCGCTTTCGACGGTTCCGGACTCGACCCGGATCAGATTCGACGGCAACTCGCGGAGATTTCGAGTTCCAGTGGCGTGGACATCGCGATCCAGGATCAGTCACTGGAGGCGCGCGGTCAGTACCTCGTGCTACTCGACGTCGATTCCACGGTCATTCAGGACGAGGTGATCGACCTCCTCGCCGCCCGTGCCGACCGACTTGCCGAAATTGCCGCCATCACGACGTCCGCGATGGAAGGCACGATCGACTTCCAGGAGGCGCTACGTCAGCGGGTGGCGCTACTCGCCGGACTTCCTGCAGGCGTCCTTGATGAGGTCCGCGACGAGATCACCCTCACGCCCGGCGCCCGAACACTGTGCCGCACCCTGAAGCGATTGGGTTACCGCATTGCCCTGGTCTCAGGCGGCTTCACCCCCGTCATCGCCCCGATTGGGCAGGATCTGGGTGTCGACGTAGTGCGAGCGAATGAGTTGGAGATCGCAGATGGACGTCTCACGGGACGAGTAATCGGACCGATCATCGACCGGGTTGCCAAGCGCGAGGTGCTCGAGGAACTCGCAGCCACGTACCAAATTCCCCGACGCCGCACGGTGGCGATCGGCGATGGTGCCAACGATGTGGACATGCTCGCTGCGGCCGGCCTCGGGATCGCTTTCAACGCCAAACCGGTGACACGTGAAGTTGCCGATGCATCCGTGAACGTTCCCTATCTCGATTCGGTGCTCTTCCTCCTAGGGATCACGCGTGCCGAGATCGAGGAGGCGGATGCCCGGGGAGGCACGCCCACGCCGCGCCCCTAGCGCGCGACGTGGAATGACCTGAGGCGCACGGCACCGCGGTCGAATGTCGCCCATGGCTGATCACACTCGAGTACTGCAAAGGCTGACGTGGGGAACCTGTCGATTGCCTCGTGCCCGACCCAGGCGCGCACCGAGTCCTCCAAACCAGGATTGTGTCCGACCACGATGACGGCATCCGCAGACTCGACAGAACGCACGCGATCCGCGATTGCACTTACCTCTGCCTCGTAAAGTGCAGGCGCGGTCTCAACGCGCACACGACGATTCCACGCCCCCGAGACGGCGGCCCAGGTCTGCTGCGAGCGCACTGCGTCGGAGACAAGCGCGAGGACCCACGCCGACTCCACCAGTTCGCGATTGAGGAGTGGTGCCATCAGTGGTGCTTCCCGACGTCCCCGCTTCGCCAGCGGTCGCCGATGATCCGGAACCCCGGGCGGGTAATCGGATTTCGCGTGGCGCATCAGAACGAGAAGCCCCATCACGCACCCTGCGAGTGGACACCGCCGTCGACGTGCACGATCTCACCGGTCGTAGCCGGGAACCAGTCCGACAAGAGCGCAACGCAGGCGCGCGCCGCAGGCTCCGGATTCGTGAGGTCCCAGCCCAGGGGTGCGCGCTCCTTCCACACCTCCTCGAATTCCTCGAATCCCGGGATGCTCTTGGCCGCCATGGTGCGAATGGGGCCCGCGGCAACGAGGTTCACTCGGATCCCCCGCGACCCGAGGTCTCGGGCCAAGTAGCGCGATGTGCTCTCGAGAGCCGCTTTGGCCACCCCCATCCAGTCATAGGTCGGCCAGGCCACGCTGGCGTCGAAGTCCAGCCCCACCACCGAACCGCCGCGATCCATAAGAGGGAGGCAGGCCATCGTCAGGGACTTGAGCGAGTAGGCACTCACCTCGACGGCTGTCGAGACGTCCGCCCACTCGGTGTTGAGGAAGTTTCCGCCCAGCGCAGCTTCCGGCGCGAAACCGATCGAATGCACGACGCCATCGATGTGGTCGGCGAACGGCCGGAGCCGATCTGCCAGAGACTCGAGGTGCTCCCGTTCGGTCACGTCCAACTCGACTGTCTCGACGGGATTCGGAAGTCGGGTGGCGACGCGCGTGGTGAGTGAGAGCGCCCGACCGAAGGAGGTCAGGATCACGGAGGCGCCCTCCTCCTGACACAGGCGCGCAATGTGAAAAGCGATCGACTGATCCGTCAACACGCCCGTGACGAGCACGGAGCGACCATCCAGGATTCCCACGCCTCTCCCTTCAGTGGCCCATGCCGAGACCGCCGTCGACCGGCACCACGGCACCGGTGACGTAGCCGGCGTCGTCCGAACACAGGAACGTCACGACCCCGGCAATCTCGTCCGGTGATGCGTAGCGCCCCAACGGTATCGACGTCAGGATCTGTTCCCGCCGCGAATCATCGAGTTCCGCAGTCATATCCGTATCCACGAACCCGGGAGCCACTACGTTGGCTGTGATTCCACGGGGACCCAGTTCTCGCGCGAGTGATCGGGCGACACCGATCATCCCGGATTTCGACGCCGCATAGTTGACCTGCCCGGGCCCGCCCATGGTCGCGACAACCGACGACACGAACACGATCCGGCCCCAGCGGGCCCGAACCATCCCGCGAACCGCTGCCCGCGTCAATCGGATCGGCCCCGCGAGATTCGTCTCCAAGACGGTATCGATGTCCGTGTCGGACATCCGCATCAGCAGTGTGTCCGCAGTGATGCCAGCGTTGTTCACCAAGGCGATCACCGGTCCATGTGCCTGGGTCACATGGTCGAAGGCCCGCTCGATCGAGGCGGGGTCGGCAAGATCCAGCGAAACTGCCGCGAGACCATCGGGTGCCAACCCCGAACGGGATCCCACCACGACTGACCATCCGGCATCGCGCAACCTGCGCGCACAGGCGAGCCCGATACCGCGGTTACCCCCCGTAACCAGCACTACTCCCTCAGGTCGCACTCCGTGCCCTCCGATCGTCGATGCGGGACAGGATGATTCCCAGCGGGATAAAGATCAAGGCCAGCCACGACCCGAGCACGGGCGCGAAGACGCTGGCAATTCCCACGATGAGGAACGCGAATCCAAAGATGAATCCCCTGCGGGGACGGGTGACCGCCTTCATATGCGGATCGCAGAGTTCCGGATGACGCAGCGCGTGCCACCCGATCAATGCCGCACTCCAGGAGATCACCGCGAGGTTGCACCAGTAGAGCAGCCCGGTTCCCCCCATACCTTCGTCTCGAGCCGTCGCGCTCGCCGCAACGCCCATCCCTTCGCCGTACACCGAACTCGTCCATGGCAGAAGCACGATGCCGATCAACCACAGCAGGTTGAGCCAAAAGATCACCGCGTCGAAGGCAATCAGGCGGCGGAAAACTCGAAGATGCACCTGCCACATGACTGCCACCACCACGAACGTGAAACCGAAGGTGATCAACTCACTCGAGTTGTCTGAGAGCACATCCCAGACAGAACCTTCGCCTGGGGTGGCCCGGATGTCGATGACGGACAAGATGAGGAGCGTGATGGCGACCGCGGTCACCGCGTCGGTGAAACTCACCAGCCGATCGAAAGACCGCTTGTCCCACATCTCAGGAATCCTCGAGGCGGTAGCCCACCTTCACCGTCACCTGGAAGTGGTCGACCGTGTTCTCCCGGACGTAGCCGCGGATCTGCTCAACCTCGAACCAGTCCACATGGCGACGCTGGTCCCCGGCCCTGGCTACGGCATTGCGCACCGCGGCCTCAATGGACTCCCGGGAGGTTCCCACGATCTCGGTGATGCCGTACGCCCGATCCGCCACGATTCGCTCCTCTCCTCGCGCGCAGCCTAGGGCTCACCTGGCGGCAGGTCGCTTTCCCCCGTACCGTGCTCTTGTGGCGACATCCCCGCAGGACGTGCACACCATCACAGGTGCCCAGCGCGCACTCTCCGACGAGCAGACGTCGCGCACCCGCAAATACCTGCTGTCGATGGGCATCCGCACTGCCTGTGTACTCGGGGCGATCATCGTGCCGGGGTGGCCCCGATGGGTCCTGATCGCAGGGGCCGTGGTGCTGCCGTACTTCGCCGTTGTGATCGCAAACGCAGGCAAGTCACGTGATCGCTCCGGTGACCTGGGTGTCGTCCCGCAACCCCAGGCGGCTCTCCCTGCTTCTGGCGCGGCGATCGAGGGAGTCATCGTCGAGCCCGATCGATCGGACGCGTAGCGGCTTATCCTGCTGGTGTGTGGGCACTGCTGCGAACTGGCCGCTGGATCGGATTCACCGTCGCCGTGGTCGTGGCGGTCGTGGCGTTCGGTCTGCTGAGTGCCTGGCAGTGGAGTCGCGCCGAGGAGCACCGCGTTGACCGCACCGAATTGACGACGCGGCTCACCGCCGAGCCACAGCCCCTGGACACCGGGGAGTATCCCGAGTACTCACGTGTCACGGTGGAGGGCGCGTTCGTCGAGGGAAGCGATCGTCTGGTCCGCTCACGCCCCCAGGGGGGCGGTAACGGCTTCTGGGTGGCATCGGCCTTGGAACCGGGCAACCTTCCCGGCACGCACGTGTGGGTCGTACGCGGGTGGATGCCCTCCCAAACGGCCGCCACGACGTCGATCCCGGTGCCCCCGGCGCCATCTGGCCCACAAGCCATCGCCGGATACCTCCGAGCCTTCGAAGACACCGGACCGACACCCGCAGATCTGCCCAGTGGACAGATCACCGCGATGAGCACGGCGGAACTCCCACGACTCGACGGTGATGCATATCCCCAGTGGATCCAGTCGTCTCAGGAGGAGATCGGACTGGAAGTGCTGGACCTCCCCGACATCGATGAGAGCCGGAATATCTCCTACGCCGTGCAGTGGATCCTCTTCGCCGCCGTCGCAATCAGCGGGTGGTTCATATTCCTCCGGCGTGAAGCCCGCGAGGATGCTCAGGAAGCAGAGCTGGCGAACTGAGTCGTGTACAGGTCCGCGTACATCCCGCCGCGGCCGATCAGTTCTCGGTGTGTTCCGCGTTCGACGATGCGGCCACCCGCCACGACCAGGATCTGATCGGCACGCAGGATCGTCGAGAGACGGTGCGCGATCACGAGGGAGGTCCGGTTGGCGAGGGCTGTATCCAGGGCCTGTTGCACCAGGACTTCGCTCTCACTATCGAGGTGTGCGGTCGCCTCATCGAGGATCACGATCCGAGGGGCCTTGAGCAGGACACGCGCGATGGCGATCCGCTGCTTCTCCCCGCCCGAGAGTCGATAACCCCGGTCTCCCACCACCGTGTCCAGGCCGTCGGGCAGGGTCTCGATGACGTGCCAGATGTGCGCCGCCCGGCACGCAGCGACCATGTCCTCCTCGCTTGCGTCGGGCCGCGCGAAGGACAGGTTCGCCCGAATTGTGTCGTGAAAGAGGTGCGAGTCCTGGGTCACGGCACCGATCGCCTCGCGGAGTTCCTGAGATTCCACATCGGCGACGTCGACCCCGCCGATGCGAACGACCCCCGACGTCGGGTCGTAGAGCCGTGCGACAAGGGCGGTGATGGTCGTCTTCCCCGCACCACTCGTGCCAACGAGCGCCGTCATCGTGCCCGCGGGAACGCTGAAGTTCATGTGATCGAGTACGTCCGCTGACGGGCGGTCCACCTCGGCCACGGCGATGGACTCCAGACTGGCCAGGCTCACGTCGCGCGCTGCCGGGTAACGGAAGGAGACGTCGTCGAACTCCACGCCGAGTGGTCCGTTCGGAAGCGGACGTGGGCGCGTCGGGGGGGCCACTAGCGGCGGGAGATCGAGTACCTCGAAGACACGCTCGAATGACACCAAGGCGGTCATCACGTCGACGCGAACGTTGGACAACGCGGTCAGCGGTCCGTACATCTGAGCGAGGAGCGCGACCAGGGCGATCAAGGTGCCCAAGCTGATCGTTCCTGCGATAACCAGATTGCCGCCGACCCCGTAGGTGAGCGCCGTGGCGAGCGCAGCGACGAGCGTGAGGGCGGTGAAGAAGTAGCGGTTCGCCATAGCTATCCGGACACCGGTGTCCCGGACCAGTGCCGCCTTGCCTGCGAACAGCGCAGCCTCGCGCCCCGGGTCACCGAAGAATTTCACCAGCAGTGCGCCCGCAACATTGAATCGCTCTGTCATCTGCGAGCTCATCGAGGCGTTCGTCTGCATCTGCTCCCGAGTGAGGGCTTGAAGGGTCCTCCCCATGTAGCGCGCTGGAATCAGGAAGAGCGGGAGAAGCACGAGGGCCAAGAGGGTGATCTGCCAGGACAGTGCGAACATCGCCACCAGCACGATCACCAGGGTGATGATGTTCCCGACGACTCCGCCCAGGGTGGAGGTGAAAGCCTGCTGGGCACCGATGACGTCGCTGTTGAGCCGCGATACGAGGGCACCCGTCTGGGCGCGCGTGAAGAATGCCACCGACTGCCGCTGCACGTGGTCGTACACCTCAGTGCGCAGGTCGAAGATCAGACCCTCACCGATGCGTGCGGAGTACCAACGGCCCACAAGCCCCAGCCCTGCATCCGCAAATGCCAGCGCAGCGATGAGGATCGCGGTCCACGTGACGAGACCGGCATCGCCGACGCTGATGCCCTCGTCCACGATCCGGCGAAACAGAAGTGGCTGCGCTACTGCGAGCACGGACGCAACGGTCACCGTGATGAGGAACAGCACGATCAGGGATCGGTACGGAAGTGCATAGGAGAGGATCCGGCGCACAACCGAACGCTGCAACCGGGTCCGGGACACGGATCGGTCCCGGGTGAAGGACTGGTAGGTCTGCCAGATGTTGTAGTTGCTCATTGCGTGAACTCGCGGATCAGATCACGCATCCGCTGCATCTGCGCATGACGCTCGGTCACCCACGGCTCAGCACCAGCGGAGACATCCGCCATCACTCGCTTTGCCGCTCTCAGGGCACCCGGATTGGCTGCGCGCAACTGATCGAGTAGCACCTGGGTAGCCTCCTCCGGAGACTCCGAGAGCACCGTGGCCAGTCCCCAGGCGTAGGCCGTGCTTCCGCTGATCGGTATTCCGCTGGTCAGCGCGAGGGCGCGCGAATACCCCAGGGTTGGGTGCAGATGCGCGGCAGCGCCGAGGTCGGGGATGATTCCCAGCGCGGTCTCACGCAGTACGAGGTGTGCCTCCGGGTGCACCACCACGAGATCCGCCGCGAGAGCTAACTGGAATCCCGCGCCGATCGCATTGCCCTGAACCACGGCGACCACGTGCGCGTCAAGCGACCGCCACACGCGGAAGGCAGCCTGAGCGGCCTGGATGAAGGTATCCAACTCCGCGTCGGTGCCCTGGGCCAGGCTGAGCAGGGTGACGTCGGAGGCCCCCGGTGCGAACAGCGCCCGATCGAGTCCGGCACTGAAGTCGGGAGCGGTGCCGTCCAGGATTACGAACCGCGTTTCTGGTGTGACCTGATCCGCGACGGATACCAGGTCCGCCCATGTCTGGGGCGTTTGCGCGTTGCGGCTCTCAGGGCGGTCGAGGCGCACCCGCAGGACGTCCGGCTCCTCCTGCCACACGCGCACGCCACCGGGTGTGTTCATGCCAGTTCCACCAATCCCGCGTATTCGTCGCTCCACAGGTCCTCGTCACCATCAGGCAGGAGGACGACCCGCTCGGGTGACAAGGCTGCCACGGCGCCCGGATCGTGGCTCACCAGCACCACCGCCCCCCGGTAGGACGCCAGCGCGGTGAGTACCTCCGTGCGGCTGGCGGGGTCCAGGTTGTTCGTCGGCTCGTCCAAGAGGAGCACGTTCGCCCCCGACACCACGAGGCACGCGAGGGCGAGACGTGTCTTCTCCCCACCCGAGAGGACATGCGTGGGCTTGTCCACGGCGGAGCCCTGGAACAGGAAGGAGCCGAGCACGGTGCGCCGCGAGGTCTCGTCTAGATCCGGCGCCGCCGACGCCAGCGTCTGATGAACGGTGGCGGCCGGGTCCAGGGTTTCGTGCTCCTGGGCGTAGTAGCCGACAACCGCACCATGCCCTCGATCGACGCTTCCGGTGTCCGCCCGATCGACGCCGGCCAGGATGCGCAAGAGCGTGGTCTTGCCGGCACCGTTCAGTCCCAGGATCACGACGCGGGATCCGCGGTCGATGGCCAGGTCGATGTCCGTGAAGACTTCGACGGACCCGTAGGACTTCGATAGGCCCGTCGCCTCGATCGGAACCCGACCGCACGGCCTCGGTTCGGGGAATCGCAGTTTCGCAACCCGCTCCGACCGTCTCTCTCCCTCTGCATCCCCCAGTAGTCGTTCGGCACGCTTGAACATCGATTGCGCAGCTTTGGCTTTTGTCGCCTTGGCGCGCATACGCTCCGCCTGTGTTCGAAGGGCCTCCGCCTGTTGTTCGGCGTTACGCCGCTCGCGCTTGCGCCGACGTTCGTCCGTCTCACGGGCCAGGAGGTAGTTCTTCCACGACATTGCATACTGATCGATGACATGTCGTTGGGCGTCCAGGTGCCAGACCTTGTTGACCGTCGCCTCGAGAAGCTCCGTGTCGTGACTGATCACGATGAAGCCACCCTGATAGCTCGACAGGAATCCTCGCAACCACACGATCGAGTCGGCATCAAGGTGGTTCGTCGGCTCATCGAGCAGGAGGATGTCCGCACCACTGAACAGGATGCGGGCCAGTTCGATCCGCCTGCGCTGACCGCCGGAGAGAGTCCCGAGTTCCTGCTCCAGCACCCGCGGAGGCAACCCCACGGACGCGGCGATCGAGGCTGCCTCCGCTTCCGCCGCGTACCCGCCCTTGGATTCGAACTCGGCCTCGGCTCGCGCGTACTTGTCGCCCACGATGGACGGATCGTCTAGATGTGTCATCTCCTGGCGTAGGGACTCGAGTCGGCGGACCACCTGAGCCAGTCCACGGCCCGAGAGGATCCGTCCCCGGGCTGATTCGTGCGGGTCCGCGCTCCGTGGGTCCTGGGGGAGGTAGCCGACCGAACCTCGACGGTCCACGGTTCCGGACGCCGGGATGCCCTCCCCCGCCAATACCCGGGTCAAGGTGGTCTTCCCCGCCCCATTGCGACCGACAAGGCCGATGCGGTCGCCTCGATCCACGCGCAGCGACTCCGCCTCGAGGAGGAGTTCGGAGCCAGCGCGGAGTTCGATGCCTGTGGCGCGGATCATGACGCGCCGATCGTACGGTGGCTACACGTTGAAGCCGAGGGAGCGCAACATGTCGCGCCCGTCATCGGTGATCTTGTCCGGTCCCCACGGCGGCATCCACACCCAGTTAATCCGGAAGTCGGCGACAACAGGTGACAGCGCCATCCTGGTCTGATCTTCGATCACATCGGTCAACGGACATGCCGCGGACGTGAGAGTCATGTCGACGGTGGCGATATTCGCGTCATCGACACTCACTCCGTAGACCAGGCCGAGGTCGACGACGTTGATGCCCAACTCCGGGTCGACGACGTCCTTCATGGCTTCGAGAACATCGTCCTCGCTTGCGTGGGTCTGGACCTCACTCATATGAACCACCTTCCACCGGGATTCCCGCCTTGACTTCCGCGTCCCTGAGGGCCATCCAGGGAAGCAATGCGCACTTGATGCGTGCCGGGTACTTGGAGACCCCAGCGAATGCCACTGCATCCTGGAGGACTTCCTCATCGGGGGTGCCTGACCCCTTGGATCGCATCAGGTCGAGGAACGCCGCTTCGACCCTATGAATCTCGGCGATAGGGCGCCCCTCCACCAATTCGCTCATCACACTTGCGCTCGCCTGGGAGATCGAGCATCCCTGACCCTCGTAGCCGACGTGCAGCAGTCCGTCCGCATCTGCCGTCACGGTGACGGTGACCTCGTCACCGCAGGTGGGATTGACCTGGTGACTCTCCCCGTGCGGCTCCGGCAGCAATCCGACGCCGCGGGGATTCCTGTAGTGGTCGAGGATGATCTCCTGATACAGCGAATCGACGTCCATTCACGCCACCCCGAAGTACTTCTGAGCGGCACGGATCCCCGCGACGGCGGCGTCGATGTCTCCGTGATCGTTGTAGATGTAGGTGGAGATGCGTGTCGTGGCCGGAACGCCGTACCGTCGACAGGTGGGCCAGGCGCAGTGGTGCCCGACCCGCACGGCGATCCCCCGACTATCGAGAATCTGTCCGACGTCATGCGGGTGGATCCCCTCGACCGTGAACGAGATCGCGCTGCCCCGCTCGACATTCGTCCGCGGACCTATGACGGTCACTCCATCGATCTCCTGTAGTCGGGCCAGCGCATAGCCGGTCAGCTCATGCTCATGAGCCGCGACGGCATCCATCCCGAGGTCGTCGAGGTACTCGACGGCGGCACCGAGGCCGACCGCCTGAGCCACCATGGGCACTCCCGCTTCGAACCGCTGGGGTGGCGGTGCGTAGGTGCTGTGGTCGAGGTACACCATCTCGATCATCGAGCCACCGGTGAGGAACGGCGGCATGGTGGCGAGCACGTCCTCGCGGCCCCAGAGCATGCCGATACCCGTCGGACCCAGCATCTTGTGCCCACTCCACGCGACGAGGTCAGCGCCGAGGTCCGCCATCGACACCGGCATGTGCGGAATTGACTGACAGGCATCGACGACCCCGATCGCGCCGACCGCATGTGCGGCATCCATCACCTGACGAACCGGGGTGATCGTTCCGAGGATGTTCGACTGGTGGACGATCGAAACGACACGCGTCGACGAATCGATGACGCTGCCGAGGTCACCGAGGTCGAGTCGCCCGTCGTCGGTGAGCCCTATCCACCGGAGCGTGGCCCCGGTCTTCGCAGCGACTTCCTGCCACGGCACGAGATTCGCATGGTGTTCCATCTCGGTGACCACGATGGAATCCCCCGGACGCAACGCGAATCGTGGATCGACCTCACGGCCGTGACGTGCGAGGGCGGAGGCGTTGCTGAAGGCGTAGGCGGCGAGGTTCAAGCCCTCCGTGGCGTTCTTGGTGAACACCACTTCGTTCGCCCGGGCTCCGACGAACCCCGCGACGCGGGCACGGGCGCCTTCGTAGGCCTCCGTGGCTTCCTCCGCCAACTGGTGGGCGCCCCGATGGGCGGCCGCATTCGAGGTCTCGTAAAAGGAACGCTCCGCATCAAGGACCGCGCGCGGCTTCTGGGACGTCGCCGCACTGTCCAGGTACACCAACGGCTGCCCATCCCGGACGGTGCGCTCCAGGAGTGGGAAATCCTTCTTGATGCGTTGCGGATCGAGACTGGTCATCACGTGTCCTAGGCGTTCACCGTGGAGACGAAACGCTCGTAGCCTTGTGCCTCGAGTTCGTCGGCGAGAGCGGGGCCGCCACTCTCGACGATGCGGCCGTCGACGAAGACATGCACGACGTCGGGTGTGATGTAGCGCAGGATGCGGGTGTAATGCGTGATGAGGAGGATTCCCGCGTCCGAAGTGGCGTGGAAGGCATTCACGCCCTCGGAGACCGTGCGGAGGGCATCGACGTCGAGCCCGGAGTCGGTCTCGTCGAGGATGGCGAACTTGGGCTTCAGCAACGCGAGTTGAAGCACCTCATGGCGCTTCTTTTCGCCACCGGAGAATCCCTCGTTGACATTGCGCTCGGAGAAGGCAGGGTCCATTTGGAGGGAGGCCATGGCCTCCTTGACCTCCTTGATCCACTCGCGAAGCTTGGGTGCCTCACCCCGTACGGATGTGGCAGCGGTACGGAGGAAATTGGACACCGACACACCAGGGATCTCCACCGGGTACTGCATGGCCAGGAAGAGCCCCGCACGCGCACGCTCGTCCACCGACATGCCCAGGACGTCGACCCCATCGAGGGTGATCGATCCCGACGTGACCGTGTACTTGGGGTGACCCGCGATGACGTAGGCCAGCGTCGACTTTCCGCTGCCGTTGGGTCCCATCACGGCCTGGACCGAACCTGAATCCAGCGTCAGCGAGACACCCCTCAGGATCTCCTTTGTTCCGCCTTCAACGTCGACGCTTGCGTGGAGATCCGAAATCTTCAACGTGTTCACTGCTACCTCGTTTCCGGGATGTCGATCATGATGTCTGCGGATGGGCCTTCGCCCTCGACGGCGACGGGGAAAACTGGTACCGGTTTGTTGGCCGGAAGCGACAGGGGCTCGCCGGTTCGGAGATCGAATTGCGATCCGTGCAACCAGCACTCAATGGTGCAGCCGTCCACGTCGCCCTCGGAAAGCGCCACATCCGCATGGGAACAGCGATCCTCAATGGCGAAGACCCCCTCGACCGTGCTGACGACCGCAACGTTCCAGCCATCGACGACGACCCTGATCGCTCCCACCCCGGGCAGGTCTGCGAGGGAACACGCACGCACCGCCGTCATGGTGGCAGCTCCGACATCCCGATTCGAGCCTCGAGCCCGGTCAGCACTTCCCGGCGCAAGGTCTCGTCTCCGATCTTCGCCAGCACATCCACGAAGAATCCGCGCACGACGAGGTGGCGGGCAAGGTCCTCGGGGATGCCACGGCTCTGCAGGTAGAAGAGCTGCTCGTCATCGAACCGACCGGTGGCGCTGGCGTGACCGGCGCCGGCCACATCCCCTGTTTCCAGTTCCAGATTGGGAACGGAGTCTGCACGGGGTCCGTCAGTGAGAAGCAGATTCCGATTCAGTTCGTACGTGTCGATCCCGACGGCATTGCGACGAACGAGGACGTCTCCCACCCACACGCTGTGCGAGGAATCACCCGAGAGAGCCCCCTTGTAGACGACGTTGCTCGAACAATGCGGTTGGTTGTGATCGATAAAGACCCGATGTTCCTGATATTCCGCGCCCTGTGTCAGGAAGGCACCGACCACATCCACCGCACCACCAGGGCCAGCGAACTCCACCGAGGGACACATGCGGATGAAGGCGGCGCCCATGGTGACACTCAGCGCGTTCAGGGTGGCGTCCCGCCCGATGATCGAGTGCCACTGCCACATCTGCCGTGAATCTCCCCGCCCATCCATGAGAGACAGGATTGTCAGGCGCGATCCATCACCGACGTGGGTGACGATGGACCCTGCGGAATCCGTCGCAAGGTCGTGCCGGAGGACGACCGTGGCATATGCGTGGCGCCCACACCGGATGACAATGTGGCCCACGGCGGCGGGTGCCGACCCCACGAGTGAGACATCGATTGCTTCTCCGGACTCGTGGCCGTCCGGGATTTCGATGACGATCGCATGCGCCACGGCATGGCGCGCGATCGCCGCTGGCCGATCCACCGCGTACGTGTCGTCCCCGACCGCCCCCGTCGACACCAACGGCGACGGGGATGTGAACCCGAGGGTGGGCAGTGGCCGAACTTCGAAGAAGTCCTGGACCACGTTCACGGGGGTGAACCGCCATTCCTCCTCCCGCCCGGTCGGCAGGGGGAAGTCGTCGGGATCATTCGAGCGGATCCTCGGCGCAAGGTCGGTGGCAGGCGCTTCGGCGACAGCGGTCATCCGACAGCGCCCTCCATCTGCAACTCGATGAGTCGGTTCAACTCCAGGGCGTACTCCATCGGGAGTTCCCGCGCGATTGGCTCGACGAAGCCCCGAACGATCATCGCCATCGCCTCGTCCTCGGCCATACCGCGCGACATCAGATAGAAGAGCTGGTCCTCGCTGACCTTCGAAACGGTGGCCTCGTGGCCCATCGAGACGTCGTCCTCGCGGACATCCACGTAGGGGTACGTGTCCGACCGCGACACGTCGTCCACCAGAAGGGCATCGCAGCGCACCGTGCTCTTCGAGTGGTGACACCCCTCCTGGACCTGCACGAGTCCCCGGTACGAGGTGCGACCGCCACCGCGTGCAACCGACTTGGACACGATCGACGAGGAGGTGTACGGCGCAGCGTGCACCATCTTGGCGCCGGCATCCTGGTGCTGACCTTCTCCCGCGAAGGCGATGGAGAGAGTCTCCCCCTTGGCATGCTCCCCCACCATCCATACGGCCGGATACTTCATGGTAACCTTCGAACCAAGATTCCCGTCGATCCACTCCATCGTGGCGCCCTCGTGCGCCACTGCGCGCTTCGTGACGAGGTTGTACACGTTCACTGACCAGTTCTGGATGGTGGTGTAGCGACAGCGGGCACCCTTCTTCACGATGATCTCGACCACGGCGGAGTGCAGCGAGTCGCTGGAGTAGATGGGTGCAGTGCATCCCTCGACGTAATGCACATACGCATCCTCGTCGACGATGATCAAGGTCCGCTCGAACTGTCCCATGTTCTCGGTGTTGATCCGGAAGTAGGCCTGCAGCGGGATCTCGACATGCACGCCCTTCGGGACGTAGATGAACGACCCGCCCGACCACACGGCAGTGTTCAGAGCCGCGAACTTGTTGTCGCCCACAGGGATGACGCTCGCGAAGTACTCACGGAACAGCTCCGGGTGCTCCTTGAGGCCGGAGTCGGTGTCGAGGAAGATGACGCCCTGCTCCTGAAGGTCCTCGCGGATGGCGTGATAGACCACCTCGGACTCATATTGCGCCGCCACACCGGCGATCAGGCGATTCTTCTCCGCTTCGGGGATCCCGAGTCGGTCGTAGGTGTTGCGGATGTCCTCCGGCAACTCATCCCAACTCGAGGCCTGCTTCTCCGTCGACCGCACGAAGTACTTGATGTTGTCGAAGTCGATCCCGGTCAGGTCGGACCCCCAGGCGGGCATCGGCTTCTTCTCGAAGAGTCGAAGACCTTTGAGCCGGAGGTCGAGCATCCACTCCGGCTCACCCTTCTTAGCCGAGATGTCCCGCACCACGTCTTCGTTGAGCCCACGGCGAGCGCCGGAGCCTGCATCGTCCGCGTCACGCCAGCCATACTCGTAGCGGCTCAGCGCATCGATCGTTTTGGCTTGTTCCTCTGCTGCGGTGCTCATGCCGAAACCTTTCCTCGGGACGGGGATGTCGGACTGTGGATCGATGGACCGATGAGTGCGGTGCACACTCCGTCACCCTGCGCCAGCGTGGCCAATCGAGTGACGTGGCGACCCAGGGCCTGGGCGATGGCCTCCGCCTCGGCGTCACAGAGCTCGGGGAACTCACGCGCTGCATCCACCACAGGACAGTGGTGCTGGCAGAGCTGGTGTTGACCCGACGCGAGGCTGCTCGACTCTGCCGCGAACCCGGCGGCGTCGAGGCGCTGGACCACGGCATCGATGGACTGGGTGCCGCTGCCGACGACCGACCGGGCGCGACGTGCGGCGAATTCCGCGACGGCCGCACGCCCTTGGGTGTCGGCAAGAAAACGCAACGCGGCGAGGGCCAGATCGTCGTAGGCCTGATCGCATGCCGCGCGACCATCCTGGGTGAGGGAGAAGACCTTGCTTGGCCGACCGCGACCGCGCCGCGCACGTGGGCCGTAGGGCGCCTCGTCGGTCGCTTCCACGAGGCCGGAAACAGCCAGCGCGGCCAACGGTCTCCGAACAGCTGCGGCCGACATCCCCAGGCGCGAGGCAACCTCCGCAGCCGTCGCGGGACCCAACTCCAGCAGGCTCCGCGCCACCCGCTCGGCGGCTTCACCGGGGAATTTCACAACAATATTGTTGCGTAAATCGAGATGTACGCAAATCGGGCCTGGATACAGTGGGAAGACCATGGGCACCGACGGGCGATCCCCCGCGTGGGTACGCCGCGTCTACGTGGCGAACCTGGTCGCCCAGGGGGCGATCATCGTGACCGGGGCCATCGTGCGGATCACCGGGTCGGGCCTGGGTTGCCCCACCTGGCCCGAGTGTGCCGAGGGCTCCTACATCCCCACCGCGACCCAGGCCGAGGCCTGGCACAAGTACGTGGAGTTCGGCAACCGTCTCCTGACCTTCGTCCTTGCCGCTCTGGCCATCGCGGCCGTCATTGCAGCCCTCGCGGACGCGCGTCGGCGTCGGGCCGCGGACCTCCCTCCGCGTCCCGTCCTCACCGTCCTCGCCGTGGTCCCGCTCGCGGGCACCGTGCTGCAAGCGGTCCTCGGCGGCATCACGGTGCTGACCGGGCTGCACCCCACGATCGTCGCGGCCCATTTCCTGGTCTCGATTGCCCTCGTCGCCGCGTGCGTCGCCCTCGTCGCGCGCTCCGGGGAACCAGGAGACCAGCCGATCGTGTGGACGGCGCCCCGTCCCGTGGTCGTACTGACCTATGCCCTGATCGCCGTCGGATTGGCCGTCGTCATCCTCGGCGTCATCGTCACCGGGAGCGGCCCGCACAGTGGGGACGCTGAGACCGAGGCTCGGTTCAGTTTTGACCCCCGCACCGTCTCCTGGCTCCACGCCGACGCCGTGTTCCTCTTCCTCGGCCTGATCATCGGCGTCATCGTCGCGGCGTCACTCAACGCGGATCTCGGCACGCTCCGTCGTCGCGCACTCATCCTCGCCGGTATCGCAGGTGCTCAGGGGGTAGTCGGCTACACCCAGTACTTCACCGGTTTGCCGGAACTCCTCGTCGGGATCCACGTCCTGGGGGCTGTCGCCACCTGGGTCGCCCTGCTGTTCCTCGCCCCCGCGCTGCGTACCCGGGGTCTCTCACCAGCCGAGGAACGGATCCACGCCTACCAGTAGGAACAGGATCGCCAGATACGTGATCGAACCATGGAACAGGCGCATCGCCCGGCGATCGAGGTCGGCCGAGCCGACACTTGAGCGCACCCGATAGGCCAACACCAGGAAGAGGGCACCAAGGGCGGCCGCGCCCACCAGGTAGACCACTCCCATGCCCGCGACGGGAACCAGCGCGAGCGACACCGCGACCATCACCCAGCTGTACACGATGATCTGGCGCGCCACGACCCTGTCGGTGGCAACCACGGGCAGCATCGGGATTCCCGCCTGTCGATATTCCTCGCGGTACTTCATCGCCAGTGGCCAGTAATGCGGCGGCGTCCAGAAGAAGACGACGAGGAATAGCACGACGGGAGTCCAGGTCAGTGACCCGGTGATCGCCGCCCACGCGATCAGGACCGGCATGCATCCCGCAGCCCCGCCCCAGACGATGTTCTGGGTCGTGCGGCGCTTCAAAATCATCGTATAGCCGACTGAGTAGAGCGCGATGGCGACCAGGGATAGACCTGCCGCGAGAGGATTAGTGAGGAGGGCCAGGACGAGCGCGGACACCACAGTGAGGATCGAGCCCTGAATCAGCCCGGCACGCAGCGATACCGCACCGCGGGCCAGCGGACGGTCGTGCGTGCGCGCCATCACGGCGTCGACGTCTCGGTCGTAGACACTGTTGAACGTGTTCGCCGCCGCAGCGGCGGCAGCACCCCCCACCAGAACCGCGATCGCGGATCGCAGCGTGGGAAGACCTTCGGCTGCGAGGAACATCGTCGGGATCGCCGTCACGAGCAATAACTCGATGATGCGTGGCTTCGTCATCGCGATATAGGAGCGAATCCGATCTGTGACGCGTGTCTCGTCCAGGGTGGGAGCTGACGCCATCGACACCTTGGGAGCGTATCGAACGGCTGAGTGCAGCCGAATCCTCACTAGGCTGGAGAAGTGACGTCGCTCCTCACCTGGGACGAGACCGATGAGCGCGCAGTCGCCTATCTGAGGGCGCTCGCAGCGGATTCCGTGCAGAAGGTTGGAAACGGCCACCCCGGAACCGCGATGAGCCTCGCCCCGGTGGCGTACCTGCTCTTCACCCGCGTGATGACCTTCGACCCCCGCGACCCCTCCTGGTTGGGACGGGACCGATTCGTACTGAGCGCAGGCCACTCAAGCCTCACCCTGTACCTACAGCTCTTTCTCGCGGACATGGGTCTGACCATGGAGGACCTCCAAGCGTTCCGCACGTGGGGAAGCCGCACGCCGGGGCACCCCGAATGCGGCCACACGCCCGGTGTCGAGACGACGACCGGCCCGCTCGGGCAGGGCCTCGCGACCGCGGTGGGCATGGCCATGGGTGCACGCTACGAGCGCGGGATCCTCGACCCGTCTTCCCCGACAAGTCCCTTCGACCATCGCGTCTACGTCCTCGCCTCGGACGGTGATCTCGAAGAGGGGATCAGCGGCGAGGCGAGTTCCCTTGCCGGCACACAAGGCCTGGGCTCACTCACGGTGATCTGGGATGACAACCGCATCTCCATCGAGGGAGACACCGCCGTCGCCTTCACCGAGGATGTCGTCGCTCGATATCGAGCTTACGGCTGGGATGTGCACGAGGTCGAGCAACTGCCCTCGGGCGACGTCGACGTCGCGGCATTGCTCTCGGCCATCGATGCCGCGCGTGAGGTCCCCGACAGGCCGAGTTTCATCCGAGTCCGCACCACCATTGCGTGGCCTGCTCCCACTGCTTCCGGTACGGCGAAGTCCCACGGATCCGCACTGGGCGCCGACGAAGTGGCGGCCACCAAGGCGGCGCTTGGCCTCGATCCCGGCGAACACTTCGCATTCGATTCAGCCGTACTCGCCGAGGTACGCAGCAGACTCGCCACGCGACTCCAACCACTCATCGACGCGTGGCGGGACCTCTTCGCCACATGGTGCGAAGGCAACAAATCCGGCCTGGCACTCCTGATGCGGTTGGAGTCCCATGCCCTTCCGGCTGATATCGACTCGGCTCTGCCCAAGTACTCGCCGGGCACAGCCGTGGCGACGCGCAAGGCTTCGGGTGAGACAGTCAATGCACTTGCTGCACTTCTGCCCGAGTTGTGGGGTGGCTCCGCCGATCTTGCGGAATCGAACAACACGTCCATCGAGGGTGGTGGCTCGTTCCTCCCCTCCTCGAGCCCGATTCCCGGGGCAGACCCCTTCGGTCGCATCATCCACTTCGGTGTGCGCGAGCACGCGATGGGCGCCGTCGTGAATGGAGCCGCCCTGGATGGACTCCTGCGTCCCTACGGTGGCACGTTCCTGGTCTTCAGCGACTACATGCGGGGAGCAGTGCGGCTCGCCGCACTCATGCAGTGTGCGTCGACATTCGTCTGGACGCATGACTCGATCGGCCTCGGCGAAGACGGTCCGACCCACCAGCCGATCGAGCACCTCTGGAGCCTCCGCGCCATCCCGGGTTTCGCAGTGGTGCGCCCCGCCGACGCGAATGAAACGTCCGCGGCATGGTCGGCGATCCTCCATCAACGGGGTCCGGTCGGCCTCGTCTTGACGCGACAGAACGTGCCCACCATCACCGACCCGGACGGCGCCCTCGATGGAGTCCCCCGCGGCGCGTACGTTCTCGAGGGACCGGAGAGACCCGATGCCATCATCATCGCCACCGGCTCGGAGGTGGCGCTCGGGTTGGCAGCCGCGCAGGATCTCCAGAAAGACGGCATCTCCGTCCGAGTCGTCAGTGCCCCCTGCCTGGAGTGGTTCGACGACCAGGATCCCGACTACCGCGACCTCGTTCTCCCGCCCTCGGTGCGTGCCCGCGTCGCCGTCGAGGCCGGAGCCACCCTCGGGTGGTGGAAGTATGTCGGATCTGCCGGCCGGGTGATCGGGATCGACCACTTCGGTGCAAGTGCCGACCACATCACGTTGTTCCGCGAGTTCGGGTTCACGACCGAGCGGGTCGCTGACGCCGTGCGCGCATCACTCGCAGAAGGATGACCGTGGCCACGACTCTGGAAGAACTCACCCGGGCCGGGGTGTCCCTCTGGCTCGACGACCTCGATCGGACACGCCTCACCACGGGGAATCTTGCGGATCTCATCGCCACCTGGGACGTCCGCGGGGTCACCACGAATCCCACGATCTTCCAGAAGGCGATCTCCACCGGGGGTTCCTCGTATGCCCGCCAGATCCGCGACCTCGCTGCGCAAGGACAGAACGCCGATGACATCGTGCGCGTGCTCACCACCGATGATGTGCGCGCCGCATGCGACCTCTTCGGTGAGGTGTGGCGCTCCAGCGACGGGATCGATGGGCGGGTATCCATCGAGGTGGACCCGCGCCTGGCCCACGTCACCGAAGGCACGATCGGCCAGGCAGCGGCACTGTGGGACCTCGTGGATCGGCCGAACCTGCTCGTGAAGATCCCGGCGACGCCCGCGGGCCTGCCCGCGATCACCGCGACGCTCGCGCGAGGAATCAGCGTCAACGTGACCCTGATCTTCTCCGTCGACACGTACCGACAGGTTCTGGCCGCGCACGCGGAGGGTCTAGAACTGGCGCGAGACAACGGTCTATTTCTGCCCACGATCCACTCAGTGGCGAGCTTCTTCGTCAGTCGCGTCGATACCGAGGTCGATGCTCGCCTCTCAACCCTCGGGACGCCAGATGCAGCACAGTTGCGAGGGACCGCAGCCATCGCCAACGCGCAGCGTGCATGGGCTGCCTACCAGGAATTCACGGGATCTCCCCGGTGGCAGGAACTCGCCCGCGATCGTGCCCGCGCGCAGCGACCACTCTGGGCCTCGACTGGCGTCAAGGACCCCGCCTTCGATGACACGCGCTACGTGATCGAGCTCGTGGCGCCCGGCACGGTCAACACCATGCCGCAGGCCACGCTGGAGGCCGTCGCCGACCATGGGATGTTCCGCGGGGACACACTTCTCGGCACGCATGCCGAGGCTGACCGAATATGGGATCGACTCCAGGCGGTAGGGATCGACTTCGACTCCGTGTTCGAGAAACTTGAGCAGGAAGGCGTGGAGAAGTTCATCGCCTCATGGATCGATCTGCTCGACACGATCAGCCGCGTCATGCGCGACTAACCGGCCTCGGCCTAGTGGCTTCGTAGTTTGTCGAGGGCTTCCTGAAGGATCGCTGCCCCATCCTTATCTGAACGACGCTCCTTCACATATGCGAGGTGCGTCTTGTAAGGCTCGATCTTGGGTGGTGCCGGCGGATTCTCCTTGTTGGGACCTGCCGGAAGCCCGCATCGTGGGCAGTCCCATTCCTCGGGGATCTCCGCGTCGGTGGCGAAACTCGGCCGAGACTCGTGCCCGCGCGAACACCAGAAGGACATGAACATCCTGGGTGCGGCTTCACCGCGCTCCGCTTCCCCCATGGGTCCTGCGCCGACCCTGCTCCCGCGAATCGCGCTGCCACCTGCCACTGCTGTCCTTCCGCTCTCAGCCGGTTCTGACGATCAGTCCGACGGCGATGATGCACGCCGCCCAGATCAACGCGATGGCGACCGTCAGTCGATCCAGATTGCGTTCTGCTACCGACGACCCGCCGATTGACGAGCTCACCCCGCCTCCGAAGAGGTCCGACAGTCCGCCACCCTTGCCGCGGTGCAGCAAGATCAGCACCACCAAGAGGGCACTCGTAATCACCAGGAGCACCGCGAGCACGATGGTCAGGGCGGTCAGCATTCTTTGGTGTCCGATCGGGTTGGGGACGCTACGCCGGGTGCATCCGGTAGCGAACAATACCGACGAACTCGTCGGGGTCGAGGCTGGCACCCCCGATGAGGGCCCCGTCGATATCGGGCATTGCCATGATCCCCGCAATGTTCGTCGCCTTCACGGACCCGCCATAGAGCACGCGCATACCCGAGGCTTCCCCACCGTGATCGGCCCGTAGGGCCTCGCGGATGGCGCGGCACACCTCCTGGGCGTCCTCGGGCGTGGCAACCTCTCCCGTACCGATAGCCCACACTGGCTCATAGGCGATCACGCAACGGGCCACCTCCGCCGAACTCAGCCCTTCGAGTGACGCTCGCAGTTGCGAGGTCACGAAGTCGACGGCATCACCTGCCTGACGGATCTCCAGGCCTTCCCCAACACACACGATTGGGGTCAGTTCGTAACGCAGGGCGGCCCTGGTCTTCGCGTTGACCACGGCATCGCCCTCCGAATGGTGTGTCCGCCTCTCGCTGTGACCGGTCAGCACGTAGGTGCAGCCGAGTTTGGCGAGCATTGCCCCGGAGATCTCGCCGGTGTAGGCCCCCGAGTCATGGGCGGAGATGTCCTGTCCTCCGTAGGCGATGTCGTAGCGATCGCCTTCGATGAGGGTCTGGACCGAGCGCAGGTCAGTGAAGGGCGGGAGAACTGCAACATCTACTGCGGCGAAGTCCGCGTCATTAAGCGCGTAGGCGACTTTCTGGACGAGAGCGATCGCCTCAAAGTGATTCACGTTCATCTTCCAGTTGCCCGCCATCAGCGGCTTGCGGTCAGTCATGGGTCTCCAATACCGAGAGTCCCGGCAGCGTACGGCCCTCGAGGAACTCAAGGCTCGCTCCGCCCCCGGTGCTGATGTGGCCGAAGTTCTCGTCGGGGATGCCAAGTTGCCGCACCGCGGCGGCGGAATCGCCGCCCCCGATGACGGTGAAGCCAGGGCATCCGGCGACGGCCTCCGCGACGGAACGAGTGCCCGCGGCGAAGGGAGCCATTTCGAACACCCCCACCGGTCCGTTCCAGACGATGGTGCCGGCGCCTGCGATCGAAGCCGCGAACATCTCCCGCGTCCTCGGCCCGATGTCGAGACCCTGCCAGCCATCGGGGATCTGGTCGGCCGGGACCACTTTCACCGTGGCATCAGCCGCGAAGGCATCGGCCACGACGAGGTCGACCGGAAGCAGCACGTCGACACCGCGCTCCGCAGCCTGGCGCAGGAAATCGGCAACTGTTGGAACTTGATCAGGTTCGACGATCGAGTCCCCGGTCGGATACCCCTTCGCAGCCAGGAAGGTGTAGGCCATTCCACCGCCGATCAAAAGGCGGTCCACCCGCGCGATCAGATTCCCGATGACGCCGAGTTTGTCGCTGACCTTCGCACCCCCGAGGATCACGACGAACGGTCGATCGGGGTGCTCCAGGATCCTCGTGAAGACCTGCGCTTCGCGGGCAACGAGCCATCCGGCGGCATTGGGCAGCACCTGCGCCACCTCGGTGACGCTGGCTTGCTCCCGGTGCACGACCCCGAAGCCCTCCGAGACGAAGAGGTCTGCATTCGACGCGAGCTCGCGGGCCAGAGACCGCCTCTCCTGTGCATCCTTGCTTGTCTCGCGGGAATCGAAGCGGATGTTCTCGACGAGGACCACTTCGCCTGCCTGGAGCGTGAGCGAACCGAGATCTTCGAGGCGGATCAGCGGTACCTGGGTGCCGAGGAGTTCCCCAAGCCGGGCTGCGACCGGCGCAAGACTGAGTTCCTGTTTCGGAACTCCCTTGGGGCGTCCCAGGTGGGCGACGAGGATCACGGATGCTCCGTGCGCGCGCAACCACTCGATGGTAGGTAGCGCAGCACGGATGCGCCCATCGTCGCTGATCGTCACCTGCCCATCCACCGTGCCCAGCGGCACGTTGAAGTCGACCCGGGTGAGGACCCGCTTCCCGTCGACCTCGAGATCGTCGAGGGACCGCATGTTCAGAGGTTCGTGCCGACGAGTACCACGAGGTCGATCAAGCGATTGCTGTAGCCCCACTCGTTGTCGTACCACCCGAGGACCTTTGCCATGTTGCCGTTGGCGTTCGTCATTCCCGCGTCGAAGATACAGGAGGCGGGATCGGTGACGATGTCCGTGGAGACGATGGGATCTTCGGTGTACACCAGGATCCCCTTCAACGGACCGTCCGCTGCAGCCTTCATGGCCGCGTTGATCTCTTCCTTGGTGGCGGGTTTCGACAGCTCGACAGTGAGGTCGGTTGCCGATCCCGTGGGAACCGGAACACGCATCGCGTACCCGTCCAACTTGCCCTTGAGGTGCGGCAGCACGAGTCCGATCGCCTTGGCGGCACCCGTGCTCGTCGGGATCATGTTCAACGCGGCTGCCCGAGCACGGCGGAGGTCGCTGTGCGGGAAGTCGAGGATTCGCTGATCGTTCGTGTAGGCATGGATCGTGGTCATCAAGCCGCGCACGATGCCGAAGTTGTCGTCGAGGACCTTCGCCATCGGCGCGAGGCAGTTGGTGGTGCACGATGCGTTGGAGATGATGACGTCTGTCGCAGGGTTGTACTTGTCATCGTTGACGCCCATCACGATCGTGATGTCCTCACCCTTTGCTGGTGCGGAGATGATCACCTTCTTGGCTCCTCCGGTGAGGTGCTTGCCCGCGTCCTCGGCGCTCGTGAAGATCCCGGTGGACTCGATGACGATGTCCGCACCAACAGAGGCCCAGGGCAGAGCGGCGGGATCGCGCTCGGCAAAGATCGGGATCCGGACACCGTCAACGATGATCGCGCCCTCCGTCGCTTCCACCGGCCGGCCGAGTCGTCCCAGGATCGAGTCGTACTTCAACAGGTGCGCGAGCGTTCCGGTGTCGGTCAGGTCGTTGATCCCCACGACCTGGACATCGGCGCCGCTTTCAACCAGCGCACGAAAGAAGTTTCTTCCGATCCGGCCGAAGCCGTTGATGCCGACCTTGATGGTCACGAGTACTCCTTGCCCCTATGACGACGGATTTCACCGGAGATAACGCTTACATTCTAGTGAGCAACGTACGGGGATGTTGCCTCGGTCTCAGTTGTCCTGACCGTCCAGATCAGGTCCCAGCGCAGACTCGGTGTCGGGGATTCCGAGGTCGGAAGCACGCTTGTCGGCGAGGGCCAGAAGCCGGCGGATCCGGCCCGCAATCGCGTCCTTGGTCATGGGCGGGTCGGCCAGCGCACCAAGGTCCTCCAAGGACGCTTGCCGGTGCTCGATCCGGAGTCGTCCCGCGGTCACCAAATGTTCCGGGACATCGTCACCGAGGATCTCGAGGGCACGTTGCACCCTCGCACCTGCCGCGACGGCAGCGCGCGCCGACCTGCGGAGGTTCGCGTCGTCGAAGTTTGCGAGACGATTCGCAGTGGCACGGACTTCGCGCCGCATGCGGCGCTCCTCCCAGGCCAGCACCGATTCGTGTGCCCCCAGTCGAGTGAGAAGTGCACCGATGGCATCACCATCGCGGATCACCACCCGATCAACTCCGCGCACCTCGCGCGACTTCGCCGCGATCCCGAGACGCCTCGCGGCGCCGACGAGGGCGAGCGCGGCCTCGGGCCCGGGGGCCGTGACTTCCAGAGAACTGGATCGTCCCGGTTCGGTGAGGGAGCCGTGTGCGAGGAAGGCCCCACGCCACGCAGATTCGCAGTCGCAGAGACCTCCGGACACTATCGCCGGCGGCAGTCCACGGACGGGCCGTCCCGACCCATCGACGATGCCGGTCTGCTTTGCGAGGGCCTCGCCACCTGAGACCACACGCACGAGGTACCGCGTGCCCTTCCGGATACCGCTCCCCTGGACCATGGTGATATCCGCTTGATGGCCGTAGATGTCTAAGATGTCCTTGCGCAGGCGACGGGCGGTGGCGCCGGTATCGACATCGGCCTCCACGACGATCTTCCCGCTGACGATGTGGAGTCCACTCGCGAATCGGAGGATCGTCGATACCTCAGCCTTGCGGCAACAGACCTTCGTGACCTCGACCCGACTCAATTCGTCCTTGACGGAGCTGGTCATCGCCATGGAAATCGCACGTCCTCGCTCTCGTCTGGTGACCGGCGCAAGCCTAGGACGCTGTCGAATGCAACCGCCAACCGCTGTGGGTCGTGCTGTCCAGGTTCCCATCTGCCTGCCGCCACATCGGCGAGGAAGACCTGTGCTCCGACTTCGGAGGCCCTGCCCCGGAGGGCATCGAGACTTTCCACGTGCACGGGATCGGCCACCACCCAGTCGAGCTGAATATCGGGGAACCTCGCATGCAGGTCCTCCAGATGTGCGTGCGCGGAGAAATCCGACGTCTCACCCGGCTGGGGGTTGAGGTTGACCACCAGGACCTTCGCCGCTGGGGATTCGATGATCGCCGAGCGCAGGTCCGCGATCATCAGGTGTGGCATCACGGACGTAAACCAGGATCCCGGTCCGAGAATCACAGCATCTGCATCAAGGATGGCGGCGAGGGACTCGGGGCATGCCGGAGCGTCCGAGGGGATGACGTCGATCTGTTCGACCCGCCCCGGGGTTCCCGCGACCGCCACCTGACCAACCACCTGCACGAGTGAGTCGGGACGCCCCTCGTCGTGCCCACGTATCTGGGCGATGATCTCCAAAGGCTGCGTCGTGCTCGGCAACACTCGCCCCTGAGCCTCCAACAGGGCGGCCACCCAATCCAACCCCTCCACCGGGCCCGAGGTGGTTTGCCAAAGTGCGGTGATCAACAGGTTCCCGAGAGCGTGACCGTTGAGGGGTCCCTCACTGGTGAAGCGGTGCTGGATCACCCGCTCCCACGTTCGACCCCACGTGTCGTCCCCGCAGAGGGCAGCCAGGGCCATGCGTAAGTCCCCCGGTGGAATGACACCGAACTCTTCGCGCAGGCGGCCACTCGAGCCCCCATCATCTGCGACGGTCACGACCGCGGTGATCCGATCCGTGACGCGCCGCAGCGCCTCCAGGGTCGAGGCTAAACCGTGGCCGCCACCGAGCGCGACCACGGCGGGCCCAGCTTGATCACTGCCGGGCGCAGTCCTCCCGCGAGGACTCATTCGCGCCCAAGATCGCGGTGCACCGGGACGGCGTCGATCCCGACTGAATCCAGACGATCCACGATTTCCTCAACCAGTGCGACGCTGCGGTGCTTGCCACCGGTGCACCCGAGTGCCACGGTTCCGAATCGCTTGCCCTCGCGGATGTAGCCATCACGCACGGTCTCCACTAGGGAGATGACATGGGATACGAAGGCGTGCGCGCCCGCCTCCCCCAGGACACGGGAGGCCACCGCCTGATCCATTCCCGATAGGGGGCGCAGGTCTTCATCCCAGTAGGGGTTGGGCAGGAAACGCGCATCGAAGACCATGTCTGCGTCCACGGGGATCCCGTACTTGAATCCGAAACTCATCACTGTCAGGCGAAGAAGTGGAGCATCTGCACCGGAGAATGCGTCTTCGATCCTCCTGCGGAGGTCGTGGACATTCAGGTTCGTGGTGTCGATGACGAGGTCCGCCATTGCGCGAAGATCACCAAGCACTTCTCGTTCTCGCTCCAAGCCATCGAGGATCCGGGCGCCACGCTGCAACGGATGGGGGCGGCGCGAGCTCTCGAAGCGTCGGACGAGCGACTCATCACTCGCCTCGAGGAATACCAGGCTCTTAGTGATTCCGGCCGATGGAAGCTCCGCCAGCGCCTGACGGAAACGCGCGAAGAACGACCCACCGCGTGCATCGACCACGACGGCGACCTTGTGCACGTCCGTCGACTTTCGAGCAAGGTCCACGGCGGGCGCGAGCAGGCTCGGGGGGATGTTGTCGATGACGAACCACCCCAGGTCCTCGAGGGCTCGAGCAGCTGTGGTGCGTCCCGCACCCGACATCCCGGTCACGATGGTCAACTCGATCGAATGCTCATCCGATCCACTACTCACCGCGGTCACCCTCCGACGCTAGCGCCTGCACGATCACCTGGGCCAGTGTGCTGCCGATGCCCGGAACGGCAGCGATCTCAGACGGCTCGGCAGCTCGAATCACGGCCACGGAACCAAAGTGGCGCAGAAGCGCGGACCTACGTTGCGGGCCCAGACCCGGGATGGTGTCCAATGCGCTCTCGCTGACACGTCCACCTCGGCGCCTGCGATGAAAGGTCACCGCCACGCGGTGCGCTTCATCGCGAATCCGCTGCAGGAGATACAACGCCTCGCTCGACCGCGACAGGATGACCGGTTGGGGATCGTCGGGGAGCCACACCTCCTCCATGCGCTTCGCCAGACCCACAACCGGAATCCGATCCATGCCCACCTCTCGGAGCGCATCGCGGGCCGCGCGTGCCTGCGCAGGTCCGCCATCGATGACCAGGAGCGATGTGGGATAGCGCCCATCCTCGCGATCCGCCTCCGTGCGGAACCGACGGCGAACCACCTCCGACACCGCCGTGAGATCGTCCGCACCTTCCGTGCGGATACGAAAGGTGCGGTAATCAGACTTCTTGGGAAGCGCATCCTCGAAGACGACGACGGACGCGACAGTGTCTGACCCTTGGAGGGTGGAGACATCGACGCATTCGATGCGCAGGGGGGATTCCCTCATCTCCAATGCATTCTGGATTTCCTGGAGAGCCTGGGTGCGCGCTGTGAGGTCCGTGCTCCGCTTGGCTGTGTAGCGCGCCAGGGTGTTCCGCGCATTCGTCTCCGCGGTTGCCAGCAACGCGGCCTTATCTCCCCGTTGCGGGATCCGTAACGAAACCGAACTCCCCCGCACGCCGTTCAGCCACTGCTCCACAGTGCCAGAATCCGACGGGAGCACGCTCATGAGGACCTCGCGTGGAACGGCAGCGGAGTCGTCCGTTCCACCATAGAGACGCTGGAGCACCCGCTCCGCGTAGCCGGACTCGTCGAGATCCTCCGTCCGCTCTACCACGAAACCTCGTTCACCCACGAGTCGCCCCGACCTCACGTGGAAGACCTCGACGCCCACGTGCAAGGCTTCGCTCACAAGGCCGATCACATCGGCATCCGTTGCATCGGGCAGTACGACGGAGTTTCGCTCAAGGACGTGCTCAAGTGCACCGAGACGGTCACGCCACTTCGCGGCCTCCTCGTAATCCTGCTGAGCGGACGCAGACTCCATCGCCAGACGCGCCTCGCGAACGTAGCGGTCGGCGTCTCCCTTCAAGAATCTCTCCAGGTCGTCGACAAGTTTCCGATAGTCGGACTCGCTGATCCGACCCACGCATGGCGCGCTACAGCGGCCGATAAACCCGAGCAGGCACGGCCGCCCCGCCTGCGCCGCGCGGCGGAACACCCCATCGCGGCAGGTGCGGACGGGGAAGATCTTCGTGAGCTGTTCCAGCGTGTCCCGAATCGCCCAGGCATGCGCATAGGGTCCGAAGTAGTGCGTCCCCTTGCGCTTGGCCTCGCGCACGATCGACACTCGCGGCCACGTCTCTGCGACGGTGACGGCGAGAAAGGGGTAGGACTTGTCGTCGCGGTACCGGACGTTGAATCGGGGATCGAACTCCTTGATCCAGGCGTACTCGAGGGTGAGCGCCTCGACCTCGTTGGCCACGGTGACCCAGTCGACCGATGCCGCCGTGGTGAGCATCGACTGGGTTCGTGGATGCAGAGCGCTGAAGTCCGAGAAGTACGAATTCACCCGGGATCGAAGGTTCTTCGCCTTTCCGACGTAGACCACCCGGCCTGATGGATCGCGGAATCGGTAGACCCCCGGAGTCACCGGCACCGACCCCGGGTCGGGCCGATACTCCGACGGATCCGTCACGTATTAGCCGAGAACGACGAAGTCGCCGTCGATCTGTACGTCGGCGCTGGCCAACCCGGTCGTGGCGGGCCCCGAGATAACTGCCCCATCCTCCGCGGAGAAATAGGACTGGTGACATGGGCAGATGATCTGATTGTCGACCACTTCGGAGACCAGGCAACCCTGATGGGGGCACACGGCCGTGTAGCCGAGGATCGCACCCTCCGTCGGCTGGACGATCACGATCGGAGGCTCCGGAACGACGACTCCGCCGCCGACCGGAATGTCGGCAATCGCAGCCAGGGCGCCGGTCGGACTCGCCTGCCCCGCGTCCGCGGTGGCCAGCGGGCTCTCGGCGGGCTCCCCCGTCATGCCGGTTCCCCCAGATGAGCAGGCAGCAACCACCGTGGCAGCGGCGACGATGCCGCCGGTGGCCAGGACTTCCCGTCGATTCACAGCAACCATGTGCTCATTCCATCACGCCTTGACCTTACGGTGCGGCTTCCTCCTGTTGGGGACCATCTCGGCGAGGAAGGACCCGGTGTGGCTTCCCCCATGGCCGACGATGTCCTCCGGGGTTCCCGTGGCCACAACCGTGCCGCCGCCCGAGCCACCTTCGGGCCCCATATCGATGACCCAGTCCGCGGTCTTGATGACATCCAGATTGTGCTCGATGACGATCACGGTATTCCCCCGATCGACGAGTGATTGAAGGACACCGAGGAGCTTCCTGATGTCTTCGAAGTGAAGCCCGGTGGTTGGCTCATCGAGGACGTACACGGTTCGACCCGTGGCGCGTTTCTGCAATTCGGCTGCCAACTTCACACGCTGCGCCTCACCGCCCGAGAGCGTGGGTGCCGATTGCCCGAGTCGGACGTAACCCAGCCCGACGTCCACCAGGGTGCGCAGATGCCGGGCGATCGGCGGGATGTTCTCGAAAAATTCGAGCCCCTCCTCGATCGGCATATCGAGGACCTGCGAGATCGTCTTGCCCTTGTAATGCACCTCAAGGGTCTCCCGGTTGTACCGGGCTCCGTGGCATACCTCGCATGGCACGTACACATCTGGAAGGAAGTTCATCTCGATCCTGATCGTCCCGTCACCCGCGCACGCCTCGCAGCGGCCACCCTTGACGTTGAAGGAGAAGCGCCCCTGCTGGTATCCGCGGACCTTGGCCTCGGGAGTCTCGGCGAACAGCTTGCGGATGTGGTCGAACACACCCGTGTAGGTCGCCGGATTCGATCGAGGCGTGCGCCCGATCGGACTCTGGTCGACGTGCACGACCTTGTCCAGGCTCTCCATTCCGGTGACCTTGACGTGTTTCCCGGGAACGATCCGTGCCCCGTTCAGTTCACGTGCCAGGACCGAGTAGAGGATGTCATTGACCAGCGTCGACTTCCCGGATCCGGAAACCCCGGTCACAGCGACGAGGTTCCCCAAGGGGAAAGCAACGGTGACGTCCTGCAAGTTGTGCTCTCGGGCACCGTGGACGGTGATCTCTCCCTGCATCTGAGGTCGCCGCACGGTGGGGACGTCGATAGAGCGCGATCCTGTGAGGTATTGGCCGGTCATCGACTCGGGATTCCGAAGTAGGTCCTCAACCGGACCACTCACCACGATCTGACCGCCGTGCTCACCGGCGCCGGGGCCGATATCCACCACCCAGTCGGCCGTCCTGATGGTGTCTTCATCGTGTTCGACAACGATGAGGGTGTTCCCCAGGTCGCGGAGACGGACGAGGGTCTCGATCAGTCGATGGTTATCGCGTTGGTGGAGTCCGATGCTCGGCTCGTCGAGGACGTAGAGGACACCGACCAATCCCGACCCGATCTGGGTCGCAAGGCGGATGCGTTGCGCCTCTCCTCCTGCGAGCGTCGCCGAGGCCCGGTCGAGCGAGAGGTAGTCCAAGCCGACGTCGACGAGGAATCGAAGGCGCTCGTTGACCTCCTTGAGGACGCGCGCTGCAATGGTGGCCTCGCGGGCGCTCAGTTCCAGCCCGCTGAGGAATCGGGCAGCATCGCCGATGGGCAACGCAGCGATCTGCGCGATCGAGTGGTCCGCGATGGTCACCGAGAGCGACAGCGGTTTCAGCCGCGTCCCTTCGCAGACCGGACAGGGGATCTCGCGCATGTAGCCCTCGAAGCGCTCGCGCGCCGAGTCTGATTCGCTCTCCTCGTGCCGCCGCTTGATGTAGGGCACCACTCCCTCGTACACGGTGTAGTACGACCGCTGCCGTCCGTAGCGGTTGCGGTATCGAACGTGCACCTCTGTGGGATGCCCCTCGAGGAGGGCGCGGCGCGCCCGTGACGGGAGTTTGCGCCATGGAGTGTCCATGTCGATTCCCAATTCCTCACTCACCGCGGCGAGGAGGCGGGCGAAGTAGTCCGATACCTGACCTCGGGACCACACGGCGATCGCACCCTCGGAAAGGCTCAGGTCCGGATCCGGGATCACCAACTCCGCGTCCACTTCACGGGTGGTGCCCAATCCCGTGCACTCGGGACACGCTCCGAACGGTGAGTTGAATGAGAAGGACCGCGGCTCAAGCTCTTCGAAGGACAAACCATCACGCGGACACGCGAGGTGCTCGGAGTAGGTCACCTCCCGTGCATCGTCTTCACGGTCGACGAACTCCAGAATGACGTACCCGTGTCCGAGTCCCAGCGCCGTCTCGATCGAGTCGGTCAACCGCTGCCGGGACTCCGCAGACACCGTGAGTCGATCGACCACCACCTCGATCGTGTGCTTCTCCTGCTTCTTCAGGGTGGGCACCTCGGCCAGCGCATGCACCACTCCATCCACCCTGACCCGGGAGAAACCCTGGAACTGGAGTTGCCGGAAGAGGTCCTGATACTCCCCCTTGCGTTCTCGTACTACGGGAGCAAGCACCTGGAACCTGGTCTTCGCCGGAAGCTCGAGGACCTGATCGACGATCTGTTGCGGGGTCTGCCGGGCAATCGGATCACCGCACTCAGGGCAATGGGGATGGCCGATGCGTGCGAAGAGGAGTCGCAGGTAGTCGTAGACCTCGGTGATCGTCCCGACGGTGGAGCGCGGGTTGCGGGAAGTCGACTTCTGGTCGATGGACACCGCCGGCGAGAGGCCCTCGATGAAGTCCACATCGGGCTTGTCCATCTGTCCGAGGAACTGCCGCGCGTATGCCGAGAGACTTTCGACGTACCGACGCTGGCCCTCCGCGAAGATCGTGTCGAATGCCAGCGAGGACTTTCCCGAGCCCGAGAGCCCGGTGAAGACGATGAGCGCATCCCGGGGCAGATCGAGGGACACGTCCTTCAGATTGTGTTCCCGTGCGCCACGAACGACGAGTCGGTCACTCACGTTGCCGCTCCCATGTCGCTAGCCTGCCGTCATGTACTCAGGCCGGGTCAGCGTAGGCGGTCCGGCTGCCGTCCACGAGTTGACCTCGCTGATCATCAGCAAGCTCGCCGTAGGACCCATGAACAACAACACCTACCTACTGCGCTGCAGAACCACCGGGCATCAACTCCTCGTGGATGCGGCGGCTGAGCCCTCGCGGATCCTCGAACTCATCGGGCCCGATGGACTGACCGGCATCGTCACCACCCACCGCCATGCGGACCACTGGGGGGCCCTGGCCGACGTCGTCGCGGCAACGGGAGCACCGACATACGCGGGTATCGAGGACATGGAGGCACTTCCCGTAGCCACCACGCACCCACTTGCGGATGGGGATCGCCTGACCTTCGGGGACATCACGTTGCAAGCACTGCACCTGCGCGGGCACACCCCGGGATCCATCGCCCTGCTATACGACGACCCTGCCGGTCATACCCACCTCTTCACCGGTGACTCCCTTTTCCCCGGCGGGGTCGGCAAGACGTGGTCTCCTGAGGACTTCGACCTCCTCATCGGGGACGTCGAGGAAAGGGTGTTCGGCCGTCTTCCCGATACCACCTGGGTGTACCCGGGCCACGGCGACGACACCACACTCGGCGTGGAAAGGCCGCACCTGGGGCAATGGCGTGCGCGCCGCTGGTGACATGCTTCGCCCATGAAGGAATCACGTGAACTGGCCCTCCTGCGCAAGCGCGATGGACTCCGAAAGAGACGGCAGCTGTGGGTTGCCGGGACCGTGATCTGGGGAATCGTCGTCGGATGGGTGCTCTTCGGTGTCGTCAACTCCTTCTCCGGGGATGTTGACGTGCGTCTGACCTGGCTGCTCACCTGGCTGCTGCCCGTGCTCATCTTCGGAGCGGGGACACTTGTCACCCAAGCCGCGTTGCGTCGCTGCGATCGCGAACTACTTCACGAGGCGGAATAGCCCTAGTCGGTACGCTCCTTCGACCCGGTCATCCGACCGGCGTGCGCCACAGCCGTCGGGTCTTTTCGCACCTTCAGGTAGGAAGTGATACCTACGATGATCAGCACACCGATGATCACGCCCAGGGAGACATTGGTGGGGATCTTGGGCACGGAGTCCGGGAACACCTCGTGGAAGTAGGTCAAAACCAACTTGAATCCGATGAAGATCAAGATCACCGACAGGCCCGTCGAAAGGTAGACTAGTTTGTCGAGTAGACCCCGGAGCAGGAAGTACAACGCACGCAGACCCAGCAGCGCGAATGCGTTCGCGGTGAAAACCAGATAGGGCTCCTGTGTCACCCCGAAGGTGGCAGGGATTGAGTCGAGGGCGAAAAGAAGGTCGGTGGCTCCAATCGCGATCATGACGAAGAGCAGCGGAGTCGCGACTCGAGCCCCAGCGACCGTGGTGAACAGCTTCGTTCCGTCGTAGTCGTCCGTGAAAGGCAGCTTGCGGCGCACGAGTCGAATCACGGGATTGTCCATTGGGTCGGGATCCTCGTTGCGGTGCCGCATCAATTGGATACCCGTCCAGATGAGAATTGCCCCGAAGATCACAAACGTGAAGGCGAAGGCGGCCAGCGCGGCCGCGCCGATGGCGATGAAGATGGCCCGCATCACCAGGGCCAGGACCACCCCGACCAGCAGAACCCGCTGGTGAAGATTGCTCGGGACTGCAAACTGGGTCAGGATGATGATGAACACGAATAGGTTGTCGACGGACAGTGACTTCTCGACCAGGTACGCCGTGAAGTACTGGGTGCCGAAATCGCTCCCCTGCCAAAGCCACACCCCAATACCGAAGGCGATAGCCACGACGATGTAGAAGATCGACCAGCCCAATGCCTCCCCGAAGCGCACCTCGTGGGGCTTTCGCGACACGATCACGAAATCCATCAGAATCAGGATGGCAAGCGCGCCAATCGTGATGGCCCAGACGCCGAGGTTCAGCTCCATCTAAGCAGTATTGCGTATCGCCCGCGAAGCGCTACTCAGGCCGACCGGCTGCCCGCACGCTCGTCGCCGCCGTTACGGCCAAAACCACGACGATGAACAACAGGGAGAACCAGATGGGGATCGTCGGAACCGGAAGTGAGGTCGTCGAATGCAGCGCCTCGAGCAGGAGTTTCAGCCCAATGAAGCCGAGAATGATGGCTAAACCCTTGTTGAGGTGGCGGAGGCGACCCAACACACCCTTCAAGAGGAAATAAAGCTGCCGGAGTCCCATCAAGGCGAATGCGTTCGCGGCGAAGACCAGGTAGGCCTCCTGAGTGATCCCGAAGACTGCGGGAATCGAGTCCACAGCGAACAGCAGATCGGTGGTCCCGATGGCCAGCATCACCAGAGCCATAGGAGTGAGCACCCGTCGACCTGAGATCTTCGTGGTCAGCGCCGTCCCGTGGTACTCGTTCGTTGTGGGGAACCGGGTGGAGACCCAGGTGACGAGGGCGTTGCCTCCCTCTCTCGTCTCCTCCGCCTCATGGTCCGACGTCCAGACCTTCCAGGCCGTGAAAAGTAGGAAGCCCGCGAAGAGGTAGAAGATCGCGCTGAACCGACTGATGAGTTCAGCGCCGATCACGATCAGGGTGCCGCGCAGGATGAGCGCGATGACGATGCCGACAAGGAGGACGCGGTGCTGGTAGATGACGGGAACCGCGAAGGAGCTCATGATCAACATGAAGACGAAGAGGTTGTCCACCGATAACGAGTACTCGGTCAGATAACCGGCAACGAACTCCCCTGCATACTGGGCCCCGAACTTCCACCCGATGATCACCGCGAACACGGCGGCGCATGCGATGTAGACGATCACCCAGCGGGTGGCCTCCCGGGGACCGAATTCCGTCTTGCGCCGTTCGGCGATGACCAGGTCCAGCACGATGATTCCGATGAGTGCCGCGATGGTGATGCCCCACACAAGAGGCGATACATTCATCAGCCTGCTCCGGCTTCGCGCATCCCACGGAACTCCTTCTTCAACTCCGCCACCTCATCACGGATCCGAGCGGCAAGTTCGAACTGAAGACTCGCGGCCGCGGCATGCATCTGCTCGGTCAACTCCTCAATCAATGCGGCAAGGTCCGCTCCGGCAGCGCTGCGAGCCCGCGTAGCGATAGAACCCTCACGCTCGAGGACTTCACGGGTGTCCGCATCCTCTCGTGCCAGAAGGTCCGTGATGTCGGCGATCTTCTTGCGCAGGGGCTGGGGATCGATCCCCCGTTCCTCGTTGTACGCAACTTGCTTGGCACGCCGCCGATTCGTCTCGTCGATGGCGCGCCGCATCGACGGGGTGACGGTGTCGGCGTACATGTGGACTTCTCCCGACACGTTACGTGCCGCACGTCCGATGGTCTGGATCAAGGACGTTTCGGAGCGCAGGAATCCCTCCTTATCGGCGTCGAGGATCGCCACGAGGGACACCTCGGGGAGATCGAGCCCCTCACGGAGCAGGTTGATTCCCACCAGCACATCGAAAACACCCATCCGCAGTTCGCGGAGCAACTCGACGCGCCTAAGTGTGTCTACCTCGGAATGGAGGTACTCGACCCGAACGCCGTTCTCGCCCAGATAGTCGGTCAGATCCTCGGCCATGCGCTTGGTCAGGGTGGTGACCAGGGTGCGCTCCCCGCGCTCGACTCGCATCCGGATCTCATGCATGAGATCGTCGATCTGCCCGTCCGTGGACTTGACGACCACGAGGGGATCCACGAGTCCCGTGGGCCGGATGACCTGCTCGACCACATCTCCCTGAACCTTGGTCAACTCGAAGGAGCCGGGGGTCGCCGACAGGTACACGGTCTGACCGATCCGTTCCTCGAATTCAGCGAATCGCAACGGGCGGTTGTCCATGGCTGACGGCAATCGGAAGCCGTGTTCGACGAGCGTTCCCTTGCGGCTTCGGTCTCCCTCATACATGGCACCGATCTGAGGGACGGTGACATGAGACTCGTCGATTACTAGCAGGAAGTCCTCGGGGAAGTAGTCCAGGAGGCAGTTCGGCGCCGACCCCGGTTCCCGGCCGTCGATGTGCCGGGAGTAGTTCTCGATGCCGGAGCAGAAGCCGAGATTGCGCATCATGTCCAGGTCGTAGGACGTGCGCATCTTGATCCGTTGCGCCTCGAGCAACTTCCCCTGGCCCTCGAGTTCAGCGACCCGGACGACCAACTCGTCTTCGATATCGCTGATGGCCCGCTCCATGCGCTCCGGACCCGCGACGTAGTGCGTAGCCGGGAAGATGTAGACCTCCGGGTCATCCGAGAGGATCTCGCCGGTGAGCGGATGCAGGGTCATGACCCGCTCGACTTCATCGCCGAACATCTCGATCCGCACCGGATGCTGCTCGTACACCGGAAACACCTCGACCGTGTCGCCTCGCACCCGGAACGTGCCGCGAGTGAAGGCGACATCGTTACGGGTGTACTGGATGCCCACCAGCCGGCGGAGCAGGTCGTTGCGTTCGATCTCCTCGCCGACCCGGACGCGCACCATGCGATCCACGTACTCCTGAGGGGTGCCCAATCCGTAGATGGCGGAGACCGTTGCCACGACGAGAACGTCTCGGCGCGTGAGAAGGGAATTCGTGGCGGAGTGCCGTAGGCGCTCCACCTCCTCGTTGATCGAGGAGTCCTTCTCGATGAACGTGTCGGTTTGTGGGACGTACGCCTCGGGTTGGTAATAGTCGTAGTACGAGACGAAGTACTCCACGGCGTTGTTCGGAAGGAGTTCTCGGAACTCGGTCGCCAACTGTGCAGCGAGGGTCTTGTTCGGAGCCATCACCAAGGTCGGACGCTGGAGCCTTTCCACCAGCCACGCAGTGGTGGCGGACTTGCCGGTTCCCGTGGCACCGAGGAGAACGACCTCCTTCTCCCCTGCTTCGATGCGCCGGACGATCACGTCGATGGCCTCCGGCTGGTCACCGGCCGGACTGAACTCCGACACGACCTCGAACGGGGCACCTGCCCGGGGGATCTCCGTCAGGGGTCGGGTCATGGTCGCTCAGTCACGAGTCGGTCCCAGAAATCGTCCACCTGGTGCTGCGTCTGCGCGGTGCTCCCGGCGTTGTCTATGACCACGTCCGCGACGGCGAGACGTTCCTCGCGGGTCGCCTGCGCGGCCATGCGGCGCCGGACGTCCGCCTCGGGGAACGCGCGCGAGGCCCGGAGAACCTGCTGCTCCTCGGGTGCATCAACGACCAGGACCAGGTCCACCAGATCCTGCTGGCCGGTTTCCACCAGCAGGGGCATGTCGTAGACGACAACGGAGGCACCCGCCTCCTGCGCCTCGGCCACCCGGCGCTCGGCCTCCGTCCGGATGAGCGGGTGCATGATCGCGTTCAGCCGTCGCGTCCCCTCGACTTCCGAGAAGGCGAGGGAGGCTAATTCGCCCCGATCGAGCGCCCCGTCCTCGCGCAGGATCCTGGGCCCGAATTCGGCCACGAGCGGCCCGAGGCCCGGGGCACCGGGCTCCACCAGGGCACGGGAGATCGCGTCCGCATCGATCACGACCGCACCGCGATCCGCCAGCATTCGGGCCACGGTGCTCTTGCCGGCACCGATTCCGCCCGTCACAGCAATGCGCAGCACTTGAAGAGCCTACGCCGGTCGTGGGCGGATGACCGGCCTACGACGGTCAGTCCGATGTCAGCTTGTCGCGCAGAGCCTGCAGCTTCTCGTCAGATGCCAGGGACGACTCATCATCGGCACCGCTGGAGGAGAAACTGGTGGCATCGCCGGACTCCACCGCAGCCTCCTGGTCAGCTTCGCGAGCATCTGCTGCCTGCTTGCGGTGGGCCTCCCACCGGGCATGCGCCTCGGCGTACTCCTGCTCCCACGCGGCACGCTGGCCTTCGAATCCGGCCTTCCACTCACCCGTCTCCGGGTCGAAGCCCTCGGGGCCGATGTAGTTGCCAGCATCATCGAATGCCGGTGCCATGCCGTACAGGTAGGGATCGAACTCCACGCTAGCAACGGCGTCGGCGGAGTCATTCGCCTGCTTGAGCGAGAGGGAGATGCGGCGGCGCTCGAGATCGATATCGATGACCTTGACATACGGCTCATCGCCGACCTGCACGATCTGCTCAGGCATCTCGATATGCCGCTCGGCCAACTCAGAGATATGGACGAGTCCTTCAATGCCTTCGTCAACACGAACGAAAGCTCCGAAGGGAACGAGTTTCGTGACCTTGCCCGGTACCACCTGGTTGATCTGGTGCGTGCGAGCGAAGTGCTGCCAAGGATCCTCCTGGGTCGCCTTGAGCGACAGCGAGACGCGCTCGCGATCCATGTCGACGTCGAGAACCTCGACGGTGACCTCCTGGCCGACCTCGACCACCTCGGCGGGATGGTCAATGTGCTTCCAGGACAGTTCCGACACGTGGACGAGGCCGTCCACCCCACCGAGATCGACGAATGCGCCGAAGTTGACGATCGACGATACGACGCCGTTGCGGATCTGACCCTTTTGCAGGTTGTTCAAGAAGGTGTGACGCACCTCGGACTGGGTCTGCTCGAGCCATGCGCGACGGGACAGCACGACGTTATTGCGGTTTTTGTCGAGCTCGATGATCTTCGCCTCGAGGGTCTTGCCGACATAGGGCTGGAGATCACGAACCCGGCGCATCTCCACCAGCGAGGCCGGCAAGAAGCCGCGGAGGCCGATATCCAGGATGAGTCCGCCCTTGACGACCTCGATCACCTGGCCCTCAACCACGCCGTCTGATTCCTTCACGCGCTCGATATCGCCCCACGCGCGCTCGTACTGCGCACGCTTCTTGGACAGAATCAGCCGTCCCTCCTTGTCCTCTTTTTGGAGAACAAGAGCCTCGACCCGGTCGCCGACGTTGACGACCTCGGTGGGGTCTACGTCGTGCTTGATCGAGAGTTCACGGGAGGGGATGACGCCTTCGGTCTTATAGCCGATATCCAGGAGCACCTCGTCGCGGTCGACCTTGACGATGGTGCCCTCGACGATGTCTCCGTCGTTGAAGTACTTAATGGTGGCGTCGATTGCTGCGAGGAAGTCCTCCGCCGAGCCGATGTCGTTTACGGCTACCTGTGCGGGGCTGGTCGTAGGAGCGGTCATGAAGTAGGGGATCCGATAACTATGAGTAGGGATGCCCAGCGGCTGCTGAGCCTGGCAAGGCTACGGCACCCCGGGGGCACCCGGGAAATCGGCCCGAGCCCAGGCCGGCGCCCTAGTGGGCGGCTTCGTCCCAATTCGTCCCCACTCCCACGGTGACCTCCAGGGGCACGCGCAGGCTGGCCGCCGCACCCATCCGCTCGCGCAGGATCCTCTCGACCTCCGCGGCCTCGCCCGGGGCCACCTCGACGACGAGTTCGTCATGCACCTGAAGGAGGAGTCGGGACGCCAGATTCGCGGTGGCAAGCGCGTCGGCCACACCCAGCATGGCGATCTTCACGATGTCCGCAGCAGTCCCCTGGATGGGTGCGTTCAGTGCCATCCGCTCCGCCATCTCGCGACGCTGTCGATTGTCGTGTTGCAGATCCGGGAGGTAGCGCCGCCGACCGAACATCGTCTCGGTGTACCCGCTCGCACGAGCGGTGTCGACCACTCCGGCGAGGTAGTTGCGGATCCCACCGAACCGCTGGAAGTACTCATCCATCAACTGTTGCGCCTCGGCCGGAGTGATCCGCAACTGCTGTGAGAGGCCGAATGGCGACAGGCCATAAGCGAGGCCGTAACTCATGGCCTTGATCTTGCGCCGCATCTCTGCATCCACGGCCGTGGGGGCGACACCGAAGACGGCACTGGCGACAGTCGTGTGCAGATCCTCACCCGATTGGAATGCCTTGATCAGTCCCGCGTCCTCGGAGACGTGCGCCATGATCCGCAGCTCGATCTGGCTGTAGTCGGCCGTCATCAGAGATTCAAATCCCTCGCCGACGACGAAGCAACGCCGAATGCTGCGGCCTGCATCCGTCCGCACCGGGATGTTCTGCAGGTTGGGATCGCTGCTGGACAGCCGCCCGGTCGCCGCCACGGTCTGGTGGAAGGTCGTGTGGATCCGTCCATCCGATGCGATCAGCGGGATGAGCCCATCCACGGTCTGGCGTAACTTGCTGCGGTCACGCCAGGCCAAGATCTCCGCAAGCAGCGGGTCCTCGGTCTGTTCGTATAGGCCCTGGAGGGCTTCGGCATCGGTGGTGTAGCCCGTCTTGATCTTCTTCGTCCTCGGCAGACCTCTCTCGCCGAAGAGGATCTCCTGGAGTTGCTTTGGCGAACCCATATTGAACGGGCGCCCGACGATCTTCTCCGCACTGGACTCACACGCGCGCATCGCATCACCGAACGCACGTGACAGCGCCTCGAGGCCCGGGCGATCCACACATATGCCCGTGTGTTCCATCTGCGCCAGCACCAACGCAACCGGCTGTTCCACATCGACCAGGAGTGACAGCAGACCGTCCTCCGCCAGACGTGGGCAAAGACTCGACTCGAGGTCCGCCACCGCGGCGGCATCCGCACCGAGCACCTGGTCATCAGCGTCGCCACCGCCCAGCAGGTCCAACTGCCCCTCGCCACCGAGTTCCCCCCGGACGCGACCGAGGACACGTTGCTCCACATCCGGAAGGGCATACGAACGCTGGCCCGGCATCACCAGGTAGGCCGCGAGCGCCGTGTCGAAACCGAGACCCAGCAGTTCCGACCCATGATCAAGCAGCACCCGGGCGCACGCCTTCGCATCGTGCATGGTCTTCGTGATGTCGATCGATGACAGAACGGACTCGATCGAGCGGACATCGTCGGTCACGATCGAGCGGGCAGCATTAAATGCCGCGGCCCGGGAGAGGTCGCTCGTCGCCACGATGGCCACGCTTTCCCCGCACCCGTGGACAAATTCCTTCCCGGACACATGCGCGACGTCGATGTCAACGGCCGGTGCCTCGGCGGCGGGGACCGTCGCCTGTCCCGTGCGGGGCAACTTCGTCAGCCGATCCCGCAGCGCCGTGAATTGCAGGGCGGAGAAGATCGCGTCGACCGATCCCGAATCCCACCCGGCCCATGAGCAGGAGTCGGGTCCACTCGGCAACGGGACATCCGTCAACAACTGGGTGAGTTCCCGGTTCAGCAGCACTTGGCCGACGGAAGCCCGGAGGGACTCGCCCACCTTGCCGCCGATTTCGTCGGCATGGTCGATAAGGGAGGCCAAACTCCCATAGGTGGTCAACCACTTGACGGCGGTCTTCTCCCCCACTCCCGCGATACCCGGGAGGTTGTCACTGGGATCCCCACGCAGTGCCGCGAAGTCCGGGTATTGCTCGGGCAGGAGCCCGTACTTCTCCTCCACCGAGTCCGGCGTCATCCGCGCAAGGTCTGAGACACCCTTGCGGGGGTAGAGAACTGTGACGCAATCACTCACGAGTTGGAACGAGTCGCGATCACCCGTGACGATCTCGACGGTGAATCCTTCGTCGAGCGCTTGGGCGGTCAATGTCGCGATGATGTCGTCGGCCTCGTATCCCTCCGCGCGGTACGTGGCGATCCCCAGGGCATCGAGCACCTGGTCGATCAGCTCGACCTGCCCCTTGAACTCGGGCGGCGTGGCGCTGCGCGTGCCCTTGTAGTCCGGAAACCGATCCGTCCGGAAGGACTTCCGACTGACATCGAAGGCCACGGCCACGTGCGTGGGAGCAGCGTCCTTGAGCATGTTGATCACCATCGACGTGAACCCGAAGACGGCGTTCGTCGGCTGTCCTGTTGTGGTCGAGAAGTTCTCCACCGGAAGCGCAAAGAATGCGCGATACGCCATCGAGTGCCCATCGATGAGGAGCAACCGCCGCTCGGACACCACGGCATCGTATGCGCGGACGGAGTCCGGCCCTAGGGTGCAGGCCATGGACGAGAAGGGCGACGATCTCCTCGCGGTGGTGCAGGCCTTCGGTCTCGGTGACCTCGGGGAGCGCATGGGGATGACGATCACTGAGGCCCGTCCCGGCTGCGTGCGCGGAAGCATCCCGGTAGCCGGGAACACGCAGCCCTTCGGCCTTCTGCACGGTGGAGCCAGCGCAGTGCTAGCCGAGTCCCTCGGCTCTATCGCGGCGGGGATCCACGCCGGCTGGGGCACCCTGGTCGTCGGGGTGGATCTCAACTGCACTCACCACCGCGCCGTCCGCGATGGGATGGTCCACGGCACCGCGACCCCACTCCACGAAGGTCGCACCGTCGCCTCCTATGACATCCGGATCGTCGACGACGAGGGTCGCCCGGTATGCACGGCACGACTGACCTGCCTGCTGCGCACCCGTCAGGAGGGCTCCGAAGGGAAGTGACCCTGCCCGATTTAGGGGTAATCGGGCACGTGTGGGCCCCGGGTCTGGGTAGGGTGCTTCAACCCCTGACACCCGGAGGCCTCGTGCAGCGTCGGATCGCATCCCGTATCGGGATGCTGCTCGTCGCTGTCGTCGCCCTCTTCGGGGTCGCAGCGATGGCACCGGCCTCCGCCGCCGGTGACGCTGTCATCGGCACCCTGACCGGCCCCGACGGCTCTCCCGTGACCGGCGTCGCGATCACCGTGTCCAATGAGGCGGGCTTCAGCGGGAGCACCACCTCCGACGCACAGGGCAATTTCCGCGTTGAGATCCCCGAGGGCGGCACCTACGCCATCGAGATCGACGTCACCACGCTCCCCGCGGGGATCAGCCTCGCGAAGCCCGAGGACGCCTCGCGCGAGCTCCTCATTCTGGGAGGCGAGAAAAAGTTGCTGGTACCACTCGTATCGGGCGAGGGCGGCGGTACAGCGGAGTCCGGTACCTCCTCCGGCTCCGGCTCCGGCGTCACAGGCCAGCAGGTGGTCCAACTCCTCGCCGACGGCATCATGCTCGGCATCCTGATCGCCCTGGGGGCCCTCGGGCTCAATCTCGTCTTCGGCACCACCGGCCTGACCAACTTCGCCCACGGTGAGCTGATCACTTTGGGTGCCTTCGTCGCCCTGCTCTTCAACACGGCCGGCCTGCACATCGTCATCGCCGCCCCACTCTCGGTCATCGTCTGCGCGGTCGTGTTCGGTTGGGGACAGAACAAGGTGCTCTGGAAGCCCCTGCGCAAGCGCAAAACTGGCCTGATCGCCGCGATGATCGTGTCGATCGGCTTGGCGATCGTGCTCCGGTACACCGTGTCCCTCTTCTTCGGGAGTGGTCCGAAGACGTTCGAGCAGTACGCCGGTCAGGCGGGCATAAACATCGGTCCGTTCTCGACCACGCCCAAGCAGTTGGTCCTCGCCGCCATCGCGGTGGTACTCCTCGCCGCGACTGTGATCTGGGTCCAACGCTCACGCATCGGAAAGGCCACCAGGGCCGTCTCGGACAACCCTGCCCTGGCGTCCGCCACCGGTATCGACGTCGAGCGGGTGATCGCCGTGGTGTGGACGGTGGCCGCAGGGTTGGCTGCGTACGCCGGCATCTATCTCGGCATGACCCAGAATTCGATCTGGAACATGGGGCAGCGCATCCTGCTCGTTCTGTTCGCGGCAGTGATTCTCGGCGGGCTCGGCACCGTCTACGGGGCCCTGGTCGGAGCCCTCGTGGTCGGGGTCTTCATCCAGCTGACCACCCTGGTCATCCCACCGGAGATGAAGACCGTCGGGGCGCTGTTCCTGATGATCCTGATCCTGCTGGTGCGCCCGCAGGGTCTCCTCGGCCGACGAGAACGGGTGGGCTGACCCATGGATTGGGCATTCGTCTTCTCCCAGACACTCACGCAGGCCCTCGGAATCACCGCGATCATCTACTGTCTCGCCGCCATTGGCCTGAACCTGCAGTTCGGCTACACGGGGCTACTGAACTTCGGCGTGGTTGCGTTCGTCGCCTCGGGCGCGTACGCCATCGGTGTCATCGTCCTCACGTTTGAACTCAGCCTCTGGCTGGCGATCCCGGTCGCGATGGGCGTCGCGGTCCTTCTCTCGCTGCTCCTGGGTATTCCCACACTGCGATTGCGTGCCGACTATCTGGCCATCGTGACCATCGCAGCCAGCGAACTCTTGCGCCTGACGGTGCGCACCGTCCTCCCGGACTATCTCGGTGGAACCCAGGGGCTCAACGGCAAGATCGGCCAGCAGTTCCACGACCTCAACCCGCTCCCGGCGGACTTCGAATCCCTCCCCGTCCTGACCTGGACCCGTCAGGACCTCTGGGTCGTGATCGTCGGGTGGGGCCTCATCGCCCTGTTCTCGGTCCTGATGCTGCTCCTGGTGCGCAGCCCGTGGGGGCGTGTGGTCAAGGGCATCCGCGAGGACGAGGACGCGGTCATCTCACTCGGCAAGAACACGTTCGCCTACAAGATGCAATCCCTCGTAGTCGGCGGCATCATCATGGCCTTCGGCGGAATCCTGTGGGCGGTCGCGAAACAATCCGTGCAGCCCGACACCTTCGTCCCGGACTTCACCTTCTTCGTCTACACGATCCTGTTGCTTGGCGGAGCTGCCCGGATCCTGGGACCGATCGCCGGCACGATCATCTTCTGGTTCCTGCTCGCGGGGATCGGTGAATTCCTCGGCCAGGCCATCCAGGCGGGTTGGATCGACTTCCTCAAGCCCACCGATGTTGGTGCGATCCGCTTCATCCTCATGGGACTCGGCCTGATGATGCTGATGATCTTCCGGCCGCAGGGGATCTTCGGCGACAAGAAGGAGTTGGCCCTCGATGCCCGCTGACCACACCGAGGAGCTCGGCCCCCAGGCGCGTGCGACCCAGGCCGTCCTCGCATCCGTCGAACGTCGACCCGGCGCGGCCAAGCCCGATCCCATCCTCATCGCCGACAACGTGAAGCGGCAGTTCGGCGGGCTCGTGGCCGTCGACGTCGAGCACGTGCAAATCCAACGCGGTTCGATCACGGCTCTGATCGGCCCCAACGGCGCAGGCAAGACCACATTCTTCAACCTGCTCACCGGTTTCGATGCGCCGAACACGGGTGCGTGGACCTTCAATACCCGCCAGGTCGCTGGCACGGCACCTTTCAAGCTCGCCCGCATGGGCATGGTGCGCACCTTCCAGTTGACCAAGGCCCTCTCGCGCATGACCGTGATGGACAACATGTTGCTCGGCGCCAAGGGACAGATCGGCGAGCGTTTCCTGTCCTCCTTCATCGCTCCCCTCTGGAAGGGGCAGGAGTCCACGAACCGTGCGCGCGCCGAGGCGTTGCTCGCCCGGTTCAATCTCGCTGAGAAGGCCGGGGACTTCGCCGGTTCACTGTCCGGCGGTCAGCGAAAGTTGCTCGAGATGGCGCGGGCACTCATGTCCGGACCCGAGTTGGTTATGCTCGATGAGCCGATGGCTGGCGTGAATCCCGCGCTGACGCAGAGTCTGTTGCAGCACATCAAGGCGATTCGCGAGGAGGGCACCACGGTCCTCTTCGTTGAGCACGACATGGACATGGTCCACGACATCAGTGACTGGGTCATCGTCATGGCCCAAGGCCAGATCATCGCCGAGGGTCCCCCGGACTCCGTGATGAAGGATCAGGGTGTGATCGACGCCTACCTCGGCGCGCATCATGATAAGCAGCTCACGTCCACCGGTGAAGCGTTGACCGAGAGCCCGGGAGGATCGGCATGAACTACACCGAGCCCAGTGACCTTCCCGCGCCGGGGAGCCCTGACGACCCCCGCGAGTTCGAGCGGGAGATCGACCTCGACGCCAGCCAAAATGCCTCGCCGCATGCCGCCACGCTCGAACAAATCCACGCCTCCGAGTCCGTCGGAGCCTTGGTCCGCGCCGACCGTGTGGTTGCTGGCTACTTCCCCGGAGTCAACATCCTCAACGGATGCGACCTCTACGCCAAAGACGGTGAACTCGTCGGCATCATTGGCCCCAACGGTGCCGGCAAGTCGACCCTGCTCAAAGCCCTCTTCGGCCTGGTGCGCGTCAACGAGGGAAGCGTGCTTCTACGCGACGAGGACATCACCAATCTGCGCGCCGACCAACTCGTGCGTCGCGGGGTGGGCTTCGTGCCGCAGAACAACAACGTCTTCCCATCGCTCACCATTGAAGAGAACCTGCAGATGGGTGCCTTCCAGGAACCCAAGAAGTTCACCGAGCGCTTTGACAAGGTTGCAGACCTCTTCCCGACACTCGGGCAGCGCCGCAAGCAACGTGCTGGTTCGCTCTCGGGAGGCGAGCGCCAGATGGTCGCGATGGGTCGCGCGCTCATGATGGAACCGTCCGTGCTGCTTCTCGATGAACCGTCGGCCGGCCTGTCCCCTGCGCTGCAGGATGAAGTGTTCGTGCGCGTCAAGGGCATCAATGCCACCGGCGTGACCGTGATCATCGTCGAGCAGAACGCCCGCCGCTGCCTGCAGATCGTCGATCGCGGCTACGTCCTGGACCAGGGTCGCAACGCCTACACCGGCACCGGGCGCTCCCTGGCGAACGACCCGAAGGTGATCGAGCTGTATCTCGGCACGCTCGCCCGCGCCTGAGTCCCCCCAAAGGTTGAGGCCCTGGCCTCCCGAAGGAAGCCAGGGCCCCATGGCCGGTGCCTGCCTTACGGCAGCGGCACCACTGCCGTGACCTTGCCGATCTCCGCGAACTTCGTGTTGCTGGCGTACTCGTTGATCGAGATCGTTCCCTGTGCGGGATCACCGAACTCGTTGAAATCGACCGGGCCGGTTACACCCTGGAAGTCGATATCGGTTCCGGCATCCAGCAGCGCAACGCAGTCGGCCCAGGTGGAGCACTGCTCTCCACCGTTGCCGGCGACCTGCGGCAGGAACTCGGCGATGGAAGCGCCGTCGGCGCAACCAGCAGCCTGGGCGGCCAGAGCCACGAGCATGGTTGCGTCGTAGGACTGTGCGCCGTAGGCGAAGTCGGTCAGCTCAGGATCAACCTCGAGCAGCGACTCGTTGAACGCCGTGAGATCGGCCTCACCGGACGGAACCGTCGCGACGACACCCTTCATGGTGTTCTTCGGGAAGTCCGCGTATGCCGTCGTGGAGATGTTGCCATCCACGAGGAAGAGCGGAACGTCCTTCGGGCCGACGCCCTGCTTGATCATCTCCTGGAGCAGCTTGACTGTCTCCTCGAAGCCGATGACCGCAACAGCCTCCGGACCACTGGCCTTGACCGCCGCAACCTCAGCCTCGAAGGAGGTGGCTGCCGGGTCGTAGACCTCGTTGAACGTCACGGTGCCACCAGCCGCCTCGAAGTCCTTGACGGTGGCGTCCTTGAGACCCTCACCGTAGGGATCCTGGCGGGCAATGACAGCGAGCTTGGTGATGCCCTTGTCAATAGCGGTGTTCGCGAGGACAGCGCCCTGGAGCACGTCCGACGGAGCAACGCGGAAGTAGAGACCATTGTCCGGGTAGGTGGTCAGCGCCGGCGAGGTGTTCGCCGGTGAGATCTGAACCACGCCATTGGATGTGATCTTGTCGATGACGGTCAGGGAGACGCCCGACGACGCCGCGCCGATGATCGCCTGCACACCCTGCGAGAGGTGCGAGTCGACGGTCTGCGAAGCGATGTCAGTGCTGGTGTCACCCGAGTCGCCCTCGATGTAGGTGACGGGCTGGCCGAGAACGCCGCCTGCGGCGTCGATCTCTGCAATTGCCTTCTCGACGCCGGCAAACTCCGGTGGGCCGAGGAAGGCAAGGTCGCCCGTGGCGGGCAGCAGCGAGCCGACAACGAGGGTCGTGTTCGCACACGCCTCCTCCGCTGCGGTCTCCTCTGCAGTGGCAGTCTCCTCAGCAGGTGCCGCTTCCTCCGTGGTTTCCGCAGCTGCGGTCTCCTCAGTGGCAGCCTCGTTACCGCTGCTGCACGCAGCGAGCGCGAGGGAGGCAACGCCAAGCACGGCCACGGCCTTGATGACCATAGTGCGCTTCATGCATTCTCCTTGGACATACGAAACGACGACGAGTGCCGTCGCAGTCCCGACAGCCTACGGCCACCCTCGTGAAGGGGCGAAATCTGGTGCGGGGTTCGGGTCCTATTCGTGACCCTTTTGTGATATTCCCCCCTGAATCCGCTCGAGGATCAGGGCGGCGGCCTCGGGCAGGGTGACGCGCTGATCCATGGCCGCCCGCCTCAGGAGCGCGTACGCCTCGGGCTCGCCGAGGCCCTGGGACTCCCCCAGGACGGTGACCGCCTGCTCCACCAGGGACCGGGACTGGGCCCGCCCGGCCAGGGACGCGACCTGCCCCCGCAGCGCCCGCAGCTGAAGTCGCTGCGCCACGGCTACCTCGATCGCGGGCGCGAGATCCGAGCTGCTGAATGGCTTGACGATGTACCCGGCGGCTCCGGCCGCCACTGCCTCGTCCACGACCGACCGTTGCGCATAGGCCGTGACCATCACGACCGCGGCGAGGTCCTCTCCCACGATCGCGCGGGTCGCGGTGATGCCGTCCATCACGGGCATGTTCACGTCCATGAAGACCAGGTCCGGGTTGGTCGCGCGCACGACCTCGATCCCGGCGGCGCCATCCCCCGCTTCGCCGACGACCAGGTACCCGAGTTCGCGGAGGGTCTCGACCAGGTCCATCCGGATGATCGACTCGTCCTCGACGACGACGATCCGCACCGCACTGGTCTCCACGCCGCAACGCTACGCGGTGATCTGGCTACCCTTGGCGCAGCGCCCCGGTATCCCAACCGGCAGAGGAAGCGGTCTCAAACACCGTCCAGTGTGGGTTCGAATCCCACCCGGGGCACTAGCTCGCTTCGGGTGTAGGTCTCTGGTTCGAGATGGCATGCAGCAGACCCGCGATGAACCTTGGAGATTCGGCGGTCGAAAGGTCGGTGGCGAGGTCGACCGCCTCGGAGATTGCCACCGCATCGGGCACGTCTTCCACGAAGAGGATCTCGTACGCCGCAACGCGGGCGATCGCCCGATCAACGTCCGGCATCCGGTCGAGCGACCACCCCTCGGCCGAATTCTCGATTCGGTCGTCGATGGTGGCCTGATTGCTTGACACACCCTCGACCAGGGCGACCGTGTACTCGTTCAAGTCCGGTGAGCCCTCATCCCGACGGCGCCGGACATGTTCGGCCAGAACGCTAGGAATCGGGACGCCCCTACTGTCCGCCTCGAAGAGGACATCGAGGGCCCGCTTACGGGCCTTGGATCGCGCGGACACTAGTCGTTGACGCGGCCCAGATAGGAACCGTCGCGCGTGTCCACCTTGACCTTGGTGTTCGGTTCAATGAAGAGCGGCACCTGGATCTCCGCCCCCGTTTCGAGCATGGCCGGCTTCGTGCCACCGGTAGACCGGTCACCCTGAAGGCCCGGCTCGGTATAGGTGATGATCAACTCGACCGACGCGGGCAGTTCCACGATGATCGGGAAACCCTCGTGCATCGAGATCTGCGCCACCTGGTTTTCCAAGAGGTAATCCGAGCTGTCCCCCACCACCGCTGAGGGGACCGACACCTGGTCGTAGGACGTGGTGTCCATGAAGATCCAGTCGTCGCCGTCCTTGTAGAGGTACTGCATGTCACGGCGATCCACTGTGGCCGTCTCGACCTTGACGCCCGCATTGAAGGTGCGATCGACAACCTTGCCGGAGAGGACATTCTTAAGCTTGGAGCGCACGAACGCCCCGCCCTTGCCCGGCTTGACGTGCTGGAACTCCACCACGGCCCACAACTGGCCATCGATCTTCAGCACCATGCCGTTCTTCAGGTCGTTCGTTGTCGCCATCGACTCTCCCGGTCGTCGTTCCCTAGCCCACGCGCATGAGGTCGCGGGGCGCCTCGGTCAGCACGGCGTTTCCTTCGGGAGTGACCTCGAGGGTGTCCTCGATTCGAACACCGCCGCGTCTGGGGAGATAGATCCCCGGTTCGACGGTGACCGCCATGCCGGCGGCAAGGGTACCCAGCGACTCGGCGCTGAGCATTGGGGCCTCATGAATCGCCAGTCCCACCGCGTGTCCGGTGCCGTGGGTGAATGCCTCCGCGTATCCGCACGCACTGATCACGTCACGTGCAGCGGCGTCCACATCCGCGCAACGCACGTCCGGTCGCACCGAGTCGCGGCCTCGAGCCGCGGCTTCCGATACAACTGCATGGATCTCACGTTGCCACTCGGCAGGATCCTCACCGACGATGAACGTGCGGGTCATGTCCGCGTGGTACCCCCGAACGCGGGCGCCGCAATCGATCACGAGCAGGTCCCCGGGCGCGAGTGCGGTCGAGGTGGGGCGGTGATGGGGGATGGCCGAGTGGGCTCCCGTCGCGACGATGGTCGGAAACGATCGATCCTCGGCGCCCCGTCGACCGAACTCGGCCTCGAGGCGTCGAGCGATGTCGATCTCTCGATCTCCAGCGCGGATGTGTCGCACTAACTCCCTGAGGGATGCGGCGGTGATCGCACATGCCTCGCGCAGTGCGGCACGCTCACCGGAGTCCTTCACCCGGCGCAGGGCGACGACCGGATCATCGGTACACACCTCAACCTCGGTGAAGGATGCACGCAGTTGCTCGACGTGTGAGGAAGGTGTCGACGGGGAGACACTCACCTGCTGCACTCCCCTGCGCAGCAACTCCTCGGTCACCTTCGCAAAACCGTTCCGGTCGATGAGCGGTGTGATGCCAGGACACTCGAGCACAACCTGGTCGCGGTAGCGACCATCGGTGACGAAGATGATCAGGGAGTGAGCAAGCGCGAGCGTGGCACTGCTACCGGTGAATCCGGTCAAGTACCGGATCGCAACCGGATCCGTGGAGATATATGCGGAACCCGGAGAGATAGCAGAGAGGAGTCGCTCGCGTCGGTGGGTGAGGTCCACGAACTACACCCGCGCGGCGATGGCGCGCAGGGCCAAGAGGTACGAGTCGAAACCCAGGCCCGAGATGGTTCCCGTCGCAACACCGGAGACCACCGACGTATGCCGGAATTCCTCGCGGGCAAGAGGGTTCGAGAGGTGCACTTCGATCATCGGGGCGGTCAGCAGTGCGCACGCATCGCGGAGCGAGTAGGAGTAGTGCGTGAACGCGGCCGGATTGAGGATCACCGGGGTACTCCCGTCGGCGGCCTCATGCAGCCAGGAAAGCATCTCCGATTCGTCGTTGGTCTGGCGCATGTCGATGTCCACGCCGAGCTCGGACGCGAGCGCGGCCAGTGCCCCACCCAACTCCTCATAGCTTCCGGTGCCGTAGACATCGGGCTCACGGCTGCCGAGTCTGTTGAGGTTGGGTCCGTTGAGGACCAGGACCTTCGCCATGCGCCGAGCCTACGCGCTGATGGCGTCGTAGGCCGCGACCAGCAGATCCTGCTCCGGTGCCCGCCAGATCGTCGGGTTCTGCAGCCCATCGAGAACGACGAACCTCAGGGTCGTCCCGCGGGACTTCTTGTCGAGGGACATCGCCTCGAGCAGAGCCGGCCACGCATCGCGTCGGTAGGTGCGTGGGAGACCTACCGCATCGAGGACTGCGCGATGGGTCTCCACGCCTTCCGCGTCGAGCCGCCCACCGAGAAACGCGAGTTGACCCGCGAACATGAGACCCACCGCGACGGCGTTCCCGTGACGCCAGGTGTAGTCCTCGCAGTGCTCGATCGCATGCCCCAGGGTGTGCCCGTAGTTGAGCGCCTCCCTGCCGATAGCACCGTTCGCTCCACCCACCTCGCGGAAATCGGCCCCCACGACGTCGGCCTTCACCTGAACCGCGCGTCGGATGAGATCGGGAAGCAGGTCCCCCTCTACATCCAACGCATCGCTGGTGCGCACGAGCAGATCGGCCACGATGGTCGCATCGGAGGTCAGACCGACCTTCACCACCTCGGCCAAGCCCGACACGATCTCCGCGCGCGGAAGGTCGCTGAGGGTCGTGACATCGCAGAGCACTCCCACGGGACTGGAGAACACACCGACCAGGTTCTTGCCCTCGCGAGTGTTGATTCCCGTCTTGCCTCCGATGGCGGCATCGACCATGGCCAGTACGGACGTTGGCACGAGGATGCACCGCACCCCGCGGAGCCAGGTAGCCGCGATGAATCCCGCGAGATCGGTGACGGCACCGCCGCCGATGCCGACCACGACGTCGTTGCGCGTGAATCCCGCGGCTCCGAGCGCGGACCAGCAGCGCCCGGCGACCTCGGCCGTCTTGGAGCCCTCCGCATCGGGCACCTCCACGGGGACGACGTCGATGCCGGCGCGCTCGAGGATGGCACCCACGCGACGTGCCACGTCCTGGACGGATGGCTGGAAAATCACGCCAGCACGGGTGGCTCCCTCGGTCAGCGGCACGATCTCGGCGAGGAGGTCACGCCCGATGACGACGGCGTAGGACCGCTCCGCACTCACCTGCACAGTTGTGCTCATGCTGCGTCCCGGTCCGAGAGCGCGCGACACACGTCATCGACCACGGCACGCAGAGGCTTGCCGCTTGTCTGGATCCGCACCGTGGCAAGGGCCTCGTAGACCGGCGCGCGCTCGCGCAGAAGCGCCGCCAACGTTCCGCGCACATTCCCGAGCAGAAGCGGACGCGAGGCATTCATTCCCACCCGCGACACCGCATCGCCAAGATCGACTTCCAGCCAGACAACCGGAATGCCGGCGAGGAGGTCAGGTGTTCCGGGAGTCATCACGGCACCGCCTCCGATACTCAACACCCCGTCGAAGTCACGCACCGCGTCGGCGATGGCTTCCTGCTCCAGCTGCCGGAAGTGCGGCTCGCCCTGATCGACGAAGATGTCCGCAACCCTCGCCCCCGCGCTTTGCTCAACGAGATGGTCGCTGTCGGCGAACGGGACTCCCAAGCGTTCAGCCACGCGGCGGCCGACGGATGTCTTCCCCGCACCCGGTGCCCCGATGATGACAGCGGTGGGAGGCATTAGCGAATACTCAGGTTGGCGAGGTACGAGTCGTAGTTGCGGCGCGTCTCCCCGACGGAGTCGCCGCCGAACTTCTCCAGGAACGCCTCCGTGAGAACCAAGGCGACCATGGCTTCCGCGATGACCCCTGCCGCGGGTACCGCGCAGGCGTCCGAGCGCTGACTGATCGCAACGGCTTCCTCACCCGTGGCAACGTCCACCGTCTTCAACGCCCGCGGGACCGTGGAGATCGGCTTCATAGCCGCGCGAACCCGGAGCATCTCCCCCGTGGTCATTCCCCCCTCGGTGCCACCCGAGCGCTGGGTGACGCGCTCGAGTCCCAGTTCGCCCGACACGATCTCGTCGTGCGCCTGCGAGCCTCGCGCAGCGGCCAGGTCGAACCCATCCCCGACCGCGACTCCCTTGATCGCCTGGATGCCCATCAACGCGGCCGCAAGACGTGCGTCGATGCGACGGTCCCAATGAACGTGGGAGCCGAGACCCGGCGGGAGTCCGTAGACGACCACCTCGACGACTCCACCGAGGGTGTCTCCGTCCTGGTGCGCGGAAGCAATCTCCTCTTCCATGGCCAACGCGGTGGATGCATCAACGCATCGCACCGGTGACTCGTCGACAGCAGCCAGGCCCGATGGCCCCGGAACGAGTCCTTCGGGCAGAGCGACGGTGCCGATGCGCACGACATGACTCAGGACCTCGATACCTGCGACCTGTCGCAGGAATGCCCGAGCGACCGCGCCGAGCGCCACGCGCGCGGCGGTCTCGCGCGCACTGGCCCGCTCCAAAACCGGCCTGGCGTCATCGAAGCCGTACTTCTGCATTCCGACGAGATCGGCATGACCGGGTCGCGGACGGGTAAGAGCGGCGTTGCGCGCAAGGCCCTCGAGTGCGTCCTCCTCCACTGGATCCGCGGACATCACGACATCCCACTTCGGCCACTCGCTGTTGCCGACCTCGATCGCAATGGGGCTCCCGAGGCTCTGCCCGTGCCGGATGCCTCCGAGAACGCGCACCTCGTCCCGCTCGAACTTCATGCGAGCGCCGCGACCTGCCCCGAGTCGGCGGCGGGCCAACTGCTCGCCGATGTCGTGGGTGGTCACTTCGATACCCGCCGGCAGTCCCTCGATGACCGCGATCAGGGCCTGCCCATGGGACTCGCCCGCCGTCAGCCACCGCACCATGGGGGCGATCCTCCCAGAGGTCTCGGCCCGGGCGGTGACCAGCCTGTGGTGGTGAGCACGAACTCTTCAGGTGAGCACGAACGCGGTACTCGCAATCGCGGTGCCGATCGTCATGTAGGGACCGAAGGGGATTCGTCGTCCGCGCCTCGACCGCCGAGCGACCCGTAGCGCCACAACCACCGCCGCCGCGAGGGCGAAGGACACCCACAAGCCCCACCACGCCGTGTCCACACTCAACGTTCCGAGATAGAACCCGAGGACCCAGGAGTACTTGACGTCACCCATGCCCATGCCTCCGCAGAGGTGGACGACCAAGAAGAGCAGCGCTGCTCCCGTTCCCGCCATCAATCCGCGGGTGAATGCGGTGAGATCACCTGCGATCCACCCTGCCAGCCCAAGAAGAACGACACCGAGGACCGTGCACCAGGCGACCCACATGTTCGGGAGGCGATGGGTTCGCGCATCGATCCACGTCAGGACGCTCGCGTGCACGGCAAGCGATACCCACGCGGCGACGACCAGCACGGTGGGCATGACGAAACGTTAGGCAGCGCTCGCCCTCGGTCGCCAGATGCACGTCAGCTCTGTGGATAACTCGCGAGCGCCGCACGCATGGCGTCCACGGGAGCCGCGTATCCCGTCATCAGCCTCACCTGCTCGGTTGCCTGCCAGAGCAAGAGGTCCGCGCCACTCGCCACCGCTCCACGCCATGCCCGGGCCAGGGTGGTCGGCCATGGCGCATACGTCACATCGAGCAGTACTGCATCCTCAAACTCCCCCGCGACGTAGGCCCAGGGGGCGGCTGCGTCGGCGGGCAGGGTGCTGATCACCAGATCGGCTCCCAGTGCACGGGGTTCGAGACCTGCAGCCTCCCCCTCCATTCCCAGACCCACAGCCACATCGAGCACCTCCTCGGCGGCATCGACCCGCCGCGCGGCCACGATGACGTGCTCGGCACCGAGATCCCGCGCCGCAGCGACAGCACTGCGCGCAGTCGCGCCGGCCCCGAGAATCACCACGCGCTCGAATCGACGCCCTGGCGCCACATCACCGATCGCGTGAACCATGCCCACGACATCCGTGTTGTACGCCGTCCACCCACCGTGGGGCAATGGAACGAGTGTGTTAGCAGCCCGCGTCACGCCGGCGATGTCATCTACCTCGTCGGCGATGCGTAGCGCTTCCGCCTTGAGGGGCATGGTGAGTGAAAGACCCCTCCACAGCTCATCTAGTTCCGCGACGAAACCAGCGAGTTCGTCCACCTGCACTTCGAATCGTCCGTAGTCCCACTCGATGCCAAGCGCGCGATACGCAGCGAGGTGCAGGGCCGGCGACAGGCTGTGCTCGATGGGTGAACCAAGGACAGCGGCCCGCCTGGTGAGGCTCACTGATCGGCCACGTTTTGTTGGAACTGCCGCTTGAGTTTGAGGAAGCGCTCGTATGAGCGAGCGAACTTCGTCTCGCGCGTGGTGGGGTCCACGGTGACGAAGTAGAGCCACTTGGCCTTGGCCGGGGCAAGTGCCGCTTCGATCGCAGCCTCTCCAGGGGAGTTGATCGGCGTCGGTGGAAGACCGGTGGTCTGGTACGTGTTGTACGGAGAATCCGTAGCCAACTGCTCCTTGCTGAGCAGAATGTCGGTGATCCCCAGCGCGTAGGAGACGGTCGAGTCGAATTGAAGGGGCATACCAGCGTCGAGTCGGTTGTAGACGACCGCCGCGGCTTTCGCGAAATCGCTCGGCAAAACCTCTGCCTGGATCAGCGACGCGATGATGAGAATCTCGTAGGGATCGCGACCCATCTCGCGCGCCCGTTCAGCGAGGTTCGTGGTTGCCGCAGCCTGATCGAAGCGCCCGACGAGTGTCCGCACGACCTGCCGCGCATCCTCGTCGCCCACGAGGTCGTAGGTAGCCGGGAACAGGAAGCCCTCGAGCCTGTCCTCCGCCCACCGGGGTAGTCCCAGATTCTCCGGATCCTTGGCAACCGCCTCGAAGTCCTTGATCGGCAACCCCGTCACCTCGGCGGCAGTCTCGAAGGTCTGCGTCATCCGAAGCCCCTCCGGGAGGACGAGTCGATTCTCCGCGCGGGACTGCGGACTCAGCATGAGGGCCAGGGCGTCCGCGGCCCGCATCTCCCGGAGAAGCGAGTACGAACCCGGTCCGAGGGACGAGGATCGTTCATCGTTCGCCGTCGCCTCGACGAAGGCCTCCGCGGTCAAGACGACGCCGGCTTGCTCCAACACTCCGCCGATCTCGGTCAGCGTTGCCCCTCGGGGCACGACGACGGTGACCTCCCCGGAACCGGGGCCCGGGTAATCGGTGGGAGCGGAATCACCAGCGACCAGGCGCCAGGCAATCACCACCATCGCGATGATGAGTCCGAGGATTACCAGGCCGGAGAGTCGCTTCCCGACAGCACCTCTGTTCCGGGACGGCGGAAGTGCCGCCTCGGTGAACATGTCATCGAGGTGGGTCACAGCACCTCCCCTGGGGCCTGTCCGCTCGAGCGTTCGGCGTCGAGGGTGAACTGCAGCACGACGGCCGCTGCCGCACTGTCGATCCGATCGCGGGTGGTCCGGGTGGACCGTCCCTGCTCACGGTACGTCCGCTGCGCCTGCACCGTGGACAGCCTTTCATCCACCAGACGGACATCGCAGTCAACGTGACCGGCGAGGCGTGTCGCCCACTCACGCGTCTTCCAGGCGCTGGGCCCCTCGACGCCGGTCATGGACAGCGGAACACCGATGACGATCTCGAGGGGTGCGAGCTCCTGCACGAGGGATGCGACCCCCTCGAAACTCTCCGAACCTCCGGGGAGGGCATCCCGCGGTGTGGCGAGGACTCCGGCGTCGTCCGACACCGCGACGCCGATCCGCACGGAACCGGGATCCAGTCCGATCCGCACACCGGGTCTCATCCGTCGGCTGCGGCCCTCAGGTGGGCGCGCACTGCGTCGAACCCCGCCGCGATCCCGTCCGTGCGGGGGCCTCCGCCCTGCGACATATCGGGTTTGCCTCCACCACGACCATCCACTTCGGCCATCACGCACGCGAGCACCTGGGGTGCCTGCCTGCCGCGCTCGAGAGCCCGCGGACTGCACGCGGCCACGACGGCCACGGAATCGTCCGCGACAGCCGCCCCCACCAGGACGGCGGCCACGTCCTGCTGTACGCGCCCGCGCGCATGTGTCACGAGTTCCCGGAGTTCCTGGGGGCTGGTGCCCTGGGGCGCGATGAACGTCCAGAGACGAACATCTCCAATATCCTCTCCGGCACCGGTGATCCCCTCAACGTTCGCGACCAACTGCGCACTCTTGAATCGACCGATATCTCGCTCGGCGTCCTTGAGCGCCGTGATCGTGCCCTCGATACGTTCCACGAGCTGATCGGCGGGCACCTTGACCATCTCGCTCAACCTCTGGACGAGTACGTGCTCCCGCGCGAGGAATCGGTACGCATCGACTCCGACAAGGGCCTCGACGCGACGCACTCCGGCTCCGATGGAACCCTCCGACAGGAATGTCACGACACCGAGTTGCCCGGATCGCTGGGCATGTGTTCCGCCACAGAGTTCGTGAGCCCAATCGCCGACGGACACAACCCGTACCTCGTTGCCGTACTTCTCGCCAAACAGTGCCATCGCACCCATTGCCCGCGCTTCCTCCTGTGACATCACCTCGGCAGACACGGTGAGATCTTCGATCAGGAGCGAGTTGACGCGGTCCTCCACCTCGCCGAGCACCGACGGAGCGACAGGTTCCGGGTTCGGGAAGTCGAAGCGAAGGCGACCGGGCGCATTCTCGGACCCCATCTGCGTCGCCGTCTCCCCCAGACGCTCGCGGAACGCGCGGTGGATCATGTGGGTCGCCGTGTGTGCACGCGAGATCGCCTTACGGCGCTCAACATCCACCGCGGCCGTCGCCGCTGCTCCCACGGTGACCTCTCCGTGTTCCACGCGTCCCCGGTGGACGAACAGACCGGGGACAGGTGCTTGGACGTCGTAGACGACGAACACGGTCCCATCACCCAGGGTCAATCTCCCGTGGTCTCCGAGTTGACCACCCGCCTCGGCGTAGAACGGGCTGCGGTCGAGGATGACTTCGGCGTGATCACCGGTGGACACAACGGGTACCGACTCACCGTCGCGGACGATGCCGAGCACATGCGCGTCGGTGATTGCAGTGTCGTATCCCACGAAGGTGGTGCCACCCCCGGTGTCGAGGATCTCCCGATAGGCAGTGGCCGCAGCGAATCCGGCCTTGCGGGCGTGGGCATCGGCTTTCGCGCGCTCACGCTGCTCCGACATCAGCGAGCGGAAACCCTCCTCATCGACGCTGAGTCCCGCCTCCGATGCCATCTCGAGCGTGAGGTCGATCGGGAATCCGAAGGTGTCGTGCAGGGTGAAGGCCTGCTCTCCCGCGAGTACCTTTCCGCCGCTCCCGCGCACACTCGCCGCCGCCGACTCGAAGAGTGCAAGTCCGTTCTTCAATGTCTGCAGGAAGGCGGCCTCCTCGTTGACGGACACGGTGTGGATGCGCTTCGCCTCGTCGTTGAGTTCCGGATACTGCGGGGCCATGACCGCGATGGTGGCGTCCATCAGTTCACCGATCGTGGGCTCCTGGGATCCAAGGAGACGCATATTGCGGATGACCCGACGCATGAGTCTGCGCAGGACGTAGCCGCGTCCCTCGTTCCCGGGGACGACTCCGTCGCCGATGAGGAAGGCGCATGTTCGCGAGTGGTCGGCGACGACTCGAAGCATGATGTCGTTGCGTGGGTTGGAGCCGTACCGAGCGCCAGTGAGCTCCGCTGCTCGATCCAGGATCCCGCGCGTGGTGTCGATCTCGTAGATGTTGTCGACACCCTGCAGCAAGGCGGCCATGCGCTCCAGGCCCATGCCCGTGTCGATGTTCTTGGCGGGAAGTTCCCCGAGGATCGGGTACCCCTCCTTCGCCGCGCCCTCGCCTCGGGCGTACTGCATGAACACCAGGTTCCACACTTCGAGGTAGCGGTTCTCATCCGCGATCGGACCGCCCGGTGCGCCATGGTCGGGGCCACGGTCGTAGTAGATCTCCGAGCACGGACCGCAGGGTCCGGGGACACCCATCGACCAGTAGTTGTCGACCTGCCCACGGCGTTGGATCCGGTCGAGTGGCAGTCCCACCGTGCGGTGCCAGATATCGATCGCCTCGTCGTCATCGAGGTAGACGGTGACCCAGAGGCGATCGGGCTCGAAACCGTAGCCGCCTGCGTCCTGCGACGAGGTGAGCAACTCCCATGCGAGCGGAATCGCACCCTCCTTGAAGTAATCGCCGAAGGAGAAGTTCCCCGCCATTTGGAAGAAGGAGGCGTGCCGCGTGGTCTTGCCCACCTCCTCGATGTCGAGGGTGCGCACACACTTCTGCACACTCGTCGCGCGCGGGTAGGGCGGCGGTGCCTCGCCGAGGAAGTACGGCTTGAAGGGAACCATCCCCGCGTTGACGAAGAGCAGGGTCGGGTCGTCCAAGAGAAGTGACGCGGACGGGACCAGTTGGTGGCCACGGTCGGCAAAGAAGCGGAGGAACCGGCTGCGAATTTCAGCGGAGTCCATCCGCACCCCCACGAACAACCGATGCGGCCGCGCGGCCAGGGATGCGCGCACGCACGACGCCCTGGTTTCCCGTGCCCTGCGCCGCTCGGCCCACGGTGGCGGCGAGGCTCATCGCGGCAGCGCTCAACTGCTGCACCGTCACGGTGACGCCCTGTTCGCGCGTGTCGATCCACCACTGCTGCCCACGTCGGTAGGCGTACACGCCCACAGCGGCGCCCACACCCAGCCAGAGGAGTCGCCGCATGCCCGAAGCCTAATGAGCGTCGGACGACCCTCCGCCACGTAGTTCGTCCAAGCGTTCGAGGACATCGGACCAGCGGGCTTCAGCTCCGTGATCACTCGGCCGGTAGTAGTCGCGGTCGCCTAGCTCCTCGGGGAGGTACCGCTGGACTGCGACACCCCCCGGTGTGTCATGTGGATAGACGTAGCCCGCGCCATGGCCGAGGCCGGCCGCGCCGGGGTAGTGAGCGTCCCTTAGGTGCGCGGGCACCGTGCCGATCCGACCTCGATTGACATCGTCGAGTGCCGCGTCGATCGCGATGATCACGGCGTTGGACTTGGGAGCCAGTGCCGCCTGGATGGTCACGTGAGCCAGGATGATGCGCGCCTCCGGCATGCCGATCATGGCGACCGCCTGCGCTGCAGCGACCGCAGCGGGCAGCACGGAGGGATCCGCCATTCCGATGTCCTCACTGGCCAGGATCATCAGTCGTCGGGCGATGAATCGAGGGTCCTCTCCTGCGGCAATCATGCGTGCGAGGTAGTGCACTGCGGCATCGGGGTCGCTTCCCCGCACGCTCTTGATGAAGGCACTGATCACGTCGTAGTGCTGGTCGCCATCCTTGTCGTAGCGGACCGCGACGTGCATCACGGCCGCTTCGATGGCCGCGACGTCGATGGTTCCCGGGGAACCCAGTGCGGCGGCATCCAGTGCCGTCAGCGCACGTCGTGCATCACCGGCGCTCATGCGTACCAGCACATCGATCGCATCATCATGGACGTCGACCCGACCTGCCAACCCCCGGGGATCGGCAACCGCACGTTCGACCAGGGTGCGGATATCGGCATCACCCAGGGGCTCCAGGGTCACGATGACGCTCCGAGAAAGGAGCGGCGCGATCACAGAGAAGCAGGGGTTCTCCGTGGTGGCAGCGACCAGAGTCACCCAACCGTTCTCGACCGCGGGCAAGAGCGCATCCTGCTGGCTCTTACTGAATCGATGGACCTCGTCGACGAACAGCACCGTGCCTCGACCCTGCAACTCCAACCTCTCACGCGCCTGATCGATAACGTCGCGCACATCCTTGACTCCCGCGGTAACTGCGGACAGCTCGGCGAACGCCCTACCGGATGTCGAGGAAATCAAGGTGGCCAAGGTCGTCTTTCCTGTTCCCGGCGGGCCCCACAGGATGACCGACACCGACGAATCACCGGGCTGCAGTAGCGTCCGAAGTGCCGAGCCCGGTGCCAAGGCACGCGCCTGCCCCACGATTTCGTCCACGGACCGGGGCCTCATCCGCACCGCGAGGGGTGCACCCGGTCGATTCGGCGACAGCGACTCCTCGAACAGGCTCACGGTGGAACCCTAAGCGCTGAAGCGCTCCTCAGGCATCGCGGTGAATACCCGTCGTCCACGAGCAGTAGCGTCCTGCTTCCCGGAACCCGAGTCCGCTGTACACCGTCGCAGCCGCATCGTTGTTCGTGTACATCTCGAGGAAGATGCCGACGCATCCCTGCTCTCGCGCCCGAGCGACGAGGTCCGACACGACCCTTCGCGCTAAACCCTGTCCCCGCGCATCGGGGTGAGTACACACACCCACGATGTGCGCGGACCCCCGCGGGCCTCGCATGTGCCCCGCGACACTCACGAGTCGGTCCTGCTCGACGATGCCCAACCACCGCACGATCCTCGGATCACCGGGCAGGATGTGGGCACTCGCGGAATGGGTCATGAGTTCGGAAATACCGGGATCATCGCGTGGAATCTCACGCACCTGACTGACCCGCTCGCCATGGCCTTCGGCGAGTTCCCACACGGCCCAATGCCCTGGGTCCCGAGCCGGCCACTGCCGGAACACCTCCACGGCCGTGGATTCCGCGCACGTGATCCCGTCGAGGCGCTGCTCGGTGTCGAGCGCGGAGAGAAGCGAGCACACGTCACCCACGGGTCCGAAGGCCGTCGCCCACCGCTCGCCCTTCGCCGTGGTGCGCGTCCATCCGACGGCATCTCCCACCCGCCGCAGATCCTGAACCCCGTCGGGATCCCAGCGCCAGCGCATGAACGCCTCGCGGGCCACTTCCGCCGGGACGTCGGTCACGTCGAGGGTTGAGCCTTCACCTTCGGGGCGTCGATCCCCGCCTCCGCACGTTGCTTCGCAGTGATGGGGGTCGGAGCTCCGGTGAGCGGATCCTGACCACCGCCGGTTTTCGGGAATGCGATGACGTCGCGGATGCTGCTCGCACCCGCAAGGAGCATGCAGACGCGGTCAAGTCCGAATGCGATACCACCGTGCGGCGGCGGCCCGTACTTGAATGCCTCCAGCAGGAACCCGAACTTTCCCTCCTGCTCCGCCGCATCCATGCCGAGAAGTGCGAATACCTTCTCCTGGATCTCCCGTTGGTGGATACGGATGGATCCACCACCGATCTCGTTCCCGTTGCACACGATGTCGTAGGCCCAGGCCAACGCCTCATCCGGCGCGGTGTGGAAGGTGTCGCGCCATTCGCGATTCGGCGACGTGAAGGGATGGTGCACCGCCGTCCAGCCGAGGCTGCCGTCCTCCTCTTCGACCTGCTCGAACATGGGCGCGTCGATCACCCAGAGGAAGGACCACTCCTTCTCGTCGATGAGTCCGACCCGGTGGCCGATCTCCAGTCGGGCCGCACCCAGAAGTGCCCGGGCATCGGCCGCCTTTCCAGCACCGAAGAAGATGCAATCGCCGGGCGCGGCAGCTGCGGCCGCGACGAGACCGTCGCGTTCGGAGTCACTGAGGTTCTTCGCCACAGGTCCGCCGAGTGATCCATCCGCCTCCACGATGACATAGGCCAGGCCCTTGGCACCACGCTGCTTCGCCCATTCCTGCCACGCGTCGAACTGGCGACGTGGTTGGTCTGCTCCACCGGGCATCACCACGGCACCGACGTACGGTGCCTGGAAGACCCGGAACGGGGTGTTCTTGAAGTAGGCGGTGAGGTCCACTAGTTCACACTCGAACCGGAGGTCGGGCTTATCCGTTCCGTAGCGCGACATCGCCTCCGCGTAGGTCATGCGTGGAATCGATCCGATCTCGATACCGAGGATCTGCTTCCACAGGGAGCGCACAATGGCCTCACCCACGTCGAGTACGTCCTCCTGCTCGACGAAGGACATCTCGATATCGAGCTGCGTGAATTCCGGCTGACGATCTCCACGGAAGTCCTCGTCGCGATAGCACCGGGCGATCTGGAAGTAGCGCTCCATCCCGGCGACCATGAGCAACTGCTTGAACAACTGCGGCGACTGCGGCAGGGCGTACCAACTCCCCGGCTGCAAGCGGGCCGGAACAAGGAAGTCGCGGGCGCCTTCGGGAGTCGAGGCCGTCAAGGTCGGTGTCTCGATCTCGAGGAAGGCGTGCGCCAACAACTCGTCACGGCAGATGCGATTGACCTGAGAACGCATCCTGATGTTGTCGCCGATGGCCGCGCGTCGAAGGTCGAGGTATCTGTGTCGCAGTCGGGCTTCCTCACCCACCGTGCTGCGATCATCTATCGGGAAGGGCAACGGTGCCGCTGCCGAAAGGACCTCGACGGCGTCGGCGATGACCTCAATGTCCCCGGTTGCCAGGTCGGGGTTCTCGTTCCCCTCGGGGCGCACGTCGACCGAACCCGTCACGGAGATGCAGTACTCGTCGCGGAGTTCGTGCGCGACAGTGGGATCCTTGATGACGACCTGCACGCGGCCCGTGGCGTCGCGAAGGTCGATGAAGGCCACTCCGCCGTGGTCACGCCGACTGGCCACCCAGCCGGCGAGGGTCACTCGTTGCCCGGCATCCGAGGTGCGCAGGGTGCCTGCACCCGCGTCTCTATACACGTGGTCTCCGATCGGTCAGCGGCTCATCATGCCAAGCGACCAAGACGGGCGTGCACCTCGCTCACGACCTCGGCGCGCGACACGGCGGCCTGCTCACCGGTCGCCATGTCCTTGACCTGGATGGTGGATGCAGCCACCTCGTCGTCTCCAATGACCAAGACGATTGGTGCACCGCTGCGATCGGCCGCCTTCATCGCACCTTTGAGACCACGTGAACCGAACGCCATGTCCGCGTTCACCCCGCAGGCACGGAACTCGGTGAGTAACCGGGCGGCGACATGCCGGGCATCGTCTCCGATAGCGACGGCGAACACCTCGACGCGCGGAGCCCCTCCGAGCTCGATTCCCTCCGCCTCGCAGGCAAGCAGGGTCCGATCCGTGCCGAGCCCGAACCCGATGCCCGACAGGGAGTCGCCCCCGAGCGACTGCATGAGGCCGTCGTAACGGCCCCCGCCTCCGATCCCGGATTGCGCACCGAGGAGCTCATGGGTGAATTCGAACGCCGTCCGGGTGTAGTAGTCCAATCCGCGCACCAACCGCGGTGCTTCCTCCCATCTGACACCCATGTCTCGGAGGAAGGACCGAGTGTCGTCGTAGTGGGTCCGGCACTCCACACACAGGTGATCGACCATCACGGGTGCATTCACAAGTTGCCGTTGTACCTCCTCGCGTTTGTCGTCGAGAACGCGCAGCGGGTTCAGGGTCGCGCGCTCGCGCGTGGCGTCGTCCAGATCGATACCGGCGAGGAACTGCTGCAGCAACTCGCGATACGCCGGACGACAGGTAGCACAGCCGAGTGACGTCAGATGGAGGACGTAGCGCCGGAGACCGAGACGCCGGTAGGCCTCATCGGCGAGGGCCACGACCTCCGCATCCAGCGCTGGATCGTCGACCCCAATGGCCTCGATCCCCACCTGCTGGAGTTGCCGATACCGACCCAACTGCGGGCGCTCGGCGCGGAAGAAAGGCCCCGCGTACCAGAGCTTGACCGGGAGTTGACCCTTGTCGAGACGCTGTTCGATGACCAGCCGCATGACCCCGGCGGTTCCCTCCGGTCGCAGCGAAAGGCTCCGTCCACCGCGATCCTCGAAGGTGTACATCTCCTTGGACACCACGTCTGTGGACTCGCCCACCCCGCGGACGTAGAGAGCGGTGTCCTCGAACACCGGGAGCTCCACGTACTCGTAACCGGCATGCTCGGCGGGCGCGGACAGGGCTTCGCGGACGCGGAGGAATGCCTGGGACCGCGGTGGGAAGTACTCGGGAACCCCCTTCGGGGCCTGGATCTCGGTCATAGTCCCCTCGATGAGGCGCGCATACCTTGTTCCCGAAGGTAGGGGTTACTCACGCGCTCGTCGCCAATGGTCGTCTGGGGTCCATGGCCCGGCATCACGATCATGTCGTCGGGCGCCGACAGCACGACGCGGTTCAAACTGGCGCGCATCGCAGTCGGATCGCCGCCGGGTAGATCCGTCCGGCCCACCGAACCCGCGAAGAGGAGGTCACCCGAGAACATCACCGGCTGCTGCCCCGCGAACTCGAACACCGTCGATCCCTCGGTATGCCCGGGAGCGTGGCGCACTGTCACCGTCAGACCGGCCACATCCAGTGGGCCGTCATCGTCGAAGGTCCTGATCTCCTCGGGCTCGGTCAACTCCAAGGCGTTCTTCGTCATCGCCATCACCTGATCCCGGGCTGCCGCGAACGAAGTCCCCGCGGGGTCCACGAGCCGGTAGCGGTCATCGGCGTGGATGATCGCGGGGATCCCGAAATCATGCCCGAGCGGGGCAACGCTCCACACGTGGTCGATATGTCCGTGCGTGAGCAGGATCGCCGCCGGCGCTAGGCGATGTTCCCGGATGAGGTCGGTCACTCCATCGATGGAGTCCTGACCGGGGTCGATGATCAGGCACGGCTCACCGGGACCCGAGGCGACGACGTAGCAGTTCGTGGCCCACGAACCCGCGGGGAACCCAGTGATCAGCACACGTTCTCCCGTCGTCACCACCCGCTGGGCAGCCTAATCCTCACGACCTACACTCTCGCCGAAGCGGAGGCACATCGATGACAAGCAATAAGCGAGAGCGGGAGTTGGCGCGCGCGAAGTACGAGCGCCAGCAGGAGCGGCGAGCGACCGAGGCCGAGCGGCGCCGCAGGCGCCAGAGGGTTATCGCCATTGTGACGGTCTCCGTGCTCGTTGTCGGCGCCCTGGTGTGGGCGGGTATCTCACTGCGCCCCGACGACACGGTCGCCGACGCCCCCACGGACGCCGCCACCCCGACCATTGCGACCGAGCGGCCTGTGCTGGCCTGCGACGAGCCGGGGACTCCGCGGGCCGACACCCTTTCCTGGGACACTGCACCCGACGGTGAGCCTCAGGCCGGCAGCATCACTCTCGCAACGAATTGCGGTGACATCGTCATCGACGTCCTCGCCGACGCAGCTCCGCGCACCGTCGCTTCGGCGCAATTCCTGGTGAACGAGGGTTTCTACGACTCCACGACCTGCCACCGGCTCACCACCGAGGGGATCTACGTCCTCCAATGTGGCGACCCGGCCGGTAATGGCACGGGCGGTCCGGGGTACTCGCTACCCGATGAGAACCTGCCCAGCTCCGAGGGCGTGAACTACCCGGCTGGCACGGTGGCGATGGCCAACGCCGGCCAGGGCACCGCGGGCTCCCAGTTCTTCCTGGTCTATGAGGACACCACCCTCCCGCCCGGCTACACCGTGTGGGGCAATGTCACCCAGGGGCTCGACGTCGTGCAGGCCATCGCGCAGGCGGGAGTCTCCGGGGGAGCCACGGACGGGGCGCCGTCCCAGCCGGTTTTTATCGAAAAGGCAACGTTTTCGGCCGGCTGAGCAGCCACGACCACGCGGGTGACAGACTGACGCCCACCCCCGCCCCAGGAGAGACATGCCTGACATCCCCACGCCGGCCGCACTGCGCCCACCCCCGCGTGCGACCGTCGGCGACGCATCGGGATTCGGCCGCGTGGATCCGGACGGCACGGTCTATCTCCGAGCGCCCGAGGGAGAGGTGGTCGTCGGTCAGTACTCGGCGGGCAGCCCCGAGGAGGGGCTGGCCTTCTTCACCCGGAAATACGCGGACCTGGTCGTGGACATCGACCTCGCGATCACCCGCCTCCGCGATGGGCGTGGGACCCCGGAATCCGGTGAGCAAGCCCTTACCCGCGTGACAGAGGCACTCGCAGCGCGCTCCTTCGTCGGCGACATCGCGGCCCTCGAAGCCAAATGCGCCCAAGCACGCGAACTGATCGATCACGCACGCGTGGCAGCCACGGAACGCCGGGAGCAGGAGCGTCAGATCGCACTCACCGCACGGACCGCACTCGCCGAGGAGGCCGAACGCCTCGCCGGGAGCACCTCCTGGAAGGTGACATCCGAACGGTTCACCGCAATCGTGGAGGAGTGGAAGGCGCTCCCCCGCGGTGATCGGGCCTCCGAACAGGCTCTGTGGAAGCGACTGAGCGGTTCCCGTGCGGCATTCGACAAAGCGCGCCGTGCCCACTTCGCCACCCTCGACGTCCAGCGCAAGGAGGCTCTCGCGGCGAAGCGCGAGCTCATCTCACAGGCGGAGCAATTGTCGACTTCGACTGATTTCGGTCCCACCACCCGCAAGTACCGCGACCTCCTCGACCAGTGGAAGCAGGCTCCCCGCGGCTCGCGAAGCGATGAGGACAAACTCTGGAAGCGCTTCAAGACCGCCCAGGACACGTTTTACGCGTCGATGAAGGCCGCAGATGCCGCGAAGGATGCCGCGCTCGTGGAGAACGTTCCCGCGAAGGAAGATTTGGTGGCACAAGCGGAGGCCCTCCTGCCGCCCGACGACCTTAAGAAGGGCAAGTCCGCCCTCCGTGCCATCCAGCAGAAGTGGGACGCACTCGGTGACGTGCCCAAGGGTGACCGAACCCGTCTCGAAGGTCGACTGAAGAAGGTTGAGGACGCCTTCCGCGACGCAGAACGCGAGCGCTGGAAGGACTCCACGACCCAGAGCGTGCCCGGGGCGCAGGCGTTCTCGGACGCACTCGGCCGCCTAGAGGAGCAGCTAGAGTCCGCGCGCAGGTCCGGGAACAGTGCCCGTGTCACCGAGCTCGAGGCGTCGATCGCCTCGACCCAGGCACTCCTTCAGGCCGCTGGTCAGGGTTCGCGCTAGACGCGGTAGGCGTCGAAGACACCCTCGACACTTCGGACGGCCTTCAGCACCGAACCCAGGTGCTTCGGGTCGGCCATCTCGAAGGTGAACCGTGACAGGGCGATGCGATCACGGGTCGTCGCCACGGACGCGCTCAGGATGTTGACGTGCGTATCGGAGAGCGCCCGAGTCACATCCGCGAGCAGCCGAGCACGATCGAGGGCCTCCACCTGGATATTGACCAGGAAGACACTCGTCGACGTGGGCGCCCACTCGACTTCCACGACCCGGCCTGCCTGCGTGCGTAATCCTGCAACGTTCACGCAGTCATCGCGATGCACGGACACACCCGCACCCCTCGTGACGAAGCCCATGATCGGATCGCCGGGGACGGGTGTGCAGCACCGCGCGAGTTTGACCCACACATCGTCGCTGCCCTTGACAACTACACCCACGTCACCCGATTGGCGCGTTCTGCGAGAGGCGATCTCCAGACCGATTTCGTCGGTCTCATCGGGTGCCTGGTCATGGATTCCGGCCGCGTCCACGAGGCGTTGCACCACCGTCGAGGCACCGATCCGGCCCTCCCCCACGGCGGCATAGAGAGACGTCACGTCGGCCTGGTGCAGGTCCGCTGCGATGGTGGTCAGCGACTGCGCTGACAGCAGCCGCTGGATAGGCAGTCCCTCCTTACGGAGAGCCTTCGCGATAGCTTCGCGCCCATTTTCGATCGCCTCTTCGCGGCGCTCCTTGCTGAACCAGCCCTTGATCTTCGAACGTGCTCGGGGCGAGGCGACGAACCCCAGCCAATCTCGGCTCGGGCCTGCTCCCTCGGTCTTCGACGTGAAGATCTCGACCACGTCGCCATTTCGGAGTTGTGACTCGAGGGGGACCAACTTCCCGTTCACCCGGGCACCCACGCATCGATGTCCGACCTCGGTGTGCACGGTGTAGGCGAAATCCACGGGCGTGGAATCCACGGGGAGGGCGATGACATCGCCCTTCGGCGTGAAGACGTACACCTCGGAACTGCCCAGGTCGTAGCGCAGGGAGTCGAGGAACTCCCCCGGATCCTCCGTCTCACGCTGCCAATCGACCAACTGACGTAGCCAGGCGAACTCGTCGACACTCGACTTGTCCGAGTCGCCCTGCTTGTACTTCCAGTGCGCTGCCACCCCCAGCTCGGCGGACTGATGCATCTCCTTGGTGCGGATCTGGACCTCGACGACCTTGCCCTCGGGTCCGATCACCGTCGTGTGCAGTGACCGGTACATGTTGAACTTCGGCATCGCGATGAAGTCCTTGAAGCGGCCAGGGACAGGACTCCACTGTGCGTGGATAACGCCCAGGGCGGCGTAGCAGTCGCGAACGCTATCGACAAGTATCCGCACACCCACGAGGTCGTAGATGTCATTGAAATCCCGGCCACGCACGATCATCTTGTTGTAGACCGAGTAATAGTGCTTCGGCCGTCCCGTCACATCTGCTCGCACCTTCGCGCCCTTGAGGTCTGATTCAATGCGGTCGACGACGGAAGCTAGATACTTCTCGCGCGACGGTGCGCGCTGACCAACGAGGCGGACGATCTCCTCGTACATCTTGGGGTGCAAAATCGCGAAACCGAGATCCTCCAACTCCCACTTCATGGCGTTCATGCCGAGTCGATGCGCCAGCGGTGCGTAAATCTCCAGGGTTTCCTTGGCCTTCTTCTGCTGCTTCTCCTCGGGCAGGAATCGCATGGTGCGCATGTTGTGAAGTCGATCCGCAAGTTTGATGACGAGTACACGGATGTCGCGCGCCATGGCGACGACCATCTTGCGGACCGTCTCAGCGGCTGAGGCGTCGCCGTACTTGACGTTGTCGAGTTTCGTCACGCCGTCAACGAGGTGAGCGACTTCATCCCCGAAGTCTTCTCGCAGAGCGTCCAACGAGTAGCCACAGTCTTCGACGGTGTCGTGGAGGAGCGCTGCGGCCAGCGGTGCCGGTGGCATACCGAGATCGGCCAGGATCTCGGCGACCGCTAGGGGGTGGGTGATGTACGGCTCACCTGACTTCCGCAGTTGATCGCGGTGCAGATAGTCGGCCATGTCGTAGGCGCGCTCGACGAGGCGGAGATCACCCTTCGGGTGGTACCGGCGGATCGTTCGCAACAGTTGCTCGAGTTCGGGGCGATTGGATCGACCACCGCCCAAGCGTGCGAACCTCGAACGTAACCCGCCTCCATCGGCGGGCAACGTGAGGGACGCTTCCTTGGTCACGTTGCCTCCTCGTCCGTCAGTCTACGAGGAGGATCGCGTCACTCGGCCGGCTGGGAATCCGCATCGAGCAGGGCCATGACCGGCACACCTAGCTGCTCGAGGCGAGCACGACCCCCGAGGGCCCCCAATTCCAAGATCACCGCGACCGCGTGGATGTTCGCGCCCGCCCGCCGAACGAGCTCAACCGCCGCGCACGCCGTCCCACCCGTGGCGAGGACGTCGTCGATGATGACGACGGTGTCGCCCGGTGCAATGGCGTCACAGTGCATCTCGAGGCTCGCTGTTCCGTATTCGAGGTCGTAGCTGACGGAATACGTGTCCCGGGGAAGCTTGCCGGGTTTGCGGAGGGTCACGAACCCCGCTGCCATGTGATACGCGAGTGCGGCCGCGTACGGGAAGCCACGTGCCTCGATTCCCACGACCGTAGACACGCTGCCGCGACCGAGCGCCACGGTCATCTCGTCGATCGCGGTGGCGAACGCCCGCGGGTCGCCGAGTAGCGGCGAGAGATCCTTGAATGAAATGCCGGGCTCGGGGAAGTCGGGGACGACGGCGATGGCGTCCCAGAGCAGTCGCTCGCTGAGACCGGTCAAGAGCGGCTGCCCCATCCCTAGCCCTTCTTGCGGCGCGACCGAGACGTCCGCTTGGGCTGGTTGCGTTCTAAGGACTCGACTCGCGACGTCACCATCGCGGGAGCAGCTCCATCACCCTCGGACTCCTGCGCGGACGTCGACCCCTTGA
>Ga0194132_10000226_pt1 | contig 115217 bp, 92 predicted proteins | sample TA2KigOf80mmetaG_FD_148612 | JGI IMG/M metagenome (GOLD analysis project Ga0194132, IMG submission 148612) | Freshwater microbial communities from Lake Tanganyika, Tanzania - TA2015054 Kigoma Offshore 80m | ecosystem: Environmental > Aquatic > Freshwater > Lake | place: Tanzania: Lake... | reverse complement strand
GCTCCAACACCGCCGCCGCTGCCCACTGCCGCCTGGATCAATCCGCCCGTGCCAGCGATCAGGTCACCGGCCGATGCGCAGTAAACTCGAACCCCCTCGTGTCTCGAACTCGTTGACAGGTTCCGTTATCCGGAACGACCAGGGTGATCGGTGGCCGGCTAAACCCAAGAATTGTCTCCAGCAGTGTACACAATTCTGGCACTCGAAATGCCGGCACGCAAGAGGGCCGACTGGCCCCGAGAGCACCTGTCGTGCCCGCCCGGGGGCCCCAAATCAAGCGGTTTGGAGGCTGTTGAGCGGCGTTCGAGATGATGGAACGACACAGGTCGGAGGGGTACGAGTCATCTTGACACGGCCCCCCGCACGCGGCGGGGTCATGGAATCAATTCGAACGTCTTTCCGTCTCGCCGCCGATAGCTCCGAAACCCGCGCCGGTCGAGGGTAAAGACCAGCCGGAGCAGGGCCGCATCGGCCACCACGACCAACGTCGCGTCGGCGTAGTCCATCGGGAGGTCCCGATACCGACGCATCAATCGGACGGCGTGCTCGTGACCGGAGCGCTCCAGCTGGACGACCCGAACGTCCGCGGCCAGCAGGAATTCGAGCGGGATGCCGCAGGGGGCGCCACCCCGCGAGACCAGGTGGCTTGCTTCGGTGACGACCGCCTCAGTCGTTAGGCACCTGGCCCCACACCCGCTCCACGCGGCCACACAGCGCTCATGCCACGGGTCGGTTCGGTCGAGGATCGCCACCACCGCACCGGTGTCGAGCAGAATGTCCCGGCGGCCAGCCACCCTACTCGCGCCAGTTTCGTTCGCGAATCATCGCTGCCAGGGGGTCCGCCTGAGCCGACGGGACGTTGAGGCTCAGCGCGGCGACGTACCTTGCCGCCGTCTCGCGAACCGACATCGTTCCACCAGGCTCGGCGTCGGGGATCAAGTAACCCTCGAGCGCCTCGCGAACCAACTGGGACTTGGAGACACGGCGCTCCCGGGCTCGGCGCGCCAGCAAGCGGGCAAGCTCAGTGGGGAGGCGAAACGTGGTCTGCATCGTGTAGTCCATGGGATGCATGGTAATGCGCCGATATCCCAGGGGCAAGGATGCGGTGCGCTGGTCTGCTGCGCGCCCACGAGCAGACCCGCAGCGGCCATCCCGCTTCAGCTCCTTCCCGGAGGTGGGAACGAAAAACCGGGGCTTTGGGGCCCCGGTTCGTCGTCGCGCGGTTACCGACTTGGATCAGACGCCGTTGCTCTCGCGGGTCGGGTGCGGCCAGCATGAGGTCGTCCCGTACGGGCGGTTGGTGAACGGGTTGTTGCCGACCTTCCAGGTGATTTGGTAGCGCAGAAGGTCGTTGAACCGGTGCCCTCCCTCGAACGACAACTCCATCCGCCGCTCGGACAGGACGTGATTGATCGCCTCCTGCTTCGTCGCGGCGGTGAGCGGCCCCAACGACACCTGGGTGCGCCGGGCGTTCAGGATATCCAAGCCGGCCTGGATCTGGTCCTGCTGAATGAGCGCCTCGGCCCGAATGAGGTTCGCCTCGATCTTGCTGGCGAGCCGCATCGGCGAGGTCAGGGCGCTGTATTTCCGAGTGACCCAGAGACGAACCTCGGAATTGAAGGCGCCACGACCCGCATCGATGACCTGCGGCCGCGGATCGGCGAGGTTCCGCAGGGCCGTTGCGACGGTGTAGGCCCCTACCTGCTCAGCCAACCGCCAGAGCTTGTTCCACCGGCGGGCGCTTTCCTGCCCGCGGTCGGCGTTCTTGTTGTACCCCGCGGTCACCTGGTTCGCGAAGTTGGCGGCATCCGCCCACTTCTTGAGATCCATCTTGACCCGAGCCATGCCGACCCGAGCCAAGTCGAGCATATCGGCGTTGTTCGCGGCCGTCGCCAAGGTAATGGCCTCGGCGAACTGGGTCTCGGCTATCGCCAACGCCGCCGCTCCGGGTTGCGCCGCGCCTCCGTCGAAGGCCACCTGACAGAACCCTTCGCCCATCAACAGATAGGCGTAGGCACCATAGGTCCGAACCTGGGCGCGAAGCGAAGCCCGATTGGCCACCTCGGCGTCGGTCCAGTTGGAGAGCTTGGTGAAGACGTCCTCCGCCTGGAACCTGGCCGTGTGCAGCGTCAGGTTCATGCCGAAGTTGCCCTCGCAGGTGCCGATGGCGTAGTCGTTCTCGTCCGCGGTGATGGTCCGCTCGCCCCAGTTGGCCAGCGGCACGTTGGAGTTCGAGGTCTCGTACTCGTCGGAGTGAACCGACGAGCCTGACATGTAGTTGCTGTAGGCGCACTCGAAATCGCCGATGACGCTACGAGCGAGAACGGGCGCCAGGGTTGGCCCACTGATCTGCTCGGTCGGAATCTGGCCCGGAAACTGTACTTCGAGCAGATTGCTGCAGCCTGCCAGCACGCCGGCGGCGGCGAGCATCGCAACGAAACGCTTGGTCATATTCGTGTCTCCTTTCGCTCGTCGCGTGAGTTAGAAGGTGAACCGGACGGTGGTCCGGAACCGGGCCAACTGCGGCCACGACTCCTGAGTGTAGCCGAAGTTGCCGTTGACGTCGGTGGCCCGGTTCGGCAGCAATTCCGGATCGATCCACTTGGCGCCGAAGGAGTCCTTCTGGGCCCGCCAGAGGAAGAACTGGTTCTCGGCGGCGAAGGTGATCGAACCGCGCCCGGCACCGATCCACCTGGTAACGGTGTTGGGGAGATCCCAGGTGGCCGAGATGGTCCGCATCCGAGCGAAGCCGGCATCCATCAAGCCGGTGGCGCCTGGACCGTTCGGATCCTGTCGATAGGCCTCGACGATCGGGTTGCCGCGGATCGACTCGAGGGAGTTGCGGAAGAAGGTGTGCTGGGCCCCGACGTCGCCGACGGCGGCGTGGTGTCCACCGACGTAGTCGACCAAGCCGAGAATCCGGAGCCGCGAGCCCACTCGAATCGTGGCGCTGAAGGAGCCGTTCCACGACGGCGTGGGCCGGCCAGCGTAGATCAACGGCGCTTGGGAGCAGGGAACCGCCGCGCCACCGCCAGCCGAGAGATTGGTCCCCGGAATCAGAGCGCCGCCCTCGCACAGCGCGTTGGTGGCCGACGGCAAGGTCCACAGGCCAGCCACGGTCGAGGTGGTCAGATCGGCGCTGAGGACTTTACGGTAGAAGAACGCGTTCGGCGCGTAGCCGGGCACGTTCCACTGCTGGATGAAACTCGAGCCCACGAAGATCGGAGCGATATCCTCGCCGAGCGTCACGATCTCGCTGCTGTTGGTGGCGATGGTGCCGCGGAGATCGACGCCCCAGCTCTTCTTGTTGACCGGCGAGCCATCGAGCGCCAGCTCGATGCCACGGTTCCGGGTCTTTCCGATGTTGAGGAACTGGACCCCGGGGAAGCCGCGTGAGGGTTTGAGCGGCGCCGAGATGATGGCGTCTTCGATGTCCTTGTTGTAGAACGTGAACTCGACGCCGAGCTTCTGATCGAACAGGCCGGCATCGAACCCGACCTCGGTCTCGACCCCGACCTCGGGCTTCAGGTCCGGGTTACCGAAGTTCCGCGGGGTCACGCCGCCCAGGCCGAGGGAGCCCACCGCGGCGCCGTAGGTCTGAATGGCGGAGAACACGTCAGGCTGGAGACCGGCCTTGCCCCAGGCGCCCCGCAGCTTGAGCTGCGAGAAGAGGCCTGAGTTGGCCATGAACGGTTCGTCGGACAGCACCCAGGAGAAGCTGAACTTGGGATAATACGCCGCTTCGAAGTTGGCCCCGAAAGCCGAGTTGCCGTCGGCTCGAAGGGCCGCGGTGAGGAACAGCCGGTTCTTGAACGCCAACTGCTCCTGAGCGTAGAGGCCGAAGGTCTTGTTCTCCTGGAAGGTCTCGATGGCATCGCGGCGGGCGCCGCTGCCCACGTCGCCGGGACCGGGGACCGGGAACTCGAAGCCCTGGGAGATCTGCTGATCGAACTGCTTGTAGTAGTACTGGACCCCGGCCGCCGTCGAGGCGATCAGGTTCTTGGAGACGTTCCAATCGGCGTTGGCGCCGTAATCGATGGTGAGGAATGTGCTCCGCAGGCCCATCGACTGCTTCTGGCCCAAACTCGCAGCGAAGAACGGGTTGTACCCGGTCGGGTCGCGATAGACCAGCTGCGACGACTTGTTGTTGGTGAAGTCGGGACCGATGGTGAGGCGGTGGCGGAGCCACGACAACGGCCGGTGATTGAGCTGAAGGCTGAAGGTGGTCCGATCGATGTTGTCGAACCCTTCGACGCCGTAGTAATCCTCGGGCCGATAGAACTGGAACCCATGCCCGGCGCCGTTCCACCCGGTGGTGGTGGGGCTCGCCGGATTCGGCTCGCACCAGGGGAAGTTGCAGGCCCACATGATGGTGGTGGTCACCGGCTGAGTGCCCGAGGCACCTCGGGTGCGCGACCGGACCGCGCCCAAGCTCAGATCGATCTTGAACTTGCTGTCGGAGGTCGAGTAGCTCAGGTTGGCCCGACCGGCGTACTTGTTCTGCCAGTTGTAGTCCACCGCACCCTCGTCCCGATTGAAGTCGCTCGAGAAGAAGTAGCGGAGCTGGTCGTTGCCGCCACTGATGCTGGCGCCGGCCGCGATCGGCGTGCCGGTGGTGAAGATCCCCGGCCCGTGGAGCTTCCCATCGGCGCCGAGGCGCTGGATGTTGTTCTCGACCTGGAACTTCTGGGGGTTGAAGACCTTGATGTCGTCCGCGTTACGATAATCGCCGCCGCGGCGGAGGTAGTAGTTCTCCGGATAGCGCCCTTCCGGATTGGCGAGCCAATTGGCGCCGGCATCCATGTGGGTTTCGATGGTCGGACGCCCCGCTCGGCCTCGCTTGGTGATGATCTGGATCACGCCGTTCGAGGCTTCCGTTCCGTAAATCGTGGCCGCCGAGGGGCCCTTGAGCACCTCGATCGACTCGATCTCTTCCGGGTTCAGGTCGTTGATTCGGGACGGACTCTCCTGGCCGTTGAACCCGAAGCTCCGAACCGCGGCCTGGTTGTTGGCCCGAACGCCGTCGATGTAGATCAGCGGCTCGTTCGACAAGCTCAAGCTGCCTGAGCCTCGGATACGGGTGGTTCCACCCGTGCCGATGGCGCCCGAGGCCCGCATGATCCGGACACCCGGTACGTTGACCGAGAGGAGGTCCTGGACCTTGGCCGGCGGCCCGACCAACTGCAGGGTGTTGGCCACCTGAACGTTGCCGACCGCATTACCGACGGTCCGCTTGGAGGCTTCGCCGGCGGTACCCGTCACGACCAGCTCGTCCAGCTTGACCACCAGCTCGTTCATCGCGGTGCGAAGCGATTGATCGCCGTTGTTGGCCGATACGGTCATCGCTTGGTACCCGATCCGGGTGATCCGGAGGCTCAAGGTCGAGCCGGTCACCCCGGTGATCCGGAAATCACCCCGAGTCCCGGTCCGAGCACCCAGCTCGGTGCCCTCGACCCGCACTGTGGCATCGGCAAGGGCCCGACCCGTCTTGGCATCGACCACCGTTCCGGCTACACTCCCCTGCTGAGCGGATAGGCCCGACGGCAACGCCAGCGCCAGGGCGGCAACCACCGCCCCCGCGACCGCGCGCCATCGACCGACCGCCCACACGACCTGCTGGACCATACGTCCTCCCGTGCGAGAGTTTCGATGAACTAGCTCTAAAACGCTATCCGGCATGGCCAAGGTGATCCTTGACCGGCTCAACCAAAGAATTGTGTCCAACGGTGTATACAATAATGGCACTCGAAGCGCCGGTTCGCAAGAGGGCCGACTGGTCCCAAGAGCACCTGTCGCGCCCGCCCGGGGGGCCCAAATCAAGCGGTTTCGGGGATGTTGAGCGGCCTCCGAGATGATGGAACGACACAGGTCGGAGGGGTGCGTGTCATCTTGACACGGCCCCCTCGCGAGCCGGGTATCGCTAGCCCCACACAGCTTTGGCCACTCGGGCCACCAGGGCGAGCTTTCGCTCCTGAAGCTCGAACGGGATGTTGTTGCCCTTGGCCACCGAGGCGAAGCCGCACTGGGTGCTCAAGGTCAGCCGGTCGAGCGGCAGGTACTTGGCCGCCTCGTGGATCCGGGCGATGACCTCCACCTCTGTTTCTTCTCGGGGGCGCTTGGTGGTGATCAGCCCAAGGCAGACAATCTTGTCCTCGGCGGTGCGTCCCAACGGCGAGAAATCGCCGCTCCGCTCGTCGTCGTACTCGAGAAGGAGCACCTTGGCGTCGGTTCGGCGGAGGATCTCCTCCGCGATGGCGGCGTAGCCGCCCTTCCCCATGTACCGGTTGGCGTCGTTCCCCCGGCAGACGTGGAGGCCGAAGGTGCACCGGTCGTGGTAGCCTTTCATGATCGCGTTCATCATCTCGATCCCGTCGTGCACCAGACGTTTCGGATCGAAACCCTTGCTCGCGAACCAGGCCTGCTGGTGGGGATCGAGCACCATCCCGAACTCGGGCGCGTCGAACTGGATGTAGTCGCAGCCGAGCCGAACCAACTCCTCGACCTCATCGCGGAGAATGTCGGTGACATCCGCGAGGTACGCCGCGGTGGTGGGATAGGCGGCGGTGCTGACCCCGGGGACCCAGTAGTAGGCGTACATCGTGGGGCTCGGGATGGTGATCTTGGTCGGGCGGCGGGTCTGGGCCCGGAGGTAGACGAACTCCTCCGACGACAGGTGCCGCTTCCGTTTCATCTTGCTGGTGAGCCCGACGGTGACCGGGCTGGTTTCTTTCTTCCCCTCCATGGTGAACCAGTCGACCGTGTTGCCGGCGACCGGACCGAACCCTTCGACCGCTTGCGCGAGACTGGACGCGAAGACGTTCCGGCGCATCTCGCCGTCGGTGACGACGCCGATCCCGGTGAGCTCCTGCACCGCGATACAGAAGTCGACGGCCCGGTCCTCCGCTTCCCGGAGAGCCCGATCGTCGAGGGAGCCATTGGCGTGCTGCTGGCGCGCGGCCAGCAGCGTTGGTGGACGGAGCATGGAGCCGATGTTGTCGGCGCGAATGAGGCACATGGTGTGGTTGCCCGAGGTTCGAGTGAAGGAGGTCGTTACTACCAGCGACAGCGGCGCCAATCGCGACCGCCGATCCCCGGTGGGTCCGGGGCGGCGGTGTTGAGCCGGGGCAACCAATAGCCGAGTCGCGGGCGAGCCTTCATTTCTGGTAAACCAGCTCACCGTTCAGGTACACCTGGCGGACCCAAGTCTTCACGCTGAGCGGCGGCCCATCGAGAATCACCACGTCGGCGTCCTTCCCGACCTCGAGGCTGCCGACCCGCTCCGCCACCCCGAGGATCTCGGCGGGAATCAGGGTGACGGCCTTCAAGACCTGGTCCTCGGTCATCCCGAACCCGGCGGCGATCCCGGCGTCGATCAAAAGCCACTTGCCGGTTCCGGCTGGCGCCAACGAACCGAACGCCCGTGAGAAGGTGGCAATGGCGGTCTTGATCCCCGCTCCGGTCAGCCGGGAGGCGAGGCGCTCGTCGACCGGGGGATAATCCTGGGTATCGGGGATCTCCTCGTTGCTGACGTAGGGATGGGAGACCTGGCCCAAGACCACCGGGACCCGGCGGGCCGCCAGCTCGTCCTTCATCTCCCAGGCCCCGGCGCCGCCGTCGACGATCAGGTCGAAGCCGAACTCCTGGGCCAGCCGGAGCGCCGAGCGGATGTCGGTGGCGGCGTTGGCCTGGATCCGGCCCGGGATTTCCCGGGAGAGCAGCCGGTCGAGCGCTTCCATCCCGAGGTCGCGGGCCAGGGTGGGGTTCGCCTGCTTGTTGCGGCGATACTCCTGGGCCTTGATCAGGAGCTGCCGGAGCATCGCCACCTCGGCCATCCGGGTGGCCGGGTCGCGGTTCCGGGCCCGAGCGGCGGTCTTGGGCGGGGTGCCTAACGTCATGTCGATGGCCGCCGGTTCCCGAACGATGACGCCGTCGAGGTCGGGGCCCGCGGTCTTGACCACCGCGCCCTGGCCGCCCAAGAGCGAGGCGTCGGCCGGGGCGATGTACATGGTGGTGACGCCGCCGGAGAGCGCCTCCTTGTTCCGGAGCGGCCCGGGCTGCCCCGCGCCGAACTCGCCGAACGGGTTGTAGCTCTCGATGGCGCGGAGCCCCGGCGTCATCGGATCGCTGGTCTCGTTGAGGTCGGTGGCCCCGATCCCGATGTGCGAGGCCGCGTCGACCACGCCGGGCATGACGTAACGGCCCCTGGCGTCGACGACGGTGGCACCCGCCGGCACCGGGACGTTGGCGCCCACCGCGGCGATCTTGCCGCCCCGGAGCACCACGGTGCCGTTGGGAATGGCGGGTCCGCTGATGGGCAGGACGGTCCCGCCGCGAATGACGACCGGTTTGTCCTGCGCCTGGGCCGACCGGTGAGCGGCGGGCAAGGCGAGTCCGAGTGTCAGCGCCGCCCACGCCAGCGGGGCCGGCCGGGAATGGACCGAAGCGAGCATGGTCAGTTGCCCTCCGCGGCCCGGTCGAAGATCACCTGGCCGTCGCCGAGCACGAACTGGACTCGCGACCTGGGCTCGTACCAGGGTCCGTCGAAGATCACCAGGTCGCCATCCTTCCCCACCTCGAGGCTGCCGACTCGGTCGGCCACCCGGGCAATTTCGGCGGCATTCCTGGTCACCATCTTGAGGGCCTCGTCTTCGGGAATCCCGTAGCGCATCGCCAGCGAGGCGCAGAGCCGGAGCCATTTCTGGTCGATCACCGGGGCGTCGGCATGCATCGCGATCTTGACGCCGGCTTTCCAGAGCAGGTACGGGCCCGCCATGGCATCTTCGCTGATCCCGATCCGGGGGCCTAACGGCAGCACCACCGCGGAGATGCCGCGTTTGGCCAACTCGGGCGCCACCTTGTACGCCTCGGTGGAGTGATGGAGGGTGAGGTCGAACCCGAACTCGTCCTTGAGCCGGACCAGGGTCATCACGTCGGTGGCGCTGTGGACGTGGGCTCGGACGTAGGTCCGCTTGGTGAGCACCTCGGCCATGCTCTCGTAGCCCAAGTCGCGGGCCGGCGGATTACCCTTGCGGCCGTCGTCCTCCCACTTCTTCTGGGCGGCCAGGTACTCCTGGGTCTTGATCAGGTATTGGCGGAGACTGGCGGCGACGCCCATCGAGGTCGTTGGGTAGCGGTCCCGCGACTTGGGGCCCATGGCGAACTTCATCCCGCCCTTTTCGAGCAGGATCCGCTTGGAGAGATCGGCTCCGCCGAAGGTCTTCATCACGACGGCCATCCCGCTCACGTTCTCGCCGCTGCCAGGCCCGGTCACCACCGTGGTCACCCCGCCGGAGACCGCCCGCTTCCAGTCATCGGAGAAGGCATCGATGACGTCGAGGAACCGATGCTGGGGGCCGATGACCATCGGGAAATCGTTGAGGTCGGTGGTCTTGGCGCCGATGTGGGCGTGATTGTCGATGAAGCCCGGGACGACATCCCGGCCCGAGGCGTCGATGACTCGCGCTCCCGCGGGCGCGGTGACGGTGGACCCGATCGCGACGATCTTGCCGCCGCGAAGGAGGACGGACCCGTTCTGGATCGGGGCACCGGCGGCAGTGTGGATGGTGCCGCCGCGGATCAGGACGGCGTCGTTGGGCTGGGCGTGGGCCCCGACCGGCGCGGCGGCCGAAGTCGCGAGCAGCAAGCCGAACCCGAGAGGTGAGAGGCGCATCCCGAAAGGTACGGATCGAACGGGCGGCTCGGTAGTCGCGAGGCTCACTGGCCGAGCACCTCCTTCACGGTCGCCACCATCCCGGCCACCATCTCGTCGACTTCCCCGGCGGTGGTGGTGTAGGCCGGGGCGAGGATCAGGTGATCGCCGTCGACGCCGTCGGCGGTGGCCATTCCTGGATAGAACATCATCCCGTGACCTAACGCCGCCCGGCTGAGGTTCCACCCGACGGCCCGGGCCGCGGGGAAGGGGCGCTTGGTGGCCCGGTCGGCGACGAACTCGACGCCCCAGAAGAGGCCTCGCCCCCGGATATCGCCGACGTTCGGGTGGTCGCCGAAGGCGCGCCGGAGACTCGCCTCCAGGTAGGCCCCCTGCTTCCGGACGTTGGCCAGCAGATTCTCGTCGCGGATGACGTGCTGGACCGCAAGCGACGCGGCGCACGCCACCGGGTGGGCCTGGTAGGTGTGGCCGTGTACCAAGAGGCCGTGGGCCTTGTGAATGGCCTGGTAGATCCGGTCGTGGACCAGGGTGGCGCTGACCGGCTGAAAGCCGGCGCCGAGTCCCTTGGCGAGCACGATCAGGTCGGGGGCCGCCCCTTCCTCGGCGATGGCGTAGCGGGTGCCGGTCCGGCCCATCCCCGACATGATTTCGTCGATGATGAAGAGGATGCCGTGCCGGTCGCAGATCTCCCGGATCCGGCGGAAATATCCCGGCACCGCCGGGACCGCGCCTAACGTGGCCCCGACCATCGTTTCGGCGATGAACCCGATCACCGTCTTCGGGCCGAGGCGCTCGAGGGCCTCCTCCAGCTCGTTGGCGACCCGGAGCCCGTAGGCCTCGGCGGTCTCCCCGTCGTGCTGGCCGCGATAGCCGTAGCAGGGCGCGATCTTGGTCGAATCGACGATCATCGGCAGGTAGGGCTCCCGCCGCTTGGGATAGCCGGTCACCCCGAGCGCCCCCAGGGTGTTGCCGTGGAAACTCTGGCGGCGGGAGATGAACCGGGTCCGGCTCGGCTCCCCGATCGCGAGGGCGTATTGGCGGGCCAGCTTGAGAGTTCCTTCGATCTGCTCCGAGCCGCCGCTGCCGAAGAACACCTTGGTGAGTCCGGCCGGCGCGTCGCGGATCAACTCGTCGGCCAGCGCCTCGGCGGGCTCGCTGGTGAAGAACGTCGTGGCGCAGTACGAGACCTTGGCGAGTTGCTCGGCGATGGCGGCACCGACCCGGGCGTTGCCGTGACCGATACAGGTCACCGCCGCGCCGCCGCAGGCGTCGAGATACCGCTTTCCGCCGGCGTCGTAGAGGTAGCTGCCCTCGCCCCGAACCAGGGTGGGCATGGTGAAGGTGGTGAAGCGGCCAAAGACGTGGCTCATGACGACACTCCACAATAGCGCACCGCCGTCTCCGCGAGGACCGCGGCGGTCTGGTAGACGCTCTCCAAGTCGACCCACTCCTCGACCGCGTGGGCCCCCGCCCCGGAGGGCCCGAACACCACCACCTCGACGCCGGCCTCCGCGAGCAGGGCCGAGTCCATCCATGGGGTGTCGCCGAAGCTGGCTGGCCGAGCCCCCAGCACCGATTCGGCGGCGGCGGCGAGCTCCGACACGATGGTCGCGGCCGGCGAGACCTCGAACGGGTTCCGGACGAAGAACGGTTTGGCCGAGATCTGCAGGGTTGGATCGGCGGAACGAAGCCGGGCGAGGATGGTTTCGATCTCGCCCATGACCGAGGCCTCGGTCTCGCCGGGTACGGTGCGCCGTTCGATGACCAGGCGGCATCGGTCGGCGTAGGTGCTGAGCCCGGTGCCGCCATTGAGGGTGGCGGCGTGAAGCGACGGAGGGCCCACCAGCGGGTGCGGCGGCCGGGCCCGGAGCTCTCGCTCGAGCCGCTCCAGCTCCGTGAGGAAGCGACCCATCCGGACATTGGCGTCGATTCCTTCGGCGAACCGGCTTCCGTGGGCGGCCTTGCCGCGAGTCTCGACCTCGATCCAGAGATAGCCTTTGTGGGCCAGGCAGGTTCGCAGCGCGGTGGGCTCGGTGACGATGGCGCCGTCGACCTTGATTGCTTTGGCCAGGTCCGCGGTGCCGACACTGCCGTACTCCTCGTCGGCGACGGCGGCCACGATGAGGTCGCCGCGGAGCTTCCGGCCGGAGTCCTTCAGCGCTTTCGCGGCCGTCATGCAGGCGGCGACCGCGCCCTTCATGTCGAACGCGCCCCGGCCATAGAGCCTGCCGTGGCGCACCGCGGCCGAGAATGGCTCTGGCATGTTGTCGACGTCGACGGTGTCGTAATGCCCGTTGAGCATCAGCGTTCTGCCGCCGCCGGTGCCTATGAGGCGGCCGGTGACGCTGATTCGGCCGGGCTGTGGTTCGTGGGTTCTTACCTCGAGGCCGATCTCGCCGAGTCGGGTGGCGGTATAGTGGCCAATCTCGGCCTCGCCGGGAGCGCCTGGGCGGAGGGTGGAGTTGATGGAGTTGATCCGGACGAGGCTGGCGAGGGTCTCGAGGCACCAGGACCGGTCGATTGGCAGGGTCATGGTCCCAATCTAGCGCCGAGTGGGAACGAGAGGAGCCGCCTCATCGGCGGCTCCTCCGTGCTGCGGGTCAGAGCGGGCCCCGTTGGGGCGGCCCGGGTTACGCCTTGGTTGGATCGCAAGCCGAGGCGCTGTAATTCGGGTTGTTCTGTTCCGTCTGCGGAATGATGATGCTGGCCTGGTTTCCGCGGGTCAGCTGGTCCTTGTGGTACGGCCCGGTCGGGAAGATCGTGTTCGAGGCCCGGCTGTACTGCCGCACCAATCGGCGCATGTCGCCCAGGCGGTGGGCGGTGGCGAACATCCAGAAGGCCCGTTCGCGGAACATCAGATTGACCCGAGCGGCCGCCGTCCCCGGATCGGTGAGACCAGGGAGGTCGGTGCGGGTGGCCCGGACCTCGTTGAGTCGCGCCAGCCAGACGCTGATGTTGTTGGCCTGGAGCGCGGCCTCCGCTTTGATCAACACGGCCTCTTTGCCGGAGGCGTTGATGATCGGGCTACCGAAGCTGTTGTAGAGCGGGAACTGGAACATCGGGGTCCGGCCGTCGAACCGGGAGACCGGGCCGAAGTCCTGAGTGACCGGAACTCGGGGATCGTTGGCCGAGGCGTAGTTGAGGCCGTTGCCGCCTTCACCGTCGGACACCGACATGTAGTCGAAGTCGTAGATGAAGCCCTTCATGGTGTTCTGGGTCCGGGCGTCGGCCGCGGAGTAGAAGAACTCGTAGACGAAGTCGATCGGAACCGAGGCGACGGCCGTCGCCGCCGCGGCGAACTGACCGTTGTTGAGAAGCGCTCGGCCCTTGAGCACGGCCAGGAAGTTCTTGACCCGCGGTGTCGCGGCCGCGAACGCCTGTCCTTCGTTGATCAGGGTGATCGCCCGATCCATGGTCTGCTGGGTCGACAGCGGGGCGCCGAACACCTCGGGCGGTCCGAAGTCGCTGAACGGGGTCCCGCTGCAGTAGGTCTCGCCGATCCAGATGGTGGCGAGCGCCGCGAGGCCTTTCAACTCCGCGACGCGGCCATCGGCCGCGTTGACCGCGGCGACGGCGACCGCCGCTTTCTCCGCGGCTTGGCGACCGCGATGCATGTTGAGCCAGATCCCTTGGGAGAAGGCGTTCTCCACTTGAATCGCGCCCAAGTCGAACTGGCGGACCTCAGGCGGGGTCCCGCCGAACCGGAACTCGTCGCTGAAGAGGCCCGAGGCGAGCATCAAGCCGCTGAAGTTGCCCTGGGCGAACGCCATGTCGCCGATGGCGCCGTTGTACAGGGCAGTGGCTCCGAGCGCACCTTGGAGCGACTCGGGTGGAATGACGTCGGGGCGTTCGACCTGGAGGAGGTCGTCGGTCGAGCAACCCGCGGCGAACGCGACCACGGCGGCCGCGGCCAGACCGCGGAGCCCTCGGGCGAACGCCAGTGCGGTAGTGGTTCTCATCTGGTATCGTCTCCATTGGGGCGGCGGTTGCCGCCCCGGTCCGGGTCGTGCGTTCAGTAGCTCAGGTTGACGCGGAACGTGAAGAACCGCGGCTGGCCGGGCTGGACGAAGTTGTAATTCGGCCCATCGCCCGCGACGCCCGCCGCGGTGTTGATCTCCGAATCCCAGCCGCCGAAGTTGGGCAGGTGGTGGAGAAGGTTACGGCCGGTGAGCGTCAGGTTGCCATTCGAGGCCCCGATCAACCGCGCCCATGAAACCGGCAAAGTCCAGGCGATGTTGGCCTCGCGGAGCCGGATGAAGGAGGCATCCTCGGCATAGTCGCCGAACACGCCGGAGAGGGCTCGGGCCTGGTCCCAGAGCGACGCCGACGGGTCGTTCATAGCTTGGCAGTTGCCCACGAACAGGCACTGGAACATGGTGCTCACTTCGAGCGAGTTGAAGCCGCCCTTGTACTCGACCTGGGCGCCAATGCGGAGCTTGCCCTTGAACAGGGTGATGTTGTTGTTGAGCGCCAGGGTTCTGGTAGGAATCGTCGGGCCCAGGAACTCGGCGGTGTCGCTCACGGTCACTTCGTTCGGGGTGATGACACCATTGTTGTCGGCATCGCCCCAATCGGTGATTCGGGGCCACCAACCGCCGTAGAGCGGGAAGCCGACCCGCTGCTGGAAGCCGAACCCGGTGATCGGCGGCACGCCCTCGGCCAGCTCACGGAGCCGATTGCGGTTGCCGGAGATCTCCAGCTGGGCATCCCACTGGAAGCTCGAGGCATCGATGATCCGGCTGAAGAGCGAGATCTCGATGCCCTCGTTGCGGACCTTCCCGACGTTGTCAGTCCGGGCGTTGACCGCGCCGAGCGACCCGGCCAGGAGCCGCTGGACGAGGGCGTCCTTGGTGTCCTTCCGGTAGACGGTGGCCTCGAGGTTCACCCGGCCGCCGAGCAAGCCGACGTCGAAGCCGGTTTCGATCTCCTGTGACCGTTCCGGACGAAGCAGCCTATTGCCAAGGCCGCTGTTGAAATCGCGCAGGTTGCCCAAGCTCACGCCGGGTTGGTTGCCGCCGAACACGGCATTGGTCGTGCCGGTGTAGAACTGAATGGCGTCGAGCGGGCCCGGCTGCTGACCGGAGGCGCCGTAGGCGGCCCGGAGTCGGAGCGAGCTGATGAGCCCCTTCTCACGCTGCTCGAGCGCCACCCACGAGCCGGCGACCTTGGGGTAGGTCGCGGAGCGGCTGTCCTCACCGAAGGCGCTGTTCTGGTCCACCCGGACGGCGCCGGTCAGGAAGAGGCGATCGTCGAGACTGAACTGCTGCTCGATGTAGCTGCCGAGCGTGACGAAACGAGTCGTCAGCTCGGACGAGGTCTTGTTAGCCGCCCCGGTGAAGGTCTCGGCGCCGGGCGGGAGCACCGCGCCGAAGTTGAGCGACGCGGTCAGGTTGTCGCGATTGTACTGCGCCCCGACGGAGGTCTTGCTTCCGATCCTGTTGGTCAGCGACACCGTGGCGGTGGCCCCGAGGTCGACCGAGTACTTGTAGCTCTGGAACCGATTGAGGGACCGGTACCCTTGGCCGTTGCCGCAGAATGGACAGGACTCGCCGTTGCGGGCGAGGCCCTGATCCTCGTAGCCGATGTAATCGAGCCCCACGGTGGCCCGGGTCGAAAGCCAGTTGGTGGGGCGGAAGTTGGCGGTTCCGCTCTGGATGAAGTGGTTGCTCTTGCGATAGATCGTGTTGGAGAACCCGAACGCCGGCCGAGCGAAGCCATAGGGCTGCGGCGCCGAGGGGTTGGCCGTACCATAGGTCGAGGTCGCCAGGATCCCCTCGAGGTTGTCACCGGTCTGGGGAATCAGGTTGTCGTTGTTGGTATAGCCAAGCGAGAGCGAGACGTCCGCCTTGCTCGAGAGCGAGGCGTTGAGGTTGCTCCGGAGGTTGATCTTCCGGAGGTGGTTCGGCTCGAGCTGCTCACTCGGGATCGGGACATCCCCGCGGACCTGATTGAGGAAGTCGATCTCCGCTTTGGGCATCTTGAACAGACCTTCCTGGTCCTCGAATTCCGCGGCGACGAAATAGCGGGCCGCGTCGGTCCCCCCGCTGACCTGGGCTCCATACTGATAGCGATAAGCGGTCTTGAGGGCCCGATATGGCTCGTCCCGCATCAAGTTGAGGTGGTGAAGGCTCTGGATTGTGCAGCCACCCAATGCCTGAACGAAGACGAAGCACTGGTTGCCGTTCGTCCCGCGAGAAAACCAGACGTCGAGGTACTTGCTCGGGTCTTCGACCAGCCCTTGCTCGGTGTAGAGGCTCCACTTGGCGGGGCCGGCCTTCCCGCGCTTGGTGGTGATTCGAATGACGCCGTTGGCCGCCTGGGTCCCGTAGAGGGTGGCCGCGGAGGGGCCTTTGACGATCTCGATGTTCTCGATCTCTTCCGGGTTGACGTCGTTCAAGAACGAGGGCGAGCCGCCGCCGGCATACACCGACAAGGCCTGTCCCCGTTCGGCGACGCGAACGCCGTCGACGTAGAGGAGCGGGTCGTTGGACAGCGATGCCGAGCTGATCCCTCGGATCCGGATCCGGGAGCCGGAGCCGGCCACGCCGTCGTTCTGGATGACCGTGACGCCCGCCACGCGGCCGTTCAGCACGGCGCTCAAGTCCGGGGTCTGGGCCTGCTGGACCAACTGGGTTGCCTCGATGTTCGCGACGGTGTTCCCCAGCTCGCGCTTGAGCTGCTCACCCGTCGCCGTCGTCACGATCTCCTCGAGGGTGAACGGGACGGCGTTGAGGGTCCAATCGGCGGTGGCTGCCTGGCCCGCCGTGACCGTCACGGAACGGGTCTGGGAGGCATACCCCAGCATCACGACCCGTAGGGTGTACGAACCGGCATTGACCGCGCGGATGGTGTAGGTGCCCTGGGCGTTGGTGATACCGATGTAATTCGTTCCGGTGGCTTGGACCCGCGCGCCGGCCAAGGGTTGGCCGTTCGACTGATCCGTCACTTTCCCGGAGATGGAGCTTTGCTGGGCCTGGGCGGAGCCAACCACGAGCCCGAGCAGAGCGACTGCGAGAACCCCTCGCAACCGACGTTGTCTCACCGCGTGCCTCCTTGGGGTGGAAAACCAACGAACGTTGGATTGTATCCAAAGCGGTCGGCCAAGGAAAGGCCTTGTCCGTCCCCTGCCCCGGCAGGGTGGCAACGCCCGTACCGACCAGCCACAGCCGGCTAACCAATTGGCCCGAAGCGATTTGCCGTGTGGGCCCCTGATTCCACGTGTCGTTTCCGCGAGTCGGACCGACACGGGTTCCGTGTCGTTTGTATACAGGTTTGGGGTGCCTCGACGGGGACGACTCGGTCGCCAAATGGCGCCAGCCGCTCGTCTCGGCGGGGGCGCCGTTTGAATCCGACGGTGGCAGTTCGGCCAGCGCCCCGTTCGTCCCCTCGGCATCTCGCCGGGCAACAGCCCTCTGCCGATGCGGGCCGCGGGGCCACGGTTTCGCGGCCGGGGTTGCGGTTCTCGGGATGAGCCGCATATTAGAGAAACACAGCGACAAACCGGAGTCGACGGCGCCCGAGAGGTTCGGGCGACCAATGGCGTCTCAGCATTTTCCCGACGAGACAGGGATCTGTCACGGGAGCACGACGCCGCTCCTCGGTTGCCAGTCGAGCCATCAACCGGGGGTCGCAGCACCGGCTCATGTCAATCTTCCACGACGAGGTATCGATGGGACGATCAGTCTTTGGGCGAGTTCGCGCAGCCTCGCTCATCCTCGGCTCGCTATTGGTGGCGAGTACCGCCGCGGCCCAGCCGGGCACCCTCACCGGCAAGGTGACCGACGAAGCGACCGGCCAGCCCCTGGCCGGCGCCCGGATCCAGGCCGTCACGCAACAGGTGTACACCCTCTCGACTCAGGCGGGCCAGTACACGCTGCGTGGGCTCACCCCCGGGCAGCACTCGATTCGGATCTTCATGCTGGGCTACGGCTCGCAGACCAGGACGGTGACGATTGCCGCCGGCGGCTCGGCGACCCTCGACTGGGCGCTCAAGGCGGTGCCGTTCCAGCTGGAAGAGATCGTGACGACAGCCACCGGTGACCAGGCGACCCGAGAGTTGGGCAACACGGTCGGGAAGATCCAGACCGCGCAGCTCGTGGAAACGGCTCCGACCACCAACCTCGCCCAAGTGCTGAGCGGCCGAGTGGCGGGCGTCTCGGTGCTCCAGAGCAATGGGACGAGCGGCACCGGGGCCCGGGTCCGAATCCGCGGGGTCAGCTCGGTGTCGCTCTCGAACGATCCCCTGCTCTACATCGACGGGATCCGAGTGGCGGCCGACGCCCCGGCCGGTGCCTTCATCGGGGGCGGGACCGTCTCGAAGCTCAACGACCTGAACCCCGAGGAAATCGAGACGATCGAGATCGTCAAAGGTCCCTCGGCCGCGACGCTCTACGGCACCCAGGCCGCCAACGGCGTGATCCGGGTCACCACCAAACGGGGTCGAGCCGGCGCTCCGCAATGGACGAGCTGGGCGGAGGCCGGGGTGCTCAAAGACACCTACACCTACCCGAGCACTTACTTCAACAAGCGGGTGGGGGCCAACGCCGACTGCCTGACGTGGCAGGAGAAGACCGGCGTTTGCCAGGTCGAGCAGCGATACAGCCTCGACCTCCTGAACAATCCCGCTTCGACCCCGTTTACCACCGGGAGCCGCCAGCAGCTCGGGGCGAGCCTGTCGGGTGGCTCGGACGCCCTGCGGTATTTCCTCTCCGCCGAAACCGAGATCGAGGACGGCGTGCTCAAGCTCCCGAACAGCGAAGCCGAATTCCTGGTAGGCCGTCGGGGGTTGGGCAGCGTCGACGAGATTCCCCGGACCCAGCGGCGCCCGAACCACTTCAACAAGTACAACTTCCGCGTCAACTTGACATCGAGCCCGCGATCGAACCTCGACATCTCGGTGTCGTCCGGTTTCATCGTCAACAACATCCGTCTCCCGCAGACCGGCGACAACTTCCAGTCGATGATCGGGACGGCGATGTTCGGCTCGGCCAACCCGGCGGTGTTCGCCACGACCGGCGGCTACGGCTTCTCTCGTCCCGGTAACTCGATCGGCGAAGAGACCTACCGGAAGAACGACCACTACATCAACAGCGGGACGGTGAACTGGCGGCCGCTCTCGTGGCTGTCGACCCGGGCCACCGTCGGTCTCGATTATCTCGGCTACGTCGACGAACAGAACGTGCTCCGCGGCCAGGGCTGCGTGACCTGCGGCACCGAGAACCAGGGCAAACGGATGTTCAACCGTTTGATCGATACCAAGTACACGGTCGACCTGAACGCCACCGCGCAGTACTCGCTGCTCAAGCGAATCGGCGCCAAGACCAGCTTCGGGGCCCAATACAACCACGACAAGCTGTTCGCGGTCTTCGCCCAAGCCGACATTCTGCCACCGGGGATCATCTCGCTGAGCGCCGGGGCCCAGAAATCGCTCAACGAGCAGACGACCGACGTCATCACGCTGGGCACCTACGTCGAGCAGCAGTTCAGCCTCGATGATCGGCTCTTCATCACCGGCGCGCTCCGGATCGACGACAACAGCGCTTTCGGTGCCGAATTCCGCTCGGCGCGCTATCCGAAGCTGTCCGGCTCGTGGGTGGTGCTGGAGAACCGCGATCGGGGGCTGCTCAACAGCTTCCGGGTCCGGGCGGCCTACGGGGCCACCGGTCAATCGCCCCGGCCGCTCGACGCGCTGACCTACGCCAGCCCGGTGACGTCGTCGATCTTCGGGCAGCCTTCCATTCCGGGCGTGACGCTGGGCGGGCTCGGCGACGCGAACCTCAAGCCGGAACGGTCGCGCGAGATCGAGGGCGGGTTCGACATCGGGCTGCTCGACAACCGGGTCAACATCGAGGTCACCGGCTACAACAAGCGAACCGAGGACGCCTTGGTGTTGCGGACCCAGCCGTACTCGGTGGGCGGCGTCTCGGCCCGCCTCGAAAACGTCGGCGTCGTCAGCAACAAGGGCATTGAGGTATCGGTCAACGCCCGCGTCATCGAGACGCGCAACATCGTGTGGGACCTCCAGGTCGAGGCGGCCGGCAACCGGAACCGGCTCGTGTCCCTGGCGCCCGGGGTTCCACCGATCGTCGGATTCGGGTTCAAGAACATTCCCGGCTATCCGATGTTCGGGCTCTGGTGGCAGGGTTTGACCAGCTTCAACGATGCCAACGGCGATGGCGCGATCAGTCCGAGCGAAGTGGTGGTGACCGACACCCTGATCTTCCACGGCTCCACCATCCCGACTCGGACCATGGCCGTGAACACCAGCTTGAGCCTCTTCAAGAACAAGTTGCGCCTTGGCGGTCAGATCGACTATCGAGGCGGGTACGTCACTCTCAACGTGAACGACCTGTTCCGCTGCGCCTTCCAGGTGAACTGCGAACAGCTCCACGACCCGAACGCCTCACTCGAGGATCAGGCCAAGGCCGTCGCCGGGCCCCGGGCATTCGGTTCCTTCGCCGAAAACGCCGAGCACATCCGGCTCCGGGAAGCCTCGCTCACCTACAACGCCCCGGTCAGCCTGGCTCGGGTCTTCGGCGCTCGGAGCATGAACGTCACGCTCACGGGCCGGAACCTCTGGATCAAGAAGTACGGCTTCAAGAGCTGGGACCCAGAGAACAACACCCAGTCACGAGACGACACCAACTACAACTTCGTCCAGCAGGCCCAGCCGGTGATCGGCATCCTGCGGATCAACCTCGGCTTCTAGGCGAAGAGGAACGAGCCCGATGACAATCAACACGATGGGCATGATCCGAGTCTCCGCGGCGCTGTTGCTCGCCGCGCTGACGGCCTCATGCTCCAAGGACGACATTCTCCGCCCCGACACCCCGGACGTCATCAAACCGGAGAACCTCGAGACCCCCGAGGGCCTCACCGCCCTCTACGCCGGCGCTGTCTCCGACCTGGTCGTCGCGGTGACTGGCGGCACGGGGACCAGCATCTTCTCCGGACTGTTCACCGACGAGCTGATGCACGCGAGCACTCCGCCGGCGGTCCGGGAGTGGGACCTCCGCGGTGTGCTGACCACCAATAGCGTCGCGACCGGAGGCGGGGTTCCTGGCGGACCCTACCTGGCACTCCATCGCGCCCGCACGGCGCTCGAGTTTGCGGCGAAGAAGTTCCCGGCGACGGACGTCAGGGCCGGGGAGCTCTACGCCCTCTCGGCGTTGAGCTACATCCTGTTCGGCGAGCTGTTCTGCTCAGGCACGCCGGTGTCGGAACGAGAGCCGTTCGAACTGGGCACGCCGCTCACCACGACGCAGCTATTTGGGCGCGCGATCGACCGGCTCAACTCGGCAGCCGGCCCTGCCGGATCCGACGCCAGGATCGGGAATCTGGTGGCGGTGCTGCGTGGCCGGGCCCTGCTCAATCAGGGGCAGTTCGCCCAGGCGGGCACGGCGGTCGCGTCGGTACCGACGTCGTTCAGCTATGACTTCATCCACTCGCCCCCGCCTGGCCGCCAGACCAACCAGATCCAGCTCACTACGGCGAGCGACATCTACTCCGTGCCGGATCGGGAAGGAACGAATGGGCTGCCGTTCGCGAGCGCCGCGGATCCGCGGATCCCGGTGACGGCGACGGGCGCCTCTCGGAACGACGGCGTCACCCCGATGGTGGTCCAGAAGAAATACCCCAGCATCGACTCCCCGGTGCCGATGGTGACCGGGATCGAGGCCCGGCTGATCCAGGCCGAGGCGGCGCTGCAGGCCAATGACGTCGACGTCTGGCTCGGGCGGCTCAACGCGGCCCGTGCCACCGTGGCCGCGCTGGGCGCGCTCACCGATCCCGGAACCCAGACCGCCCGGGAGGATCTGATGTTCCGCGAACGGGCGTTCTGGATGTATCTGACATCGCACCGTTTGGGCGATCTGCGTCGGTTGGTCCGGCAGTACAACCGGACCAAGGAGTCGGTGTACCCGACGGGCGCCTATCACAAGCAGGGCCTGACCCGCGGGACCCAAGCGACCTTGATCGTGCCGCAACCGGAGGAGAACAATTCGAACTACACTCCGACCAACTGCACCGTCCAGACGCCGTAGGCTTGTTGCTCCGCCCTTCGAGCCCCCGCGTGCCTTGACGGCGCGCGGGGGCTCGTCGCTCTCAAGGCCCGAGAGGCCGGGCCTCCCAACCACGCGGTCGCCCGCCTACACTTCCCGCCATGCCTCTGACGAACAAGACAGCCCTGGTCTGCGGCAGCACCAGCGGCATCGGCCGGGCCAGCGCGGAGGCGCTGGCCACTGCCGGCGCGCGGCTCCTCCTCCTGTCGCGCGATGCCGGCCGGTTGGCCACCGCGGCGCGGGCGTTGCCAGGCAGCGCGGCCCACTCCACTCTGGTCGCCGACCTCGACGATCCGGCCGCCGCCGCCGGCGCGGTGGCTCGCTGGATCGGGGCCAACGGGCCGGTCCATATTTTGGTCAACAACACCGGCGGCCCTCCGGGCGGACCGATCGCCACGGCCCAGCCCGAAGCGTTCGTCGCCGCGTTCCGGCAACATCTGCTCGCCAATCACCTGCTGGCCCAAGCGGTGATCCCCGGGATGCGGGCCGCCGGTTACGGCCGCATCATCAACATCGTCTCGACCTCGGTGAAGCAGCCGCTGCCGGGGCTCGGGGTGTCGAACACCACCCGCGGCGCGGTGGCCAGCTGGGCCAAGACCCTCGCCGGCGAGCTGGGTCGCGACGGCATCACGGTGAACAACGTCCTGCCCGGAGCCACCCAGACCGGGCGGCTCGACCAGGTGATCGCGAATCGGGCAGCCGCGACCGGCCGGAGCGTCGCCGAGATCACCGACGAGATGGTCCGGGAGATTCCGTTAGGCAGGATCGGGACGCCGGCGGAGATCGCCGCGGCGGTGCTGTTCCTCGCCAGCCCGGCCGCGAGCTACATCACCGGCGTGAGCCTCCCGGTCGACGGCGGCCGGATCACCGCCCTGTAAGGAGCGCCCGTGCGGACCATCGCCAACTACATCGACGGACGCCAGGCTCCTCCGGCGGGCGGCGAGTACCTCGACAAGCCCGAGCCCGCGACGGGCGGCCCGCTCGCCCGGGTCCCGGCGAGCGGCGCGGCCGACGTGGCCGCCGCGGTGGCCGCGGCCCGAGCCGCCTTCGACCCCTGGTCGCACACACCCGCCGCCGAGCGAAGCCGGCTCCTGCTCGCGATCGCGGCCGGCATCGACGCCCGAAGCGACGAGTTGGCTCGGCTCGAATCGGAAGACACCGGCAAGCCGCTCACCCTGGCCCGGACCCTCGACATCCCTCGCGCCGCGGCGAACTTCCGGTTCTTCGCCACCGCCATTCTGCACGGTGCCACCGAGTCGCACCCGACCGATCATCAGGCGCTCAACTACACCCTGCGGCGGCCCCGCGGGGTGGCGGGCTTGATCTCGCCCTGGAACCTGCCGCTCTATTTGCTGTCCTGGAAGATCGCGCCGGCCATCGCGACCGGGAACACCGCGGTCGCCAAGCCGTCGGAACTGACCCCGAGCACGGCCCACGCGCTGGGCGAGATCTGCAGCGAGGTCGGGCTCCCGCCGGGGGTGCTCAACCTGGTCCATGGCCTCGGGGCTCAGGCCGGCGCGGCGTTGGTGGACCATCCCGACGTCCGGACCATCTCGTTCACCGGAGGCACGGTCACCGGGGCGGCGATCGCGAAAGCGGCGGCCCCCAAGTTCAAGAAGCTGACGCTCGAACTGGGCGGGAAGAACCCAACCGTCGTGTTCGGTGACGCGAACCTGGATCGGGATCTGCCGGCCATCGTCCGATCGGCGTTCGCCAACCAGGGCGAGATCTGCCTCTGCGGCTCCCGGATCCTGGTCGAAGCATCGATCTATCATAGCTTCCTGGACCGCTTCGCTGGCGCGGTGAGCCGACTGGCGATCGGCGACCCACTCGAGCCCGGGACCGAGTTCGGCGCCTTGATCAGCGAAGGCCACCGCGCCAAGGTACTCGGCTACCTCGACCTGGCTCGAGAGGAAGGCGGGCGAGTGGTGCTCGGCGGCGGTCCGGTCCCACCCGAGCGGCTGCCTCCGCGGTGCCGGAGCGGCTACTTCGTGGCGCCGAGCATCGTCACCGGCCTCTCGATGGGGTGCCGCACCAACCAGGAGGAGATCTTCGGACCGGTCGTGACGGTGACGCCCTTTCACACCGAGGCCGAGGCGGTCGCGATGGCCAACGACAGCAACTACGGACTCGCGGCGTCGCTGTGGACCGAGAACCTCACCCGAGCCCACCGGGTCGCCGAGCAGGTGCAGTGCGGGACGATCTGGGTCAACTGCTGGCTGCTGCGAGACCTCCGGGTCCCCTTCGGCGGAATGCGGCAGAGCGGGGTCGGGCGGGAAGGCGGCGACGAGGCGATCCGGTTCTTCACCGAGCCGAAGAACGTCTGCATCAAGCTCTGATTAGAGCCTCGAGGATCGGAGGAGCGATGGACGAGACGGTGCGTTCGGGACGAGCGCCAAAACCGGTCGGGGCGTACCCCCACGCCCGCCGAGTGGGCGGACTCCTGTTCTTGTCGGGCATCGGACCCCGGATCCCGGGAAGCAACGAGATCCCGGGCAACGTGTATGGCCCGGATGGAGCGCGGACGGGGTACGACATCGGGCAACAATGCCACCAGGTGTTCGCCAACATCCGAACCATCCTGGAGGATGCCGGGTCGAGCTGGGACAAGATGGTCGACGTGACGGTGTTTCTGACCGACATGCGGGCGGACTTCCCGACCTTCAACCGGATCTACGCCGAGTACTTCACCACCAACCAACCGGCTCGGACCACGGTGGAAGTCGGCGCCCTGCCGACCGCCATCGCGATCGAGCTCAAGGTGATCGCGACCATCGACTGATCACATCCGGTGCCGGACCACCCAGAGGTCCGGGAACAACGGCTTGAAGAGCGAGGTCTTGAGGAACTCGACCCCCGCCGAGCCGCCGGTCCCTTGCTTGGCGCCGATGGTCCGCTCGACCAACTTGACGTGGCGGTAGCGCCACTCCTGCATTCCTTCGTCGAAATCCAACATCAGCTCGAAGAGGATCACCAACTCGGGGCTGGTCCGGTAGATCCGCAGCAGCTCCTCCTGGAGCGCCTCGCTGGACTCGGTTGGCTCCGTGATCGGCTTGGCGAGCAGTGACTCGGGCACCACCACCCCTCGGTGGGCCAGGAACCGGTAGAACCCGTCGACCAGGCTGGGCTGGCCGAGCCGCCCGATGGCCCGAGCCTTCCCGGCCTCGCCGTCAGGGATCGGCGCGGTGACGTTGGGGCGCTTGTACCCCAGGAAGAACTCGACCTCGCGAAACTGGTAGGACTGAAATCCCGAGGCGGTATCGAGCCGGTTTCGGAACGAGGCAAAGGAGAGCGGGGTCATGGTCTCGAGGATATCGAGTTGCCCCACCAGCGTCTTCATGATGGTGCGGACCCGTTTGAAGGTCGCGATGGCGCCGAAGAGGTCGTTGCCGGCGAAGTCGCGGGCAACCTTGTCGAGCTCGTGGAGGAGCTGCTTGAACCACAGCTCGTAGGTCTGGTGAATGACGATGAAGAGCAGCTCGTCGTGCTCAGCCGGACTCGACTTGGGTTCTTGGAGGTCGAGCAACTGGTCGAGCTTGAGATAGGAGGCGTAGGTGACCGGCATGGGGGCTTACCCGGGAAAGAAGAGGGACCAGCCCACGATCCCCAGCGCCAGAATGACGAGACCCACTCCGATCCGGCGCAGGGTTCTGGCCTGGGCCTGGGCCCGAGCCCGGGCCGTGGCGTAGGGAATCAGGGAGAACGAAATCATCGAGTAGAGCGGGACGAAGTACCTGGGGAACAGCTTGTGGAGCAACTGCTCGAACTGCTTCTTGAGCAGGAATCCCTTCGAGGCGACGTGGTCCCGCATCTCGACGAAGTTGGCCAGGGCAAGATCGGCGATGGCGTCGGTGTTGGGCTTCCGGGCTCGTTGATACCGGTCGAAGGCGCCGGCGAGGTCGTGCGGGGTGCTGGCCACCTGCGCGAGCAGCTCGAGACAGTCCTCGAATCCGGCGTTGGCACCTTGGCCGTAGAAGGGCACGATGGCGTGGGCGGCGTCGCCGGCCAGGAGGACCCGATCGGCGATGGCCCAGGGATAGGTCCGGACGGTCACCAACGAACTGGCCGGGTTGGTGGCGAAATCCTCCAGGAGGCTCGGCATGATCGGGATGGCATCGGGGAAGTTGCGCTCGAAGAAGCTCCGGACCCGATCCGGGGTATCAAGTTCGGCGAAACTGTTGGGCCCGGTCATCGGGAGGTAGAGCGTCAGAGTGAAGGTGGCATCGAGATTGGCCATGGCCATCATCATGAACGGCCCACGGGGCCAGATGTGCATGGCGTTGCGTTCGAGCGCCGGGCTGCCGCCCGGTGCGGCCGGGATCCAGAGTTCCTTGTAGCCCTGGGGCAGGTAGCTCTGGGAGTAATCCTGTTGCTCCCGGCGCTGCATGGCCGCCCGGACCGCGGAGTAGGCGCCGTCGGTCCCGATGATGATCCCGCTCGTGGTCCGCGGATCGCCGCCGGTCGCGGCGTCGACGTGGCTCACCGTGCCGGCCTCGAGGTCCACGTCGAGGCAACGGCGGGAGAATTCGAGGGTGACGTTGGGGGCGGCCCCGGCGGCTTTGACCAGCGCCAAGTTGAGCTCGCCGCGGGAGAAGGAGTTGATGGCCTGACGTTCGACCCCGTAGGGCTGATAGGCGAGCGGGCCGGTCACCGGGTGGATCATCCGGCCATAGAGCGGGACGCCTAACGCCAGGATGTCCTGGGCCAGGTCCAGCTTGGCGAGGGCATTGAGCCCCCGTTCGCTGATGGCGAGGTTGATGCTCCGCCCGGCGGCCATCTCGCTCCGCCTGGGGTCGCCTCGCCGTTCGATCACCGTCACCCGATACCCTTCCCGCCCCAGCAGCGCCGCGAGCATCGACCCGACCAGGCCGGCGCCCACGACGACCACCCGCCGATCGGTATGCGGGCTGGTCATCGGAGCGCCTCGGCCAAGGCCCGACCCGCCTGCCAGACGTCGTGGAAACTGTTGTAGATCGGTGCCGGCGAGAGCCGGATGACATCCGGCTGGCGAAAATCGCCGAGGACATGACCCGCCCTGAGCCGGTCGAAGAGCGCCCGGGCACCGTCTCGCACCAGAAGGCTCAACTGGGCCCCCCTGGCCGCCGGATCGCGCGGGGTGATTTGCTCGATCCGGCCGCCGCCGAGCTGATCGATCAGGTACTCGAGGTACCCGGTGAGCCGAAGCGACTTGGCGCGGAGCGCGGCCATCCCGACCCGGTCGAATTGCTCGATCGAGGCGAGCAAAGGGGTCATCGACAGCAGGGGCGGATTGCTGATCTGCCAGCCGTCGGCCCCCTCGCGGGGCAGGAACGATTCGTTCAGGTGGAGCCGGAACCGGGTGGCCGGGTCGTTGCCCCACCAGCCCGCGTATCGAGGTATCGCCAAGTCCTTGCCGTGCCGCTCATGGACGAAGCACCCCGCGATCGCGCCGGATCCGGCATTGAGGTACTTGTAGGAGCACCACGCCGCGAAGTCGACGCCCCAATCGTGCAGCGCCAGCGGCACGTTCCCCGCCGCGTGGGCCAGGTCGAACCCGGCGACCGCACCGGCCCGCTGCGCCGCGGCGGTGATCCGGGGGATGTCGAACAGCTGCCCGGTGTAGTACTGCACCCCGGGGAGCAGAACCAGCGCGATTTCGTCCCCGCGCTCGGCCAGGAGGCGTTCCACCGATTCGGTGGCGATCGTGGCGCGGCCGGGATCGGGGGCCAGCTGAATCAGGGCCTCGGCCGGATCGTACCCGCGGGTGGCGAGGTGGGTGGCCACGGCGTAGGTGTCCGACGGGAACGCCGCCCGCTCGATGACGATCTTGTGCCGCCGGCCCGCCGGCCGGTAGAAGCTCACCAGCATCAAGTGGAGATTGACGGTGAGCGAGTTCATCATCACGACTTCGCCGGGCCGGGCGCCGACGAGCCGCGCCCCGGTCTCCCGAAACTGCTCGTGGTAGGAGAACCAGGGGCGCCGGGACTGCAGGTGGGCTTCGACCCCGAGGCGCCCCCACTCGTCGAGTTCCTCCTCGAGGAGCGCCGGCACCGCCTTGGGCATCAGGCCGAGGGAATTGCCGCAGAGGTAGACCAGCGGCGCGCCGTCGCGGTCCCGGGGGAAGACGAACTCCTCGCGCATCGTCGAGAGCGGATCGGCGCGGTCGGCGGCGAGGGCCCATGCCTCGGTGTTCTGGTACGGTCCGGGATCGCTCATAGGAACATGCTCAGGGGTCGATTGAGGAATTGCAGCGCGGTCCGATGGAAGAGCCAGGCCTTGGTGTCGGGTGTCAAGTCCGCCATCCCGTCGATCATGGCGCCGGGCACCAGCTCGCCCAAGGGAAACGGGTAGTCGGTGCCTAACGCCACGCGATCGGCCCCCACCAGTCCGATCAGGCGCCGGAGTAGCTCGGGATCGTGGGTCAGCGAGTCGAGGTAGAACCGGCCGAGGTACTTCGAAGGCGGGTGAGGGTTGTCCACCGCCACCAGGTCGGGCCGAGCCTGGAATCCGTGCTCCAGGCGTCCCTGGACCGCCGCGAAGCTCCCGCCCCCGTGGGCGAAGCAGATCCGGAGAGTGGGAAGCCGCTCCAGGACTCCGCCGAAGAGGAGCGAGGCGATCGCCAGTGCCGACTCGGTTGGCATCCCGATCAGCCAAGGCAGCCAATACCGCCGCATCCGTTCCGGGGCGAGCATTTCCCACGGGTGCACGAAGATCGCGGCACCCAACTCGGCCGCCCGGGCGAAGAACTCGAACAGCTCGGGTGCGTCGAGGTTCCACTCGTTGACGTGGGTGCCGATCTGGACCCCGGCGAGACCGAGGTCGAGCACCGCCCGCTCGAGCTCCTGGATCGCCAGGTCCGGCGCCTGGAGCGGCACCGTGCCGAGACCCACGAACCGCTTGGGGTTGGCAGCGACCACCCAGGCAAGGTGATCGTTGAGCAGCCTCGACAGATCGGCCGCGTCGGCGGCCCTGGCCCAGTAGCTGAACATCACCGGCACGGTGCTCAAGACCTGCAGGTTGACCCGGTGACGGTCGCAATCCTCGAGCCGGCGGGCCGGGTCCCAGCAGTTGTCCTCGATCTCGCGAAACAACCTGCCGTCGACCACCATCCGGGCTCGGCAGGGAGCGAAGTGGTCCAACTCGACGAAACCGCCGTATCCGTAACGGTCGCGGAGGCTGGGCCAGGTTTCGGGGAGAATGTGGGTGTGGAGATCGACGCGGAAGGTCTCCGGCGAGGCAACGAGGGGCGCGGCAGGTCGTGGCCGCGCCGCCTCGTCCCAGCCACTGCCGGTGCCCTCGATCACTTGCTCGTAGTCGGCGCCGGCGGAGCCATGACGGTCCCGCACTTCCCGCAGGTCCGCTTCTTCTCGTCGGCGAAGAAGCTCTCCATCAGCGGCTTGAGCTGTTTGCCGAGGTCGACCAGCTCGAAGCTGGCGTCGTAGAGCATCTCGCCGCACTTCTCGCAGAACCAGCGGAGGTGGTCGTGCTCCCCCTCTTGCCGCTGCCGCTCGATCACCAGCCCGACCGTGTTGGCCGGCCGCTGGGGAGAATGGGGAATCCCCGCGGGGAGCAGGAACATCTCCCCTTCCCTGATCGGGACGTCGCGGACCTTGCCGTCCTCGATGATCCGGACGACGATGTCGCCCTCGACCTGGTAGAAGAACTCTTCGCCGTCCTCGACGTGGAAGTCCTTGCGCTGGTTCGGCCCACCCACGGCCATGACCAGAAACTCGGCATCCTGCCAGATCATCTTGTTGCCAACCGGCGGTTTGAGGAGATCGCGGTGCTCCTCCACCCACTTCTTGAGGTTGATCGGCGGAGCGACGGGCATGGGAGAATCCTCGGCGAAACGGGTTGGGATCGGGGCAATCAAACCCAGCGGCGAGCGGTTGGCAATCACCGCCGGGCGCGGAGGTACCGACCTGGTGACCGACCGGTCATCTCGCCGCCTCGGAGCACGAATTCGCCGCCGACGAGCACGTCACGGACCCCGACCGACATCAGACTGGGCTCGCTCCAGGTCGAGCGGTCGGCCACCGTCCGGGGGTCGAAGATGGCAATGTCCGCCGCCTGCCCTTCCTGGATCCGGCCTCGGTCGCGCAGCCCGCTCCAGTCGGCCGGCAACGAGGTCATCTTCCGGACCGCCTCCTCGAGGGTCAAGAGCTTGACCTCCCGGACGTAGTGGCCGAGCACTCTCGGGAAGGTGCCGGTCGAGCGAGGGTGCCCCATGGTCGATGTCTTGGCGTCGACGTAGCCGCCGTCGCTCGCGATCATGTTCCACGGTTGCACCATCAGGGCCCTCACATCGGCCTCCTTGATGGCGCCCAGCGTGATCCCGATCGGCTTGGTCGCGCCCAGCAGCAGCTCGGCGAGCAAGTCGAACGGATCGAGTCGGCGCTCGGTGGCGAGCTCGGAGAGGTACTTGCCGACCAGAGCCGGTTGCTCGGGGCTGGTGGTGATCCGCATGCTGGTATACCCGGTGGCCTTGAGCCAGGCGAAGCCGCCATCGACCCCATTCTCGCTGGCCTCCTTGAACCTGGCCCGGACCGCGGGATCGCGGAGCGCCGCCTTCAAGTCGAAGGCCGACTGGCCGCGGAGGTCCTTGGGCAGGACGACGATATTGTCCAGGTTCGAGGTCGCGGCGCCATCGTAGGGGTACTGATCGGTGACGGCGTCGAGCCCGCGGGCCCGGGCGGCGTTCACCATCGCGATCACGTCCCAGATCTTGCCGGCGTTCTCGAGCCCCACTGCCTTCTCGTGGCCGATCTTCGGCGCCACGCCGGCCCGCTCGCCGATCTCGATGCACTCCTGGTCCGACCAGAGGAATCGCTTCACAGGGTCGCGGACATGGGAGTCGTAGCCGCCGCGGTACGGCGCCACCACTTTGGCCAGCTCGACCACCTCGTCGGTGGTACTGAACATCCCTGGCTCGTACATGAGGCCGGAGGAGAGCCCAACCGCGCCAAGTTCCATCCCTTCCTTCACCAGGGCCTTCATCCGCTCCAGCTCGTCCGGGGTTGGGGCCCGCTGGGCGTTGGCCATGACCGCTCGGCGAACGCCGTTGTGGCCCACGTACAGCGCGACGTTGGTGCCGGCGCCTTGGGCGGCGAGGGACCGGATCACCCGGTGCATCATCTCGGGGGCGTAACCGCCATCGGGCCCTCCGAGCACCGTGGTGACGCCCTGGCGCACCACCCCCTCGTTCCAGCGGCGCTCCGCCCCGAGGATGGCGTCGACCGTGTGCGAGTGGACATCGACGAATCCCGGCGAAATGACCTGCCCGGTGGCGTTGACCCGCTGCCGAGCGGGGACCCGCCGGAGCGACCCCGCGGGACCGACCCGAACGATCCAGCCGCCCCGGATGCCGACCTCGCCGAGAAACCCCGGACGGCCGGTGCCGTCGACGATCCGTCCGCCGGCGATCACCAGGTCGAGCGAATCGGCCGGCGCCGCCGGGCGGGTTTGGGCCGCGACAGCTGTTGCGGTCGTCAGCGCCGCGAGGACGAGGCAGAGGGTCGTTCGAATCATCGTGTCGCTCCGGTTACTCGAAGGAATTCGGTTCGGTCGATGGCGCCCTCGGTGCAGATCGCCAACGCAACGGTGTTGGGGTCAACCCCGAGCGCCCGCTTGAGCTCGGCACAGCGAGGGTCGGCCGCGATGGCGAGCAGCCCGCCGGTCGCGGCGGCCCCGGAGTTCCCCGCTTCGATCCTCGGGTCCGGCGCGACCGGCCGGTCGAGCCGCCGCACCGCGTCGATGGCCGCGTCGTCGTCGACAGCGAGCACGGCGTCGACCCCGCGGCGAATCGCCGGCCAGGACGGGAGCGACACTTCGGCGCAGTTGAGGCAGGCCAGCGTGGTGTTCCGGTCGCCACTGGACACCGCGGGCTGACCGTCGGGCGAGGCGAGCGAGGCGGCCAGGCAGTCGGCGGCCGCCGGCTCCACCGCGACGATCGCTGGCGGGTTGGCGAGAGCCCGGTAGTGGTCGATGCCGGCGTGGAGGATCCCGCCCACGCCGCCCGGGATGAGGACGAGATCGGGACCAGCAAGGCCCTGAGCGCCTAACTGCTCGTCGATTTCGAGATAGAGGGTTCGATACCCCTCGACGACCAGCGGCGGAATCTCCAGGTAGCCGGGATAGCCGACATCCGAGACGATCTGCCAACCCCGCGCCCGGCTTTCGGTGTCGCACCGGCGGACCGCGTCCTCATAGGTGCCGTCGACCAGTACGACCGTGGCGCCTTCCTTCTCGATGTTGGCGATCCGCTCCGGGGCGGCATGGGCCGGCAGGAAGATCACGCACGGCACCTTCATCAGGCGAGCGGCCCAGGCCACCGACCGACCGTGGTTCCCCTCGCTCGCGGTGGACACCGTCGAGAAGGTCCCCGGCCGGGTCGCCAGCAACCGGTGGAGAGCCCACGAGCCGCCCAGCGCCTTGAAGGCGCCGAGACCAAACCGGGTCCCCTCGTATTTGAGGTAGAGGTCCCGGATGCCGAGGCTCCGCGCCAAGCCGGTCAACCGATAGAGCTGGGTGGGTTGGTAGCCGGCCAACGATCGGTGAAACGCCCGCACGGGTTCGGCGGACGGCACGGGGAACGGCCCGGGCTCGCGGAAGCGGTTGAGAACGAAGCGCACGGTCGGGGGTCGGGACGATGCCCGAATGTACGGTATCGCCCCGGGAGAGGTAAGCGGCTGGTCTCAGTCGCGGCGGAGCGGCTGCACCGGGTCGGTCGTCCTGGCGCGCCAGGCAGACAACGCGCTCGCCAGCGCCAACAGGAGCCCCAGACCGGCCGCGGCGGCCAAGGTCACGGGATCGACGGGCGGCCGCCTAATGGCGGAGGCCGCCGATCTCGAGCACGGTGCCGATCCCTTGGGCCTCGGCCCGGCGGGTTACCAGATGGGCCGAGGCAAGGTCTTCGATCGCGAGCCCGAGGGACTTGAAGACGGTGATGTCGCTGACGGAGCGACGGCCCGGGACCTTGCCAAGGAGGACGTCGCCGAGTTCGCCAACCAGGTGATCGTCGCCAAAGCGGCCCTCGGACTTCGGGATCAGGAAGTCCCCACTTTCGGCCAGCAAGGACTCCCGCCGGTCGCAATAGACCCGCGCCGCCGCCATGGTGTCGCTATCGGCCTCCCGGGTCGTGGGCTGGCTCGAGCCGACGAGATTGAGATGCACCCCATCGCTGAGCCAGCGGCGCTCGATGATCGGGGTCCGGGCGGCGGTGACGGCGCAGACCACGTCGGCCCCCCGAACGGCCGCTTCGGCGGTCTCGCACACCTCGATTGGGCAAGGTGAGCGTCCCGCCGCCTGGGTCCGAAAGGCCTCGGCGTTGGCTCGGCTTCGACTCCACACCCGGACCCGGCGGAGCTGGCGGGCCACCGCCACCGCGTCGAGATGGGTTTGCGCCTGCACCCCGCTGCCGAGAATGGCGAGGTCACCGGCATCGGGCCGCGCCAACACCCGGGTGGCCACCCCGCTCACCGCGGCGGTGCGGATCGCGGTGATCGAGCTGGCGTCCAGGATCGCCTCGAGGGAACCGTGTTTGGCCTCGAAGAGCAGCACGACCCCCTGGTGGGAGTCGTACTTGGTCCCCTCGTTGCCCGGGATGACCGTGATCGCCTTGAGCCCGATAGCGTCCGGGGGGTTGAGGTAGGAGGGCATCGAACCGAAGATGCCGCGGTTGTCCGGCAGCCGGAGCATGGTTCGCAACGGCAAGATGGCACCGCCGGCCGACAAGGTCTCGAGGGTCTTCCCCATGAGGTCGACGCACTCGGCCATCGGCAACAAGGCGGTGACCTGCTGTTGATTCAGGATTCTGACAGGCATGATTGGCCTCGTGGTGATGAGGCCAATCTACCTCTAACTGCGGCTCCGACTAGGGTAACCCGGACCGGGCTGACGGGGAGCTAACGCGACATGACCGGGGCATCGCCGACCCGGGTCCAGCGGATCGACGGCTGGTTGACCAGGCGGATCTCCGGTGCCGGGGCCCCGAGGTAGCTCAGTGTCAGCGTGGCGCGTTGGCCCTCGGTCTCGTAATCCACGGCCACCACGAGGGTATCAGACGCCTCGCGAGTGGTGACCTTCCGGATCGGGTAGATGGTGAAGTTGTTGGTACTCTCTCCGGTCTGGAAAGCCACCGACTCGCCGTTGATCCAGAAATTCCGCCCTTTGTATTTGCCGTCCTGGGTGGTCCAGGTCCCCGATACCGCCTCGGGCAGCGGAGCGCCACCGAATCGCTCGTAGGCGGACCAGGCGATCGCCACCGCCGCGACCGGCGCAAGCACTTTGAGGATGGCCCGGACCGGGATCCGGATCCGCTTGGCCTCGAGCGCGGCCACCTCCTCAGCGAGGGCTCGTCGCTCGGCGACTTTGTCCCGCCTGGACAAGCGGAAGACCACGCCCACCCCAGCGAGATAGTCCCGCAGCCGCATCGGGGTGGCGAGGTTCCCGTCCGCGATGCCCGACACGTAGCTGGACGGATCCTGGTCGGCGGCGGGTGCCGGGGCGACGGGCTGGGCCGTGACCGGTTTTTCAGGGGTGACTGGTGCGCTCATAGTTGGTTAGTACCTCGATCCTCGGCCAAGGAACCCTCCGTCATTGCCACGCAACACGTCGTCGAGCGCGGCGGCCGAGCTCAAGGCCAGGGATGAGTTGCCATCCGGGCCGTTACTGTAGATATCGAAGTCGGTGTTGAGGTCGACACCGAAGGCATCGGTTCGAGGCGTCCCGCCGAAGGCAAAGACTACGTATACGTAGGGCCGGCCCCAGGGATCGAGCATGCCGGCTCGGTCGACATCCGCGAGCGAGGGCGGCAGCGTTTGGGCCGCCGCGAGATAGCCCTGAATGTCGGCGGACAGCGCCCGCAGATCACCGATGGCTCGGGCGGTCCTGGCCTGTTCGATGGTGTAGCGGACCCGACTGATCGCCACCGACGCCAGCACGCCGCTGACCACGAGCACGGCGAGCAGCTCGATAAGCGTGAACCCCGCCCGTCCTAGGCGGCTTCGGTCGGTCATCCTGGCGGCTGTGGTGTGGCGCATCGAAATCTTCCCCTTGCTCGCACCACCAGCAGCAAGCTTGGGGCCGACGGTCCAACTAGTTGTCGTTGTTCGTGTTAGCGGAAGCCGTCAGGACCGACTCGTCGCGTTCCACTGTGCAGGGAAATGCGCCATGGTGCAGACCAATGCAGCCCGCACCGACTTCAGCTCATGCCCAGCAGGCTTCTGGCATCCGCGACCTTGGTGGCAATGGCCCGGGCTTGGGAAAGGGCCTCCGACAAGTTGCCAGCCGCGAATCCGTCGGCCGCGGCCTTCCATGCCGTTTCCCAGCCTCCAGCATCCGCGGCCAAGGCCGAGAACTTGGCGGGATCGATTCCGCCGGGGAGGCGGCGAAGTCCCTGGAGTTCCTTGATCCGGGCGAGGACGGCGGTGAGCTGGGCCGGGAGTTCGCCGGCGACGGCGTTGAAGCTGGTGGTGAGTTGCTCCTTCCTGGTGGCGAGACTCGAGCCCAGGTCGCGGGCTCCGGTGGCGACGCTCCGTCCCCCCATCAAGGCTGCCCGGTGATCGCCGGCTGCGACGTGGGCCTTCATCGCCGCGATGCTGTCGGTCAGCGCCTTCAGCTCTGCGGGAGCGATCTTGCTCGCATCGGCCTGGATTCCGGCGACGGCCTTCTCCGCGGCGGTGATCGCCCGCTCGGCCGAGCCCTTGGCGCAGGCGCCGAGTGCCAACACCAGCAGCCCCGCCGAGATCGTCCCCATCGGGTGTCGCATACCGCCCCCTTTTTCGTGAAGGACCACCGTGCGTCATCCAAGGATCGCCCGAAACCGGCCATTTGGCAAATCCGCCCGAGCCGGCCCTTACGTTAGGCGCCCCAGTTCCTCCACCGCCCGGAAGGCGTGGTCGATGGCCGCATCGGTATAGGAATAGGCCCCGGCGTCGCTGTTGGCGATCGCGATTCGACCGAATGGGCGCCGGGCCAGCTCGCAGGGTCCCGCCTCGCCGCGAAGCCAGAAGTCGTCCCAGAGCGAGTTGTATTGATAGGCGTAGCCGTGCGGCCAGCGGTTCACCGTCATGGCCAGGATGTCGGCCGCGGGGTCGAAACCCCCGGGCCCGAGGACTCGGGCCAATTGGTCGCGGGTCCGCCGTTCGAGCGTCTCGAAAGCTGTCGAGAACAGCTCGATCCGGCCGACCCGGTGCTGCTCGCGAATGGGGAGGCCCGGTTTGCAGCCAGCGCGGGAGAGGTGGAGCACGATCGGCTGATCGGGATCCCGGGGGTGCCGGTACCGCCCGATCGAGACCGGAGCGTCGAGCTCGATCGCGGAATAGAACCCGGCCGGGCATTCGATTCGGCTCACGCCGAGCTTGACGAACGGCCGCCAGTTTCTGACCAGGACGTTGGTGTAGACCAGTGGCACCTTGACGGCGAACGACAGAGCCTTCTTCTGCTCGGCCGGGAGTTCCGGGCAGAGGTAGGGAATCGGGGCATGCCAGCAGGCGAGGACGACGGCTCTGGCCCGAACGGTGGCCAGCCGGTTGGGCTGGGCGTAGCTGACCTCCACCTCCGGTGCCGTCGTGGGATCGCCGAGGTGCCGCACCCGAACCACCGGGCTCGACAGGCGGATCCGGACGCCGGACTCGGGTCGGTCGAGCGCGGCGTAATCCACCCGCGCCGTGACGACGTCGTCCACCGACGCCCCGGGTACCGCCGCGGGAATCAAGCGGCGCACCAGGAGCCGGGCGATGGTCGCGTTGCCATCCGGGAAGTGGAAGTAGAACTGCTCCGCCGCGCGACTGCGGACCGCATCGTGATTTTGACCAGGCCCCGGGGCCGCGGCGAGCCCGAGTCCCTTGAACCCGGGGAGCCCTAACCCGAATGCGTCCTGGGCCGAGACCGCGTCGATTCCGGCTCCGAAGAGGCTGTGGGTCGAGGCCTGGAAGACCTGCCCGACCGCTGGGTCCACCTGCCACACCTTGGTGAGGAAATCGCGGTAGCTCATCCGGGCGAGCCGAAGCCGCTTGGCCTGGCTCGACTCGCCTGGAAAGGGATCGAACGGCTCCCGGTCGAGACGGAGGAGATCGCGTTTGGCGGCGGCCGACAGGGGAGCGCGGTCGGCCCACCCGGCCAGGGCACCTTCCGGGCCTTCCCGGACCAGGGCGTCGGTCCCGAACGTCTCCCGATCGAAAAAGGTGGCCGGCATCAGCCGATGGCGGCGGTGAAGCGCCCGATCGAGATGGAGACGGTAGTTCTCCACCTTGATCCCGAGTTCCCGGAGGAGGGCCTTGGCCGTCGGACTGTACTCGCCGGGGCTTTCGATCGACTGAGTACCTCCGTAGCCCAGGTAGGTTCGGCCCTCGTGGCTGAACTCGTTGCGCTTGGCGTGGCCACCGAAGTCGTCGTGGTTGTCGAGGATCAGGATCCGGGCCCGGGGAACGGCCCGGCGGTAGTAATGGGCGGCGGCGAGGCCTGAGATCCCGGCCCCGACGATCACCACGTCATAGCGCTCGCCGCTGTCGCTGGCGTTAGGCGCCGTGCTCCAGTAGCGGCCATCGCGCAGGCTGTGGAAGATCTCGAACGAGCCGGGGTGGGAACCCCGGAGTCCGGTTCGCGAGGGTGGATAGTCGGCCACCAGAGCCGGCTGGTTCCCCAAACGGCTCAACGGGGTTGCCCCGATCGCGATGGCCACGCCGTCGAGGAAGTCCCGCCGGGAAATGGGGCGGTCCATTCCGAGCCGTCGATCGTCGCTGGTCACCGAGGGCCGGCTTCCGTGAAGGTGGGAAATGAATACATTGGGTCGGGAAGACCCGTCAAACCCGTCACCGTCGACCGCCGCCGAGGACCGATGAGCGCCAACACCCGCGTGGCGGTTGCCCTGGCCGCCGGGCTCGCCCTGGGAACGTTCGCTTCGAGCACCGAGGCCGGTCCCTGGCGGGTCGCCGCGGACTGGCTCGGGCCGATCGGCTCGATCTGGATCAACGCCATTCGGATGACCGTCCTTCCCCTGGTCATCGCGCTGGTGATCACGGCCGTCGCCTCGACCGCGGAAGTCAAGATGGTCGGCCGGCTGGGAGGCCGGACCCTGCTCGTGTTCGTGTTGTTACTGATCGGCGCCGCGGTGGTGATGACGCCGGTCGCCCCTCGGGTGTTCGGGCTCCTTCCGCTCGATCCAGCCGGCCGGCCGCCGCTGCCTCAAGGCGCCGAGGAAGCGGCGAGCCAGCTGGCCGCGAGCGGCCAGGCGCCCACCTTCGCGGCCTGGATCACCACCCTCCTGCCGACCAATCCGTTCGCCGCCCTCGCCGACGGGGCGATGGTGTCGGTGATCCTCTTCACGGTGCTCTTCGCCCTCGCGATGCTCCGGATCGAATCGGCCCCTCGCGACACCTTGCTCAGGTTCTTCCGGGCGGTGGCGGACACCATGCTCGTGATCGTCCGGTGGGTCATCGGGCTGGCGCCGATCGGGGTGTTCGCGCTGATGTACCAGCTCGCCGCCACGACCGGTCTCAAGGCCGCCGGGGCGATCGGCTTCTACATCCTGGTGTACGGGATCGCCTGCCTGGTGGTGACCGCCCTGCTCTACCCCGTGGTCGCGATCGGGGCCAAAGTCCCGATCCGCCGGTTCGCCAAGGCCGCGCTTCCGGTTCAGCTGATCGGGATCAGCTCGAGCTCGTCCATCGCCACTCTGCCGGCGCTGATCGAGGCCGCGGAAGGTCCCCTCGGCATTCCCCAGCGGGTCTCCGGGTTCGTGCTCCCCCTGGCGGTCTCGGTGTTCAAGCTGGCGGCTCCGGTGGCGTGGCTGGTCGGGATGCTGTTCGTGAGCTGGTTCTACCAGATTCCGCTCGGCACCGGTTCGGTCCTCTTGGTGGCTCTGGCCGCGGTGTTCCTTTCCTTCGGGGCACCCGGGGTTCCCCGGGGGGCCTTTCTGTTGCTGGCACCCTTGTTCACCGCGGTGGGGCTCCCGGTGGAAGGGATCGGGATCCTGATCGCGGTGGACGCCCTGCCCGACATGTTCGCCACGGTGGTGAACGTCACCGGCAACCTCGCCGCCACCGCCCTGGTGGCCAGCTCGGAGGTCCAATCCTCGAAGTCCGCTCGAGGCGCCGATGCCGAATAACCGTTGGGTGGTGCTGGCGCTGGTGATGGTGACGACCACGATCGGGATGACCGCGTTCGCGGCGAACTACCCCCTGCTCAACCTCTGGATCCAGGACCTCGGCATCAGTCGGGCCCAGGGAGGGATCATCAGCGGCTTGTGGTACCTGCCCGGGGTCCTGATCTCGTTGCCGATCGGGTGGGCCTTCGACCGTTACCCGATCCGCCGCGTCCTCTTGCCCTGCTGGGCCCTGATCGTCGTGGGAATCGGCCTGATGGCGGTGGCCTCCTCGTTCTGGGGCCTGGCCGCGGGGCGCTTGGTGTTCTCGATCGGGATGAACGCCCACATGATCGGGGCGCCGAAGCTGCTCGGCGCCACCTTCGCCGGCCGGCGCGAACTCGGGTTCGTGATGGGGATCTACACCATCTCGTTTACCGCCGGGGTCTGGCTCTCCCTCAACGTCCTGGCGTCCGCGGCGGCGTCCGATGGCTGGCACGGGGCCCTCCAGGTTCTCACCGCGGCCTGCGCCGGCGGCGCCGCGCTGCTGCTCCTGCTCCCGCGCCCGGCGACGATCGCGGAGGGAGCGGCGCCGCGTTTCAACCCGCTCTCGTTAGGCGCCGGCGCCTGGATCCTGGCGCTCGGTTACGCCGGGTACAGCATCGGCACCGAGGGCATCCTGTCGTTCGGTCCCGACATGCTGGTCGGGCGCGGATTTCCGCTCACCGAGGCTTCCGCGATCGTGGGGTCGTACGCGCTGGTGGCCCTGATCTTGAAGCCGGCGTTCTCGTCGCAACTCAGGCCCGCCACGGCCGCCGGCTTCGTGGTGGTCGCGACGCTGCTGGCGTTGGTGGCCGCGGCCACGTTCTTCGGGCCGGGGATCGCGCCCCGGGGGGCCGCGGCGGTCTTCGGGGTGTCGCTGGCGCTGGCGATGCCCGCGCTCCTGGCGATGCCCGCCTTCCTGTTCGCCGCCGATCGCTCGGGACAGGTCTACGGGCTCTACCAGGCGCTCTACAGCCTCGGTTTTCTGGGCCAGCCACTGGTCGGCCAAGTGGTCGACGCCACCGGGTCGTATCCGGCGGGCTTCGTGGTCATCGGCCTCTACTGCGTCCTCGGCCTGCTGGTGCTCGCGCCGGCGGTCCGCCGACTTCGACCGGAGTAACTCGAGATGCAACCTGCCGTCGCCGTGACCGGCCTGTTGACCGTCCTCGCCACGGCATCGGCCGCCGGTCAACCAGCCATCGCCATCACCGGCGCGCGAGTCATCGACGGAACCGGCGTTGCCCCAATGGCCGGGGTCACGGTCGTCATCCGAGACGGCCGGATCGAGGCGGTCGGCCCCGAGGTTCGCGCCCCGGCCGGGGCACGAGTGATTCGCGGCGAAGGACTCACCGTCCTGCCCGGCCTGACGGACATGCACACCCATCTCACCGGTGGATGGGACGGCGAGGCGGTGGATTTCTTCGGGTTCAGGCGGATGCTCGGTTCGCTGCTGTACTCCGGGGTGACGACGGTGCTCGACCCCGGAAACGTCACCTCGTGGGTCAAGCAGCTCAAGGCCGAGGTCGACGCGGGCCGGCTGGCGGGACCGCGGATCCACTACGTCGGGCCGGTGAACGACGGCCCCCGCCCGCTCTGGCCCGACATCTCGAACGCCATTTCGACTCCGGCGCAGCTGCCCCATTTCGTCGAGGTGCTCAAGACGGCGGGCGTGAGCTTCCTCAAGGGATACGTGGGGTTGAGTGACTCGATGCTCGCCGCGCTGGTCGATACCGCGAAGACGCGCGGACTCCGGGTCATCGCGGACGTGGGGGGCCGGAACGGCTCGATCGGCTCGGCTCGGACCGGGATCGCCGCCTTTGCGCACGCGGGCACCCAGCCGGTCACCGACGAGGCGGCTCGCTACCTCGCGGAACACCGCATCGCGGTCATCTCCACCCTCGCGGTCTACGAGTCGTTCGCGGGCAGACGGTTCCGCGATCTCTCCTTCCTCGATCACCCGCTCCTCAAGGACGTGCTCCCGCCGGGATACCGCACCGATCTCCTGGCCCATCGGGACCGGCCCCGGTCCGGGGCCGATTCGGCCGCGGCGCGGCGGTTAGGCGAGGCACTCGGGACCGCGATGCGGAACGTCAAGCGCCTGGCCGACGCGGGGGTGCCGATCTTGGCCGGCACCGACGCTCCCTATCCAGGCGACTACTACGGCGAAGGACTGCAGCGGGAGTTGGAGCTGTTGGTCGAGGCCGGATTGACGCCGCTCCAGGCGATCGCGGCCGCCACGGGGCGCGCGGCCCGGTTCATCGACGAGCGGGCGGACTGGGGCACCGTCGCGCCGGGCAAGGCGGCGGACCTGTTGATCGTGCGGGGCAACCCCGCCGAGCGGATCAGCGATACCCGAAACGTGGTGGCGGTGCTGCAACGGGGAGTCGAGGTGAACCGGGCCGCGCTTCGGTTCGACCCGCGCCGAGAGATCGACCACCGGCCGAGTCCGCTCCGGCCACATTGACGGCCCCTCGCCCGGCGGCGGGTGGGGGCGTTCCGCGTTCGCGGGCCGCCGGCTCCGGGATCTGCGCCTCCTCGACCACCCGCTCCTGCGAGATCCTCTTCCCTAACTACAACGCGGAGCTGGGCGCCCACCCCCCAACAAGGCTCGCTCCGTGGCGGCTTCCATGATGGCTCGACGGTTAGGCGAGGCCTCTGGCACCGCGATGCGGAACGTCAAGCAACTGTTCGACGCCGGGCTCCCGATCCTGGCCGGGACCGGCGGGCTGCCCAATCGGTGTGTTGACAGGATCGATCAGCCGGGCGACACTTGATAGCCATGGTCGCCCGAATCCGCCGAGCGGTCCTCAGCCTCGCCCTCGGACTGTTTTCGTTCCAAGCCGCGGTGGCGGCCTCGGTCCGATGCGAGTTGCCGGCGGCGGGCAGCGCGGAACATCGCCACCACAAGTCTGAGGCGCCGCCCACCGGCGCCCATCACAGCTGCATCTGCGCCGCCACCTGTAGCACCTCGTTCGGGCCGGCCACCCGTCCGGTTGCCGCCCCGACCGCGCCCAGGCACACCGCCCCACCCGCATGGTGGCCGCTGGATCCCGTGCTCCCAGCGGCGGCTCGACCCCACTGGCTCCCGTTCGCTACAGCCCCTCCTCGGTCGCTCTAGAAGACGTCGGCCGCACGGGCCCATCCAGATTGGCTGGCTGGGCGTCATCTCGTCGCTGGGGCAGCACCCACCAGCGCCAGTGTCCTCGTGGGGGGTATTCCATGTGGTTTTTCGCCAGTACCGTCGCGGCGTTGACCGTGATGGCACCTATCTTTGCGGTGCACAATCGTCTTGACAAGAGTCTCCCGGCGGCTGGCCAGACGGTCGGTTCGCCCAAGGAGATTCGCCTCTGGTTCACCGAGAAAGTGCAACCAGCCTTGAGCAGAATCACCCTCACAACCGCCGACAGCGGCAACGTCGCCATCGGCAATCCCCGGGCGACCGACGACCCCAAGTCGATCGCGGTCGACGTCGCGGGACCCCTCTCCCCCGGCAAGTACACCGTCTCGTGGCGCACCGCCGGTGACGACGGCCACGCGGTGCGCGGCCGGTTCAGCTTCTCGGTGGCCCCATGACCGAGGCACGCTCTCTGATACTGCTGACGGCGGTCTGGACCGCGGGCTGCGAGCCGCCCGGCGCGTCGAAGGCCGCCATGACACTCGATCCGCTCCGGGTGCTGAACGCGGCCGGCACGGGCGGGGCCGCCCCGACGATCGCCGCGGGCCCCAATGGAGTCCGGGCCTATGCGTGGATCGGGGGTGGCCGCGGCGTGCCAAACCGCCTCTTCGCGATGACGGACAGCGTGGCGCCCGTTGAACTGCTCGACTCGTTAGGGGAGTTTCAGGCCGATCGCGAGACCCCTCCGAAGATCGCGACCGGGCCCCGGGGCGACCTCTACCTGCTGTATTCCATCATCGCCACCTCCGGGCCCAACGCTCGGCGCGGGGGGCTCCGTTTCGCTCGATCGGGCGACGGTGGAAGAACCTGGCACCCGCCGGTCTCCGTGGCCGACGACGGGGCGCTGGGCCGTTACCGCAACGACCACGCCCTCCATGTCGGCGCCGACGGCACCATCTATGTGGGCTGGCTCGATCAACGAAGCGACACGATCCGAGTCTACGTGAGCCACTCCGTCGATGGTGGAGCCACCTGGGCCTCGAACCGGATGGTGGATCGCGACGGCTCGTGCGAGTGTTGCCGGGTTGCCATCGCCAGCGTAGGCGATACCGCGTATCTCGCGTGGCGCAAGATACTCCCGGGCGGAATCCGAGACATCGTGGTGGCCCGGTCCGCGGACCGCGGAGTCACCTGGTCCGATCCGGTTCGAGCCTACCCGGACGACTGGGAGGTCAACGGGTGCCCAGACGCCGGACCGGCGTTGGTCGCCGACCAGTTAGGCCGGCTCCACTTGGGTTGGTGGACCGGCAAGCCGGGGGCGGCCGGCGTCAAGTATGTTCGCTCCGACGACGGTGGCCGCCACTTTGGCGCCCCCGTGGCCCTCCGCCTGAGCGATCGTTCCCGACCGTCCCACGTGCAACTCGCGGTTGGCGACCGGGATCAGGTAATGGTCGCGTGGGACGACGGCACCAGCTCGGAACCGCGCGTTCTTGCCCGAGCCTCGCTGGACGGCGGAGTCAGCTTCCTCTCGGAAGTTGTCCTGAGCACGCCGGAGCAGATTGCTGACTACCCCACCCTCGTGTTCCATCGCGGGCGGTTTACGGTGCTCTGGCAGGAGCAGGGCCCTCGAGCGGCCCAGGCCCACGCCGCCGCCGAACCCGCCAACGTGGACGGGGACAACCTCAGCGTCGAGGCCTGGCGCCACTACAATACCACTCACGCCCATCAGGTCGTGGCCCGATCCGGAACCATTGGAGAACTCCGATGACCCGTCTTGAACACACCCGCCCCGCCACGGCCACCGGCATCGGACGCCGCGAGTTTGGGCGACACCTGGCCGCGCTGGCCGCACTCGGTCCGCTCACGTTGGTCGATCATCAGCCGGCCGCTGCACAAGAGCCACAGACCCACGACCAGGGAATGCAGCGGCTCGTCGATGCCTTGAGCGATGACGCGGCCGGCAAAGCCCGAATCCACCCCGCCACCCCGCGACAGATCGCGATGGTGATCTACCCCGGAATGTTCCCGCTGGACCTCGTGGGCCCTCACTCGGTGTTGAGCGGGTTGATGAACACTCGAGTCCACATCGTCGCGAAGTCAAAGGCCCCGGTTGCCGCCGGCGGGCTGACGTTCGTGCCGACCGCCACGTTTGACGAGGTCGGCGGACCGCTCGACGTGTTGTTCGTCCCCGGGGGCGGCGAGGGCACGGTGGCCATGATGCGCGATCCGGCGCTGCTCGGGTTCCTTCGCCGCCATGGCGCCACGGCGAAGTACGTCACCAGCGTCTGTACCGGTTCGCTGGTGCTCGGTGCCGCCGGGCTTCTCACGGGGTATCGCGCCACGACCCATTGGGTCACCCATCCGGTGCTGGCGAAGCTCGGCGCCACGCCAGTCAACGCGCGGGTGGTCGAGGATCGGAATCGGATTACCGCGGCTGGGGTGTCCGCGGGGATCGATTTCGGGCTGACGCTGGCCGCCCGAATGACGACGGAGAAATACGCCAAGGCACTGCAGCTCAACATCGAGTATGACCCGGCGCCACCCTATCAGGCCGGGTCGCCGAAAGGCGCGGGTGAACGGATTACCGCGGTGATGCGCGAGATGTACGCGCCGATCGTCCGGGCGGCTGAGGCGGCGGCGGGGTAGCGTACGACCGAGGGTGGGGCGTCGGGGCCGGAGCGGTTATCTTGTTCCGGCGCCCACACCGGGTGGTCTGGGTGCGAGGGGCGGTAGCTCAGTTGGGAGAGCACCTGCTTTGCAAGCAGGGGGTCACCGGTTCGATCCCGGTCCGCTCCATGGACTCGCCGCGCGGGTCGCCAGCAATCCACCATCCAGCCACGCCCGCTCATCGCCACCACCTCCGTCAAGGTGGCTCAACCGTACCAGGCGACTCCGCCTACCAGGACGCCATTCGACGGGTTCGGAACTCCGTAGTCGGGCGGAGCCCAGGCCGGGCGGCATAGACGCCGTCCTCCCGCCGCTTGCTTCCTTCGCGCCACCGCCGCCAGGCCGATTCGATCGCCAGCAACGCGATGACCCAGCCAAACAAGGCGATCGCCAGGACCATGAACACCCCGCGAGCCAGCTTTTCGACGAACTCCACTCATCCTCCCGGAACGAACTCGCGCTCAATATTCGAGTTGGTCCCCGAGAGAACAAGTTGGGAAAAACCCTTGCTTTTGCCCAAGCCGTTGCGATACTTGGACATGGATCGACGTACCTTGGTGGCATCCGGCGCCGCGGCGGCCATCGCGATGCGCCCCAACGCCCTTCGGCTGCTCGAGCCGGCCCTCCGCCGAGCCGACGGCAGCCCCGCCGCGGATGTGGCCCAAGACGAGTCGTTCTGGCTATCGGTTCGCCAGGCGTTCACCATCGACGCCAACCAGATCAACCTCAACAGCGGCAGCGTCAGCCCGGCCCCGCGGGTGGTCGCCGAGGCGATGAACCGATATTGGACCATCACCAACATGAGCCCGTCGTTGTACGTCGACGACCTGCTCTACCCCGAAGTGGAATTGGTTCGGCGGCGGCTGGCGGCGACCTTCGGATGCGACCCGGAGGAGTTGGCGTTGACCCGCAACACCACCGAGGCGCTGCTCTCCGCCCAGTTCGGCCTGACGCTCGCGCGCGGCGACGAGGTCGTCATCACCACCCAGGACTATCCGCGGATGTTAGGCGGTTGGTATCAGCGGGCCCGCCGAGATGGGGTGGTGGTCAGACCGATCTCGTTCCCGGTGCCCCCGAAGAGCCTCGACGACCTCTACCAGCGGGTCATCGGCGCGGTCACCGACCGGACCCGGGTGATCCACGTCTGTCACATGACCTACACCACCGGGCAGATCTTCCCGGTCAAGCGGATTTGTCAGTACGCCAGGCAGCGCGGGATCACCTCGATCGTCGACGGCGGGCACACCTTTGCCCAGTTCCCGTTCACCCGCGACGACCTCGAGTGCGACGTCTACGGAACCAGCCTCCACAAATGGCTCACCGCCCCGGTCGGCAACGGATTCCTCTACGTCCGGCGGGATCGGATCCGGGATATCTGGCCCCTCTACGCGGCCCCGCCCGAGCAGGACGGCAACATCCGGAAGTTCGAGCAGATCGGGACCTACCCGATCGCGCTGCGCAACGCGGTGAGCGATGCGCTCACCTTCCATACCGCGATCGGATTCGACCGCAAGGCGGCCCGTTTCAACTATCTCCGGGAGCGGTGGATGCGGGGGGTCGAGCAAGTCAAGGGAGTCCGACTGCTGACCTCGTTCGACCGAGCCCAGGCCTGTGCCTTGGGCACCCTGTCGCTCGGGTCGATGAGCGCCGACGCGCTGGTCGAATATCTGGTCACCAAGCATCTGATCCACACCCGGGCCCGGACGGTCTCCGGCGAGTGGGAGGGCGTTCGGGTGACGCCCAACGTTTTCACCACGGTGGAGGAGATCGACGCGTTCGTGAACGCCGTTCGGGCCGCCGCCTCGGCGTGACGGACGACGGCGGCCCCCGCCGTCAGGCGTCGTGGCGGCCCAGGATCGAGATCGCGCTCACGTTGCGATGGGGGAACCCGCCCAGGTTGTGGGTGAGACCCATGACCGGGTTGGGGAGCTGGCGCTGACCGGCCCGACCCTTGAGCTGCAAGTACATCTCGTAACCCATTCTTAGCCCTGACGCCCCGATCGGATGGCCGAAACACTTGAGCCCGCCGTCGATCTGGCAGGGAACCTTCCCGTCGCTGTTGAAGACCCCGTCGAGGACATCGCGCGGCGCCTGGCCTTCCTCGGAAAGCCCCAGATCTTCCATCGTGACCAGCTCGGTGATCGAAAAGCAGTCGTGCACTTCCGTCATGCTCAGCTCGCGGCGAGGATCGGCGATCCCGGCCTCGGCGTAGGCGCGTTTCGCCGCCTTGCGGGTGGTGACGAAATAGCTCCCATCCCAGGCGGGGCTGTTGGCCTCGAAGCCGTTGCTGTTGGCCAACTGGAGCGCCTTGATGGTCACCAGGTCGGTGTGCCCGAGGCTCCTGGCGATCTCCGGCGTGGTCACGATCGCGCAGGCCGCGCCATCGCTCACCCCGCAACAGTCGAACAGGCCGAGCGGCTCGGCGATGATCGGCGCGTTCAGGATGGTGTCGAGGTCGACCGCCTTTCGGAGGTGAGCCTTGGGATTGATGGCGCCGTTCTGATGGCTCTTCCAACTCACCGTGGCGATCGCCTTCTTGAGGTCGGCCCGATCGATCCGGTGTTTGGCGGCGTACGCGGTGGCCAGCTGGGCGAACGCTCCCGGGGCGCTCAAGTGCGGCCAATAGAGATCGTTCACCGCCCCCATGCTCCCGCCCGGCAGACCGCCATACCCGGTGTCCTTGAGCTTCTCGGCCCCGATGGCCAGCGCGATCTTGGCCGCCCCGGCGGCGACGGCGTAGGCCGCGCCCCGGAGGGCCTCGGTGCCGGAGGCACACATGTTCTCGACTCGGGTCGTGGCGACGTTGTCGAGCCGCAGCACCTCGCTGGCGCCGGTCCCCGACGAGCCCATGCTCATGGTGTCGAAGAGTACCGAGTACCAGGCGGCGTCGATGGCGTTGGCCTCGATCTTCGCGTCGGCGAGCGCCTCGGTGAACGCCTCGACGAGCAAGGTATCCGCGTCGGCATCGAAACGTTCGCCGAACTTGGAACAACCCATCCCGATGATGGCAACCTTGTCGCGGAATCCGGTCATGATCCCCTCCGTGTCGCGAGGTCGAGCGGTTGTGCCTTCCAGAAGTAGCGGACGTAGCCCCGAACCCGGTCAATGACCTTGATGCGGAAGGCCATCCGCATCGGCGAGCCGACCTGAATCCGCCCGGCCGCGTCGCTGGTGAATTGGGCCATCAGTTTCACCCCGGCGTCGAACTCGAGCATCCCGTACACACCGGGCGGGTGGGGCGTGAACGCGAGCCAGTCCTCGGTAAACGAACCGACCCGACAGGGGGCGTCGGCCAGCGGAAAGCGGTCCTGGGGACCCAGATGCCGACAGCCAGGGTTGACGCAAATCCGGGAACTCGGGAACTGGAGGGTTCCGCACTTGGGGCACTTACCGGCGGCGAACTGCTCGAGGTCCTCGTGCCGCGCGGCCGCGCTCAAGGCGGTCTTCGCGTCGACCTCGGCGCGCATCCCCCAGTGAACCTCCAGACCGCCGTGGAACGCCAGGAACTTGAGGTAGTTGGTCTCGACGATGCCAGCCGCGATCTGACTCGCGACGGTTCGAGCAGGGGCGCCGCGCTTGACCGCCTCCGTGGTCCGGAACACCAGGACGTCCGCGCCCTGGCCAAAGCCGACCACCACGATGGTCTGACCGGGCAGCGCCTGCTCCAAGGTGTGGGCGAGCATGAGCAGGGGGTGGGCGGTCCCGGTGTCGCCGACGCCTCCGGCCAACTCGTCGGCCAGTTTCTCGGCCGCGATGCCGGCGGCTTTCGCCACCGCCTCTCGGACCCCGCGGATCGAAGCCGCGAAGACCAGCCGGTCCACGGCACTGGGGGCCACCCCGGCCGCGGCCAGCGCCGAGGCGATGGCCTCTGAGACGATCTTGAGGTACCCCTCGTCGCGGATCCAGCGCTCTTCCCAGTAGTAGTCGTAGTCGTCACCGGTGCGCCGGAAATGATCGACGAAGTCTCGGGTTCGGGTGGCGCCCCCGAGGTACTCGGCGATGATCGGTCCGGTCCCGACCGTCACCGCCGCGGCGCCGTGCCCGAAGAGAGCGTCGTTCGGGCTCGCGGTGCGGGCGATCCGTTTGTCGCCGGCCACCACGAGCCGCGGGCCGCCGCCCAACTCGAGCGCCAGCTTGAGCGCGGTCGTGCCAGCCCGCTGCGAATGGCCCACGTCCACCGTCTGGGTCGAGGCCGGGAGGTCGAGCGCGCTCGCCACGACCGCGCTGTTCTGCCGATCCGCGAACGGCATGGTGGTCGAGGCGAGCAGCAGCGCGGTGGGCCGAGGGACACCGGGGCCGAGCGCGGTGCGAGCGGCCTCCGTGGCCATGGTGACGACGTCTTCATCCCAGTCGCAAACCGACCGGTCCGACTTGGACAGACCCTTGAGCGAGGGATCGTACCAGGCGCCGGCCGCGACGATCGCCGCGCGGCTCAAGCGGTACCTCGGGAAGTAGCCTGCCGCGGAGAGAATGCCGACCGGAGTCACTCGCTGTGGCCCTCGAGATCGATGGTGAGACGATCGCCAATAATACTCCCGCCGCCGGTTTGACGCCCGACGGCGGTGGAGCCAAGCTTCGGCATGCGAAACCCTGCCGCGTTTGCCTTCGCCTTTGCCGCCCTGGCGCCGACCACGATCGCTGGCCAAGCCGCGGGCCAACTCACCGTCGACCGGATCGTCTCGACCGCGCGACCGCTGGTCGGTCCCGCCCCCACCTCGCCGATCTGGTCACCGGATAGCCGCGCTCTGGCGTTCTTGTGGAGCGAGACTCCGGGCCAGCCCCGCGATCTCTGGGTCGTCGAACGCTCCGGCACCGGCGTGCCGACCCGACTGACCAGGGAGGGGACGAGCGAATTCGCCTGGCTCCCGGATGGACGGACGCTCGTCGCGCTGCACCGCGGCAGGCTCTGGCTCGTTCCGCTCGCCGGCAGCGTGCGGGCGCTCGCGGCGGCCGATCGCGAGAAGGCCGACATCGCGGTCTCACCGGACGGCGGGACCGTGAGCTACCTGAGCGAGGGGGATCTCTGGCTCCAGCCCACCGCGGGCGGCAGCCCCACCCGAGCCACCTCGGTGGCGCTGCCGGCATCGAGCCAAGTCGGCTTGGGCACCTACCACAAGCCGGACCGCGAGGTGGGTCGCTACGTCTGGGGCGGCGGGCCCGCCTATGCCTGGTCGCCCGACGGCCGGTTCATCGCGCTCCAGGTGGTCGACCGCCGCCAGGTCCGGGTGATGCCGTTTCCCTACTACCTCTCGGACGAAAGCTCGATGAGCAACCTCCGGCGGGGTGTCCCGGGCGACCAGAACGAGTTGCGGATGCTCCGAGTACTCGAGCTCGCGACGGGAACGCTCCGCGAGTTGCCGCTGGCCGAGCCGGAATCGGTCCAGATCCTCGACTTCCAGTGGTCGCCCCGGGGCGAACTGCTGATCGACCGGGAGTCGGACACGGCCGAGGACCGCTGGCTTCTGGTGGCCGATCCGCTCGCCGGCACGGTGACGGAGCGCTGGCACGACCAGCGAGCCACCCGGATCTACAACGCGGTCTCCTCGGCCTGGGGGCCTAACCCGGGCGAGATCCTGTTCGTGTCGGACCTGGACGACTGGTATCGGCTCTATTCGCTGCCGCCGGGATCGCGATCGCCCAAGCCGCTCACCCCAACCGGATCCGACGTCAACGGCGACCGCGGCGCGCCTGTCCCCCAGCTCTCCCCCGCCCTCGCATCGGTGGTATACGTGTCGAGCGCGGCGGGCCCGGCCGAACGGCAGGTGTATCGGGTCCCCGCCCGGGGGGGCACCCCGACCCGCATCACGACGCGGGCCGGGTCTCATCAACCGACGCTGTCGCCCGATGGTCGGAGCGCGGCGATCCTCCATAGCGACGACCTGACGCCGCCGGCCCTGTCGCTGATCGACCTCGCCACCGGCGCCGAGCGGATCGTCGCGCGGTCCGCCGCGCCCGAGCTCTCCGGGCTGGGGCTCCGGGCGCCGCGCTACCTGTCGGTGCCGCACCTGACGGATCCGTACCGGATCCACGCCAAGCTCATCGAACCGCCCGGATTCGACCCCGGTCGGAAGTACCCCGTGATCTTCGGCCCGGTGTACTCCAACACGGTCCGGAATCGTTGGGGTGGGCTCTACGGGTTGGTGCAGCGGCTGCTTGCGGAGCGGGGCTATCTCGTGGTCCAAGTCGATGTCCGAGGCAGCACCGGGTACGGCCGCGAGTTCCGGGAGAAGTTCCTGATGGATTGGGGTGGCGGCGACCTCAGCGACATCGAGAGCGTCGCCAGGCACCTGGCTACCCTACCCTACGCGGACACCAGCCGGATGGGGATCTGGGGCTCGAGCTACGGCGGGACGCTCACGGTGTATTCGCTGTTCAAGAAACCGGGCTTGTTCAAGGCCGGGGTCGCGGGCGCTCCGGCGACCGATCCGCGATTCTTCGGAAGCGACGACGTCGCGATCGCTCGGCGGCCGGCAACCCATCCCGAGGCCTTCAGCCGAGGGGACGCCCGCCAGTACGCCGGCGGGCTCCGCGATCGGCTGCTCATCATCCATGGGATGCAGGACGACGTGGTGCCGTTCCGGACCTCGGTGGTGCTGGCCGAGCATCTCATCAAGCTCGGCAAGGACTTCGACCTCGTCTTCGCGCCGGGGGCGACTCACGGGTGGACCCAGCGGGAACACGACGCCCGCTTCTTGTTAGGCAAGCTGGTGGCTCATTTCGAGCGGTATCTACGGAGCGAGCACCGGTAGCACGACCCGCGACGGCCGCTCGGCGCCGTGGAAGACGGTCTGCCGGGCCACCCGCCAGGTGGTATCGGTGGCCACCGGCCGGCCGGTATTGGCGTTGCGGTCGATGAACGGAAAGGCGCTGCTGGATATCTCCAACCGGAGTCGGTGGCCGGCAGCCAGCCGATGGCCGATGTCGGCCATCTCGATGGTGTACTCGATCGGCTCGTTCGGGGTGACCAGTTCCTCGCGGAGGTACCCGTTGCGGTACCGGGCCCGTCGCACCCCGGTCGGCGAGGGACCGAGCAGCACCGCCCGGCCGTCGGGATAGACGTCGAGGAGCTTGGCGGTGAAATCGGTGTCGGGGCCGTCCGTGGCGGCCCACAGCTTGACGATCGGCCGACCGAGCAACTCCAGCGGATCGGTCAAGACCTCGGTGGTATACACCAGGACGTCGGCTCGTTCCTCGACCGGCCGGTGGTCGGTCGCGAGCGGCCGGCTCGGCACCGGTCGGTCGGGATCGTAGCGGAAGGTGTCGACCGCGGCGGCCGCCGATGGCTCCCATCGGAGCGCGCCGTCTCCGTTGAGGGTATTGGCCCGCCCCCCGCTCGCCAAGAATATCGGTCGAGGGCTCACCTCGCGAAGCGGGTAGCGATCCCCGGCGAGCCAGCCGTTCCGGCCGGTCAGGTACACCCGGGCCCGCGGCGCATCGTAGCTCGGCGTGGCTCGCTTGAGGCACCAGTCGAAGAACCGGATCCGTTCTTCCTGAATCGGGAAGATCGCGGTCGAATCGAGGGCGAATTCCCCCTGCTTGACGGCCCCGCCGAGATAGGTCTGGCCGTGATTCCAGGGCCCGACGATCAGATAGTGGTTGTTCGGGCGCCCCAACGCCTCCATCCCGTCCCAATACGACAACGCGCCCGGCTGGTCGCCGTCGAACCAGCCCGTCACGGTGAGGACCGGCACCTCGATCCGGGCGTAGTCCTCGGGGCCGAATTGAATCCGGCGCCAGTAGGCGTCGAGGGTGGAGTGGGCCAGCATCCGCTGGTACAACGCCATCGGCCTGCCTAACAGCGAATCGAGGCGAGCCAGCGGGCGCTGGAGCAGGAGCGAGTCCCACTTGACCAGCTCGTTCAAATCGCCCTGACTGACCCGCTCGGCGGTGAGGTTGAGCCAGTCGAGCGCCCAGTCGAGCCGAAAGGCCCCCCCGAGGTAGGGGATCTCGTCGAAAAGCCGCCCGGACGACGCGGTCGGGATGATGCAGGCCAGGTGGGGCGGTCGCTCGCGGGCCGCGAGCCACTGGACCGCGCCGAGGTAGGAGCCGCCGTCCATGCCCACCCGGCCGTTGGACCAGCTCTGCCGCGCGATCCACTCGATGGTGTCGTAGCCGTCCTTGCCTTCCGGGAAGTAGAAATCGAAGCGTCCCTCGGAGTCGCCCCGCCCGCGGGTGTCCTGGACCATTACGGCGTAGCCGGCCTGGAGGTATCGATCCAGCCGGTACCGTCGATACTGCGCCGTCTTGTCGTACGGGGTTCGAAGCAGGATGGTCGGGTGCTTGCCGGTCGGGGCCGGCAGCCAGAGGTTGGCCACCAGCTCGACCCGGTCGCGCATCGGAACCCGAACCCCGAATCGATTGACGATTTGGCCGTCCAGCGATGGGGGGACGAGAGCCGCGATCAGCAGCGCGGCGGTTGCTCCGGGGATTCGGCGAGCCATTGGCGGTGTCGCTCCTCGATGATTGCCCACAGCCGGGCGGTCTGGTCGCCGAGATCGAGCCCGAAATCGGTCGCCAGGGTCTGCTGAAAATCTACTGGATCTTTCAACGTGCGGCGCTCGATCCCGCCCGGCGAGACCAACGACCGGACCGCCCCGCGGAGGGTGACGATGCCCTCCGGCCGGTGCCGCTGGACCACGGTTTTCTGGACGAAGGGCGAATCGGGCTCGGTCTGGAGCGCGTCCGACCGGGGCCGGAAGTCGGCGAGTACCCGAGGCGCCTCGGTGAAATCGAACTCCGCCGCGGCCCCATACTGGTGGTTCCGAAACACCCAGCGATCGCCTTCCCGGCCGATGGCGACCTCGAAGCCGGCGGTCCGATAGCCGCCGACTTCGAGAGGGAGCGGATCGATCGACCCATCGCCGAAGCCCACGTCGGCGAGGTATCGCCGATCGAGATCGACCAGCAAGACCAGGTGATTGCCCTCGACCGCCTCGCCCCGGCTGGCTCGGCCCACCGTCCCCCAGGCCTTGGTGACCCGAAAGCCGAGTCGCTCCAGCACCGCGGCGAAGAGGCCGTTCATCTCGTAGCACCAGCCGCCTCGACGCTCGACCACGAGCTTCTGATAGCTCCTGTCCTGGTCCAGCACCAGTCGCCGCCCGAGGTGGATGTCGAGGTTCTCGTAGGGGATGGCGAGGAGGTGGGCGCGATGGATCGCGGTGAGGGTCTCGAGGTTCCCGCTCGGGGTACCGCGATAGCCGATTCGTTCGAAATACCGCTCGAGATCCACGGTTTACGGGTTGCTGGGCGCCTCGCGGCCTTCGAACACGGCCCGAATGTTCTCGACCAGGACGAAGGGCGTGAAGGGCTTCCGGAGGAGTCGGTCGTCGATCCCGAGCCGCCCGATGAGATCCTCTCCCGGGTAGCCCGACATATAGAGGACCCGGGAGATCGGCTTGAGCTTGCGCATCTCGGCCACCATCTGGCTGCCGGACATGCCGGGCATGATGACGTCGGTGAGGACCAGGTCGATCGGATGGGGCGATCCCGCCGCGAGCATGAGGGCTTCGTCGCCGTCGCTGGCGACCAGGACCCGGTAGCCCTCCCGGCGCAGCACCTTCTCGGCGATCTCCCGGAGGGCGGTTTCGTCTTCCACCAGAAGGATCGTGGCGCCCTCGCCGCGAACCGGTCGGCGCCGCGGGGCGGCCGCCGCCTGTTCCGGCTCCGCTTCGATCCGGGGGAGGTACACGGTGAAGGTGGTCCCCCGGCCGAGTTGGCTCACCAGGACCAGACCACCACTGTTCTGTCGGACGATGCCGTAGACGCTGGCCAGACCGAGGCCAGTACCGCGCCCCACCGGTTTGGTGGTGAAGAACGGCTCGAAGATCCGTTGCTGGGTTGCGTCATCCATCCCAACGCCGGTGTCGGATACTTCGATCACCAGGTACTCGCCCGGATCGACCGGAATGACGGCGTCGGTGATCTGCCGTTCGACCAACTGGCGGCGGGCCCGAATCGTGAGTCGGCCGCCCTCGGGCATCGCGTCGCGAGCATTGACCGCGAGGTTGAGGACGACCTGCTCGAGTTGCGAGGGGTCCATCTTGACGTGGCCAAGATCGGAGGCCACGTCGAGCACCGTGGTGACGTCCTCCTTGATCAGGCGCTTGAGCAACCGGACCACTTCGGCCAGGGTGCCGCTCACGTTGATCACCTTCGGCTCGACCACCTGTTTTCGGCTGAAGGCGAGCAATTGGCGGGTGAGCGAGGCGGCGAGCTGGGAGGCCTTGAGCACCTGCTCGAGGTCGTCCCGGACGGGGTGCCCGGGCTCGAGGATCTCGAGGCCGACCTCGCTGTGCCCCATGATGGTGGTGAGGAGGTTGTTGAAGTCGTGAGCGACCCCGCCGGCCAGCTGTCCGATGGCCTCCATCTTCTGGGCCTGATTGAGCTGTTCTTCGAGCAGGGCCCGTTCGGTCTGGTCGCGCAGGGTGAACACCAGGCCGCCGATGGTCGGCTGATGGACCAGGTTGGTGACCACCGCCTCGACTCGGCGCACGTCCCCGCCGGGCCCCGGCATTTTCCAATTGGCCACCGCGCTCTGCCCCGGCACCGCGATGCGTTCGGCCACCATCAGTTGGATGGCCTCGCGGAGATCCGGTTCGACCAACGAGAGAATGTCGCGGCCGACGACGTCCTCCGGATCCTGGCCCAGCAACGCCGTTGCGGAAGGCGAAGCAAATCGGATTTTGAGATCGGTCTCGGTAATGAGGATGACGTCGGAGGTGTGCCGGACCAACGCCGCGATCCGGGCGTCCGCCTCGAGTTGGGCCCGCTCGGCCTGGAGCCGGGCGTTGTGCCGGGCGGTGACGGCCTGGCGGATGACCAGCAGGATCATGGTGCCGAGGGCGCCGAGCACGATGGGACCGACGCCAGTGGCGTTCTGGTTGAAGACCAGGTTCAAGACGAAGAAGGTGATCGCCAGCACCGCGATCCAAGGGACTGGGCTGCCGCCTTCGGTGCGTTTCCAGGGCCAACGGAGCTCAACGCGGAGAGCTTCGGCGGAGGCGATGCCGAGGAGGAGAACCGTCGGCATCACAATCGAGACGATTGCACCGGCGACGTTCTCCGCGGGGTTCATGATCGCGAGGCCTGTGTTCGCGCTGAACACGGCAATCGACATCCATACCAGAAGCATGAACGACGCGAAGTGGCGTTCCCTGGGACGCCTCACGACGGCTATGTTTACGCCAAGGAGGAGCGAAACCTGCCCCGCAACGGTAAGGACTTGTTCTACGTCGGGCGGCTCGTCAGGCCGGTACCACTCGTTCCACACTAGAAGCCCGAGCGCAACGGCCAGAATGGACAGGTCAATGATTAGATAGGGCCATTGTTGCTTTGGCCGCCGGAGGGCCGGCCATAGGAGCAAGCTGAGCACAAACAACGGCATGTGAACGATCGCCAGCCAGCGCAACCAAGCTGGGGGCGGACCGACCCCCGACAGCCCGACGGCCATGCCCATCGACGCCACGACGGCAAGGAGCGCTGCCAAAGCCGCTTGCCGAACCGCTCCGCCCTTGCGCACTCGAATGACCGCCGCCGCCCACACGACAGCAACGAGTGACCACCCCGGAACGAGAACGGCGGCGAGCCCGCCATAGCCGGGCCTAAGGATCGTGAGTGTTAGGATGCTCAGGCCGGCACCGAAAGCCAGCCACCCGCCGCCGCGGATCCAAGGCACGAACCAGACGGGCAACAACCTACGGCGGTCGGTCAACAGGACTCCTTGGGGAGCCGGTGTGTCAACGCTGGTAACTCAATCTAGGGCATCGGCTTGCCGGTGGGAATGTTGAGGGCGCGCCAAGGCGGGCGGGTTTGGCGCCCGCCCGCCCGAACTGGGTCTTGGCCGGCGACTAGTTGCCGCTGCCGCAGCCCCGCTTGCTCATGACCTCGATGTCCTGCCAGGTCCAGCCACCCTCGGTCTTCTGCACGATCGAGCCAATCTTGGTCACGGTCGGCTTGGTGTAGTTCGACATGATCAACTCCTTGGTTGGTGTGATTCGGCCGCGGCCCCTGCCGCGGCTCCTGCGGGTACAGATTCGGAATACTGGCCGGCCCGAACGGCCAGCCAGGTTTCGAGCGCCAGGGTGGCGAAGAGCGGTCCGATCGACCAGATGTTGCCCGCTTGGGCCTGGGCGAGGTCAGCTGCCAGCCGGCCGGCGTCGACGCAGCCCAGATCCGCCAGGCGGCTCTGCGCCACCAATCGGCCCAGCAGCTCGCGCTCGTGGCTCAGTGACCAGGCGATCCGCCCGTCGATGCCCCCCTTCCCCGGGCGGTCTCGGACCAGCGGCGGGAGCACATCCGACAAGGCCTCACGCATGACCAGCTTCTTGCGAGCGGCCCCGATCTTGAGCGTGGCCGGCAGGGTCAAGCAGAACTCGACCAGCGGCCGATGGAGGAACGGGTAGCGCATCTCGATTCCTTCCTCCGAGATGCCGCGCTCGAGCGCCAGGTCGAGCGTCCCCAGCTCAACCATCTGGGCATCGCCGAACACGCCCAACCCAGCGGACGGAAAGCCGATCCCAGCCGCGCGATCGATCAAGCCATGACGGCGGGCAAAGCCGCCGTCGATCCACGGGGGCAGCTGGCCGGCGGCGTCGTGCCACCGCCGCTTGAGAAACGCCGGGACGAGCGGGAGGACCACGTTGTCGAAGCCGACTCGGTAGAACGACCGCCGACTCGCCACCGCAACGTCGGTGATCTGCTTGGCGGCGGCCAGGAGCCGGCCTTGGCGGACCCAATCGGCCAGGTAGCCGTGGGGGCCGGCCAGGTAATTGTCCGACCCGAACCCGCTCAGGAGGACTCGGCCCCCGCCGCCGAAGACGGCCTCGTTCATCGCCCGGCTCCGGGCGAAGAACGGCAGGAAGATCCGCGGCTCGCCTTGGCGGGGCGGTCCTTGCTCGTCGGCCTGCCAGGCGCCGAAGTCGAGCAGCTGGGCATTGGGCAACGGGTATCGGGCCAGGACGGCGTCGGAGTACTTGGTCTCGTCTCCACCGCCGAGTGAGTCGACCACCGACACCGTCCCGCCTAACCGCGCCACCTGCCCCCGATCGGCCAGTCGCGACGCGACCCCGACTACCCCGGACGAGTCGAGGCCGCCCGACAGCTGCGACCAGGCCGGGACCCGGTCGTCGAGCTGGGCCACGACGGCCTCCTCGAACAACCGCCGGAACTCGGCCGCGGCGTCGGGGAGCCCGATCCGCCGGTCGACGCCGATGAACTCCGAGGGGCTCCAAAACCTCCTGGTCTCGAGCCGGTTCTTGCTCCAAGTGAGGATGGCGCCAGCCGGCAACCGGTGAACATCGGCGTAGATGGTGCGGTCGGTGGCGTGGGGGAGGCCCACCAGGAAGTGCCCGATGAACTCCCCATCGTAGGCCGCGCCTTCGAGGCAGTCGAGGTGGGAGGAGAGATACAGGCGGCGTCCCCGCTGTTGCCAGAACAGGGTCTTTACCCCGAGCGCGTCGCGACCGGCCAGAACCTGGCGGTTGTGACTATCCCAGAGCACGAAGCTGAAGTCGCCGATCAGCTCGCGGACGGCCATCGGCCCGACTCGGCGGTACTCGTTGATCAGGTGCACCAGGTCGGCCGTGGGGTGCGCTCCGTCCTTCGGTCGCCCCGAGAGCCGAACGTTGCCCACCGCGAAGATCCCATGCTGGGAGACGAACCCCGGCCGTTCGAAGGTCGCCGAAGGCACCCACCCCGCGGCCCAGGATTCGTTCCAGAGGACCTCTACTCGCCCGTCGCTCTGCGACAGCGCCGGGAGGCCGGGCTGCAGGGCGTCGAGTCCGAGCGATCCGCCGTCGAGATCGACGACCACCAGGAACGGGTTCATCAGGCGAGACCGGGGAAGGCCACGAACTTGGCGAGATCGTCTTCGTTCTCGTAGATCGGCTGGCCGTCCAGTTCGACCCACGCATGGGCGGCGAACGGATAGGGCTGGACGCCGATCCGAAGAACGGCGGGGACCCGCCGGCGACGGAGCACGAGGTAGAGCGCGATCGACTGCTCCAGGCAGATGGCTCGCCCGGGGAAGAAGGCGGCCGCCACGGCCACGGCGCGCGCCTGGGCCTCGACCAACTCTCGGCGGGCCTCGGGATGCGGCGCCGGAGCAAGTCGTTGCGCCCACCGGATCGTCCGCCGGAACCCCGCCGCCTTGAGCGAGGTCCGCACCGCGGCGAGGACCATGAGGCACCACAGCGGCGAGGCGGGCCTCATTTGGCCTCGACCAGCCGCAGCTGGGTCATTTCGTCGAGGAATGCGGTGACATCGCCGGCAAGTTCATCGGCGGACACCGGGTACGCCTCCCGCAACGAGGCGACGATCTCCTCCGCCGCCCGGGGCGCCTCCAGCAGCGACCAGATCCGTTGGGCGGCGCCGTCGAGCGCATAGAACTGCTCGGAATTCGGATCGAGCAGCACCGTCTTTTGTCCATGGTCGACGCTGAGAACGGCCGGTGCCTGACGGTACCGGACCACTCGGCTGGATCCACCAGCGAAGATCGATCGAATCACGCGTGCTCGTCCCTGGCGCGGTTGATGCTTCACACCAACCTTCGCCCGGCGATCGACCCGCTACAATGCGATCGGTGGCAACATCTTGCCGTTTCGGGCCTGGGCCGAACGGCCCGGCCTGGCACAATGCGGCGATTCGGTTACTTCGACGTCACGAGGGCCACACCGGGGCCCGTTTCCCCAGGAACGCGTCGATGCCCTCGGCTGCGTCGGGCAGCTCGAGGTTGCAGGCCATGGCGTCGCCCGCGGCGGCGTAGGCCGGCTCGAGCCCCCGCTCGATCTGCCGATAGAAGACCCGCTTGCCGAGGGCGATGGTCGCGGCGCTCTTCGAGGAGATCGCGCGGGTGAATTCCTCGATCGCGCGGTCGAGGTCGGCGGCGGGAACCACCCGATTCACCAATCCCCACTCCAAGGCCGTCGCCGCCGAAATGGGTTGCCCGGTGAGCAGCATCTCCATGGCGTGCTTTCGGCCGACGTTGCGCCCCACCCCAACAGCCGGCGTGGAACAGAAGACCCCGATGCTGACCCCGGGGAGCGCGAACGTCGCGCTGTCGGCGGCGACCGCGAGGTCACACATCGACACCAGCTGGCAGCCGGCCGCGGTGGCGATCCCGTGGACCCGAGCGATGACGGGCTGGGGCAGCTCGGTCAACCGCACCATCATCCGGCTGCAGGCCTCGAACAAGCCTCGCTGCCAGGCATCGTCGCCCACGTGGGCCCGCATCTCCTTGAGATCGTGGCCGGCCGAAAAGCCGCGGCCGCTCGCGGCGAGCACTACCACCCGAACCGAGCAGTCTTCCGCGATCCGATCCAGCTCGACCTGAAGGGCGTCGATCATCCCACGCGAAAGCGGGTTGAACCGGTCTCCCCGATTCATGGTAAGGACGAGCACCGGGCCTTCCTGATGCCGGAGGAGGTACGGAGTCGTGTCGGTCATGGCTCACTCGATGGCGGAGGCGGAACGGACCTGCTGGCGAAGGACGAACTTCTGGATCTTGCCGGTCGAGGTCTTCGGCAACGGGCCGAACATCACGGATTTCGGGGCTTTGAAATGGGCCAGCCGGGCCCGGCAATGGTCGATCAGCTCCTGCTCGGAAACGGCCGCCCCGGGCTTGAGCTCCACGAAGGCGCAGGGAGTCTCGCCCCATTTGGGATCCGGCTTTGCCACGACGGCGGCAGCGAAGACCGCCGGATGGTGATGCAAGGCGTCCTCGACCTCGATCGAGGAAATGTTCTCACCGCCCGAGATGATGATGTCTTTCCCCCGGTCGCGGATCTTGACGTAGCCATCGGGGAACACCACCGCCAGGTCGCCCGAGTGGAACCAGCCGCCCGCGAAGGCTTCCTCGGTGGCCCGCTGGTTCTTGAGGTAGCCCTTCATGGTGATGTTGCCGCGGAACATGACTTCGCCGATGGTGGTCCCGTCCCAGGGCACCGGTTGCATCGTGTCGGGATCGAGCACTTCGAAGCCTTCCTCGACCAGGTACCGCACGCCCTGGCGGCCATTGAGAACAGCCTGCTCGGCCGCCGGGAGGGCCGCCCACTCGTCCTGCGGAGCGCAGACCGTCGCCGGGCCGTAGACCTCGGTGAGCCCATAGACATGGGTGAGGTCGACCCCTCGCCGAGCCAGGGACTCGATGGTCGCGGCCGGGGGCGCCGCGCCGGCGACGAACGCCTTGAGCGGGCCGGGGACGGTGGCCCAGAGCGCCTCGGGAGCGGCGAGCATGGTGTTGTGAACGATCGGCGCGCCGCAGTAGTTGGTGACGCTGTGGGCGGCGATCGCGGCGAAGATCGCGCCGACCTCGACCCGGCGGAGGCAGACATTGGTGCCGGCGACCGCTGCCATCGACCACGGGAAGCACCACCCATTGCAGTGGAACATCGGGAGGGTCCAGAGATACACGGTGTGCCGGGTGAGGCCCCAGAGCATCGCCTGGTTGAGGGCGTTGAGGTAGGCACCGCGGTGATGGTAGACCACACCCTTGGGATTGCCGGTGGTGCCGGAGGTGTAGTTGAGGGCGATGGCGTCCCATTCGTCGGCCGGGGGGTCGAACCGGTCCGCCGGATCTCCCTCGGCCAGGAGGGCGGCGTACTCGACCGCGCCGAGCCCCGAGCCGGGACCGGCGTACTCGGGATCGTCGACATCCACGACCAGCATCGGCCGGGTTGTCAGGGCCAACGCTTGCCCGACCACCTCGCTGAACTCCCGATCGACCAGCAGCACCTTCGCCTCGCCGTGGTCGAGAATGAAGGCAATGGTGGCGGGATCGAGTCGGACGTTGATGGCGTTGAGGACGCCGCCGGCAAGGGGAACGCCGAAGTGGCACTCGTACATCTCGGGCGTGTTGGTCAGCACCGCGGCGACGGTGTCGCCGGGACGGACCCCGCGGCGGCGGAGGGCGGATGCCAAGGCCCGAGCCCGGCGGGCGGTTTCGGCCCAGGTGAACCGCCGGGCCCCGTGGATCAGGCTGGTGCGTTGGGGATAGACCCGGGCGGCCCAGTCGAGAAAACCTAACGGCGTGAGCGGGGCGTAGTTCGCCGGACGCCGCTCGAGACCTTGGTCGTAGATCGTCGCCACGGCCGTCAGCGGCCACGCCGAAGGGGCCGACCGGCGAGCGCGCCGATCGGACGGCCGCCAGTCACCACGACCCGGCCGTTCACGATGACGGTCTCCATCCCGACCGCCAGGCGCTCCGGCTGCTCATAGGTCGAGCGATCGGCCACCGTCGCGGAATCGAAGACGATCAGGTCGGCGAGGCGGCCGACCTCGACCCGGCCCCGATCGGTCAGCTTGGCGAGATCGGCGGTCTGGGCGCTCGACGCCTGAATCATCCGGGCGAGCGAGATGACCCCTTTCTCCCGAACATAGCTGGCGATCTTCTTCGGGAAGGTCCCGTATTTCCGAGGGTGGCCGTCGGAACCGTCGGAGCCGGTGACCACGAAGTCCTGCCGCATCAGGTGCTCGAGATCGGCCTCGCTCATGTTGAACGAGGCGATCCCCGCGTCGCCCGCTTGGATGATCGCGATCGCCGCCTTGACCGGCTCGAGGCCCAACTCACTGGCCAGAGCGGCGAGCCGCTTGCCCTTCCACTTCCCGCCCGCCGGCATCCGAGCCCTTGCCGCGGGTGAAGCGGCCGGCTCCCCGGTGATCAACAACGATCCCGCTCCCCCGCGGCGGCGGAGATTCTCGGCCATCTCCTTCTCGAGCCTGGCGGCGATCGCCGGATCGGCGAGGCGGCGGAGGAGCGAGTCGCGGCCGCCCGCCTCGGCCCACCGGGGCAGCAGCGAGGCGCCGAGCCCGGTGCCCGACGCGGTGTAGGGATACTGATCGGCGGTGACCCGGAGGCCGGCGGCGCGAGCCGCCAGGATTCGGGCCACCACGGCATCGCTTTGACCCCACACGTCGACGCCGAGCGCCTTGAGGTGGGCGAAGTGGACCGGCACGCCGGCCTCCCGACCGATCCGGATCGTTTCGTCGACCGCCCCGAGGAGACCGATCGTGTAGCTCGACTCGTCGCGAATGTGGGAATCGTAGTAGCCACCCGCGGCGCCGGCGACTCGGGCCAACTCGATGACTTCCTCCGTCGTCGCGTAACTGCCCGGCGCGTAGTAGAGGCCGGTCGAGAGGCCGATCGCGCCGTCGGCCATCGCCTGGGCGACCATCGCCCCCATCCGAGCGAGCTCCGTCGGGCTCGGGGCTCGGTCGGACATGCCCAGCACGACCCGCCGGATCGAGCCGTGGCCCACCAGGAACGCCACGTTCGTCCCCGCGCCGCCCTCGAGGCGGCGAAGCGCGGCGCCGACGTCGACTGGCCCGCCACCGTCGTTGCCGGAGATCACGGTCGTGACACCCTGCAACAGGAACGGCACCAGCCCACGCGTCGCCGGATTCCTGAGATCGCCGTCGACGTGGGTGTGGGGGTCGATGAACCCCGGCGCCACGACCCGCCGAGCGGCATCGAGAGTGCGCGCCGCCCGAATCCCGGCCAAACCGGCATCCCCGAGGAACACGATCCGATCGCCCCGAATGCCGACGTCAGCGATGAACGGTGTCCCACCGGATCCGTCGTAGACGGTGCCGCCCGCGATCAGCAGATCGACGGGCTCTTGCGCCGCGAGCGCCGCGGCCAGGCAGACCGGGGCCGCGAAGATCGTCAGCCAGCGGTTCACGGCACCAGCTCCGGTCGCTCCTTCGGGGCCAGCCCCAGGACGTATTTGGCGAAGAAGTCGTACTCCCGTTGGATCTTGTCGGCGGCGTGGCGCGGCTCCTGGAGCCCGTGCGGCTCACGGGGGTAGAAGACCAGCTCCACCGGCACCTCGTTCTTCTTGAGGCCCATGTACAGCTCCTGGGCCTGACCGATCGGAACCCGGGTGTCTTCTTTGCCATGGATGATCAGGGTCGGGGTCCTCGCCTGCTTGATGTGCATCATCGCCGAGGCTCGGCGGTAGGCGGTCTCGTCGTCCCACGGCTCCGCGCCGAAGTACTCCTCCAGCACCATCTGGAGGTCGTTGGTGGAGTACATCGAGTACATGTTGGTGAGACCGGCGCCGACCATCACCGCCTTGAAGCGGTTGGTCTGGGTCAAGGTCCAGGCGGTCATGTAGCCGCCGTAACTCCAACCACCTTGCGCCAGCTTGGTGGAATCGGCGATCCCGCGCCGAATCAAGTGGTCGAGCCCGGTCTGGATGTCGTGGTAGTCGCCGTTACCCCAATCGCGGTAGTTGGCCGCGAGGAACTTCTCGCCGTAGCCGCTCGATCCTCGTGGGTTAGGGAGGAACGCCACCCACCCTTGTCCGGCGTAGACCTGGGCCGAGTTGTACCAGTTGGCCGGAAACGACTCGTTCCACACTCCGGAAGGTCCGCCGTGGATGATCGCGACGGTCGGGTATCGGCGTCCCGGCTGGTACCCGACCGGGTACACGACGATCCCCTCGACCTCGAGCCCATCTTTGCCCTTCCACCGGACCACCTCGCCCTTTCCGACGGAGGCCGAGGCGATCTCGGGGTGGAGCGAGGTGAGTTTCGTGTGACGCCAGGGCGCCTCCAGGCGAGCCAGATACACTTCATCCGGGGCCTCGATGGTGGAACGCTGGAACGCCACGGTCATGCCGTCTTTGCTGATCGACGGGGCGCCCCCGCCGAATAGCCCCAGCGAGCCCTGGAGGTCCGACACCTGCTTCGGCGTCCCGCCGGCCAGCGAGACCTGGAACAACTCCGACCGGGTCCTCACCGCTGACCAGAAGTAGAGCGACTTGCCATCCGGCGCCCAGGTCGTCGGTCCGGCCTCATAGAGGAAATCGCCGCCGATTCGGCGCGGTTCGCCACCGGCGGCGGGCACCACCACCAGGCGGCTCTGACTGATCGAGACGGCCTTGGGCCCCCGGGTGCTGAGCGCGATCCAGGCGCCATCGGGCGACCAGCTCGGGTTGTTGTCCGGGCCCGGGCTCTCGAGCACCTTGCGGCTCGTCCCCGACGCGACGTCCACGACCTGAACGTCGGAGAATCGGGCGTCGTCGGCCTTGGGGGTCGGGGTGGTCACGTAGGCGATCGCGCGACCGTTAGGCGACCAGGCAATCGACCCGATCTGGGCGTCGGCTTTGACCAGTTCCGCGGCCTTCTCCGTGCCGAGGTCGAGCAGGTTCAGCCGGGTGGGGATGAACCCCTCGTCGACGACGATGGCGTCGTCCTTCTCTCGCTGTCTCCGCTCTTCGTCCGGGGTCGGATCCCGACCCGCCACGAAGGCGATCTGCCGGCCATCCGGCGCCCACGCGAAGGAACGGACCCCAGCCTTGCTGTCGGTGAGCTTGGTCGCTTCGCCGCCGAACGGAGAGATCCGGTAGAGTTGCGGCTTGCCGTCTCGGGTGGAGACGAACGCGATCCACTTGCCGTCCGGCGACCACTGACCCTGGTCGTCGACGGTCTTCCCGTTGGTGAGGCGGATCGGATCCCCGCCCGTGGCCGCCACCAGCCAGAGGTCCGAGTTGGTGGTACTGGCTTTGAGATCGGCGGTCGTCACCGTGTAGAGGACCCATCGCCCATCCGGCGACACCGCCACGTTGCTCAGCACCCGCATCCCGGCCGCCTGCTCCGCGCTGATCCCACCCTGGGCTCGCGCCAGCCCGCTCCCGGCCAGCAGCAGCATCGCGGCCAGCGCCCCGCCCAACGCAATCGACCGATTCATGGCGTCAACTCCGGTTTCTCTTTGACCTCGATACCGAGCACCGTCTTGGAAAAGAAGGCGTATTCCCGCTTCATCTTGTCGAGCTGATGCCTCGGCTCGGTGAGCCCATGTCCGGCCCGGGGGTAGAATACCAGGGTGACGGGCACCTCGTTCTTCTTGAGGCCCATGTACAGCTCTTGTGCCTGACCAATGGGCACTCGGAGGTCCTGCTGCCCATGGAGGATCAACGTCGGGGTCTTGGCCTGCTTGATGAACGTCATGGCGGAGGCCCGCCGGTAGGCGGCCTCGTCGTCCCATGGCTCGGCGCCGAAATAGTTCTCGAGCGTGGTCTGGAGATCGTTGGTGGAGTACATCGAGAACATGTTGGTCAGGCCGGCCCCCACCATCACGCCCTTGAACCGGTTGGTTTGGGTCAGGGTCCAGGCGGTCATGTAGCCGCCGTAGCTCCAACCCGCCTGGCCCAGCCGGGTCGAGTCGGAGACGCCGAGACGGATCAAGTGGTCGAGACCGGTCTGGATATCCTGATAATCGCCGCCGCCCCAATCCCGGACGTTCGCCCTGAGAAACCGTTCCCCGTAGTTGCTCGAACCCCGTACGTTGGGGTAGAACGACAGCCAGCCCTGCCCGGCGTAGACGTGGGCGTAGTGACCCCACCGCCCGGGGAAGTCCTCGAGCCAGGCGCCGGCCGGGCCGCCGTGAATGAAGGCCATGGTGGGCCACCGCCGGCCGCCGTTCGGCTGGTACCCGATCGGGTAGACGACGACACCTTCGATCTCCATTCCATCCCTGCTCTTCCACTTGATCACTTCACTCCGGCCCCGCGCGATCCCGGCCAATTCCGGGTTATGGTCGGTGAGCTTGGCGACCTGCCATGGCGCCACGCTCCGGATCGCGAAGACGTCGTTGGGGTGCTGCACGTCGGTGAAGGTGGCAGCGGCCATCCGGCCATCGGCGCTGGTGGACACCGTCCCGAGGACGCCCGCGCCCGTCGAGAGCTGCTTGGGCTCGCCGCCGGACGCCGGCACCGAGAAGTATTGGATGGTGGTCCGGACCCCGGCGCTGAAGTAGAGGGTGTGCCCGTCGGCCGACCAGGTCACCGGGCCAGGCTGGTAGAGGAAGCTGCGGGTGACCGGCCGCGGAGCCCCGCCCTCCGCGGCGACGATCATCAGCTGCTGCTGGCCGAACGCCCGGAGCGAGTCGCCCCGGCTGCTATAGGCGATCCATCGCCCATCCGGCGACCACCGGGGCGAGTTGTCCGGGCCCCGGTTGTCGATCAGCCGCCGCACGGCCCCGGTCGCGATGGTCACCACGTGGATGTCCGACAGCGAACCGTCGTCGGCCTTCGGCGTCGGACGGCTCACGAACGCGAGGCGGGTGCCATCCGGCGAAAACCGGGGCTCGCTCACCGTGAAATCACCCTTGACCAGCTCGGCGCTCTTTTTGGTCGCCAGGTCGAAGAGCCAGAGCCAGCTCATCCGAAAGTTGCGGTCGACCAACTCGGCATCGTCTTTTTCTTTCTCCTTCCGCTCTTCCTCGGCGGTGAGCTCTCGGAGAGCCACGAACGCCAACTTCGAGCCGTCCGGTGACCACTGAAACGACTGCACCGGGGTCTTGCTCTCCGTCCACCGTTCCGGCTCGCCACCCCCCGGTCGAATGCCCCAGACTTGGGGTCGGTCCTCCCGGGCCGACACGAAGGCGATCCACTTCCCGTCGGGCGACCACCTCGGTTCTCCGTCGGCCTTGGGATGCGAGGTGAGCCGAATCGGCTCGCCGCCGGAGGTGGCGACCAACCAGATATCCGTGTTGACGGCGTTCTGGGCGAGGTCGACGCTGCCGACGACGTAGGCCACCCAGCGACCGTCGGGCGAGATCTGGGCGTCCGATACCTGCTTGATCTTGAGCACGTCGTCCGCCGTCATCGGCCGCTGGGCCGCGAGCGGGGCCACCGCCACTGCCACCATCACCGCCGCGCATCGCATGAAGTTCACCTCGACGTTTCCGTTCATCGTTCTCGCACCCGGCCCAGACGGCGACCGCCGAGCTGCAGCGCATCGACGGTCGCGTTCGGGCCAATCAGGAAAGTGACCAAGTCGGGATCGACCCACGGTTTACTCCACCGGGCCTCGAAGGTATCCAAATGCCAGTGCTGGAGGTCGGCGGCGAGTTCCGAGCTCTTCACCAGACGCAAGGCACCACCCTCGACCCGGACCTCGACTTTGCCGGCCAGGGAGTCGGCGTACCAGCCGGCATACCCGCTGGGCGGCAGTGACGGGCGGGTATCGGTCCGCCGGCCCCGCCGACCGGCCGCCCGGACACTGTCGCCGCGGGCCTCGATGTTTCGGTAGATGGCGGCCAGGTCCGCGCTCCAGTCGCGGCCCGGCCCTCCGAACCCGAAGACGTCGAGGGCCCGATAGAGCAGGGCGTGGCGGACCTCGACATGATCGAGGTTGCCCAACAGGTATACGCCGACCCCGAGCTCGGGAATCAGTCCGATGATCGCCACCATCCCATCGATGCTGCCGGTGTGGAACTGGAGCATCCGGCCGCGATAGTCGTGCTGGAACCACCCGAGGCCGTAGCTCATCCAGCGCGGCGCCGTCAGTTGCTGAGTGGGATAGAACCCAGCCGCCGGCACTAACGCCTGGGGGCGGAACAGCTCCGCCCAGGTCGACTGCGTCAGGAGCCGTTGGCCGCCGACCCGGGCGGAGTCGAGGAGAAAGCCCATCCACTTGGCCATATCCGACACGCTCGACCAGGCCGACCCGGCGGCGGCCACCGGATCGACCGAAGCGTTCTCGATGACCCGGACCGCTCCGTCAACCCGCTGGTGCGGCGCGGCCACGTTGGGAAGGCCCGCCGTGGCCCCGAGCGTCGGCACCGTGCGCTTCATGCCCAGGGGGAAAAAGATCCGGGTCTCCACGAACCGCTCCCACGACATCCCGCTCGCGGCCGCCACCACCGCGCCCGCCGCGGCATACATCACGTTCTGGTAGATGAAACTCGACCGGGGAGAGTAAGCCACCGGGATGAACCTGGCCCGGCGGAGAATCTCGGCCGGCGTGAGGTCGGTCCGATACCAGAGGACGTCGCCGTTGGCCAGCCCCGCTCGGTGGGTCAGCAGGTCTCTGACGGTGATTTCGCGGGTCAGCACCGGGTCCGCCAACATGAACCAAGGCAGGTGTTTGATCACCGGGTCATCCCAGCGGACCTTGCCCTCGTCCACCAGGATCCCGATCGCGGCCGCGGTGATCGCTTTGGTGGTCGAGCCGATCGCGAACATGGTCTCCGGGTCGACCGGGTCCGATTGGCCCAGGATCCGGACCCCGTACCCCTTGGCGAAGACGGTGCGACCATCCTTGACGACCGCGACGCCGAGCCCGACCGCCCCCCAGTCCCGGGCCGCCTTGGCGGCGTACTGGTCGAACTCCGCGACCGCGCGGTCGAGCCCCTGACCGTGGAGGGTCGACACCCCGACCGCCGCCACGATCCCCGCTAGCCACAAGCGCATCCGTCGCCTCGAAACGGTTGGTGTCGACTCGAACGATTCGCCTCAAATCTACCGCGAGGACGGCGACCGTGGGCGAACGAACTCTCCCGGATGGAGGCCGGGCAGTGGTCAGCCTGGATCGGGCGCGGTAGAATCCGACCATGGCCGTGATTCCCTGCCAACGAGACCAGTTCGACATCCCGCCCGATGTGGCCTATCTCAATTGCGCCTACATGTCCCCGTTGTCGCACCGGGTGCTTCGGGCTTGCCAAGCCGGACTGGAGCTGAAACGCCGTCCCTGGGAGATCGATCCCCGATACTTCTTCGAGCTGGCGGATCGCGGTCGGGCCGCCTTCGCCCGGTTGCTCGGCGCCCCGGCGTCGGCCGACGACGTGGCGATCGTGCCGGCCGCGAGCTACGGGATGGCCGTGGCGGCCCGCAACGTCCCGCTCCGAGCCGGGCAGCAGGTCATCGTGCTTCAGGAGGAGTTCCCCTCCTCGATCCTGACCTGGCGCGATCGGGCCCGATCCGCCGGGGCGGCTCTCTGCACCGTGCCCCGCCCCGGGGATCACGATTGGACCGGCGCCGTGCTGGCGGCGATCGACGGGACCACCGCCTGCGCGGTGTTGCCCCACAATCACTGGTTCGACGGGGCCCAGCTCGATCTCGCCGCCATCCGCCGCGGCCTCGACGCCGTTGGGGGAGCCTTGGTCCTCGACTTGACCCAGTCGCTCGGCGCCGCACCGCTGGATTTCGGCGCGGTTGCCCCGGACTTCCTGGTGGCGGCGAGCTACAAGTGCCTGATGGGCCCCTACAGCATCGGGTTCCTCTACGCGGCACCGCGTTGGCACCAGGGAACGCCGCTGGAGCACCACTGGTTCGGGCGGGCCGGCTCGGAGAACTTCTCGGCGCTGACCGACTACCCCGAGGCCTTTCAACCCGGGGCTCGGCGGTTCGACATGGGCGAAGCGGCCAACTTCACCCTCCTGCCGGGCGCGGTGGCCGCCATCGAGCAAATCCTCGAGTGGGGGGTGGCCGACATCGCCGACACGACCGGACGGTTGACCGACCTCATCGCCGAGCGGGCCGGCGAGCTGGGGTACGCCGCGGTCCCTACCGAGCGCCGCGCCCGCCATTACCTTGGGCTGCGGATGGCCGGCGGGCTACCGGCGGATCTCTCGGCCCGGCTGGTCGCCGAACGGGTGTCGATCAGCATTCGCGGGGGCCAGTTCCTCCGGATCACCCCCCACGTCTACAACGACCTCGCCGACGTCGACCGGCTCATCGAGGCCTTGGCCCGGGCATCCGAGCGGCAACCGGCATAACTACATATGACACCTAACCAGGACTCATGAGCGCCATCACTCCCATTCACGCGCCGGGCACCGTGCGTCCCGTCGGCCACTACTCCCAGGCCATCATCGCCAACGGGTTCGTGTTCGTCTCCGGCCAGCTGCCCTCCGATTTGACGACCGGGACTCCCAACACCGGGACGATCGAGGAACAGACCGCCTTGGCCCTGGCCAACACCGGTCGGATCCTCGAGGCGGCGGGCAGTTCCCTCGCCCGGGCCGTCCAGATGACCATCTTCATTGCCCGGATCGAGGACTGGGGAGCCGTCAACCAGACCTACGCCCGGATCATGGGCGAGCATCGACCCACCCGGGCCATCGTCCCGGTGTCGCCACTGCACCACGGAACCGGGATCGAGATCCAGTGCATCGCGACCCTGCCGGCCAAGCCCGTCCGCGCCAAGCGCGCCAGCAAACCCGCCCCTCGGAAACGGTCCGGCCGGACCGGGCGGCGCCGGTGAGAGCGATCGCGCTGGCCGCCGCGGTCATGGCCACGGCCCCGGGCGCCGCGGCCCAGTCGAACCACCCCGCGGTCGCCCTGGCCCTGGCCACCCTCCAACGGGACAACGCCTGGACCCTGGAGCAGCAGGTCTCCCTGTGCGAGATCCCGGCGCCGCCATTCCAAGAGCAGGCCCGGGCGGCCGAGTACGCCAGCCGGTTCGAAGCGTTAGGCTACCGCGCCACGATCGACGCCGTCGGCAACGTCATTGCCACCCGGGCCGGCTCCGGCGGCGGACGCCGCCTGGTCCTCGCCGCCCATTTGGACACGGTGTTCCCCGAGGGGACTGACGTCCGGGTCCGACGCACCGGAACCAAGCTCGCTGGCCCGGGCATCGGGGACGATTGCCGCGGCCTGGCGGTCCTATTGGCGGTGGCCCGGGCGATCGCGCTCGCCCGGGTCGCCACCGCCGGCGACCTCGTCTTCGTCGGCAACGTCGGGGAGGAGGGACTGGGGAATCTCCGCGGCACCAAGCACTTGTTCGAAGCGAAATCTGCCGGCCCGATCGACGCCTTCATCTCGGTCGACGGGATCGGCCTCGGGATGGTCAGCCGCGCGGTCGGGAGCAACCGCTACCGGGTCACCTTCCGCGGTCCCGGCGGCCACAGCTACGGCGACTTCGGGATGCCCAATCCGATGCACGCGATGGGACGGGCCATCGCTACCATCGCCGATCTCGACGTCCCGGAGGCCCCGCGGACCATTTTCAACGTCGGGGTGGTCGCGGGCGGGACCTCGGTCAATTCGATCACCGGTTCGGCGACCATGCAGGTGGACCTTCGATCGGAGTCCGCCGCCGCCCTCGCTCGGGTGGACAGCGCCTTTCATCGGGCGGTAGACAGGGCCGTCGAGGCCGAGCGGGCCCGCTGGCCCAAGTCGAATATCTCCTTGGCCGCCGAGATCGAAGTCCTCGGCCGGCGTCCAGCCGGCAGCCAACCCGATTCGGCCTGGATCGTCCGCGAGGCAGTCGCGGCGGCCGCCGAGCTCGGCATTCCGGCCCCGAAGACCGGCGCCGGCAGCACCGACGCCAACGTCCCCATTGGCCTAGGGATCCCGGCGTTGGCAATCGATGGGGGCGGAACTGGCGACGGCGCCCACTCCCTCGGGGAGTGGTACGACGATGGCGACCGCGGCTACCTCGGCCCCCAATGGGCCCTGCTGCTCGCGGTGAGAATCACGGCCAGGCGGTGAAACCCGACTAGCGGGGCCAGCCGTCCGGACGACCCTCGGTCAGGAGGATGATCGGCGACTTGAGATCGCCGGCGAACACGGTCGACTCGAGCGGCATGGTCCGGTCGAGATCGTCGGTGGTCGAACCGATGCAGCAGGTCAGCATGATGTGTAAAACTGGTTGATCCATCAGGGCCGGCGGGGGGGCCGTTCGACGCGGTCCGAAGGCCATTCCGTCGCGGATCGTCGCCGGCACCCTCCCGCTCACATAGACCGGAAGATCCATCAGCGACTGGAGGAGTCGGTAGGTCAGCGTTGTGGATTCCCCACCACAGGTGACGACACCGAACACCGGGGCATCGAACCGGCCGGTCCGCGGGAATACGGCCGCACCCCAATGGAACCGTTGACTGGGTTCATTGGCGATCGTCACCGTTTCCACGAGGAGATCGTGGACGGCTATCAGGTTCTGCGGGATCGGGTCAACGTTCACGCCAGGTTGCCTTGCGAGTGACCTCGATACCGCGGCGCATAAGGCGGGCCCCGACCGGACCAGGCGGGGTGGGTCGATCCGTCCGATGAGCAAACGGGGCACCCGGCGGCGGTGCGCCGCGCCAAACCGCAAGCTTCTGCACCGCCCAACCCGAACGTCCGTTTTGCTGACACCGGCCTCAGCGAAGCCCGAGCACCCGTTGCTGAAGGAGACGCTGCTGATCGAGGATCAGGGCGAAGGGCACTCCCTGGAGAAACCGGAGGCCGACGTGGCAGCCGTCGACTCGAACCACCGCCGCCGCGATAGCGAGAACCCGCTCCTCACCTGGCAGCCGGAGCGACCCGGCGACCGAATCGCCCACCGCCAGCGCGTCCGGCGGGGATACCAACAGGTGAATCCCGCCTTCCGATAGGTCGGCCACCGGGTATTGGTGGTCACCCACCTGAAGACTGGGCCGCAAGAAGAGCGGATAGACGATCCGGTAGTAAGCCCGGTCGAAGCGATACTCCATCGCCAACCAGCATCGGCCAGGACCGGGGGAACTCAAGTCGTCCGGCGGGACTCCGATACCCCAAGCGAACAGCGAGGGGTAACCCAATGGGCAAACGCGTCACCCAAGAGCAGTTGAGACCCGAGATGGTGCTCTCCGCCGAAATCGTGGATGGCGCGGGTCGCTTGCTCCTGCCCAAAGGGACCGCGCTCACCGAGAAGCACATCCGCTACTGCCAGATGTGGGGAATCGCCGAGGTCGAGATCGAGGCGGACGAGGGACCGGACGTCTCGGAGTCGCTCGCCGACGATCCGGTCCGTATTGCCGCGGCGACCGCGCAGCTCGAGCCCCGGCTCAGGGCGGTGGACCTGGCCCACCCGGTGATCGCGGAGCTGTTCCGCTACGCGGTCCGCTCGAAGGCGGTGAAGGCATGATCACCGCGCCGCGGCGTCCGGAAGACCTGATTCGCGGTGCCATCGAGGTCGGAACGGTCCAGACCCTCCATCAGCGACTGATCCTGGTCATGGACCACCCCCTCAGCTCGGCAGCCGATGTCGGGAAGGTGATCTCCGAGGACCCCGGACTGACCGCCCGACTCCTCCGGCTGGTCAACAGCCCGATCTACGGATTCCCGTCGCGGATCGACACCGTTTCGCAGGCCATCAGCATCGTCGGGATGACCCAGCTTCGCGATCTGGCCATCGGGACCGCCTTCATCCGGCTGTTCGCCAACGTGCCGGGGGACCTCGCCGACATGGATTCGTTCTGGCGGCACAGCATCGCCTGCGGTCTCGCCGCCCGCCAACTCGCGGCCCACCGGCGCGAGGCCAACGTGGAGCGGTTCTTCGTGGCCGGCCTGCTCCACGACATTGGCCGGCCGATCATGTTCACCAAGGCGGCCTCCGATGCGGCCAGGGCGCTGCGAGCGTCGCGCCAAACCGGCCGGCCGCTGTTCGAGGTCGAGCAGGAAGTCTTCGGCTTCCACCACGGGGCGGTCGGCGCCGCGCTCCTGGAGCGCTGGCGCCTGCCCGGCATGTTGATCGACGCGGCGGCCTGGCACCACGCCCCCCGGCTGGCGGGCCGCTTTCCCCTCGAAGCCGCCGTGGTGCACAGTGCCGACGTCTTCGCCAACGGACTTGGGCTCGGCTCCAGCGGCGAGGCCAACGTGCCGCCGTTCGACCCGGAGACCTGGAACAGCCTCGATATCCCCTCCAGCGCGGTGCCGGGTCTGCTCCGCCAGACCGAGATGCAATTCGATCACGCGGTCACCGCCATCATGGGCCAGGAGACCTGAGGTGACCAGCGAACTCGACGCGCCAGCCGCCGGCGGCGTCGACCAGGCGGCCCGGAGCATGAATCGATGGCTGCTCGACGCCCTCGACGTGGTCAGCACGGTCGGGATCGTGACCCCTGGTACCGATTCCGATAGCCAGACCGACCTCTTGGCCCAGGTCGGTCACGCCGTGGCGAGGATCTGTCCCATCGATCGGGCCGCCTTCTTTCTGGTCGACCCGGAGGCCGCCGACTTTCCGCTGGCCTGGTGCGACCCCCCGGAGGCGACGGTGGCGCTTCGCGAGGAGATCGAGGCGCACATCAAGACGGGCGTCTTTGCCTGGGCGCTCCAGACCAATCACGTGGTCCTGGTGCCTGGCGGTCCGATCGGCGGCACCGCGCTGCTCCACGCGTTAGGGACCCGGAGCGGCCCGGTCGGGATGTTCCTCGGGACGATTCCGGAGCGGGCACCTTTCGTCCCGGACGGGTGCCAGAAGCTGGTGTCGATCGTCCTGGCCAGTTGCGCCGCCAACGTCCGATCGGAGCAGCTCCACGCCGAGCTGCGCCGGGCCAACAAAGGCCTCGAGGCGGCGATCGAGCAACGGACCGCGGAACTGCGGCAGGCCCGCGACGCCGCCTTTCGGGCCGCCCAGGCGAAGTCCGAGTTCCTGGCCAACATGAGCCACGAAATCCGGACCCCGATGAACGCCGTGCTCGGCACCACCGCGATGCTCCTCGACACCGCCCTGGGCGAGGAGCAGCGGGCCCTGGCCGGCACCATCGCGAGTTCCGGTCGCGACCTGCTGACCATCATCAACGACATCCTCGACTTCTCGAAACTCGAGGCCGGGAAACTCCGGGTCGAGTCGATCGCCTTCGATCTCCCGGAAACGCTGTGCCACGTCGTCACCTTGCTCGGTGCCAAAGCGGAGCAGAAGCAGATTCGACTGCACCTCAAGATCGAACCCACCGTGCCTCCCACGATCGTGGGCGACCCCGGGCGGCTCCGTCAGGTGCTCACCAACCTGATCGACAACGCCATCAAGTTCACCGACCAGGGCTTCGTCATGGTCCATGCCGTCGCGGTCGATTCGTCGGTGGTGTTTACCGTACGCGACACCGGCATCGGGATCCCCAAGGACAAGGTGGCTCTGGTCTTCGAGAAGTTCACCCAGGCCGACACCTCGACCACCCGCCGATACGGTGGAACCGGGCTTGGCCTGACGATCTCCCGCCAGCTGGTCGAACTGATGGGTGGATCGATCGCGGTGGCCAGCGAGGTTGGCCAGGGCAGCGTCTTCACGATTCGGCTCCCCTTCACGGTGCCGGCGGCGCAGCCCGAGGACCCGGTGATCGCCGCGGCGGCTCCCACCAGCTTGAGCGGTCGAGTGCTCTTGGCCGAGGATTACCCGGCCAACCAGAAGATCGCGGTGTGGATGCTTGAGCGGCTCGGGCTCGACGTCGCGGTGGCGCAAGACGGCGCCGAGGCGGTCGCGGTCCTTGGCCGGGAACGGTTCGATCTCGTCTTGATGGACTGCCAGATGCCGACGATGGATGGTTACGACGCGACCCGCGCGATTCGGGCCGACCGCCAGTCCTTCGGGGACATTCCCATCGTCGCGATGACGGCCGCCGCGCTAGCGAGCGATCGGGACCGCTGTCTGGCCGCGGGGATGAACGACTACATCAGCAAGCCGGTGCAACAAGACGACCTGGCGCGGGTACTCGCCCGCTGGCTTCCGGCCCGTTAGGCAGCCGCCGGCCGGAAGTCGATCCGAACCCGGGTGCCCCGCCCCGGCTCGCTCTCCACCGCGATCGCGGCACCCCAGCCCTCCACCAGTTTCTTGACGATCGCGAGCCCGAGCCCCGAGCCGCTCGTCGTGGTCGAGAACCGCGGCTCGAAGATGCGGGCCAGCCGATCGGCGGGGATCCCGACCCCATCGTCGGCGATCACGACCCGCGGCCCATCGATCGTGACGACGATCGAACTGGCTTTCGCGTTCCTCGCGTTTTCGAGCAGATTGATCACCGTCTCCTTGACTTCGTCGGCGTGGGCGTACACTGGCTTGGTCCCTCGCACCTCGAGCCGGACCCCGGAGTCCGGGGCCAAGGCGTAGAGATCGACGACCTCCCGGCAGACCGCCTCGAGGTCGGTCGCCTCGGGCCCGCCTCGCCCCTCCGCTGGAGCCGCGAACCGACTGAACGCTCGGGCAATGGTATCGAGCCGGTCGATCTCCCCGAGGATCCGCCGCGCGGTGTCGTCGAGGGTCGGCCCGAGGGGACGGCCGTCCCGGTGGACCCGCTGCAGGTGCTGAATCCCGAGCCGCATCGGGGTGAGCGGATTCTTGATCTCGTGAGCGACTTGGCTGGCGATCTCGCCCCACGCCAGGACCCGAGCCGCCCGCTCCTGGGCCTCCTGGGTCGACCGGATGTCTTCGGCCATCTTCGAGAGCGCCCCGAAGACCGGTTGGAGCTCCGGCGGTGGCTCGCTCCGCGGCTCTGGCAACGGATGGCCCTGACCGAACGCCAGTGCCGCGTCGCGGAGGTCGGCCACCGGACGGGACAGCGCCCGCGCCGACCACTGGGCGCCGACCAACGCCGCGGCCAGGCCGATGACCACCGCCAGCGCGAGACCATAGGCCAGGTCCCGCTGCTGGGCCGCGATCTCGGGATCACCGAGCGGTTGCGGCGACGCCAGCATCGCCGGGTCGCCGGTCGGCAGCCGAACCGCCCGGACCCCGATCCGACTGGGGACCGCCGGTGACGGGCCCGCCGTGACCGCCGCCAGTTCGTTGTCGAATTGCATCCGCTGAAACACCCGCGGGTCGATCAGCGGATCGACCACGCTGAAATCCTCGAACACCCCGGCTCCGCTGGAGGCGGTGAGGAGGCCGTACTTGTAGAGGGCCAGGTTGGCGTCGACCCGCTCGGCGAGGCCATCGAGCACCCGGTCGAGATCGATCCCTCCGGCCAGCGAGAGCGTGGTGCTCGGTGCGGCATCGCGGAGCGTCTGGGCGATCATCAGGTCGCGCCGCCCCTGCCCGTCGCGGGACAGTTCGACGATGTTGAGCAGCGCGAAGCCGGCGGCCGGGATCAGGAAGAAGGCGCCTAACGCGACCGCGATCCTGGTCCGAAAGGCCTTCGGGTCCGGCCACCACCCGGGACGTTCGACCCGTCCTCGGGCCATCCAGTCGGCGAGCGCGGCGAGGAGGAGCAAGACGAGGCAATCCAGCACGACCAGGAGGGCGCCCCGGACGAACAAGCCGACGGGCCTGCCCAGTTCGACCACCCCGGCGACGTCACGCGCTCCGTCCGCCATCGCCACGGTTCGGCTCCCTCGGGCGGTCCAGTCGATCCGCCGCCACAGGGTCACTCCGTCGTGGGGCTGCTCGGTCGATCCGGTTGGCGCCAAGGTGAGCCGATACAGCGCCGGCGCCGATATCGGTTGCAGTACCCGGCCCAGGCGGGCCGGCGGGACCAACGCGGTCCGGGGACCGAGGCCCACCGCCAGCACGGCGCCGGCGTCGAGCCGAGCCATCGCCAGGTAGTGAACGGCGGGAATCCGCTGCAGCGGCGCAATCTGGCGGCCGGTCGAATCCAGCGATCGGACCAGCCGGCCGACCAGACTGTCGGGGAGATCGAGTTCCGCCAGGCGGAGCGAGACCCGGGGCTCGCCGGCGGCCGTCCATATGCCTAACGCCGACGGGAAGCCGTGCCGGGACAACGGTGAGGCCCGCCACAAGGCGAACAGCTCGGAAGTCGACAGCGGTGCCGGCCCCGCCGTGGCCCGGTCGAGAAACGCCTCCAACAGCGGGACGGCCAGCGGCTCGGCCCGGGCGCCCAGCCTCCCCAAGTCCGCCCTGCCGGCCGCCACCCGCGCCTCCACCTCGGCGCCCCAGACCATCAGGGCGGCCGCGCTCCCGACCGCGATGCCCGATCCCAGCACGATCCAGGGTCGCCGGCCGGGCCAGACCACCAGGCCCAGCGACCCGGCCCACAGCAGCGGATACCAATCGGCCCACCCGAACCGGGCGTTCCAGATCAGCAGCCCAACCACGGCGGCCAGCACCGCGCCGGCCGCCCCGAGGAGCGCGGTCCACCGGGAGCCGGAGCGCCTCGGAAGGAGACCCGCCGCGATCAGGATCAATGCGGCGGCCACCAGGAAAACCGTGAGTTGCCAGGCGAGCCAGGTGAAGCCGGTCGCCCCGGTGGCCGGCAGCTGAATACCCCGGCCCAGCCGGCTGACCAGATAGGGCGCCGCGACCAGCAGCAGCAAGGCGATCGGTGCTCCCCACCACCCCGTCACCCGTCCGGCCCCGAGCCACGCGATGGCGGCCACCACCGCGAAGGCGCTGATGAGAAGCAACGGACCCGCCGCTTCCGAGGCGGGACCGAGCAGGGGATCGAAGAAGGTGGCCGGTGAAAAGAGAACCGGAAAGCCGAGGGGATCGCCTAACGAGGCCCGGGTGGCGAACAGCGCCGGAAGCGCCAGTACCACGAACCGCGGCCAGCCGCGCGGCGCCACCGCCATCGCCAGGAGGAGCACCACCGCGATGGCGGCCGCCACCCGAAGGACCCCGCGACGATCGATCCGTTCCAGATACCCCCGCTGCGTCGGCGGGATCAGTTGGACGCTGAACAACAGCCGCAGCCCACGCGAGGTCGGCTCCATGTAGTCGAAGACGTCGGAGGTGTCGGGGGCCAGGCCGGGCGGGAGGATGGCCAGACCGACGCCGGTCCGCCGTTCGAAACGGCTCGCCAGGGACCGGTCGCCATCGGGCACCGCCGAGTCGGCCGCCAACAGCACCGTCGCGACGGCCACCCTGCCCGACCGGAGCGGCCGGCGCGATTCGAGGACCGCGAGGTACGGGGAGTCGCCTCGAAAGGCGATCGAATCGCCGGCGGCCTCCGGGAGCTCGCGCACTCGACCACCCCAGACGTAGGGGGTCCCGTCGGCGTCGACGACCACCAGCCCGGTTTCGCCCTCGGTCCGCTCGGTCAGCCCCGCCACCAGCGCGAACGCCGCGCGGCGGTCGATCGAGTCCGTCTCTTCCGCCGCGGCCGTCAGCCCGGCCACCAGTTCCCTGGCATCCTTGAGTTCGCCAGCCCATCGATCGGCCGCCCCGGCCACGAGGCTTTCTCGAACCTCCGGCCAGGCGGCCGAGGCGCGATGGAGCTGCCACTGGGTCGTCGTTAGGCCGGCCGCCGCCAGCCCAGCCACCACCGCCAGCAGCCGTCCCCACCAACTCGCCCGCCAACCCAGCACCGCCACGACCAGGAGCACCACGGTTGCGGCAGCCGCCGGCCCCGGCCCGGGCAGCCGACCCCACTCGGCGGCGGCGGCGACGGACAGGACCAGCGCCAAGAGCCACCACCGCCAGACCATCGGCCGGTCGTCGCGTCCTTCCTCGCTCATGCTGATCTCGACACTCCGCCTCCGATCGGCCCCTGTGCCGAGGCCGGGACAACCGTTCCCGCGTCCGGGACGCCCGCCCCAAGCGGGCCCCTCGGCTCCATCTGCCTAAGCATCTTCACCGCAATGAGTTACCTTTGTGGCAACAGTGCGGCACCGGGTCTTGCAAGGTAGCAGGCATCACCGTGGTACGGGCGCTCACCTTGAACCGCCGGAATGTCGATGCCTAAGCCAAGCGAATTCAACCCGTTACCAAATGACCGTCTCAATATGAAACCTACGAAAACAACGGCCCGTACAACCGCACGTCTCCGTTGGAAATCTGGGAAAGGACGTTCCGCGATGAAGGTTTTGGCCATCGTCGGCCTGATGCTCGGGGCTGCTCGATCGATCGCGGGTCAGGCGCCGGCCCGGCCGGCCCCGACCTCCACGTTGTCGCTGGCGCAGGCGCTCGACCAGGCCCAGCGGATGAGCCCAACCTACCGACAGACGCTCAACGATGCCGGCGCGGCGCGGTGGGCGGTCAGAAACGCCTACGGGAACATGCTCGTTCCCTCGCTCTCGGTCGGAGGCAACCTGGGCTACACCGGATCGGGCTCGGCGACATTCGGCGGCTCGCTGTTCAACCAGTCGTCGCCATCGATCAACTCGGGCTACGGGGTGCAGGTCGACTGGACCCTCTCCGGCACGACGCTCTCGGCTCCGGGCCAACAGAAAGCCGCCCAGAACGCCGTGAGCGAGGAAATCAACAACGCCCTGGTGGGCTTGCGCTACGAGGTGGTATTCCAGTACCTCACCGCGCTGCAGGCAGCGGCCCAAGCCGACGTAGCCAGGCAGCAGGTGGCCCGAAACGCCGACTTCCTTGCCCTCGCCCAGGCCCGCAACCGAGTCGGCCAGGCGACCATCCTCGACGTCAAGCAGGCCCAGGTTCAGAAGGGCCAGTCCGACGTGTCCCTGCTCCGGGCTCGGCAGGCCGAGAACGAAGCCAAGCTCGAGCTCTACCGGCGAATCGGAATCGACGCCCCCACCGACATCGAATCGGTTGGCCTCCCCGACTCGTTCCCGGTGGTCGAGCCGACCTGGCGTCTCGACCAACTGCTCGGGATCGCCGCCGAGCAGAACCCGGCCGTCCGGGCCGCCCGGGCCCGTGAGTCGTCGGCGGGCTGGCTCCTCAAGTCACAGCGCAGCCGCTATCTCCCCTCCTTGAGTCTCTCGGCGGGGTGGAACGGCTTCACTCAGGAGTTTACCAACACCTCGGTCCTGCTGGGACGGGCACTGAGTTCGGCCCAAGGGGGCCTGCCTAACTGCGACTTCCAGAACTCGTTGGTGTCGAGTCTCCCTGGAGGTGGGATCGGGGGCGTTCCCGGGGTCGGCACGGTCGACTGCAAGTCGGTCCTCGGTCTCGATGCCACCGGCAACAAGCTGCTGCCCGAGATCGAGTCGCAGATTCTCAAGCGCAACAGCGTGTTTCCGTTCAACTTCACCTCGCGGCCATTCACCGCCTCGGTTCAGGTTTCCCTGCCGATCTTCGACGGCTTCCAGCGCAACCTCAACGTCGCCCAGGCGCGGGCCCAACGCGACGACCTCCGGGAGAGCGTTCGGGCCCAGGCGCTCCGGGTCCGCACCGACGTCCAAGCCCGGCACTTGGCCCTCCAAACCGCCTATCGCGCCATCGCCGTCCAGGGCGACAACCGCGACGCCGCCCGCGATCAGCTTCGGTTGGCCCAGGATCGTTACCGGCTGGGCAGCGGGAGCGCCCTGGAAGTCTCCGACGCCCAGAATAACGTTCAGCGGGCCGAGGGCGACTACGTCAACGCGGTCTACGAATACCACAAGGCCATCGCGGCGCTCGAGCTCGCGGTCGGCCGTTCACTCCGCTGACGCGGGAAACACAACGCCATGTCGAAACGCACCAAGTTCGGGCTCGCCGCACTCCTGATCGTTGGCCTTTCCGCCGCCGCGGTGCTCACGGCGGCCTGGCGCGACGGCAAAGCGACCGAGGTCAAGCTCGAACAGGTCGGCAATCGCGACCTGCTCGCGGTGGTCACGGCCAGCGGGAAGATCGAGGCCGACGCTCAGGTCGATATCAGCGCCGATATCACCGGCCGGATCGTCCAGCTCGGAGTCAAGGAGGGCGATTTGGTCAAACAGGGTCAATTCTTGGTGCAGATCGACCCAGCCCAATACCAGTCGTCGGTCAAGCGGCTCGAGGGACTCCTGGCCTCCAACCAGGCGGCCTTGGTCCAGGCCCAAACCAATCGCGACCAACTCAAGCGACAGCTCGACCGGTGGACCGAAATGCGCAAGATCAACGCGGCGCTGGTCTCCCAGGAGCAGGTCGAACAGGCGCAGCAGCAGTTCGACGTCGCGGTGGCGACCTTCAACGCGGCCCAGGCCAACGTCGACCAAGCTCGCGGCTCGCTGTCCGAGGCCCGGGACCAGCTGGCGAAGACCCGCATCGTTTCGCCGATCAACGGCCGGGTCGTCCGTCTGCCCGTGGAGGTTGGCGAGGTCGCCGTTCCCGGGACCTTCTCCCGGGAAACCGGTCGCTTGATGACCATCGCGGATCTCGGCAAGATCATCGCCAAGGTGAAGGTCGATGAGACCGACGTGGTCAAGGTCCACCTCGGCGACTCCGTCGAGGTCACGATCGACGCCTTCCAGGACAGCGCCTTCGCCGGTCGAGTCACCAAGATCTCGAACGCGGCCACGGTCGCGGGATCGACGCAGTCGGGCAGCAGCACCGACCGGGCGGTCGATTTCGACGTCGAGGTCATCCTGGACAGTCCGCCGGCCGGGATTCGACCCGATCTGTCGGCGACGGCCCGGGTGGTAACCGATACCCGATCGAACGCGGTGGCGATCCCGATCATCGCCCTCACGGTCCGACAGCACGAAGAGTTGCCGAACGAACTCAAGCCCGCCGAGAGCGCGGCGGCGAAGAAGGAGAAGGACCGCGAGGGGGTCTTCGTCGTCGCCAACGGCATCGCCACTTTCCGCGCCGTGAAGGTTGGCATCGCCGGCGACGAGTTCTTCGAGGTACTCGACGGTCTCCGCCCGGGCGATTCGATCGTGGCGGGACCGTACCAGGCCGTCCGAGACATGAAAGACTCGACTCGGGTGCGTCAGGCCAAGGACGCCAAAACGGGCACCCGGCCGTGAGCGATCTGGTCATTCACGTCGTCGACCTCGTTCGCGAGTACCAGATGGGGGCCGAGCGAATCCAGGCCCTCCGGGGAGTGTCCCTGGAGATTCGCCGCAACGAGTACGTCGCGATCATGGGGCCGTCTGGCTCCGGGAAATCGACGATGATGAACGTGCTCGGCTGCCTCGACACGCCGACCTCCGGCGAGTACTGGCTGGCCGGCCAGGAGGTGAGCCGCCTCTCCGACGATGCCTTGGCGCGGATCCGCAACCGAGAGATCGGGTTCGTGTTCCAGACCTTCAACCTGCTGCCGCGAGCCACCGCGCTGCAGAACGTCGAGCTGCCGCTCGTCTACGGCGGGGTCGGGGGTCGGGACCGCCGCGATCGGGCCCGCCGAGCCCTGGAACGGGTCGGCCTCGGCAATCGAATGGACCACAGGCCGAACGAGCTGTCGGGCGGCCAACGGCAGCGGGTTGCGATTGCCCGGGCGCTCGTCAACGAACCGGCCATTCTGCTCGCCGACGAGCCAACCGGTAACCTCGACAGCACCACCAGCGCCGACGTGATGAGGGTGTTCGACCGGCTCCAGACCCAAGGGCAGACCATCGTGCTGGTGACCCACGAGGCCGAGATCGCCGCCCACGCCGATCGGGTGGTGACCCTGCGCGACGGCCGGATCGCGAGCGACCTCCGCCAGGATCGAACCCGGGCCGCCTGATGCCGTTCGTCGAAGCGGTCCGGATGGCCCTTGCCACGCTCTGGAGTCAAAAACTCAAGAGCTTCTTCAGTCTGATCGGGGTGCTGATCGGGGTCACCTTCCTGATCGCGGTCGTCTCCATCGTCCAAGGCATGAACGTGTACATGGAGGACCAGTTCGCCAATCGCCTGATCGGACTGAACACCTTCCAGGTTCGCCGGATGCCCAACATGAACATGGGCAACATCACCGAGGAGACCTGGCGGGAGTGGAGGCGGCGACCGCGCATCAACTACGGCGACTCGGACTTCATCGAGGCCAAACTGGGAACGCCGGCCTTGTTCTCCCGTGCTTGCGACGACCGCGCCGAGGTGGTCGCCGGTGGCAAGCTCGCCCGCGACATCAACATCGTCGTCGCCGACGCGCCGTTCTTCAGGATCAAGAACTACGACTTCGCGGCCGGGCGCCCGTTCAGCCCTCAGGAAGCCCGGGCCGGGGCAGCGGTAGTGGCCTTGGGTTTCGAGGTCGCCGAGAAGATGTTCCCGGGGGTCGACCCCCTCGGACGCACGGTCGCCGTCGGCGGACTCCCCTACCGAGTCATCGGCGTGGTGGCCAAGCAGGGAACCCTGTTCGGTATCTCGCTCGACAAGTTCGTCATTGCGCCGTTCGATTCCCCGATGCAGCGACTGGCCTGCCGGCTCGGCTTCATGGACGAGTTTCACGTCCAGAGCGAGAACGTCACCGCGATGTCCCAGGCGGTGAACCAGGCCGAGGAGCTGATGCGGATTCGGCGGAAGCTGCGACCTGGGCAGGGGAATAACTTCGCCATCCAGACGGCGGAGGCGGCGCTGTCGGGCTGGAAGAAGATCTCGGCGGTGCTGTTCGCCGCCCTACCGGGGCTGGTGGCGATTTCGCTGGTGGTCGGCGGCATCGTCATCATGAACATCATGTTGATGGCCGTCAGCGAGCGAACCAGGGAAATCGGGGTGCGCAAGGCCCTGGGCGCCAAGCGACGCGATATCCTGGCCCAGTTCATGATCGAATCGGCGACGATTTCCACCGTCGGCGCGGCGATCGGGATCGGCCTCGGGATCGGCTTGGCCTACCTCGTCAAGGCGCTGACTCCGTTGCCGGCGTCGGTGGCCCCGTGGTCGATCGGGGTAGCCGTCTTCCTGGGCATCTTCGTCGGGATGATCGCCGGCGTGTATCCAGCGAGCCGGGCGTCGAAGCTCGACCCCATCACCGCGCTCCGGGCCGAATGACTCGCCGTCGACTCGCCCGGGTTTCGCTGCTCGATCCGGCTCGGATCACCGAGGGCGTCGGCATCGCCCTCGAGTCGATTCGGGTCAGCAAAGCGCGGGCGGCCCTGACCATCCTCGGTGTCGCCATCGGAGTGATGGTGGTCATCGCCATGGCCTCGATGATCACGGGCATCAACAAGGCGGTGACCGGGATGCTGGAGCAGGCCGGTCCCAAGACGTTCATGGTGATGCGCCATTTCCATGGCGGCGTCAACATCGACGACGGATCAGAGCAACCCTGGGACCGCAATCCCTGGGTGTCGGTGGACGAAGGCCGGCTGCTCCGGCGGGTTCCGGGCATCGCGGAAGTGGCCTGGCGCGAGGAGACGAACGGGCCGGCTTCGGCCGGACTGAACAGCGTGAGCTCGATCGCCATCGTCGGGGCGACCCCCAATCTGATCAAGTCGGCCGGCGGCCAGATCATCAGCGGCCGGGCGTTCACCGAGATCGAGGACGCCGCCAGCAGCTACGTCGCGATCATCAACGACAAGCTGGCCGAGCAGCTGTTCCCGGGCACCGACCCGCTCGGCCGGCTGGTGAAGCTGTTCGGGATTCCCTACACCGTCGTTGGGGTATACGCGGAGGCGGCGAGCCTGTTCAGCGGCTCCGACACCGCGCCGATCGCCGTGATGCCGCACTCGACCTTCTCCAAGGCGGCCGACTACTGGCGGGGCGGGCTGTTCCTGATCGTCAAGCCGGACGATTCGACCACCGTCGTGGACGCCCAGGACCGGGTGATCACCGCGCTCCGCGTCAAGCGTGGCCTCAAGCCGAGCCAGGAGAACAATTTCTCGGTGGTGACCCAGGACAAGATGATGGAAGTGTACAACAAGGTCACCGGCGGATTCTTCCTGGTGATGCTGGCGCTCTCCAGCGTGGGTCTCCTGGTCGGCGGCGTCGGGGTGGTGGCGATCATGATGATCTCGGTGACCGAGCGGACCCGGGAGATCGGGGTCCGCAAAGCGCTCGGGGCCACCCGGCGCGAGATCATGTTCCAGTTCCTGATCGAGGCCGCGACCCTGACCCTGCTGGGCGGAACCATCGGGATGGCGTTCGGCGGCTCGATCGCCTGGGCGGTCAATCGGTTCTCGCCGATCCCGGCCGCGGTACCGCTGTGGTCGGTCGTGGCGGCCGTGGCGGCCAGCGCGGTCACCGGCATCTTCTTCGGCCTCTATCCCGCCCGAAAGGCGGCCCGTCTCGACCCGGTCGACGCGCTCCGCTACGAGTAGCCCCGGCGGCGGGCTCATCGGTAGCCGATCGTCGCCACCGGCCTCCCCCAACGTGCCGGGCTAGATTCCCCGCCGTGCACTACCGCGAAGCCATCCGCCTCGCCCTGGATTCGATCCGGACCGCCAAGCTCCGGTCGTTCTTCACCGTGCTCGGGATCGTGGTGTCGGTGGCGTTCCTGGTCGCGGTGGTCGCCATCATCCAAGGCATGAACGCCTACGTCCGGGTCAACCTGACCGAAGCCATGGTCGGCACCAACTCGTTCCAGATCCGTTGGATGCCGATCGAGATGGCGATGCTTTCGGACCAGGACGTGGTCCGGATGAACAAACGGCCGTTGGTCTCGTTGGACGACGCGGCGGCGGTCCGGGCCGCGCTGCCCGATGCCAAGGCGGTTGCCCTCCAGACCGGGTGGCCGACCCCCGCCGTGGAGGTGGCCCACGCCGGCCGGAGCATGCCGAACGTGATCACCTTCGGCATCACCCCGGAGTACCAGGTGGTCTACGATTACGGGTTCGTCGCCGGCGACGCCCTCGCGGACCCCGATGTTCGGGAGCGGCGGTACCTGGCGGTGATCGGCCACGAAGTGGCCACCCAACTCTTCGACGACCCCGCCCGGGCCGTTGGCAAAACCATCCACGTGGCCCGCCTGCCGGTCCGAGTCAAGGGGGTGATCGCGCCCAAGGGGAAGACCCTCGGCCAGTCGCTCGATACCTTCGTGCTCCTTCCGATGACGGTGTTCGAGACGCTGTTCGGACGGCGTCTCACCACGACCGTATCGGTCAAGATGCACACCGCCGCCGAGGTTCCCGCGGCCATGGCCCGGGCCGAGGAGGCGATGCGACGCGCCCACCAACTGCGGCCTCGCGAGGAAAACGACTTCGCCGTCGACAAGGCGGATGCCCTGATCGCGTTCTGGACCAGCCTGACCGGGGTGCTGTTCGCGGTGGTGCCGGCCGTGGTGGCGATCGGGATCCTGGTTGGCGGGATCGTGATCATGAACATCATGTTGATGGCGGTCCAGGAGCGAACCCGAGAAATCGGGATCCGAAAGTCGTTGGGGGCCCGGCGCCGGGACATTCGCCGGCAATTCCTGGTCGAGTCGGTCGCCTTGGCTACGTTAGGCGGCCTCCTCGGCGTGGCGTTCGGGGCCGGCTTCGCGCAGCTGATCGCCGTGGCGACCCCGCTCCCGGCCAAGGTCACCGCCTGGTCCGTGGCGGTCTCGCTGCTCCTGGGGGCCGGCACCGGGATCGGGTTCGGCGTCTATCCCGCAACCCGGGCTGCCCGACTCGACCCGATCACCGCCATGCGGGCCGAGTAGCGTCATGCTTCGTAACATCGACGAAGGCGTCCTGATCGCGCTGGAATCGCTCCGGGTCAACAAGCTCCGTTCGACCCTCACGATCCTGGGGGTGGTGATCGGAGTCGCCACGGTAATGACGATGGCCTCCATCGTCGAGGGCATTCGCACCCAGGTCTTCAACGCCGTCAACGCCGCCGTCCCCAACGTCTTCTACGTGATGCGATGGTTCGGCGCCACGCCGTTCGACCCGAGCAACCCGCCCTACGAGGTCCGGATTCGCCCGGTGCTGACCGAGAACGACGCGGCCGCGATCGCTCGGGCCCCCTTGGTCCGGCACGCCGCGTTGTGGTGCCGCTTCTCCAGTCGAATCGAATTCGAGGACAGCCGGACTCAGATCACCGAAGTCTGGGGCAGCGACGAACGCTTCATCGAACTTCAGGGCGGAACCCTGCTCGCCGGTCGGCTGTTCGCGCCGTCCGAGGTCCGAACCGGCGCGCCGGTGACCATCCTGGCGTCGGACGTGGCCCGTTCGATCTTCGGGCGACTCGACCCGGTCGGCCGATACGTCCGGATGGGCAACCGGGCCCTCCAGGTGATCGGGATCTGGCACCCACCCGACAACGCTTTCCGGCAACCCGGGGCCACGACCGGAGCCTTCGTCCCCTACCGAATGGCCAAGGGTTCGTTCCGATTCGACGAGACCCGCGAGCTGTTCGTGGTGGTGTTGGGCGACCTCTCGGTCTCCGTCGGCGACGTCCGCGACCAGGCGACCGTGGCACTCCGCCGATTCCGGGGCTTGCGGCCCGGGCTGCCGAACACCTTCGACACGATCACCCAGGATCAGATGCTGCAGATGGTCGACCGGCTGACCGGCGCGTTCTTCCTGGTCATGATCGCGCTTTCGGGGGTTTCGCTGCTGGTCGGTGGGATTGGAGTGATGGCCATCATGATGGTATCCGTGACCAGCCGGACCCGTGAGATCGGCACCCGCAAGGCCTTGGGGGCCACCCGGCAGGAGAGCCTCTGGCAGTTTCTCGTCGAGGCCGCGACGCTCACCCTGGTGGGCGGGTCCATCGGGATTCTGGTGGGACTCGGGATGGGCGAAGTGATGAAAGCCGGCCTGGCCATCGACGCCCGTCCTCCCCTCTGGAGCGCGGCCGCCGCGGTCGTGGTGTCGATCGCGATCGGGCTCGGGTTCGGTCTCTACCCCGCCAACCGGGCGGCCAGAATGGATCCAGTCGAGGCCCTTCGCCACGAGTGAGTGACGCCGCTTCCGACCTGACGGTATCCGAGACGGAACCCGTTGGAAATCGGGGACGGACCGATGCAACCGTTCCGCCGTTGCTCGTGTCCCAATCGAGTCGCCCCGTCTCGGACTCTCTCGCTACCCCGGAGCCTCGGATGCCTCGCTCAGCCTGGCTGCTCGCCGCGCTCGTCCTCGCTCTCCTCGATCAGGCCGCGGCCCAACGGCGGCTGGGCAGCTATGTCCGCCGGGCGTTCGACTACCGTGCCGTCGAGGTCGGGATCATCGGGGGACCGAACCTCACTTCGATCAGCGGCACCGAGGCGACCGACTCCGAGATTCGGGGCACCTTGGGCGGGTTCGCCAGCGTTAGTCTTGGCGAAGGGTTCCGGCTCCGGCCCGAAGTCCTCATCACCGGGAAACGGGTCGGCGCCGCCCCGCTCACCGTCATCGACTGCCTGCCCACCGGCTGCCCTCAGGATGTCGCCAGGGAGACCGTGCACCTTACCTGGATCGAGGCGCCCTTGCTCCTCGAATATCGCTTCCGCGGCCCGCCTGGCGGCCTGTCGCCTCGTCTCTACGGCGGTCCGTTCATGGCCCTCAGAATCGGTTGCTCGGAGGCACTTCGCCTGGTCAACCCGAGCGAGCGTCTGGTTCGAAGCTGCGGCGAGGCGAATACCACCGGGACCCGCTACAACAACGGCGACGGCGGATTCGTGCTCGGCGCCGGCCTGGCGCGGCGTGGTGTTGGGGTCGGCGTCCGATGGACCCGAAGCGTGGCTCGGGTCGCCCCGACCCCGCAGCCAACCGGGAACCGGCTGGTTGGTGGCCGGCAATCGACCCTCACCGCCACGGTGGAGTTCTCGACCCGAGTCTGGTAGCGGGCCCGGTTCCGCCCGCCGGTCGCTATCTTGGGTGGGTCTTCGCCCAGTCCACCCAATGGCCGTTCACGTCCTCGCCATCGCCGCCCACCGAGACGACGTCGAGCTCACCTGCGCCGGGGCCTTGATCCGCTCGGCGGATCAGGGCTACCGGACGCCGTCCTCGACCTGACCGCCGGCGAGACCGGCACCCGCGGCGACGCGGCAACGCGCGAAAAGGAAGCGGAGCGGGCAGCCGGGATCATGGGCCTCTCCGAGCGCCGCAACGCCGGCCTGCCCGACGCGGCGATCCATAACGACGAACCGAGTCGGCGCGCGGTGGTCGAGGCGATTCGACATTTCGCCCCGCAGGTCGTCATCCTTCCGTTCCCGGTCGGGAGACACCCGGACCACCGGATCGCCTCGGAACTGGCCCGGGATGCCTGCTTCCTCGCGGGGCTCGCCAAATACCCGGCCGTCGGGCCGCCCCATCGGCCGTTCAAGATCGTGTACGCGCTGGCCTACCGCGAAGACCCGGTGAAGCCCTCGTTCGTCGTCGACATCAGCGACCAGTTCGAGCGCAAGCTGGCCGCGATTCGATCCTACTCGAGTCAGTTCGACGACGCCGTCTCGGCGGGCGAGATCTTCCCGACCGGCCAGGACCTCTACAGCTTGGTCGAAATCCAGAACGCGCACTACGGCTCGCTGATTCGCTCCCGGTTCGGCGAGCCGTTCTTCACTCACGAGACCGTCCTGGTCGACGATCTCGTTCAGCTGGGAGTTCAGAGCATGTAGCGAAGAGCAGGGCCCCGGTCCGACTCGCCATGCTGTTGCCGCCCTCGGCCTTGGCCGAGACGTCGATGGGTCGACCAGATTCTCGGGTACGGGGTCGATCGCCGGGCCAGGCAAAGTGACCTAAAGTTCGCAGTCGCAACGGTTTCCAGCTATTATTGAAGGATGACGACCCCGGTTTACCTGGATCACGCCGCCACCACGCCGGTTCGCCCGGAAGTGCTCGACGCGATGCTGCCGTACCTCGGGCTCTCGGCCTTCGGCAACCCGTCCAGCGCCCACCGCTTCGGGCGGGCCGCCCGGGCTGGCCTGGAACAGGCGCGGAAGGAAGTCGCGCTGGCCGTCGGCGCCGAGCCGAACCAGGTCGTCTTCACCTCCGGAGGCACCGAAGCCGACAACCTGGCCATCGTGGGATCGGCGCTTGCCGCCAGGGAAAAGGGGCAGCCGATGCGGGTCCTCACGACCGCGGTCGAGCACAAGGCCGTCTTGGCCGCCGCCCACCACGTCGTCAAGCTCGGCGGCGAGGAGGAGATCCTCGGGGTCGGGCCGGATGGCCTGGTTGAGGTGGACGAGTTCGTCGCGGCGCTCCACCGGCTGCCCGCCGTGGCCTCGGTGATGTGGGCAAACAACGAAACCGGAGTCCGTCAGCCGATCGACCGGCTCGCTGAAGCCAGTTGCGGTGCCGGGGTACCGTTTCACTCGGACGCGGTTCAGGCCTTCGGGAAGTTCCCCATTTCGCTGGCGACCACCTCGTGTACCCTGCTCACCCTCTCCGGCCACAAAATCGGAGCGCCTAAAGGGATCGGGGCCCTGGTGGTCCGCGACCGCAAGGCCGTCGAGGCGATCATTCATGGCGGCGGACAGCAGTTCGGGATCCGCCCGGGGACCGAGAACGTGGCCGGAGCGGTGGCGTTAGGTCGCGCGGCGACGCTCGCCGCGGCGGAGGTCGCCACCGAGTCGGCTCGCCTCGCCGACCTCCGCGACCGGCTGGCCACCGGGCTTCGGGCCGCGGTATCGGATCTGGTGATTCACGGCGAGCGAGCGGCTCGGGCACCGCACGTCCTGAACGTCGGCGTCCCCGGGGCCGAAGCCGAGGCGATGCTGATGCACCTCGACCTGGCGGGCGTCGCCGCCTCGGGGGGGTCGGCGTGCACGACCGGGTCGGTTGAGCCGTCACATGTACTCGTGGCCATGGGGGTCGATCGCGCTCTCGCGCTCGGGTCGGTGCGATTCAGCCTGGGCCACGAGACCACCGAGGCGGACGTGGCCAGGTTGGTAGCGGTTTTCCCGGGGGTGGTCACCAAAGTGCGTCAGCTCACCGCGACGTTGGGCCGTGGCTGAGAGAGTCCTGGTCGCCATGTCCGGCGGGGTCGACAGTTCGGTCGCCGCCGCGCTGCTCGTAGCGGCGGGCCACGAGGTCGTCGGCGCCACGATGAAGCTGTTTTGTCATGGCGACGACGTCCCGGACCGACCCTGTTGCTCGCTCGACTCGATCGCCGATGCCCGCGACGTCGCCCACCGCCTCGGGATCCCCCACTACGTCCTCAATCTCGAGGATCGGTTCGGGCGGCAGGTGATCGCCAACTTCGTGACCGAATACGCCCGTGGCCGGACCCCGATTCCCTGCGTCCGCTGCAACTCGTTCACCAAGTTCCGCGACCTATTGGCCCACGCCGACGCTCTCGGCTGCGAGGCGATCGCCACCGGCCACTACGCCATCGCTCGCGACGGCGCGTTGTTCCGGGGCGCCGACCCGCGAAAGGACCAGAGCTACTTCCTCTGGGGAATCGACCGCGCGGTCATCGCCCGGATGCGGACCCCGGTCGGCTCGCTCTCGAAGCGAGAGACCCGCGATCAGGCTCGGCGGCTGGGTCTGGTGACCGCGGACAAACCGGAGTCGGTCGAGATCTGCTTCGTCCCCGACGACGATTATGCCGGCGTCCTGGAACGGCACCTGCCGGCCGACGCGCCGGCCCTGACGCCGGGGCCGATCGTCGACACGAGTGGGAAGGTTCTGGGGCAACACCGTGGTTACGCCCGGTACACCATTGGCCAGCGCAGGGGCTTGCCGGGCGGTGCCGCGCTGCCACTCTACGTGGTTGGCATTCGTCCCGAGGATCGGGCGGTGCTCGTCGGCGAGGCCGCGGACCTCGATGGGTGGTCGGTGGCCTTGGAGGAGATCAACTGGTTGAGCGAGCCGCTCGCGGTCGGAGCGCGGTGCCAGGTGCAGGTCCGGTATCGGAGCCGGGCCGTCCCGGCCACCGTCGCCCGGGTCGATCGGGACGGGATCTCCCTCGACCTCGAGGTGCCGGCTCGCGCCATTACCCCCGGACAGTCGGGAGTGATGTACACCGATCAGGGACAAGTTCTCGGTGGGGGAGTGATCGGATGACCAGAGGCTGGATGATCGCGATGGTGGTGGCCGCGGGGCCGACCTCGGTGGCGGGGCAGAGCCAGCGCCCCTTCACGGTCGATGAATTCCTTCGGCTCAAGATCGCCGGCGATCCGCAAGTGTCTCCCGACGGATCGATGGTCGCCTTTACGGTGACGGTGCCCTCGCTCAGCGACAACCGCAACGTCTCTCGCATCTGGGTCCATAGCTTGACCGAGGGGATTTCCCGAGAGCTCACCGGAGGCCCCGGGTCGGACCAATCGCCCCGTTGGGCAAAGGACGGACGAACCCTGGCGTTCCTGTCGACTCGCTCGGGGGCACCGCAGGTTTGGCGGATCCGGACCGATGGCGGCGAACCGCGCCAGATGACCAACCTCCCGACTGGCGTCAACCAGTTCGTCTGGTCGCCGGACACCACCGCCCTGTTCGTGACCTCCGACGTCAAGTGGCCCGCCGCGACCGAGCTGGATCGCCGTCACGGCGACTACCCGACCGCCGCGACGCTGGTGACGGGGCTGTTCTATCGCCATTGGAACCAGTGGCGCGCCGGGGTCCGGACCCACCTCTTCCGGGTCGACGCCGCGGGGCAAGCCAGCGACATCACCCCGATCGACCGCGACGTTCCGACCTTGGCGCTGGGCGGCGAGGACATCGCGATCTCGCCGGTGGGCACCGAGTTGGCGGTGGTTTTCAATCCCGATTCGGTCGTCGCCACCAGCACCAACAACGAGATCTTCCTGGTCGGCCCCGACGGCGCCGGCCTGGTGCCGATGACCAATCAGCCCGGCAACGACCACAGCCCGATCTACTCGCCCAACGCCCGCTGGATCGCGTACCTCTCGATGGCGACCGCTGGTTTCGAGGCCGACCGGCAGCAGCTGATGCTCTACGACCGCGCCAGCGGCGATCGCCGCTCGCTCACCGCCGATTGGGACGCCAGCATCGGCGCCGTCACTTGGCTCCCCGACTCGCGATCGGTCATCGTCGAGGTGGAGGAGCGCGGCGAGCGCAATCTCTACCGAATCCCGGTACCGGCCGGTCCCCGGATCCGGCTGACCTCGGGTGGGGTCCACACCGCCGCTCGCCCCACCCCGATCGGCGATGGGATCATCTACCTCCGCCAGTCGGCAACCCGGCCGCCGGAACTCTACCAGTTGAAGTTCACCGGCGGCTCCCCGGTCCAGTTGACCACTCTCAACGGCGCGGCGCTGGCTGGCTTCGACCTTCGACCGCTCGAACGCTTCGCGTTTCTCGGTGCCAAGGGCGATTCGGTTCACGGTTGGTTGATGAAGCCGCCGGCGTTCGACTCGACTCGGCGCTATCCGGTGGCGTACCTGATTCATGGCGGGCCCCAAAGTGCCTGGCTCGACCAATGGCACCTCCGCTGGAACTACGCCCTCTTCGCGGCCCGAGGCTACCTCGTGGCGGCGGTCAATTTCCACGGTTCGACCGGCTACGGACAGGCGTTCACCAACAGCATCAGTCGCAACTGGGGCGGCCTGCCCGCGGAAGACCTCATCAAGGGTCTCGACCACCTGGCGCGGCTCCGCTTCGTCGATGCCGGCCGGATCGGCGCGGCCGGCGCCTCCTACGGCGGCTACATGGTGTATTGGCTGGCGGGTCAGACCGACCGCTTCAAGGCACTGGTGGCCCACGACGGCATCTACAACACGACCAGCATGGCGGGGACCACCGAGGAGCTGTGGTTTACCAATTGGGAGTTCGGCGGCCCGGTGTCGTCGCCGGAAGCCCGCTCGCTGCTCGAACAGTGGTCGCCGGCAAACCAGGTGGCCCAATGGAAGACGCCACTGTTGGTCGTCCACGGGCAACTGGACTACCGCGTCGACGTCTCCGAAGGACTCCAAGCCTACACCGCGGCGCAGACCAAGGGCTTGCCCAGCAAGCTGTTGTACTTCCCCGACGAAGGGCACTTCGTGCTCAAGCCGCGAAACCGCCGCCTCTGGTGGGGAGTCGTCCTCGACTGGTTGGACCAGCATCTTGCGACCGGTCAGGCTGCCGGAACCCCGGCCGGTAGGCCGTGACGAAGCCGTTACCGCTTGGCGCGGAAGGGCGAAGTAGCTTGGGCGCGATGACCGGACCGGCGGACGCGGTCGACGTCGACCTTGGCCACCCTGCCCTCTATCTCAATCGCGAGTTGTCCTGGCTCGAATTCAACCGCCGGGTGCTCCATGAGGCCCAGGATCCTCGGACTCCGCTCCTCGAGCGGGTCAAGTTCCTCGGGATCTTCTCATCCAACCTCGACGAGTTCTTTCAGGTTCGGGTAGCCGGGCTCCGAAAGCAGGTAGCCGCCCGCTATCAGGAACCGACCCCGGAGGGCCTGACACCGGAAGAGCAGCTCGCGGCCATCTCGACGCTGGTCCGTGAGCTGCAACGCCAGCACGACGTCTGCTTCTCCAAGGACCTGCTCCCGGCGCTTGCCGGGCACGGGGTCGAGTTGCTGACCGACTGGGCTGAGCTTTCGGCCGACGATCGCGAGGCCGTCGAGCGGTATTTCGGCGAGCAGGTGTTTCCGGTCCTCACGCCGCTGGCAGTCGATCCAGCCCACCCCTTCCCCTACATCTCCAATCTGTCCATTTCGCTCGCCGTGATCCTCCGCGGCCCCGACGGCGAGGAGAAGTTCGCGCGGCTCAAGGTTCCCAAGATCCTGCCTCGATGGGTTCGGCTTCCCGGCGTCCATCGCTTCGTGCCCTTGGAGCTGGTCATCGCCAACCATCTCGAGTCGTTGTTTCCGGGAGTCGAGATCCTCGGAGCCTATCCGTTTCGGATCACCCGCAACACCGATCTCGAGATCGATCCGGAAGAGGCCGAGGACTTGCTCTCGCTCATTCAAGAGGAGGTTCGGGCCCGGCGCTTCGCCGAGGTGGTCCGCCTCGAGCTCGGCCCATCGACGCCGGAGTCGCTTCGTCAGCTCCTGCTCGCGGAGCTCAACGCCGACCAAGATCCCTTGGAGCAGCGGCTTGGCACGGACGACCTCTACGAAGTGTCGGGCCTCCTCGACGGGTCCGACCTGCTATCGCTGGCCGGATTGGAAATCCCCGATCTCAAGGATCCGCCCCACACCCCGGTGACGCCGGCCCGGCTGGCGGCCGGACGCAACATCTTCGACGTCATTCGGGAGGGAGACGTTCTCCTCCACCACCCCTACGAGAGCTTCTCGACGACGGTCGAGCGTTTCCTCCAGGCCTCGACGGAAGACCCCGACGTCCTGGCCATCAAGATGACGATGTACCGGACCGGCGGGGACTCCCACATCGCTCGGATGCTCACCGCGGCCGCCGAACGGGGCAAGCAGGTCGCCGTTCTGATCGAGTTGCAAGCGCGGTTCGACGAGGAGAACAACATCCGGTGGGCCCAGCGTTTCGAGGATGTCGGCGTTCACGTCAGCTACGGCGTGAGCGGTCTCAAAACCCACGCCAAGGTCATTTTGGTGGTGCGGCGAGAGGGTGAGGCGATTCGCCGCTACGTCCACATCGGCACCGGCAACTACCAGCCGAAGACCGCCAGGACCTACACCGATTTTGGACTGCTCAGCTCCGATCCGGACCTCGGGGCCGACTTGTCGGACCTGTTCAATGTGTTGACCGGGTTCGCGACGCCGACCGGATATCGAAAGCTGGTGATTGCGCCAGCGGGGATGCGGCGGATGTTGCTCGAGCGGATCGACGCCGAGATCGGCCACGCTCAGGCCGGCCGCCCGGCCCGGATCCTGGCGAAGATGAACGCCCTGGTGGACCCCGCCGTCATGTCGGGGCTCTACCGGGCCTCACGGGCCGGCGTCGACGTCGACCTGATCGTTCGGGGCATCTGTTGCCTGCGGCCCGGGATCCGCGGGGTGAGCGAGCGGGTTCGAGTTATCAGCATCATCGGGCGATTTCTCGAGCACTCGCGAGCCTGGTGGTTCGAGAACGGCGGCGCTCCCGAGGTCTACATCAGCTCGGCCGACTGGATGCCCCGGAACCTGGATCGTCGGATCGAGGCGGCGTCGCCGGTCCTGGAGCCGGCCCACCAGGAGTCCATCCGCCAGCTGCTCGAGTTGATGTGGCGGGACAACCGCCAGGCCTGGGAACTCGACGCTGACGGCCAGTGGCGCCAACGACGCGCCACGACCTCGCCCGAGGTCGCGACCCACCCGGCGCTGATCGAACGGTATCGGCCCGCCGGTCAGTAGACCAAACCGGCCCGATCGGCGAACTGGCGGAAGAGAGCCGCCTGCTCTTCGGAGAGCTTTTCCGGCATGGTGACCGCGATCTCGACCAACTGATCGCCGCGCGCATCGCCTTTGGGCACCCCCATTCCCTTGATCCGAAACTTCTTGCCGGGGGGTGAGCCGGCGGGAATGGTCAACACCACTTTCTTCCCGTCGACGGTGCGGACTTTGATCTTGGTTCCGAGCACCGCCTGCGCCAGGTTCACCGGCACGGTGCATTTGAGATCGAGGCCGTCGCGCTGAAAGAAGCGGTCGGGTTCGACCTCGAAGGTCACCAGCAGGTCGCCCGGCTGCCCGCCAGGCGCCGACGCCTCGCCTTGCCCCTTCAACCGAATCTTGGTCCCGGTATCGGTGCCCGCCGGCACCGAGATCAAGACGGTCTTCTCGGTTCGGACCTCGCCGGCCCCGCCGCAGGTCGGACATTGCTGCGAGGGGACCTTGCCCCTGCCCCGGCACATCGGGCAGGGACGGTTGACGGCGAAGCCACCCTGCCCAAAGGAGATGGTCCCCCGACCTTTGCACTCGCCGCACTGGCCGACGCTCGCGCCGGCGGCGGCGCCGCTCCCGGCGCAGGCCGGACAGGCGCCGCCGACCGTCAGGGTCACCGGGACTTTGCCGCCAAGCACCGCCACTCGAAAGGGGACCGCGAGCGTGGTCTCGACCGTCTCGCCACGGGCTTGGTCTCGTTTCGCCCCTCGCCCGAAGATGGACGAGAAGATGTCCCCGAGCCCCATCGAGCCGAAGTCGCCGAAGTCGAAGGTCTCGGAAAACCCGCCACCAGCCGCTCCGCCAGGGCGGCCCTGTGACCCCGCCCCGGAACGGCCCGCGCCCCGACCCGTGAAATCGAAGGCGCCGAGTCGGCGCATCTGGTCGTACTTCTTCCGCTTCTCGGCATCGGACAGGACGCCGTGGGCCTCGGAGATCTGCTTGAATTTCTCGGCCGCCTGCGGGTTGTTGAGATTGGCATCGGGGTGATACTGCTTGGCCAGCCGACGATACGCCTTCTTGATCTCCTCCGCCGTCGCCGACTCGGCCACGCCGAGTAGCTGGTAGAAGTCCTGGGACGCCACGTTAGGCGTGCCCTTCCGAGCTGTAGACCTGGACCCGGGCCGGCCGGACCAACGCCCCCTTGAACCGATACCCCACCTGGAAGGTGGCGCTCACGGTGTGGTCCTGCTCGGCGCCGGGCGGGGCGATGACGGAAACCGCCTCCGCCACCGACGGATCGAATCGCTGACCGACCGGATCGACCCGCTCCAGGCCGGCGGCCTCCAATTCCTTGCGGAGCTTCTTGTCGACCAGGTCGATTCCCTGGCGGACCACCGACGACTGACCGGTGGGATCGCTGGCCGCGAGGCGATCGAGATCGTCGAGAACGTCGAGCAACCGGATGACGAAAGCCGCCTGGGCTCGATCGGCCAACTCGATCCGCTCCTTGGCGACTCGCTTTCTGAAGTTGTCGAAGTCGGCGGCCAGCCGAAGGTACCGGTCGTTGGCATGGGCCAGTTGCCCCTCCAAGCGCCCGACCGCGCTCTCAGCGGGCTCCATCGGCGGGGCAGCCCCGCCGGCGTCGCTGACCACTGACTCCAAGTCGGGAGCTCCCCCAGCGGGAGCGTCCTCTTCGAAGGGACGTTCGGTATTCACGTAGGTTCCTGATTAATCGTGACTTACGGCCTCGCGGGCCGGTCGGTTTCTTCCCAACCGGATGATCGCAACGGACATACCCGGCGACCACGTCAATTTGGCATGGCCGCCGGGTATTTCAAACTGCGAATGGGCCGAGCTCGGTCACCCAAGGCGCCGGTGGATTCCAAACAGAGCATACTGAGCCGCCCGACCCCGGATGTCCGCCCTGGTGCCGGGGAGGCCGAGGCGCTCGGCCTCGACCCGGCCCGCCACCGAGAAGCCGAACCACACGGTCCCGACTGGCTTGGCGTCCGAGCCACCGCCCGGGCCGGCGATGCCGGTCACGGCAACCGCCGCCTCCGCCCCGGTCGCCGCCGCGACCCCAGCCGCCATCTCGCGAACGGTCTCTTCGCTGACCGCCCCGCGCCGCTCGATCGTCAGCGGGGAGACGCCCAGTTGGCGGACCTTGACGTTGTCGTGGTAGGCGATCACCCCGCCGAGGAACACCTCCGAGCTACCCGGAATGTCGGTGAGCCGCTGTCCCACCATCCCGCCGGTGCACGACTCGGCGACGGCCAGCTTCCAGCGTTTGGCCCGGAGTCGATCGAGCAGGACGGCGGCGAGATCGTCGTCTCCCTCGCCATAGCCATTGACTCCGACGATCTCGCGGATCCTCTCGGCAGCCGACCTGAGCAGGGGTTCGGCGTCGGCGGGCGCCATGTCCCAGGCGGTCAGCCGGAGGTCGACCCCTTCGAGGCCCGGCAGGTAGGCGAGGGTCAGCGGATCGAGCGAGTCCTCGACCTGGGCGAGCCTGGTCGCCAGAGTCGACTCGGGAATCGCCGTAGTTCGGAGCACTCGCGACACGATCGCCCGCCCGCCGCTTCGGGCGGCGAGCCGAGGCACCACCTGATCCACCAGGAGGCCGCGCATCTCGGACGGGACCCCGGGGAGCATGACCACTTCGCCGAGCGGTCCCGAAAGCCAAAGACCGGGGGCGGTGCCCCGGGGGTTCGGAAGCACCATCGCGCCCCTGGGAACTTCCGCCTGGCAGCGGTTGCTGTCGGGAATCTTCCGGCCAATTCGGGCCCATTTGGCCGTCAACTCTTCCCAGATCGCGTCCTGGAATTCGAGGGGCGCGCCGAAGAGGTCCGCCACGACCTTCTTGGTGACGTCGTCCCGGGTCGGTCCCAGGCCCCCGGTCGTGATCACGAACCGCGATCTGACCAGGGCGTCACCGACGGCGGTGCGAATCTCCTCCGGCGTGTCGCGTATCGAGGTTCGCCGGGCGATCCGAACCCCGACCTCGGCGAGGGTTCGGCCCGCGAAGGCGCTGTTGGTATCGACGGTGAACCCGAGGAGCAGTTCGGTTCCGATGGTAACCAGGTCGATGTCCATGTGGCCCGAGGGCGGGGAGGGCTTGGCTCAGTCGAACAAGCGACGGTAGCGGTAGAGGTACACCGCGAAGGAATAGACGGTCAGCGCGGTCGCGATCGCCAGGCTCACGGAGACGAAATGGCCGTGAAAGTCCTTCCAGAACTGCCAGAAGGCGCTTTTGTGAAGGGCGAGCGGATTCCAGGCGTCGCGAAACGCGAACCAGAGGATGGTGCCCCCGACGAAGATGTTCTGGGTCACCGTCTTGAGTTTGCCGTGGCCGTGGGCGGCGATGACCACCCCGCGGCGCTTGGCGAACCAGCGGAAAGCGGTCATGGCGAACTCCCGGCCGATCAACACCAGGCAGACCCAGACCGGGATGCTGCGCCACAACGGGATATCGTAGAGGTCGCGGCGGGTCTGAGCGATCACGTAGATCGGCACCACCGTCGCGAGCAGCAGCAGCTTGTCGGCCAGGGGGTCGAGCACCTTGCCCAAGTCGGTCACCAGGCCCCGGCGGCGGGCGATCCGGCCGTCGATCACGTCGCTCACGGCCGCGATGATGAACACGACGAACGTCAGCAGCTTCGGCCAGTAGCCTTCGATGAACGGGAGGTAGGCGATGACCGGGGTGATCGCGATCCGGCCGATGGTGAGCAGGTTGGGCAGCGTCCACATCGGCGGGGCCTCGATCTACCCCAAGGTCTTCAGGACGAGCTTGCTGATCGATCGGAGAGTGTCGAACACGCCGTCGCCCCGAACCGCCATGGCCTCGAAGTAGGGAGCCCGCTCGATCCAGGCGCCGTCGAGCTGTTCGACCAGCAACTCGCCCGGCCGGTCCGGGTTGGCCACCTGGCGTTGCTTGGCGGGGTCGTCGACCGGCCAGCCCGGATTGAGGTTCTCCTGGAGTTCGTCGATCGGTGCTGCGTTAGGCAGGTCCCGCTTGTTGTACTGCACCACGAACGGGATCTTGGTCAGGTCGTAGCCGTGCTGGAGCAGGTTGTCATAGAGATTCTGCATCGACTCCACGTTCGCTTCCATCCGCTCGATCTGACTGTCGGCCACGAACACCACCCCGTCGACCCCCTTCAGGATCAGCTTCCGGGAGGCGTTGTAGTAGACCTGGCCAGGGACCGTATACAAATGGAACCGGGTCTTGAATCCGCGGATGGTACCGAGATCCACCGGCAGGAAGTCGAAGAACAAGGTCCGTTCCGTCTCGGTGGCAAGGGAGATCATCTTGCCCTTGGACGACGGGGACACCTTCTCATAGATGTACTCCAGATTGGTGGTCTTACCGCCCAAACCGGGACCGTAATACACCAGCTTGCAGTTGATCTCGCGAGAGGCGTAGTTGATGAGCGACATCTCTTGGGGTTCCCCTTAGCTCCCGAACAGTTTGTCGATCTCGTCTTCGGCCTCGCCAGGAACGCGGCTTCGACCTTGGGTGGCGCCGCGGTTCGCCGCTCGAACAACTCGGTGAACAGGGCGCTCAAGCCCACCACCGCGCCCCGGACCCGCAGTTTCACCAACCCGAGCGTGGTGCGGTTGTCGAACAGTACCACCAGGATCACTCGCCGGGCGATGTCGGCGAGATAGAGCGATTCTTTCTCGCCTTGATGGAACAGGGCGCCGAACTCCGGTTCGCCGAGCATCTTGGCCAGCTGATCGTTGGCGCTGAAGTCGGCCGCGGTCAGCGAGGCGAATGCCACCGGATCGAACGTCGGCGGCTCGCCCGCGGTGGCCAACATCTGACCGGTCCGGTCGACCAGCAACGCGGTTCGGGCATTGGCTTCGCCCAACAGCTGGTTCAAGACGGCGTTGATCCGTTGGGCATCGTCCTCGCGAAACGACCAGGTGGTGGCTCGGGTCACGTGAGTTGGCTCTCGAGACGAGCGACGATCCGGCCCGCTCGCTTCCGGAGCGCGGCGGTCGGTTCCCAGGCGATGTAGTCTTTCAGGAGCCGCACCGTTTCCACCCGTTCCTGGCCTGCGAGGTACGACAGCGCCGCCAGCCGTTTGATCCGGCTCGCGCTGAACAAGTCCGCCCGGTGCCTGGTCACATGCCGCCCAGCCAGAAACCAGCCAAGCGCGAGCCCGGCGACCGCCCCGATCGAAACCACGAGCGTCCTGGTCGCTTTCACACGATCTCCCGCCGAGCCTCCATCGCGTGGCTCAGCGTTACTCCGTCGATGTACTCGAGATCGCCGCCGACCGGTAATCCCCGGGCCAACCGACTGACCCGGACCCCCGTACCGACCAGCAGCTGATGAATGAATGTAGCAGTGGCCTCGCCTTCGAGCGACGGGTTGGTCGCCAGAATGACCTCACTCACCGTCCCGCTGGCGATCCGCTGGCGGAGCAACCCGATCCGAAGCTGGTCCGGCCCGATCCCCTCCAGGGGCGAGAGCCGACCGCCAAGGACCAGGTAGCGACCACGAAACCCGGTGGCGCGATCCACCTGGGCCACCGCGGAAGGTTCCTCGACCACGCAGAGCAGGCCCTGGTCTCGACGGGGATCGGCGCAAACCTCGCATCGGTCCGCGTCGGCGAAATTGCCGCAGTCCGCGCAGCAACGAACCCGGTCGGCCACCTGACCGAGCACATCGGCGAGCCTGGTCAGGCGTTCCCGGGGCTGTTGCAGCAGGTGAAAGGTGAGGCGTTGGGCGGTTTTTCGACCGATACCGGGCAGTTTGCTCAGTTCGGCGACGAGATCGTCGATCGAAGCCACCGGGTTCAGAGCCCCGGCAACGAGGGGAGGCCCTGCACCTTTCGCATCTCGGCCTGGGCGGTTTCGGCGGCTCGTCGCTGCACCTCGGCGACCGCGCTCAGTACCAGGTCGGAGAGCAGCTCGGCATCATGCCCGGCGAAGGCGGCTGGGTCGATGACGAGTTCTCGGATCAGGCCGCGACCATCCGCCTTGACCCGGACCAGGCCACCGCCGGCGGTCGCCTCGACCGAACGGTCGGCGAGATCGGCCTGAAGCTGTTGGAGCCGGCCCTGCATCTGCTGGCTCAACTGGAGAATTTGCTGGAGATCTGCCATGGTTTCTCTACTCCACGATCTCCAAATCTAACGCCTCGGCGGCGGCGTCCAACGACGGGTCTTTGGCCCGGATCTCACCCAATTTCTGGTTCTTTATGTCGTTGTCCGACAATCGCTTAGGGCGGTCCGCCCTGGCGACCTTCCCCACCCCGGCGCCAACCTGCACCTCGACCGGGCGGCCGGCCGCCTCCGTCACCAATGCGCGGATCGCGCCGAGCCGCGCTTGAGCCCCTTCAAGCAACGGGCCGCCATCCTGGCTCATTTCGAGTCGAACCTGGTCCGGCTCGACGGCGGTCGGCGACAAGGCAGCGAGGATCGCCCCGAAGAGGTGGCTCTGCGCCTTACCTCGCTCGACCAGCGCGGGCCAGGCCGAACGGAGCGCCTCGGTGGTGAGTGGTCCGACCAGAAGCGGGCCTCCGGCGTCCGGGGGGGGGACCGGGCCGGGTGCCGAGGACACCGGGCGATCTGACCCGGACCGGGGCCGCTCGATCGGGCTGGCGACAGACGGCCGAGGGGTACCGGTGCCGGGAGGGCCCACCGCGGCTCCTCGCAACACCTCTTCCAGGCTCACGGTCCGGTCCATCAAGGCCCACCGGAGCAAGAGCGACTCGACCACGAGGCGGGCGTTGGCGCTCCGTCGGATCGAGGTCTCCGCTTCGGTGAGGAGCGCGAGCATCCGGAGGACGTCGCCAGCGGTCAGCCGCGCTCGGGCGGCGCCGATCACGTCCCGCTGCACCGTGGTGAGGCCTTCAGGGTCCGCGCCGGTGAGATCCATCAGGAGCGCCCGCAGCAAATCGGCCATCCCACCAATGAACTCGACCAGATCGGCGCCCGAGGCCATCAGCCGGTCGACGATCCCGAACATCGGCGCCGCCTGCTGGTCGGCCACGGCCGCGAGCACCTCGGCGTAGACCTCATCCCCGATCAGTCCGAGCGCCTGACGGACTCGCTCCGCCGTGAGGGCACCTTCCGAGAGGCTCAAGGCCTGATCGAGCACCGACAGGGCATCGCGCATGCCCCCGTCGGCATACCGAGCGATCACCGTCACGGCATCGTCCTCGGCGGCGAGGCCTTCGGCGGCGAGCACCTGGACGACCCGATCTCGGATGGCGGCGGCGTGGATCCGTCGGAAGTCGAAGCGCTGTAAGCGGGAGAGAACCGGTGCGGCCAGGTTGGCGATCTTCTGCGGCTCGGTCGTTGCGAAGACGAACACGACCCGCGGGGGCGGCTCCTCGAGGATCTTGAGCAAGGCGTTCCAGGCCTCGCGGGTCAGCATGTGCGCTTCGTCGACGATGTAGACCTTGTAACGGTCCTCCTGGGACGCGGCGTACATCGCCCGCTCCCGGAGGTCTCTGGCGTCGTCGACCGACCGGTTGCTGGCCGCGTCGATCTCGACGACGTCGAGATTGGCGCCTCCACTCCAGATCCGCTCGCAGGTGGGACACTCGCCGCAGGGTTCACCGCTGGGGCGGGCCCGATCCTGCCGTTCGCAGTTGAGCGCCATGGCGAGAATCCGCGCCGCGGTGGTCTTCCCGACTCCGCGTGGCCCGGTCAGGAGGTAACCGTGGCCGACTCGTCCCCGGGCCACCGCTCCCCGGAGCGCCGCCGCGACGTGGTCTTGGACCAGGAGGTCTGCAAAACGGCGGGGGCGGTACTTCCTGGCGAGGGCGATCATCGATGCTCGACCGTGCGTGAGCGTTGGCGCCCACTGAAGAAAGGAGTGCCCCAGGCACCCCGAAGCGATACCGGACATCGCTTAGCGCTGCTACCGGCAAGGTCCTGACGCGGTTCGCGCGCCAATACCCTTCGGACCTGGGGCGCCACCAATATAGCCGCCTACCTCCCCGGGCCGTAGAGCACGGCGTTGTTGAAGAGGCCCGCCGTGCCACGCCAGAACGCCCTGAACAGCGGGTCCTCGGCGAAGAGCACCACGGTCCCGGCCCCAACGTTCTCGACGACCGCCCAGGCCGAGCCTTTGAGGAGTCGCTCGGTATTTCCAGGCCAGGTGAATCCGGCCAGAACGAGATTGTCGCCCACTAGCATGACCGGGTTGTCGCCCTGTCGCGACGGGGTGAAGAAGACGTCGCCGTTGACCAGAACCGGGAGTTCCTGGCGACGGTACCCAAAGGTCAGCCAATGGGTCTGATCGAGGGTGGCCCGGGCGATCAGTCCCGGAACGCCCTCGGGCTGGGTCGGCTTCGGCGCGGTCGCGGACAGGATCGGTAATGACACGGCTGGCTTGGTGGTATCGGCCGGAGCCTTTTTGTCGGCGGTGTCGGTCTTCCCGACTTCCCCGACGGTGAGCAGACCGATCTCCTTGCGGGCCAGGACCTGGCCGGCCCCGCCGAACGCGATGATCGCGCCGCCGCGACGGACCCATTGCTTGAGCGGTTCGGCGACCGCTTGGAGCCGATCGCCCATCGTTCCGAAGCCGTCCGGCAGCACCAGCACGCTGTAGTCGGCCAGGTTGACCCGGCCCAACGCCCCCAGGTCGATCGGCGTCGCCGGCACTTCCAGTTCCTTCTCGAAATAGAACCAGGCACTCCCAAATGAAGTCTGCGACACCCCGTCGCCGGCACCGATCAGCACCTTGGGGGCACGGAGGTGGGCGATGGCCTCGCTCCCCACCCCTACCTTGCCGACGTCCGGAAAGGCGGACTGCACCGCGGTCACCGTGGCGCCGAGGCGCCCGGCCAGCTGTCCGATTCGATCGTGAAGCGAGGCCGGGTTGCGTTGGATTCGGGCCACGAAGGTGCCTGGAGGGTAGCTCGCCCCATCGGCGCGGAGTGACTCCGCCGCGGCGCCAACGGCGAAACCCTCGCGAAGCAGCAGCATCGCGAGCCGGGCCCCGGCGGCGGTCCCCGGCTGCCAGAGGTAGGCCGACTGGGCCCGCCCCGACGTCCCGCCCTGCGGCGCCGGCCAGTCCGATCCCACCCTGTCGCCCGTCACCGGCGCGGTGTTGTCGGTCCAATAGGCGTCGAGCCCGTACGCCAAGGGCAACGACCAGGCAGTGACATCGTAGAACTCGTAGCCTTCCCTGGACGCCGCCTCGCCCCGCCGGCGATTTCGCTCGAACCGCTGGTACTGCCGGACCGCAAAGGCACTGTCGACCGCGCTCGAGGGCTCGAGCAACGCGGTGGCCAGCCTGGCCTGAGGTTGCCCCAAATCGACCACCAGGGTCCCGGCCGGAAACGTCTTCGCCGGGCCGGCGACCGACCGGGCCCCCCGGGCCGGGGCCGGTACCGGGGCTCTGGTCAGGTAGTCGTTGGTCCCGGTCAGGGTCACCGGCGCGGTGGTGCGGGTCACCTCGATTCCCTGGCTCGCCAGGAGGCGCCCGAGCCGGACGGCGCGTTCGGGGTCGTCGCCCGGGGCGATCAGCACCCGCCGAAACGGGCGGGACCCGACCTCGGCCATTCCCGAGACCCGGAAGTCGTAGTAGTCGAGGAGACGCTCTTCCCGGCCGGTCGCGAGCGTGCCTAACGTCGCGACCGAGGCGACCCAGTGGTGGGCGATCCCGTCCGCGAAGGTCATCACCGTTCCGTCGCCCTTCCGAAGCCGCAGTTCGGGGCCGCCGTCGGTTTCGAAAGTCATCCCGGTCGCCCCGTTCAGCGACGGCCAGCTATCCCAATACCCGGCGTAGAACAGATCGAACACGTCGCGAACGTAGTACTGCCAGCTATGACGGTCGAAGGCCGCGGCATTCCCCCGGCCGAACCGCTCCAGCCACTCCCGGCTCTTGGCCGGGACGTTGGCGTTGACCGGCAGGGCGGCGGGGGCGAAGAAATATTGCGAGGTGGTGCTGTGGAGATCGACGAACACCTGGGGCCGCCACCGCATCACCGCGGCCACGATCGCTTTGGTCTCCGATTGCGATTGGGCCAAGACGTCGCGGTTCATGTCGAAGCGATAGTGATTGCCGCGGCCCATGACGCTCCACGGCTCGGTCTGCTCGAGCGCGGCCGGATCGTCGGACCCCACCGCCGCCGAGTTGCTCCAGGCCGCGAACCGCTCGTGTCCATCCGGATTCATAGTGGGGTTGATGATCGTCACCACGTTGCGAAGGATCTCGAGGGTGGCCGGTTCGTCACTGGCCAGGAGCTGGTATGCCGTCATCATCGACGACTCGAACCCGGCCGGCTCGTTGCCGTGAATCGAATGCGACAGCATGGCGACCGCCGGAATCCGACCGGCAATCTCGGCCGCGGCCGCGGGGGTCGTCGTCCGGGGGTCCGCCAGCCGGGCCAGATCGGCCCGGATCTGATCCAAGCGAGCCAGGTTCTCCGGCGCCGAGATGATCAAGAGCCGGAGCACCTTTCCCTCGGCGCTGTAGCCCGCGATCTCGGCGCGAACCCGGTCGGGCGCCGCCGCGATCATCCGATCGAACACCTGTTGCTGCTGATGATACATCGTGTGGCGAGAGCCGATCGGATGCCCGAGGAGCGAATCGGGCCGCGGCACGGCCGGCCGGTACGGTCCCCGGTTGTACCAGGCGAACGGTTGCTGGGCCACGATCGGGGTGGCCCCGAGCATCAGGCAGGCGACGAGAAAACGCATGGCTGCTCCACGAAGTTCATTCCCGCGAGGCGGCAAAGGTACCAGCCCCAGCGCTGGCGTGTCCATCCAACCGCACCACCCGTTGCTCCGAGGCGACGATCGCGCCGATCAGAAAGACCAGCGAGGAGTAGTACATCCACAGCACGAACACGAACACGGCGGCCAAGTTGGCGTCGGGGTTCATCTGCTGCAACGACACCGTACTGCGGACGTAGAGACCGAACAGCCGCTTGGCGGCTTCGAACATCACCGCCGCGAACAGCGACGCGATCACCGTGTGGCGCCACGGCGGACGTCGGCGTGAGGCGCCGTAGTACACCGCCGCGAACAGCGAAACCAAGAACAGAAAGGCCAACAGTTGTCCCGCCAGGCGGCCGCCGCTGGTCACGAAGAAGGCCAGGGCCGGTCGCACCGCCTGGCCGCGGGCCTCCAACAGGGCGAGGCCCACGGTCAGCACCGTATTGGCCACGAAGAGTGACAGTGCCACGCCCACCATGCCCAGATCCCGCAGCTTGCCGGTGAGATACGCCAGCACGAAGTGACGACGGGGTGGCGTCCCGTGAAGCGAATAGATCTCGTCGAGCGCGGTCCGGGCCGAGGCGAAGACGCGGGTGGCAAACCACAGAAACACGGGAACGGCGACGATCGACAGTTGCCGGGCAGCCTCGGTGAGGCGCACCACCAGGTCCTCGACCAGCAGAAAGGGATCGGCGCCCCCGGTGGCGTCGTGGGGCGGGAGGAACCGTTCGATCAGCCCGCCGGTCGAGAGCGGCTCCCCGCCCAAGTGGACCAGCAGCCACGCCGCCCCGGCGAGCAGGAGAAGAAACAGCGGCACCGCCGCCAACAGCGCGTCGAACGTCAGGGCGCTGGCCAAAAACGGAATCCGGTGCCGATCGGCTGCCGTGAGCACCCGCCAGACGAATTGGCTGAGGCTTCGGAGGCCCGCGACCGGTGACCAGCGGATCAGGCGACCGGTTCCTCGTCGGCCTCCGTCACCGGCGGACGGCGCCGGGCCCGGGCCGCCTCGAGGCGGCGCTCGAGCTCCTCCCGGGCAGCGAGCTTGCGGGGACGTTCCGCTTGCCGCGACGGCCGGTCGTCGCCGCCGTCGTCGCCCGCCGAGGCACCCTCGTCCGCGGAACGGCGGCTGTGATCCTCGGCCCCGAATTCGTCGCGAATCTCGTCCCAGGTCTCATCGGCCAGCTCCCGCATTCCCTTGATCCCCCGACCGAGTTCTCGCCGCAGTTCCCGGCCACTACGGGGCGCGAACAAGAGCGCCAGGCCCGCGCCGAGCGCGGCGCCCAGCACCAACCACTTGAGGCCTCCGCCTCCCTCGCGCTCGAGATAAACGACATCGCGGTCTCGACGACCCATGGCCATCTACTCCCCCGCCTCGGCGTCGTCCACCGCTCGGCTCGCCGGCTTGGCGAGGTCGGCGTGGCGAAGCGGCGTGGCTTTGACGTGAGCACGGACCAGCCCCGCGGTCCCGTTGACCTTCAGCTTATCGAACAGAAACCGGAAGTTCTTTTCCAGATCGGCCGCGATCGCCCCGCGAGTCGCCTGGGGCAGCGACCAGAATTCCTTCTTGAACGGACCAATGGCCCGTTTTCGGGCCCGGTAATAGAACTGCTCCGGGGTGTCGTCCGCCTTCTTCTCGCTCTGGGCGTTGGCATCGAGCCACCCGTAGGCACGTTGCCGGAGCTCGCCGGGAAGCGCCGGGTGATCGAAGACGATGTTCTGGAAGTTCGTCGCCAGGTGGATTTCGACCGTTTCGATCCGGGGGAAATGGCCGAACGCGTCGGGCGGGAGCGTGCTCGCGCCGTGTTGCACGGCGCCGCCCATGCCGTAGGGCGACCGGGCCGCCGCCGAGAGCGCCTCCAGTGCCACGAGATCGAGCTTCACATCGGCGATCGAGCCGTCCGGCAGTACCACCCCGCCGTGCGAGGTCCCGGTCTGGACCGAGATCTTGCTGATCCCGGCGAGGCCAGCCCCGCGCTTCGTTAGAGCGCGGTTGAAGCCCTCCATGAAAGCATGGAGTTCCTCGACGGTGCTGTTCTTGTGTCCGACCTCACCGATTTCGGCACCCACCGACACGGTGACGCCTTTCGGCTCGAGCCGCCGGATGAACGTGGTGATCTCGGCCGCCCGTTCGTAGTTGGCCCGCTGCTGCTCGTCGAGGGTGGGCCGAGAGAGGTCCACCAGCGTCGAGGTGTCGACGTCGATGTTGAAGAAGCCGGCTCCGATTTCTTCCGCGATGAGCTTCTTGACCTCGCCGACCTCGCCTTCCGGATCGGTGGCGTACTTCTTGGCGTTGACCTGGCAGTGGTCCCCTTGAATGAAGAGCGGGAGCCGGTAGCCCTCGCGGAGGGCCGCCCCGATCAGCACCGCGACGTATTCGGCAGGTCGCTGATCGGTGTAGGCAATCTCCGATCTGGCGATCTCGAGGATGATCGCCCCGGCATCCCCGGCGAGGGCCGCTCGGAAGACTGCCCGAGCCGTGTCGTAGGTGATCATCCGAACGTTGATGGCGGGCACCGTGAAGCCGCCGCACTCGCCTCGGCCCCGGGCCAGATAGAGGTCGTGGATCGAGGCGGGCCGAACGCCAACGGCCTGACCGAGTTCCCACAGCAGCCACCGGGCCGCCTCTTGCTCCTCGGCCCCCCCAAAGACCGCGCTCCAGACGAGGGCGTCGGTCGCGGGCCCGGTCAACGAGGCTGGGTCGTTGACCTTCACGGCCGTGCCGGATACCGACACCCCGCCACCGTATGGGGCGGCCGCTCGCTGGATCGCCTCTATTGCCATTCGATCTCCTCCGTGTGACCGCGCAAGTCGTTGATCTGACTGCAATTTAGGAGCCGATCGCGGGCTGGTCAAAGGGAGGGCGACCGCTGCCTTGATCCCAACCGACTAGGCCACCTCGTCCGGGCTCGAACGCCCCATTATCCACATAACGTCGTTATGTGCACCCGTTGTGGATCGGCTCCCCAAAAAGGGACTTTTTTGTGGACGGCCGCGTTGGCCGAAAGGACGTTGTCCTGCAAGCCTTTGGGAGCGCTTGGCGGGTCGAGACGCCGGAGGCGAATGTGGATAACCGGTTCAATCCACATAACTGTGCACCTCGATTGTGCCCCGAAAACCGCCCAAATTTGGGGCACCAGCCCTGTGGAAAACCCCTTGGGTCTTGTCAGGTAAACTGTTCTGGGTAAATGGCTTACAATCGACATAGGTGGTTAGTCGACAGTGTCAACATCCCAGAAAACCGACCCAATCGGCACTGGTGCTGAATCTCACTGGCGCTTCGAATCCGGCGGCCCCTGCCGATATTGGTAACGGTTTGTTCAGCGCTCGACCCTGGTTAGCATTGATGGTTCCGCTGGAACCGTGCACCAAGAGGGCCCATTGCCACGCGAAAGCCGTCGAACCAAAGTCGTCGCCACCCTTGGCCCCGCCTGGGAGCAGCCCGACCAGATGCGGGCGATGCTCGACGCCGGAGTCGACGTTGTCCGGATCAACGCTTCGCATGGGACGCCGGAGATTCGGACCCGCTGGATCTCCGACCTGAAGGAAGTCCAGGGCACCCGCGAGAAAGCTTCGGCGATTCTGGTTGACCTCCACGGGCCGCGGATCAGGGTCGGCGAGCTGGCGGAACCCCGGCAGCTGACCTTCGGCCAATCGGTGGTCTTCGCGCCGGAGTCGAGCGCCGAACCGGGCGAACTACCCACGACCTACCGGGAACTGGCGGAGGACGTCCGCCCCGGGACCCGGATTCTCCTCGACGATGGCCTGATCGCGATCGACGTCACCAGCGTGGTTGGCGACCGAGTCCACGGGGCGGTCCGCTACGGTGGCGTGCTCAAATCGAACAAGGGAATCAACCTGCCCGGGGTGGACGTCTCCGCCCCGGCGCTGACCGACAAGGACCGCGAAGAGGCGCTCCGAGCGGTCGAGCTCGGTGTCGACTACCTCGGGATGAGCTTCGTGCGCCGCTCCCAGGACGTCGAGGCCCTCCGGCGAATCGTCCCGAAGTCGGTTCGCCTGGTCGCCAAGATCGAAAAGGACACCGCGCTCGAGCACCTCGACAGCATTCTCGAGGCGGCCGACGCCATCATGGTTGCCCGCGGCGACCTCGGCGTCGAGCTGCCGTTCGAGCAAGTCCCGCTGGTCCAGAAGAAGCTGATCCGGGAGGCGAACCGGCACGGCAAGCCGGTGATCACCGCGACCCAGATGCTCGAATCGATGACCAAGGCTCCCCGTCCGACCCGGGCCGAGGCCTCGGACGTGGCCAACGCGATCCTCGACGGCACCGACGCGGTGATGCTCTCGGCGGAGACGGCGGTGGGGAGCTATCCGCTCGAGGCGGTGTTGGCGATGGATCAGATCGCCCGCGAAGTGGAGAGCCATCGCCGCGAGGGGAAGGACCACGCCAACGCCTGGCAGGCCTCGACCGCCCTCCTCGACCAGCCCCACACCACCACCCGGACCGAGGACGCCATCGCGGTGGCGGTCTGCGCCGCCGCCGACCTCCTCAAGGTCCCGTTGATCGTCTGCCTAACGAGCAGCGGGTTCACCGCCCGCACGGTCGCGTCGTACCGGCCCTCGGTCCCGATCCTCGCCGTCACCCCCGAGACGGAGACCTTCCGGCAGCTGGCCCTGATCTGGGGCGTGGTGCCGGTCCGGGTCGAGCGGCGCCCCGACTACGAGGCGATGCTGGCGCTGACCCGCGACCTGATCGTCAAGAAAGGACTGGCCTGGCCCGGCGACCGGATCGTCGTCACCGCCGGCATCCCGTTCGATCGAGCCGGGACCACCAACCTGCTGCGGATCGAATCGGTGTGACCCGTCGATCGGGTTGACCCAGCGCCAATCCGGTCGGGGGCCCGGTCGACCCCACTGCCGCCCCGCCGCTCAGAGTGGCGGCGATCGCCCGCCCCGCGATAGGTTGTGGCGTGCTTCGCCTCCGCCTGCTCGGAACTGGGACGTCGTTTGGGGTCCCGCAGCTCGGGTGCGACTGCGCGGTGTGCCATTCCCCCGACCCGAGGGACCGGCGCTCCCGAAGTGCCGCGCTGATCCAGACCGCCAGCACCACCCTCCTCATCGACACGCCGCCCGAACTCCGGACCTCATTGCTGGCGGCCCGGGTCGATCGAGTCGACGCCGTCTGGTTCACCCATGAGCACGCCGATCACGTGGCCGGCATCGACGACCTCAGGATCTTCTCCCTCCGACAGCGTCGCGACTTGCCGATCTACGCCGGGGGGCGGACCAGGGCGTTCCTCGAGGCGTCCTACCGCTACATCTTCGACCCGGCCGTGATCCCGCTCCCCGGGACCTCCAAACCGCGCCTGGAACTGCGACTCATCGAGCCAGACCGGGCCATCTCGATCGGCGACCTCACCTGCACCCCGCTCGAGTTCGAACATGGGACCACGCCCGTCCTCGGCTTGCGGGTCGGCAAGCTGGCTTACGTCACCGATGCCAAGGCCATTGCCGCCACCCAACGCGACCAGCTCCGCGGCCTCGAGATCCTCGTCTTGAACGCCCTCTGGTGGCGACATCACCCAACCCATCTGAGCATCCCCGAGGCAATCGAGACCGCTCGCGACATCGGCGCCAAGCGCACTATCTTGACCCACCTGACTCATGAAACCGGCCACGAGGAACTGGCCGGCAAACTTCCCGACGGCATCGAGCCCGGATACGACGGCATGACCCTGGAGATCGAGGCATGAAGCTGTCCTACGGCCGGATGTTCAGCGACAAGCTCGACGGGCAACACGGACTCGCCCGAGCGCAGCTGAACGACCTGATCCAACGGTTCCCCGCGGTCATCGCCGAAGTCGACACCCGCCGCCAACGCGGCGAGTACGGCTTCTACGGATTGGGCGACCAAGGCGACGTGGTCCGCGGCATCAAGAAGTTCGCCGATGGCGTCGGCCAGGCCTACGACCACGTACTGGTCCTCGGCATCGGCGGCTCGGCCCTCGGGATGAAGACCTTGCTCTCGGCCTTGCGGCCCCCCGCCTGGAACGAACTCTCCGACGAGGCCAGGGAGTACTTTCCGAGGATCACGATCCTCGAGAACGTCGACCCCACCTCGATCGCCGGAGCCCTCAGTCGGATCGACCCCCGCCGGGTCTTCGTCAACGTCATCAGCAAGTCAGGGGGGACCGCGGAGACCGCCGCCCAGTACCTGGTCGTCAGGGCCTGGCTGGACCAGGCACTCGGGCCGGACGCCGCCGTCCGCCACCTCGCCTTCACCACCGACCCCGCCAAGGGTCCCCTCAGGGAGCTGGCGGCCCGGGAGGGGATCGCCGCCCTCGATGTGCCCCCCGAGGTCGGCGGCCGGTTCAGCGTCTTGACCCCGGTCGGGCTGCTCCCCGCCGCCCTGATCGGCATCGACATCGAACGGCTGATCCAGGGGGCGCGGAAAGCCCTGGACGAGGCCCAGCGACCCGATCTGCTCAACAACCCGGCCGGGCTCTACTCCGCGCTGCTCTGGGCGGCGGATGCCTGGCTAGGCGCCAGGATACACGTCCTGATGCCGTACAGCGACCGGCTCCGGGACTTTGCGGCCTGGTTCGTTCAGCTCTGGGCGGAAAGCCTCGGCAAACGCTCCGACCGCCGCGGGCAGCCGATCTTCGCCGGCCCAACGCCGGTGCCCGCCGTGGGCGCAACCGATCAGCACACCCAGGTACAGCTGTTCATGGAGGGCCCCTTCGACAAGGTGGTGACGTTCGTGCGGGTCGAGGAGGTGGACGAAATCAAGATCCCGACCCGCCCGGGCCTGCCGGACGACTTCGCCTACTTGCCGGGCCACACCATCGGTGAATTGCTCAACGCCGAACAGGAGGCGACCTCGGCGGCGTTGGCGCGCATGGGACGAATGAACGCAACCATCTCGCTTCCCCGGCTCGATGCCGGCTCGGTGGGCGAGTTGATCATGTTCATGCAACTGGCGACCGGTTTCGCCGGCGTCTGGTACGGGGTCAATCCGTTCGATCAACCGGGTGTCGAGCTCGGGAAGCGGCTCACCTTCGCCGCGATGGGACGCCCAGGGTATAGCCGAGAAGGCAGCGTAACGCTCGACCAGAGCCTGCCAAGCGACCTGGCCGGCGCCTAACACGGGTGGGCGGGGTCTCCCGCACTTGCGGCTCACGAGCTTCAAGCCGCCGGCCAGGGCTCGCTTCTTCGGCCCGTCCGCCATCAGGGCCACCCCCCTTAGCGATCCCTCCCAGCGTCTCCGTCAGTTCGTTGGTCCTGGGGTTGCAATACTGTGATGGGAATGCCGGTCTCCGAACCAACGGCGCGACCGGGCATTGCCACGCCAACTCATTGGAGAGCAACGACATATGGACATTCAGCGGAAGCTCCAATCGATTCTTGGACCGGCACCGGCGCCGGCAAATCGTTCCCCGAGGATCTCCCATCTGCCGCCCCGGGTTCCCAGACGTTTGTAGAAGCACTGGTCAAGCGGACCAGAGGCCAGCCGGAAGACGGCGAGCCGTTACAACCGGCCAGCGTGAGTGCTGGAACTGCGGCCCAGGCGGCCAGAAGCGAGTTCAGCGGCGAAGCCCAAGCTCCATTGGCCCCGCCGCCGGCCTTCCCCTCACGGTGGGCGGCGGCTAATCGGGGCCCCGGGTCACCGAGCCTGCTCCTGCAACGGGAGTCGCCGGCGGCCGGACCGACACCGGAACCGCCCACTTCTCAGCAAACTCTCCCTCCGCTTGGCGTGATGTGGGCACCGTTGAGTTACCGCGGGAGCGGTGCGCAGGGCCCTGGCATCGGCGGGACCGACGCCGACGCCCAGGCGGAACTTCAAGTCAAGTTTGCCCAGTACAGCAACCCGGCGAAGTTCGGCATGCGGAACCTGTCAACGAGTTCGAGACACGAGGGGGTTCGAGTTTACTGCGCATCGGCCGGTGACCTGATCGCTGGCACGGGCGGATTGATCCAGGCGGCA
>Ga0194132_10000225_pt1 | contig 115282 bp, 111 predicted proteins | sample TA2KigOf80mmetaG_FD_148612 | JGI IMG/M metagenome (GOLD analysis project Ga0194132, IMG submission 148612) | Freshwater microbial communities from Lake Tanganyika, Tanzania - TA2015054 Kigoma Offshore 80m | ecosystem: Environmental > Aquatic > Freshwater > Lake | place: Tanzania: Lake... | reverse complement strand
GCCCCGCCTTCCGCGCCAGCCACCGCAGCGACGCGGGCGCGGACACCGGCGGGCCAGGCGCCGGCACGTGGGCCGCGAGCGCGGGCGCGGCGAGCAGCACGCCGCCACTGGAATGGCGAAGTGCTTGCGCGGGCTCAACACGACGGCATCGGCAACGCCGGCGACGGCGCTTGGCAGGTGCGCGGCAGCCTCGATGAGGGCGAGACCGTGACGGTCGCCGAAGGAACGGGCGGCGCTCGCCGGCGTGGGCATGCCGAAGTAGTCAACGAGCACGAGCGCCCCCGGCCCGGCCTCCCGCTGGAGCGCCGTTTCGAGCCATGCCCAGTCAGGCTGGAGCGCGTCGGTGACCGGGTAGAAGCGCAAGCGGTGGCCGAGGGCGCGCAGCGGAGCGACGGCGTCGTCGCCGATGTAACCGGGCACCCAGGCGCAAGCGGCAACGGCGCCCGCGCGGCCAGCCACGGCGGCAATGGCGGCCGCGAGCGCGGTGGCGCCACGGTGATAGAGGAACACGCGCCGGTCGGCGGCGGCCAGCCAGGGCGGCAACGGGGCCGCCGACGGAACGATCGCGCGGGCGGCCTCGCGCCAATCGACGAGCGGGTTAGCGGGAATGGTGACGCGGCGATGGCGACCTGCGGCCCGGTTGCCGTCGCGGGCCGGAGGGTTCTTTGTCGTTGCCCCTTGGAAGTATCGTTCCATGATCGACCCGAATGCGGGCGGCGCCCGGCGCGGCGGGGCCGCCACCACGGCTCAGGCCAGGAATTCGGCCAGCAGCGCGGCGTACTTCTCGAGCGCGACGGCGTGCGGGTTATGCGTGCCGTCCTCGAAGACATGCAGCCGCCCGTTGGGCAGCAGCGATACCGCCTGCCTGCCAAAATCAGAGGTCATGACGGGATCGTCGGAACCCCAGGTGACGAGCGTGGGACAGGCGATGCGCGGCAAGCGTTGCTCCAACCACCAGTAGCGCCGCATGTTGGGGTCGTTCACGGCAGCGAGGATGGCGGTGTAGGCCTCGCCGACGTTGGCACGCGCATGGCGGGCCTGCTCTTCGTCGACCATGGCCCGGTCACCGCCACGGAGCCGCGGAACGCCGATTCGAGCTGTGCCTTGATGGCGGCCTTATCGGGCACCGTGAACTGACGGGCCGGCGACGGCGCGGTGGCATTGAGGCCGGCCAGCGTGCCGAGGACGAGCCTATCCACGCGGCCCGGGAAAAGTTGGGCGACGAGGGCGGAGATCCACGAGCCGAGCGTGTGGCCGACCAGCGATGCCCGATCGATGTCGAGCACGCGCATGAACTCGACGAGGTTCGCCACCCAGCCCTCCATGCTGTAGCCGGAGGTGGGGCGGCTGGACCGGCCCCAGCCGAGGTTGTCGACGGCGATGAGGCGATAGCCGTCCGGCTGGCGCGCATGAGGGGGGCGAATTGGTCGGCGCTGGCGGTGAAGCCGAGGCCGTGGGTGAAGATGACGGGCCTGCCGGCGCCGCCCTCGACATAGCGGATATCGTGGCCGTTGACGGATGCGGGCCGGGGCGCGGACAACGTCGCCATGATGCTCCTCGCGCCGGGTGGCGTGGAACCACCGCCCCGGCTAGCCGCGAATGTCCTCGGCCGCGCTGGCGCCGGAGATGCGTCCGAACACGCTGCCGGACATGAGGCCGGCGCCGCCCGGGTAATTGTGGTAGAACAGCCCGCCCACCATTTCGCCGGCGGCGTAGAGGCCCTGGATGGGCGCGTCGAGCGTGTCTAGCACCTGCGCGCGCTTGTTCACGCGCAGGCCGCCGAAGGTGAAGGTGATGCCGCAGGTGACCGCGTAGCCCAGGTAGGGCGGCGCGTCGAGCGGCAGCGCCCAGTTGGATTTCGGCGGCGAGATGCCTTCGGTGTGGACGCCGTCGAGGACGGTGGGGTTGTAGTCGCCGGGGCGACATGCGGCGTTGTAGCCGCGCACGGTTTCGACCAGGCCGGCTTTGTCGATGTCGAGGCCGTCGGCCAGCTCCTCGATTGTGTTCGCCTCGACCATCGTCACCTGCGGGATGCGGTACTCATCGCGGAGGAGATGCTTGGTCTTCTGGTCGAACAGCTGGAAGGCGGCGCGTTGGGGCTGCTTGAGGATTTCGCGACCGTACTTGGCGTAGGTGTAGTTGCGGAAGTCGGCGCCCTCGTTCAGGAAGCGCTTGCCTTCGATGTTGACGATGAGGCCGAACGGGTATGAGTGCTTCTGGTAGAGGTCGGTGATGCTGCGGTTGCCGAACGGCGTGGAGTTGAGGTCCCACGCGACGGCATGGCAGCCGCTCCAGTGGCCGAAGGGCTGCGCGCCGATATCCATTGCCATCTTCAGGCCGTCACCGGTGTTGTAGCGCACGCCGCGCACCTTGGCGAGCTCCCAGCCTTGGCCGAGGTAGCGGGTCCGCATCTCGGGGTTGGCTTCGAAGCCGCCGCACGCCAGCACGACCGCCTTGGCGTGGAGGTCTTCGTAGCCGTTGGCGCCCTTGGCGGTCACGCCGACGACGGCGCCTCGGTGGTCGACCAGGAGCTTGTGGGCGGCGGTGGAATAGCGGACGGGTATGCCGCGCTTCTCCGCGATCTCGAAGAGCTGGTCGGACAGGCCCTTGCCGCCGCCGACGGCCTCCAGAATGAGTCCTCCCCAGAACCGGAACTTGTCGCCCACCTTGAACGACTGCCGCCCCCACAGCGGCACGAAGCGCATGCCCTGGCCGTGAAGCCAGCGCAGCGAGTCGTAGGAGCGCCGCACCAGCAGATCGGCGAGGTCTTGGTCGGAGAGGCCCTCGGTGACGCGCATGATGTCGTCGAAGAAGGCGCCGGTGGTGTAGCTGCCGACGTCCATGGACGAGGCTTCGGCCTCGGAGAGGTCGGGGATGAGCGCGCGGACGTCGTCGAAGCCGTCGTAGGCGAAGCGGATGGCGCCGCCGGTGTAGTAGGTATTGCCGCCACGGTCGGCCTGCGGGGCCTTTTCGAGCACGGTGACGCGGGCGCCTTGCTCGCGTGCCGCGAGGGCGGCGCAGAGGGCGGCGTTGCCCGCGCCGACGACAATCACATCGGTGGACGTTGCGGTGGTCACGAGGCACCTTCACCTGGTTGGGATGAGCGGGACGTTGAGAATATAGCAGCGATGGCGGAAGCCGTCGCTGCGGCGGGCGGCGGCGCGGGGGGCATGGCCTAGCGCGACATCATGGCGGCCAGGTCGGCGCTGGTGACGCCCGCATCGGCGAGGCCCGCGATGGTGCCCTTCTGCTGTATCTCCAGCGCGAGGCGGCGCATGGCGCCGGCGGCCGCGACGGCGAACGCGTAGCCATAGCTCACGCGCGCGACGCCGATCTCTTGCAGCTCGGCGATGGGGGGCGTTTGCGGGCCGGCGAGCACGCTGACGGGGGCCGGCACCTCTTTCACGAGGATGGCGATGACATCGCGGCTCACGGCGGCGGTGTAGAAGATGCAGTCGCCGCCGATTTCGGCGTAGGCCTGGCCGCGACGCACCGCCTCGCGCAGGGCGGCCTTGGGATCGTCGCGCATGACGAGGAGCGCGTCGACGCGGGCGTTGAGGAAGAACTCGCTGCCGAGCTCCTTGCGGGTCGCCACGAGCGCCCGCAGCTTCGCGGCGTGCCGCTCCAGCGGAGCAAGCCCGGCGTGAATGCCCTTGTCGCCAGGCAGGCTGTCCTCGACGTTCATGCCCGCCGCGCCGATGGCGATGAGGCCGCGCGCCGTCTCGCCGATGGTGTCGGCGTCGCCGAAGCCGCGCTCGCCGTCGGCGTTGACCGGCACGGCCACCGACTGGGCGATGCGCGCGGTGGCGGCGACGAACTGGTCGCGGGTGATCTGCTCGCCGTCGCCGCGCCCGTGGGTCCACGCGACCGGGCCGCTGCTACATTGGATGGCGGGGAATCCGAGCGACTCGAAGAGTCGCGCGCTGAAGCCGTCATAGGCGCCGGGCATCACGAGCGTCTTGCCGGACTGGATCAGCTCGCGTAGCCGGCGGCTTTTCTCGTTCGCCGTCCGCACTTGCCCGGGAGTCACTTGTTGCATCGCGCTGCCTCGGTGGGGAGAAACTCGCGCCCATCTTACACGGCAGGCTCGACGGGCGCGAGCGTCGCGCATGTCCTGCGTCCGATGCGGGTCAGCCGGCTTGCACGGGCTCCACGACCGACGCGCAATGGGCGCAGCGCTTGGCGGCGATGGGAATTTCGCTGAGGCACTCGGGGCACTTCCGCGTGGTGGGGTCGGCGGTTTTGGGCTCGTTGCGGGTGCGCTCCATGAAGGCGTTCATGGGCTTGACGACGAGGAAGAACACGACCGCCGCGACGACGATGAACGAGAGGAGCGCGTTGACGAAGTTGCCGTAACGGAAGGTGCTGCCGTTGACGGTGAACACGAAGCCGGAGAAGTCCCTGTTGCCGAGGATGCCGATGAGGGGAGTGATGAGGTCCTCGACCGCCGACTTCACGACGGCGCCGAATGCCGCGCCGATGACGACCGCGATCGCCAGCTGGATCACGTTGCCACGCAGCAAGAACTTCTGAAACTCGCTCAACATGGGCATGGCCCTCCTTCGCCCGCCGTCGGTTGTGGCGCGGAGCGCGGCCCGGTCTCCGGCAGCGCCATAGGTTATCGCAAACGCGACGCGCGATGGGGCGCCGCCGGCAGGCGCGACACGGGCGCGGCCGCTTAGGTGGCGGTGAGCTCGCCACGCAGCACGGTGACGGCCCGCCCGCCCAGCCAAACGCGGTCGCCGGCGAGGCGCACGCGCACCACCCCTGCCCTGGCCGATGCCTGGTGGCCAACGAGCGACCGCTTGCCGAGCTTGGCGCCCCAGTAGGGGCCGAGGCAACAGTGAGCCGAGCCGGTGACCGGGTCCTCGGGGATGCCGCTGACCGGAGCGAAGAAGCGCGACACGAAATCGGACGCATCGTCATCCGAGCGACTGGTGACCATGACGCCGCGCAACGGCAGCCGGGCGAGCGATGTGAGGTCGGGGCGCAGGTCGCGCACCTGCCGCGCCGACTCCACCTCGACGAGGTAGTCGGCCTTGGTCTTGGCGACGTGGCGGAGGGGGACACCGAGCGCGGCTTCGAGGCCGGGCGGCGGCTCGGCGGGCGCGGCCGGGCGAGCGGGAAAATCCATCTCGATCATGTCATCGCCGCGCACGGCGGTGAGCAGCCCGCCGCGGGTGTGGAAGCGGGCGGGCTCGGCGGTGGGCAGGCGCCCCGTTTCCCAGAGCACGTGCGCACTGGCGAGCGTCGCGTGGCCGCACAGGTCGACCTCGACGGTGGGGGTGAACCAGCGCAGGTCGAAGCCATCGTTCGCGGGGTGGAGGAACGCGGTTTCGGAAAGGTTCATCTCGCGGGCCACGTCTTGCATCCAACCCGCCGGCGCGGGGCCGTCCAGCAGGCAGACGGCGGCCGGATTGCCACGGTACGGCGTCGCGGTGAAGGCGTCGACCTGAAAAAGCGGGTGTCCCATGCCGTTCTCCTCGCTCGTTCCCGGCGGTCGGCCGCCGGCTGGGCTCACGACGCTACCATATGGGCATCGTTGGCTGTAGAGTGCTGCCGCGGTCAACCCGGCGGTTCCGGAGCACGGCCATGGTTTCAATCGGCATCGTTGGATGCGGCGCGGTGGGAAGGGCGATCCTGCGAGCGGCGGACGCCGGCCTGCTGGGTGGCGTGCGCGTGGCGGGCGTGACCAGCAGCACGAGAGGGCCCGCCGAGGAGTTCCTGGCGTCGCTGCGGCACCGGGTACCGTTCCTCGACACGTCCGCGCTGATCGACGCGTCCGACGTGGTGATCGAGGCGGCCGGCGGCGATGTCGTGCGACCGCTCGCCTCGGCGGCGTTCGCGCGGCGCAAGGGGTTGATGGCGATCAGCATCGGCGCGTTCATCGACCACCCGGGGATCGTGAACGAGGCGCGGGACGCGGGCTGCCGGCTGTACCTGCCGTCGGGCGCGATCGCCGGGCTCGACGGCATCAAGTCGGCCAGCATGGGGCGCATCGACCGGGTGAGCATGGTGTCGCGCAAGCCGCCGGTCGCGTGGAAGGGCGCTCCGTATTTGGCCGAGCACGGCATCTCGGTGGACGGCCTGACGCACGAGCAGGAGCTGTTTTCCGGCCCGGCGCGCGTCGCCGCGAAGGGCTTCCCGCAGAACCTGAACGTGTCGGCGGCGGTGAGCCTCGCAGGCATTGGGCCGGACGCGACGACGATACGGGTGGTGGCGGTGCCGGGCCTGGCGCGCAACTGTCACGACATCGAGGTGGAGGGCGAGTTCGGGCTGTTCCGTTTTCACGTGGAGAACATACCGAGCGAGAACCCGAAGACGGGCCGGCTGACGACGCTCTCGCTGTTGCGGTCGGTCCGCGACCTGGCGGACCCGGTCCGCATTGGGACGTGAGGCGGGCGCGATGCGATCCATCGACGGGCGCGACGTCATCCGCCACGCGACAGAGGGCGACCTACCGGCGATCATAGCGATCTATAACGCATCGATTCCGGGCCGGCTGGCGACGGCCGACACGGAGCCGGTGTCGCTGGAGTCGCGCGTCGGGTGGTTTCGCGAGCACGACCCGGCGCGCCACCCGCTGTGGGTGCTGGAGCGCGATGGACGCATCGCCGGCTGGCTGAGCCTCGGCCGTTTCCATCCGCGCCCCGCGTATGACGCAACCGTCGAGGTGAGCGTGTACGTGGCGACAGCATTGCACCGCCACGGCGTGGGCACGGCGCTGCTGCGCCACGCCATCGAAGCCTCGGCATCGCTGTCCGCGCGGACGCTGGTGGCGTTGGTGTTCGGCCACAACGCTGCGAGCCTTGGGCTGTTCGAGAAGTTCGGATTCGAGCGCTGGGCCCATCTGCCGGAGGTGGCCGACCTGGACGGCCAATGGAAGGACCTGGCCATCCTGGGGCGGCGCGTGACGCGTTAGGGCAGCATGGCGCGCCCGCCGAAGCGCTCCAGCCAGCGTGGAATGGCGTCCTTGTTCACGATGCAGCCCTCGTCGGGCAGCCGGCCACGGATGGCGGCCAGCAGGGCGTCGGTGGCGATGCGGGCGCCGGGGCCGAGGCCGGCGCCGTGGGAAGCGAACGTGTAGTGCGGCGAGAGCAGCACTCGGTCGCCCAGGCGGCGGATGCGGCTTTCCGGAGGCGGCGGCTCCTGTTCGAAGGCGTCGATGCCGGCCGCCCAAATCACGTTCCGCTCGATGGCCTCGATCAGCGCGTTCTCATCGACGACCTTGCCGCGCGAGGTGTTGAGGAACACGGCGGTCGGCTTCATCATGGCGAATTGCTCGGCGCCCATCAAGTGGCGCGTCTCGCGCGTGAGGGTCACGTGCAGGCTCACCACGTCGGACTCGCGCAGCAGCGTCGGGAAGTCCACATTCGTCGCGCCGCATTGCCGAAAGCGGGCGTCGGGGACATAGGGGTCGCAGGCAAGCAGCCGCACGCGCCAGGGCCGCAACAGCTCGGCGACCCGCCCGCCGACACGGCCGAGGCCGACGATGCCGACGGTGAGGCCGGAGTAGCCGTCGTCGCGGGCGCCGACATAGGTGCCGACGAGGTGGTCGGCACGCCACTTGCCGGCCTTGATATAGGCGTCGCGCTCGCGCACGCGCTTGAAGAGGGCGAGCATGATCGCCATCGTGCCCTCGGCAACGGAGCCCCAATTGGCCTCGGTGGGCGCGTTGGTGACGAGGATGCCAAGGTCGGTCGCGGCATCGACGTCAACCTCGTCGACGCCGATGCTGTATTTGGCGACGATACGCAGCGTTTCGGAGGCTCGGAGCACTTCCGCGGTGATGGGGGTGTTGCGGATGGAGGTGCCGTGCATGGCGTCCGAGGCGGCGGCCATGGCGATCATCTCCAGCTGGTTCTCACGCCGGGGGGCGTGGTGCCAATAGTCCTTGCCCATGATGAGCTCGCAGCCGAGGGCGCGCATCTCGTCGTAGGTCGGCCTTGCCTCCTCCACTGGCGCGTAGACGAAGACCTGGGGTGCGGTCATGCGGTCCATCCTCCGTGTGGGCGTCGCGTCGTGCGGTGGCGGCGGGCTGTGCTAGCATCGGGCGCGACGACGGGCCACCGACGATTTCAACTGGCGCAGGGAGTCTAACCGATGAGCGCACAGCGACGCATGAGCGGCAGCGAGATTATCGCGCGCGCCCTTCGACAAGAGGGCGTCGCGGATGTGTTCGCGCTGGCGGGCGATCACGTGCTGCCCGTGATGAACACGATGGCCGAGCAGGACTTCCGCTTCTGGGACACGCGTCACGAGCAGGCGGCGGTGCACATGGCGGATGCGTGGGCGCGCATCACGGGCCAGATGGGCGTGTCGATGGTGACGACGCCGGGCCACGCCAACGCGCTGCCCGGACTCGTCCACGCGATGCACACGGAAGCGCCGGTATTGCACATTAGTGGCTCGGACAAGCTATCGAACTACGACCGCGGCATGATGCAGGAGATCGACCAGGTGGCGATGGCGAAGGCCGTCACCAAGGGCGCTTGGCTGGTGCACGACGCGCGCCGCATTCCCAACTACATCGCGCTGGCGGTGCGGGCGGCATTCGCCGGGCGGCGCGGGCCGGTGAGCCTCACGATTCCGATCGACGTGCAGGAGCAACTGGTGGACGAGCGCGACGTGCGCTTTCAGGCGCCGGCGGTCGCGTCGGCGCGGCGTCCAGTGGGCGCCATGCCGGAGCAGGCGCGGGCGGCGGTGCGTCTGCTGCATGGCGCGAAGCAGCCCATCGTGATCGCGGCGAGCCCCGCCGCGTACCACGAGAGCGCGACCCCCGTGCTGGCGGCGTTCATCGAGACGACGCGGCTGCCGCTGCTGACGGAGGGCAGCGCGCGCGGCGTGGTGCCGGACGACCACCCCTATTGCTTCGGGTTCTTCGATGCGACGCTGAACCGCGCCGCATCGCTGCTGCGCGAGGCGGACGTGGTTTTGCTCCTGGGCAAGAAGATCGATTACACCATCGCCTACGGACAGCCGCCGGCGATCGCGGCCGGCGCGAAGATCATCCAGATCGACCCATCGGCGACGGAGATCGGCAAGAACCGCGACGTGGAGGTCGGCATCGCCGGCGACGTGGCGGGTGTCGTCGAGCAGATGACCGCCGAGGCGCGGTCGCTGGCCTGGCACGACCTGCCATGGCTGGCACGGTTCCGCGCGGAGCGGGCCGCGCAGGAGGAATGGGTCGCAAGCAAGGCGATACCGGAGTCGCCGGCGCACCCGTTGTTCGTTCACCAGACCGTCGGCAAGTTCATTGGGCGGGACGACGTGGTGGTGTTCGACGGCGGCGACTACTGCCACTTCGGCAAGCTGTACCACGCCAGCCTTCGGCGGGGGAAGTGGTGGGCGCTGCCGCACTTGGGCATGCTGGGCTCGGCGATTCCGACGGCGCTGGCGGCACAGATCGCGTTCCCGAAGGCGCGCGTGGCGATGATGACCGGCGACGGCGCCTTCGGCTTCAATGGCATGGAGTTCGACACCGCAGTGCGGCACCGACTGCACATCGTGGGTGTGGTGGGCAACGACTCGGCGTGGGGCATCGACCGGCGCATCCAGGTGACCGCCTACGGCCATGCCGTCGCAACCGACTTGCTGCCGACGCGCTACGACAAGATCGTGGAGGGCCTGGGCGGACATGCGGAGCACGTGGACAGCCCCGAGCTGCTGGAGTCGGCGCTGCGGAGGGCTTTCGACGCGGGCAAGCCGGCGCTGGTGAACGTGGCGATTCAGGGTGTCGCCAGTCCGCGAGGCGAGCGCGCGATTGCCCGCCGCAAGGCCGAGGTGGAAGAGGCGGCGCACGGACACCGGTAGCATGGCCGTGAGGGGCACGCGGACATGAAGCGCCGCGGGGCGCCTCCCACGATGCGGTGGTGGGCTGCCCTGCTGGCCGCCACCGTCGCCGCGCTGGCGTCGTGCTCGCCCGCGCCGCCGACGCCGCTGGCGCCATTCGCGACGACGACGCGAACGCCCACGCCGACGCCAACGCGGCTCCCCGTGGTGCCGGTGGAGCAGGCGATTCAAGCGCACGCGGTCGATCCGTCGCTGCTCGACATGGTTAGCAAGTTCCGCGCCGCGCTGGGACACGGCAGCCTTGGCACGCCGGATTGGTCGTCGAAGCACTACTTCGTGCCGCTGCCGTCGCTCGCGTAAGGCGATGAGGCGGTGTCGATCCACTCACCGGTCGACGACACCGTCGCCCGCCTGTTCGAGGAGCGTCACCGGCCGCGCGGTGACCTCGCCGGCGGGGGCGTCCCCGCGTACAGCGGGCACCAGGTCCAGATTAGGGTGGCGGGCAACGATGCGCTGCGGGTGGTGCTGTACCACGTGACACCGGCTCCCGGCGTCGCCGAGGGGATGGATGTGCGCGCGGGGCAGCTGCTGGGCCACGCCAACGTGCAAGGCAACAGTTTCGACATCGGCGTCGAGCGGTGGGAAGGGAACAGCCCACGGTACTACTCCTACCTCGCGCTGCTGCCCGAGCGCCAGTTCGCCGACTACCGCCGGCGCGGCCTCGACTCGCCCGCCGACCTCATCATCAGCGAGGAATATCGCCGCGCGCACCCGCTCGCCTTCAACTCGCCGGAGGCCCACGCGGAAGGTTGGGTGCGGCTACGCTAGCGGCGTCCACAAGGCGCGCCGCCGGCGGCGGCACTCGGCCCTCCAGCACTAGAGCGGCTAGTGCTTTCGGCCATCGCCGCGGGGGACGGTGGAAGGCGATGATGCACCGAGGCATAGGGAGCGGCGCGACCCACGGCGTGGCCCGCGCCGCCGCGATTTCAGCCGATTACGAGGAGCCTGATGACGAGCAGATACACGAGGAAGCGAGACGACCTGCGGCAACCGGGGGAGTCGGAGCAGCCGGAGACGAGCGAGCAGGCGGAACCGGCCGGCGCCGGCACCCCGCCGGCGAATGCGGCGCCGTCCGCCGCCGAGCCACGCGCCATGGGCATCGACGCCAGCCCGCCCCTGTACCGCTTCGCCGAGCAGATCGTGCTGGAGGCGCACAAGGTCGCCGAGGGCATCAAGGACGAGGCCCGCGCCGAGGCGCGCATGGAGGCGAGCCGCATCATCGCGGAGGCGGAGCAGCGCGCCCAGCAGCAGGCGCAGCGCATCATCGACTCGGCGAGCGAGCAGATCGCCTCGCGCACGGCGGAGGCCACGCAAGAGGCGGAGCACCGCGCCCGCCAGACGCTACGCACCGCGCAAACGGAGTGCGAGCAGCTGTTGCGCGCCGCCAACCAGGAGGCCGCCGAGATACGCTCGCGCGCCAAGGTGGAGGCGGAGCTGCTGACGCACCGCATTTCGACCAAGGTGTCGGACCATGTGCGAAAGGCGTTGGCCGCCATATCGGCCGAGCTCCTGACGACCGACGGCGCCGAGCAGGCCAACGGCAACGCTCCGGTGCAGCTGGGCATCGCGAAGCGGTCGGCGTAGAGGCCGCGCGGGCCAGTCGGGTGAGCCGCTGACGGCGATGCCGGAACTGCCAGGGGGCGGACTGCGATGGAGACACCCACAACGCGGCGGCTATGGGGGCACGAGCTCTCCGTGGTCGACGGTCACCTCTCGGAGGAAGAGGTGGTCAAGTTCGTCGATGGGCTGCTCGCGAAACGCGAGGAGGCCGACCGGCGGCTGGAGCACCTGAACTCGCTCAACGCGCTTGCCACCAAGACGGTGGAGGGCGCGAGCCGCTTGGCGGAGGTGATGAAGCAGGAGGCGGAGCGTGCCGCGCGCGAGCGCCACGACGAGGCCGAGGCGATTCGAGCGAGGGCGTTGGAGCAGGCCAGGGCGCGCTTGCGCGAGTTGGGGCAGTCGCTAGGGCTGGTGGCGCGGTGGCCGCACCTAAAGGGGATGGCGAAGCAGCCGAAGATCGGTGAGATCGTCGACGCGGCGGTGGTAGCCATCGAGCGCGACAACCCTTCGCTCAAGGGCGTGCTGCGGAAGGAGTACGCGCGGCCGGGGCTGGATAAGCAGCGCCTCGGCCAGCTCATCGACCTCATCGCCAACATCCAGTTCGGCGACAAGGAGAACAAGTCGAAGGACATCCTCGGCAAGGTTTACGAATATTTCCTGTCGCGGTTCGCGAGCGCCGAGGGCAAGAAGGGCGGGCAGTTCTACACGCCAACGCATGTGGTGCGGCTGCTGGTGGAGGTGCTGGCGCCCTACAAGGGCCGCGTCTACGACCCGTGCTGCGGCTCCGGCGGCATGTTCGTGCAGTCGGCGAAGTTCATCGAGGCGCACGCCAACGGGAACGGCAACAGCGGGAAGGCGAAGGGCCAGGTGTCGATCTACGGCCAGGAGTCGAACTACACGACGTGGCGGCTGGCGAAGATGAACCTAGCGATACGCGGGATCGACGCGCGGATCGCGCAGGGCGACAGCTTCCACAACGACCAGTTCCCCGACCTGCGGGCCGACTATGTGCTGGCGAACCCGCCCTTCAACGACAGCGACTGGCGCGGCGACCTGCTGCGCAAGGACAAGCGCTGGGTGTATGGCGCGCCGCCCGCCGGCAACGCTAACTTCGCGTGGGTGCAGCACTTCCTGTATCACCTGGCGCCCAACGGCACGGCGGGCTTCGTGCTGGCGAACGGCTCCATGTCGTCGAACCAGTCCGGCGAAGGCGAGATACGCACGGCCATCGCCGAGGCGGACCTGGTCGACTGCCTGGTGGGCCCGGCAGGGATCGAACCTGCGACCAAGCGATTATGAGTCGCTCGCTCTAACCACTGAGCTACGGGCCCACGGGGAGAACAATATCCATTATCCCGCATGCGGGCGAGCGGCGGGGAGGATGGCGGCGGAAGGCGCCTATTCGCTCTCGGGGCCGAGGCGTCGGAGCTCGTTGGCGAGGCGCGTGGGCGTGACGCCTGCCTGTTGCAGCGTTTGAGCGGCCATGTCTTCCTCGATCTGCACCAGCGAGTGTAGCAGGTGGCCGGTGCCGACGAGCTGCTGGCCGTCGGCGCGGGAGAGGCGCGCGGCGCCTTCGATGACCTGCTGGCAGCGGCGCGTGAGGCCGGTGGTGCCGGAGTAGAGCGATCCACGCCGGCCGATTCCCTGCTCGATGTGCGCGCGCACGCTGGCGATGTCGACCTTGAGGTTGATGAGCGCGCGCGTGGCGACGGACTGCTCGTCGCGCAGGATGCCGAGCAGGAGGTGCTCGGTGCCCATGTAGCCGTGGTCGAAGCGCTTGGCTTCGTCCTGCATGAAAGAAAGGGACCGCCAGGCGTTGGGCGTGAAGCGTCCGGGCAGGCCGCGAATGACGGTGCGCTCGGAGCGGGCCGCGCCGGCCGCGATGGGCTCGGGCGCGGGCGCCGGGGCGGGCTTGCCAATCCGGATGCGCCTGAAGTCGACCCCGCCGAGCAGCAGGGCGCCGAGAGCGACGGTGACGACCATGCGTCCGGCGACGCTCACGAGGAATTCCGGCAGGCCGAGGAAGGGGGGCGCGCCGAAGCGCTGGATGGGGGCGAAGAACCAGAGCACGAGCGCGCCGGTGAGGACGACATAGGCGAGCCAGGCGAAGGTGAGGGCGTATTGCTTGATGGCGCGCATGCCCATGACGACGCCGGCGCCGCAGACGACGCCCGAGAGGCCGACCAGCAGCGTGGCGAGATAGGCGCGACGCCAGTCGAGGCCGCTGGGCAGCGGGCCGTGGCCGAAACGGTCGTCGGCGTAGCCTGCGAACCAAGCGGTGACGGCGATGAGCGCCAAGACGATGGCGCTGAACACGACCGCGATGACGGCTTGGCGGAAGCTGGACGGCGATTGCTGCATGGGTGCTACCTGGCCGGGAAGGCGTTCGTCGCCTTGGATTCCGGCGGATTGTAGCATGCGGCCCCGCGATTGTTCCTCGATTCCAAGGTTCCGTTTAAACGAATTTCGAGAATTTGACTGAACGGCTCGCGGCGGGCTAGCAGCCAGGCGGTGGGGGCGATAAGATCCGTTATTCGTGACCGTCACCAACTTGCGAGGGGGCACCCGAGGATGACGCAACAGCAGTCTGGAACCCGCACCGAACGCGACACCATGGGCACGATGGAGGTGCCCGCAAATGCCTACTGGGGAGCCTCGACGCAACGCGCCGTGCTGAACTTTCCGGTGAGCAATTTGCGCTATCCGCCGGAGTTCAACCACATTCTGGGGGCGGTGAAGCGCGCCGCGGCGCGCGTGAACGCGGAGCTCGGCCTGATCGACAAGGAGGTGGCCGACGCGATCGTGCTGGCGGCGACGGAGGTGGTGGAGGGCAAGTGGGACGCTCACTTCGTCGTCGATCTGTTCCAGACGGGCTCGGGAACGTCGACCAACACGAACGCGAACGAGGTGATCGCGCGGCGGGCGCGCGAGGTGATCAAGACGGCGGGCAAGAACGTCCACCCGAACGACGACGTGAACCGCGGGCAGTCGTCGAACGACGTGATTCCGACGGCGACGCACCTCACGGCGGCGGTGGCGCTGGATAAGCGGCTGCTGCCGGCGCTGGCGTCGCTCGAAAAGGCGCTGATGGAAAAGTCTCGCGAGTTCTGGCCGATCATCAAGACCGGGCGCACGCACTTGCAGGATGCCACGCCCATTCGGCTAGGACAGGAGTTCCTGGGCTTCGCCCAGGCCGTGAAGCTGGCGCAAGAGCGGCTGCGACCGCATGTCGCGGCGTTGTCGGAGGTGGCGCTGGGCGGCACGGCGGTCGGCACGGGCGTGAACGCCCACCCGGAGTTCGCGTCGAAGGCGTGCGCGATCCTCGCGCGAGAGCTGGGCATTCCCGTGAAGGAAACGCCGTATCACTTTCAGGCACAGGCCACGCAAGACGCGTTGCTGGCCGCGAGCGGCGCGGTGCGGGCTGCCGCCGTATCGCTCCAGAAGATCGCGAACGACCTGCGGTGGCTGTCGTCCGGGCCGCGCGCCGGCCTTGGCGAGCTGGAGTTGCCGACCGTGCAGCCGGGGTCGTCGATCATGCCGGGCAAGGTGAACCCCGTCATCGCCGAATCGCTGGTGCAGGTGGTGTGCCAGGTGATCGGCAACGACGCGGCCGTGGCGGCGGCGGCGCAGGGCGGCTACCTGGAGCTGAACACCTATTGGCCCGTGGCCGCCTACAATATGCACCAGGCCATCACGGTGTTGGCGTCGGCGACGGCCAATTTCGAAAAGCAATGCGTGGTGGGCATCAAGGCGACGTCGAAGGGTCCGGAGATGGTGGAGCAGGGCCTGATGCTGGCGACGGGCTTGACGCCGGCCATCGGCTACGACCGGGCGGCGGCGCTGGCGAAGGAAGCGGCAGCGACGGGCCGCACGATTCGCGAGCTGGCGAAGGAGAAGGCCGGCCTGAGCGACGAGCAGCTGCGGACGCTGCTGGACCCAGCCCGGATGACGGAGCCGGGCGTGGTGCCGGGCGTATCGGGCGGTGGAGGCTAGGCCGCGATGGCTTATGACGTCGGCATCGTCGACTGCGTGGCGCAACCGGCGGTGGTGCTGCGGTTGAAGGTGCGGCGCCAGGACTTCCTGGCCCGGTTCCCTGCCGCGCTGGCGGAAGTAACGGACTACGTGCGGAACGAGGGCGGCTCCTTGGCGGGGCCGCCCTTCTGCACGTACCACGAGTTCGGGGCATTCGCGATCGATTTCGAGGCCGGCGTGCCGGTGGAGCGGCCGCTGGCGGGCGGCGAGCGCGTGCGAGCGGCGGTGACCTATGCCGGCAAGGCCGCAGCGACGACGCATGTGGGGCCGATCGCCAGTGTGAGGCCGGCGCACATCGCGGTGAACCGGTGGATCGAGCGGCACGGCGCGCGGCGGACAGGGCAGCCCATGGAACGCTATTTGGCGCACGAAACCGCCGAGCCCGGCTCGGCGGACTGGCGGACGCAGGTGCTGTGGCCCATCGCGGCGGAGGCAGGCGCCGGCGGCTCGCGATAGTACAATTGGCCCGACGCGGATGTCGTGGCGTCGCGGGAGGTGTCGGTGCGTAAGGCGCTTCCGTGGGCCTTCCTGCTGGCGGTCGCCGTGCTGTGGCTGGTCTCGTGGCGTGGCGGCGTGCTGCTCATGCTGCTGGGCCTCGTCGGTACGTTTGCGCTGGGCGTCTTCGTGGTCCACCGGCTGACCACGCCGAAGGAGCTGTGCGAAGGATCGGGGATGCGGCGCGTGCTGACGCCTCGGGAGATGAGCGAGGGCTTCATGGCGTGCGACGTGTGCGACAGGCGGCAGCGGCACGGCGTCGGCCTCATCCACCGGTTCGGGGCACCCATCGGCTCGATCGCCGATCACGGCCGCCGGACGGCCAAGCCACCGGAGACGGAGCCGTAGCGCGCCAGCCGTGGCGACGGACCCGGCCGCTAGCGTTCCGCGATGCCGTCCGGGTCGTGGTTTTCGAGGGCGGCGAGATGGCGCGTGTGAATCTGTTCCCAAAAGACGCGTTCGAGCTTATCCATTAGCGCCTCCGGGTTCGAGTCATAACAGATGAGGGCGCCGGTTTCCTTGTTCACCATCGCGACGATCTCCTCAATGCGGTCGGCGATGCCCCCGGTGCCCGTGAGGACGCCGATGCCCTTGGCCTCGTCGTAGGCGATGGCGAACTCGCCCAAGGTGCCGGAGCGGCCGCCCGCGATGATGACTACGTCGCTGGAGCGGATGTTCTCGATCTCGCGGCCCATGAGCCCCGATCCGGTGTAGATGATGGCGTCGTAGCCGCGCGTGGGCGAGCCGTAGCGCTTGATGCGCTCCTCGAGGTTGAGGGCCGGTGAGATGCCGACGACGACACCACCCATTTCGTGCGCGCCGCGCACGCCCTGGTGCGGCAGTCCGGGCGCGGCGCCGGTGATGAGCACGTAGCCGCGCTCGGCGATGATTTGGCCCAGACGGCGCACGCGGGAGCGGACCTCGGGCAGCATGACGCTGCCGGCGGAGCCCATGAGGCCGACGGCCAGCCGCGGTATCAGGTCGCCACGGCCGTTGACGTGCGTTTCGGGGTGCGTCCGTTTCACCATGCGGCACCTCCTCGGGCGGCAGCGCGTCCGAACGACGCGGGCCATATACCGTACCACCGAAACACCGGCGCGCCCTCCCCTTCCCACCATGCGGGGCGGCGCGCAGGGGTTAGGCGATTCTTGACAGTGGTGGTGGCGCCACGGAACATGATCGCCATTCTCCCACGTTGGAGGCCGCGCCGTGGACAGGGCCATCGAGCAATATGTCGACCGGCATTTGGAGCGGACGGTCGCCGACTTGAAGCGGTTGGCGGCGCAGCCGAGCATCAGCGCGCAGCGCGTGGGAGTGAAGGAGTGCGGCGCGGTGGTGGCCGACCAACTGCGGCAGGCGGGCTTCAAGGCGGAGCTGCTGTCGAGCGGTGATCCGGATTATCCGGTGGTGGTGGGCGAGGCGGAGGGGGAGAGCGACTATACGTTGCTCTTCTACAACCACTACGACGTGCAGCCGCCGGACCCGCTGGACGAGTGGGAGACGCCGCCCTTCGAGCCGACGGAGCGCAACGGCCACATTTACGGGCGCGGCATATCGGACGACAAGGGGCCGATCATCGCGCGCCTGGCGGCGGTGAAGGCGCTGCGCGAGGCGGGCGGCGGCCTACCGGTGAACATCAAGTGGGTGATCGAGGGTTGCGAGGAGATCGGCAGCCCGGGCTTCCACGACTTCGTGCACCGGCACCGGACGAGGCTGCGGGCCGACGCTTGCATTTGGGAAGGCGGCGGCGTGAACTGGGACGGACGCCCGCTCATCACGCTGGGCGTGAAGGGTTTGCTGTACGTGGAGCTGGAGTGCGACGCGGCATCGACGGACTCGCACTCGTCGTACGCGCCGGTGGTGCCGAACCCGGCATGGCGGCTGGTGTGGGCGTTGAACACGCTGAAGGACGCCAACGAGCGCATTCAATTGCGGGGCTTTTACGACCGCATTCGTCCCGCGTTGGAGGAGGAGCTGGAGGCGATACGTGCCCTGCCCGACACGGCGAGCCAGTTCTTGAGCAACTTGGGCGTGGAGATGGCGGTCGGCGAGGCGACCGGCTTCGAGTTCCGCCGGCGGCTGATCATGGACCCCACGTGCAACATCGCGGGCTTCGGGTCGGGCTACACCGGCAAGGGGGCGAAGACGATTCTGCCGGCGACGGCGAAGGCGAAACTCGACTTCCGCCTGGTGCCGAACCAGGACCCCGAGGAGATATTGGCGAGCCTGCGCGCGCATTTGGACGAGCGCGGGTTCAGCGACATCAAGATCAGCGTGTTCACGTCGGAGCGAGCCGCGCGGACGAAGGTGACCGACCCGTTCGTGAAGGTCGTGGCCGAATCGGCCAGGAGCGTGTACGGCAACGAGCCCTACATTCAGCCGAGCATGACCGGCACGGGGCCGCAATACCCCGTGCAAGAGATTCTGAACGTGCCCGTGGCCTCGTGCGGGGTCGACTATCCCGGCAACCGCATTCATGCGCCGAACGAGAACATACGGCGCGACTACTTCCGCCTGGGCCTCTTGCACACGGTCGAGCTGCTGCGGCACCTGGGAGCCGCGGCTCGGCGGACGTAGGCGTCGCGCATGCCTTGGATCATCGCCGCGCTCGTCCTCACCGTCATCGCCGTGGTCGCCTGGACCCGCATCTTGCGGCGCATCGGCTGGGATCCCCTGCTGGCGGGCCTGGCGATTCTGCCGCTGACCCATGTGCTGCTGCTGGCGCTGGTCGCCTTCTCGCGCTGGCCGCTCGACCGGCGGGTCGATTCGATCATGGCGGACCTCAAACGGCTCCGGGGCGAGCGTTGAGGAACAGGCGCCGGGCGCCCGGCGCGCTTGACACCGCCTCGCGGCGCGCGGTACGCTCCGCGCCAGCGAGCCGATTTCGCCGTCCATGATGCGGTCGCAACCGGATGACGAGACGATGCCGTGGTGACGACAGCCGACCGTGAGGTCGCAGCGCTGGTTCAGCGGTTCCTGCCCGCGGTGAAGAGCCGTTTGCGCGAGGCCGTGCCCAACGCGCCGGGGCTGCACGGTCTGCTGCGCTATCACCTTGGCTGGGAGGACCAGCACGGCGAGCCGGCGGAGGAGGACGGCGGCAAGGCGCTCCGCCCCGTGCTGTGCCTGGCCGCATGCGAGATGGCCGGCGGCGATTGGCGCCGCGCCCTGCCCGCCGCGGCCGCCCTGGAGTTGATACACAACTTCTCCCTCGTCCACGACGACATACAGGATGGCGATGTGTTGCGCCGCGGCAGGCCCACGCTCTGGAGCTTCCGGGGCGTGCCGCAGGCGGTGACCGCCGGCAATGCCATGCGGGTGGTGGCCGACGACACGCTGCTGGCGCTGTCGCGGGTGGGCCTGCCGGCCGACGCGGTGATCGAGGCGGCGATGGAGCTGACGGCGCGCTACCTGGAGATGATCGAGGGACAATACCTCGACATGGCATTCGAGCAATCGGACGACGTGACGACGGACAACTACCTGGACATGGTGGGCCGCAAGACCGGCGCGTTGATCGAGGGGGCGATGTTTTTGGGCGCGCTGGTGGCGACGCGCGACGCGAGCCTGGCGCACGCGTTTGGCGTGTGCGGACGCCGGCTGGGGCTGGCCTTCCAGGTGCGCGACGACTATCTGGGCATTTGGGGCGATCCCGCCGCCACGGGCAAGGCGGTGGGCGCCGACATCCGCCGGAAGAAGAAATCGTTGCCGGCGGTATATCTGTTCCAGCACGCCGATGAGTCGGAGCGCGCCTGGCTGCGGGCCACCTATGCCGACGACGAGGTGACGGCGGACAACGTCGATCGCGTGCTCGCCATCTTGGACCGGCTGCAAGCGAAGGCCTACGTGCAGCAGGTGGCCGAACGGCAGGCGGCCGCGGCCGTCGGCATGGCGGCGGGGTTGGGGCTGACGCCGGCCGTGCGACGGACGATCGAGGCGATGGCCAAGTTCTTCGTCACGCGGCAGAAGTGACGCCTGCCCAGGCCAGCCGGCCACGGCGCCGATTCACGCGGACGCGGGCGGCCGGCCCAGTTTCCACGCGAGCGCGCGGACGACCGATACGCTGACGGTGAGGGCGCCGACCACGAAGAGCACGCTGAACAGCAGCCACCGCGTCGCGTCGAACTCGCCGGACAGCATGCCCGCGGTGACGCTGGCGGCCACCATGGCGGCACCGGCGAGCGACCAAGCCCACCAGCGGCCGGGGCGCGAGCCCACGAAAGCGGTTGGCAGCGACCGCCTTCGGGCGACGAGCGCCGCGATACCGGCGATGAGGACGGCGAGCCCGGCGAGGCCCAGCCCCACCATGTAGAGGACCGCGACGGCGGTGGGAACCGCGAAGACCAGCAGACGGGTGAGGGCGGCGTCGTTGACGCGCATGGTGTCCTCCATTCGTTTTCTCGAAGCACTCGACAGGCAGTCGGCGAATACGCGTGCCCACAAGCCGAGCATTCCGAGGCGCCGGCCTGACCGACGCTGGTCGGCGAGCATGTCGGCGAATAACTGGACCATGGCTTCGCCGTAGGCAAGGCGAAACGCAGCCGGTTACAGCAGCAACAGGCGCCGGTAAACCGCCACGGGGTCGGCCTTCATGGCTGGCTCCCCGGCGCCCAAGTGCGCGCTCCGGTCTTGTCGATCATGGCCTCTAGACGCTTGACCTCCGCCGCCACCGAGGATCGCCCGAGGGCCGTGACGCGGTAGTAGCGGCGTCGCTGATCGACGTGCGAGGGGTCGGCGCGCTGCCCGCGCTCCTCGATCAGGCCGTCGTCGAGTAATCGCTTGATCGTCCCGTAGAGGGTACCCGGGCCCATGCGGACGGTGCCGTCGGTGATGCGCTCGACCTCGCGCATGATGGCGTAACCGTGACGCTCGCCGGCGCCAATGGCGATCAGGACGTGGAAGGCCGCCGGAGGCAGCGGAGCGAAGGGCGGACGTTTAGCAGGCATGCGTGGCTTCCGTGGTTGCTATGACGGCTCTTGCTATATCGAGTAACGATATATAACCGACGATGGCTCGTCAAGGGAGCGGCCCGGCGAACGGCGGCCGCGGAATTGGCTCGATTCATCAGGGCGTCGTGGGAGTGGCTCCCCATTGGGAGGGGCTGCGCGTATGCTTGGGGCCATCACAGCCGGTCTGCGCGAAAGGGAGGGAGACTCCAATGACCGTCCCCGCATCGCAAGCATGGACCGTCGCGCGGTATGTGATTGGGCAGAAGTTGCGCCGGCGGCGGCACTACCCATTGGTGTTGATGTTGGAGCCGCTGCTGCGGTGCAACCTGGCATGCGCGGGCTGCGGCAAGATCCAGTACCCGGCGCAGGTGCTCCGCAAGAACATGAGCGTGGCGCAGGCGCTGGCCGCCGTCGGCGAGTGCGGGGCGCCGATGGTGAGCATCGCGGGCGGCGAGCCGCTGCTCTATCCACACATCGCGCGGCTCGTCGACGAGCTGGCACGGCGCGGGAAGTACGTCTACCTGTGCACCAACGCCATCTTGCTCAAGCAGAAGCTGGAGCAGGGCCTGTTCAAGCCGTCGAAGTACCTCTCGTTCAGCGTCCACATGGATGGCCTGGCCGCCGAGCATGACGAGTCGGTATGTCGCGACGGCGTCTATGAACAGGCGGTGGAGGGGATTCGGGAGGCCTTGAAGCGCGGCTTCCGGGTGACCACGAACACGACATTATTCGACACGGCGAACCCGATGCGTGTCCGCGAATTCTTCGACGCGATGATGGAGCTGAAGGTCGAGGGCATGATGATCTCGCCGGGCTACAGCTACGAGAAGGCGCCCGATCAGGCGCACTTCCTGGGGCGCGAGCGGACGAAGGAGCTGTTCGCGCAGGTGCTTTCAAACCCCCAAAAGGGGTGGCGATTCAATCAATCGCCGTTGTTCTTGCAGTTCCTGATGGGCAAACGGGATTACGAGTGCACGCCGTGGGGCAACCCGCTCTACACCATCTTCGGTTGGCAGCGACCCTGCTATCTGCTGCAAGAGGGCTACGCATCATCGTTCAAGGAGCTGATCGAAACGACACGTTGGGAACGCTACGGGCGGGCGAGCGGCAACCCCAAGTGCGCCGATTGCATGGTGCATTGCGGCCACGAGCCGACGGCCGTGAATGAGACGTTCGGGTCCGTGCGCGGGTTGGCGGGCGCGGCGGTCGCCACGATCACCGGGAAGCTCTGACGCGCATGGGAGGCGTGCCGGAGCGTCTGGAGGGTTGGACGCCATCCATCGGCGCGGAGGTGCCGCTGAAGGCCGTCGTCGAGCTCGCGTTCCGGTACCGGGGAAACGTGACCGTTTTGAAGGCGGACGGCGGCCAGATCACCGGCTACCTGTTCAACCGCGATGCCGAGGCGCCGGAGGGGTTCGCGCAGCTGTTGGACGAGGATGGCGAGGGGACCATCACCCTGCGCTATCGCGATATTCGCAACATCGTCTTCAGCGGCAAGGACACGGCGGAGGGCAATTCATACGAGGCCTACAAGCGGCGCAAGGAGCAGGCGCGCACGGCGACGCGGCCGAACTGACACCCATCCGACCGAGGTAGGAATTGCAGCAGCCATCGAGCGCCCACCAACGCAGCGTGTCGCCCCGGCACCCACGCCTCCTGGTGGTGGCGCCGACGCGGCGCGAGCTCGGCGGCCTGAGGCCGGGCGCCGCTGGCGCGTCGCATGTGGCGCTCGTGCGGGTGGGCCATGAGGCCGGCCCGGCGCTCCGACAGCTGCTGGCATCGTCACGGCCAGGGCTTGTCGTGTCCGCCGGCTACGCGGGCGGCCTGAACCCGCGGGCGGGAACGGGCGACATCGCGGTGTGCTCGGCGGTGATGGACGGCCACGGCGCGGCGGTCGCGCTGGACGCGGGCCTCGTCGAAACGACCATGCGGGCGCTCTCCACGAGGCCGGGCGGCTACGAGCGCGGCACGCTCCTCACCGTCGAATCGCCGCTGTTGAGCGCCCGGGAGAAGTGGGAGGCCCGGGCGCGCTTCGACGCCGACGTCGTCGACATGGAGGCTCACGCCTTGGCGGAGGCCTGCGCGGCGGCGGGCGTGCCGATGCTCGCGTTGCGCGCCGTGTTGGACGAAGCGCATCACGACCTGCCGGAGTTCGTGGCGGCGATCGTCGCGGACGGCGGCGGGAACGAGTGGCGACACGTGGGCAGGACATTGGCCCGCGACCCACTGGCGGCGCGGCGGTTGCCCGCGCTGGCGTGGCGCTCGCGCGTGGCGTCGGCGGCGTTGCGGCGGGCGTTGCGCGTGGTGCTGCCGGCGCTGGAAGGAGCCCTGACTTGACACGCGTGCTGGTGACCGGCGTGACGGGATTCATCGGCGGGCACGTGGCCCGGGCGCTGCTGGCCCGTGGATACGCCGTGCGGGCGCTGGTGCGGCCGGGCCAGCACTTGAGTTTCGATCACCGGCTGCTGACGACGGCGGAGGGCGACATCCGCGACATGGCATCCGTGCGCGCGGCGGCGCGAGAATGCGAGGCGGTGGTCCATGCCGCCGCGCTGTATAGCTTCTGGCAGCCGCGCACCGAGACGATTCACGAAGTGAACGTGGACGGCACGCGTAACGTGCTGTGCGCGGCGCTGGACGCCGGCGCGCGGCGGATCGTCTACACGAGCACAGTGTCGACGGTCGCGTTCGGCCGCCGCGACGGCGCGCTGCCGGACGAGATGTCGCTGGCGACACCCGGCGGCATCGCGGGCCCATACAAGCGCACGAAGTTCGAGGCGGAGCGCATCGCGCGGCGGATGGCGGCGCAAGGGGCGCCCATCGTCATCGTGAACCCAACGGCGCCGGTCGGCGCGGAGGACGTGAAGCCGACGCCGACGGGCCGCGTGATCGTGGACTTCATGCGCGGGGCGGTGCCGGCGGTGGTCCGCACCGGGCTGAACTTCGTGGACGTGCGCGACGTGGCCGACGGGCACGTGCTGGCGTTGGAGCGCGGCACGCCCGGTTCGCGCTACCTGCTGGGCAACGCCGAGGGCAACCTGACGCTGGCGGAGATGCTGGGGATGCTGTCGGCGATCACGGGCAGGCGAGCGCCGACGCTTCCGATACCGCATGTGATCGCGCTCGCGGCTGCTTATATCGACACGTTCGTGGAAGGTAGAATCCTTCGACGCGAGCCACGCATACCGGTGGAGGGCACGAGGATGGCGCGCGAGCCGATGTGGGTGGACTGTTCGAAGTCGGTGCGCGAGCTGGGCATGCCGCAGCGCCCAGTGCCCGAGGCGTTGCGCGCGGCGATGGACTGGTTCGCGAGCAACGGTTACGCCGGCGGTCGACGCTCCGCGTCGCGCGAGCGAGCGGCGTGAAAGCGAGGAGCCATCATGGGTCTGAACCTCGGTGACGTGAACTGGTTGGCCGTGATCGTCGCCACATTGGTTGCGTTCGCATTGGGCGCGGCATGGTATGGCGTGTTCGCCGGTCCGTGGATGGCCGCCATCGGCATGAACCGGGAGCAGATCCGCGCCCGCTCGCGGGAGAACCGGTACGCCTATGCCGTCACGGCGGTGGCCGCATTCGTCGGAATGGTGGCGGTCGCGGTGTTCGTCGGGGCCGCCGGCGCGGATTCGCTGGTGGAAGGGGTCATCGTCGGCGCGGTCGCCGGTGTCGGCTTCGTCGCCACGAGCACGGCCGCCCACTATGTGTTCGCGTTCCGGCCGATGAAGCTCTACCTGATGGACGCCGGCTACCACGTCGTGCTGTTCGCCATCGGCGGCGCGATCGTGGGCGCCTGGCGATGACGGGGCAGGACGTGCGAACGTGACGGAGATCGCCGTAACGCCGCAAACCGTCGATGTCCCCGAGGCCTTGCGTCGGGCCCAGGCGTATTTCCGGCGCACGCAGGGCGCGGAGGGCTTCTGGTGGGGCGAGCTGGAGTCGAACCCGACGATGGAGGCCGAGTACATCATGCTCGTGACCTTCATGGGGTCGGACGAGGGCGACCGCGTGGGGCGCGTGGCGGAGGACATTCGACGGCGCCAGCGCGCCGATGGCACGTGGGCGCTCTATCACGACGGGCCCGGCGACCTCAGCACGACGGTCGAGTGCTACTTCGCGCTGAAGCTGGCGGGCGACGCACCGGACGCCCCGCACATGCGGCGGGCCCGCGAGTTCGTCCTCGCCAAGGGCGGCGTGCCCAACGCGCGGGTGTTCACGAAGATCTGGCTCGCGTTGTTCGGCCAGTGGGACTGGCGTGGCACGCCGACGATGCCGCCGGAGGCGATGCTGCTGCCGAAGTGGGCGCCCTTCAACCTGTTCAATTTCGCCTGTTGGGCCAGGCAGACCATTGCCCCGCTGCTGGTGGTGCTGACGCTGCGCCCGACGATGCGCCTGCCGCCGGAACGGGGGATCGACGAGCTGTTCGGCATGCCGCGCGAGGCCGTCGATTATCGCCTGCCGCTCCGAGGTCACCGCTGGTTTAGCGCGGAGGGCGCGTTCCTGGCGCTGGACCAGCTGCTGCGGCTGGCCGAGCGCTTGCCCTGGAAGCCGCTGCGGAATCGGGCCTTGCGAAAAATCGAGCGGTGGGTGACCGAGCACCAGGAGGCCGATGGCTCGTGGGGCGGCATTCAGCCGCCGTGGGTTTACTCGCTGATCATGTACAAGGCGTTGGGCCACGGCTTGGAGCACCCGCCCATCGCCCGGGGCCTGAGGGGGTTTCGCGAGCGTTGGAGCCTGCCGAGCGACGATGGCAAGGCGCTGCGCGTGCAGGCGTGCCTCTCGCCGGTGTGGGACACCGCCTTGGCCGCGCTGGGACTGCTAGACGCCGGCGTGCCGTGCGACGACCCCGTGCTCCAGCGGGCGGACCGCTGGCTGCTGGCGAACGAAGTGCGACACCGGGGCGACTGGGCAGTGCGCGCGCGCGGCGACGTGGAACCGTCCGGTTGGGCATTCGAGTTTGCGAACCGGTGGTATCCCGACATCGACGATACCGCTATCGTGGTGATGGTGCTGCACGGCCTGCGGTTCGACGACGCGGACGAGGAGGCGGCCCGCCAGGCGGCCGTCGACCGGGCGGTGCGCTGGCTGCTGGCGATGCAATCGTCGAACGGCGGTTGGGCATCGTTCGACAAGGACAACACCGCCAAGCATGTCGCGAAACTGCCCTTCTCGGACTTTGGCAAGGTGCTGGACCCGCCGAGCGTGGACGTGACCGCGCACGTCGTGGAGATGTTCGGGCGGCTCGGCTGGAGCGCTGGGCATCCGGCCATCCGCCGCGCATTGGCCTACATTCGGCGCGACCAAGAGGTGGATGGGCCATGGTTCGGACGCTGGGGGGTGAACTACATCTACGGGACGGCGGCGGTGCTGCCGGCGCTGCGCGCGATTGGCGAGGACCTGTCGCTGCCATACGCGCGGAAGGCGGTGGAATGGCTGTTGGCGCGCCAGAACGATGACGGCGGCTGGGGCGAGAGCTGTGCGACCTATGCCGAGCCGCAGACGCGGGGAACGGGGGCGAGCACCGCTTCGCAGACCGCGTGGGCCATCATCGCGCTGTTGGCGGCGGGCGAGCAGGCACACCCGGCGACGCGGCGCGGCATTGCGTGGCTCGCCAGCCGGCAGCGGGAGGACGGTACGTGGGATGAGCCGCAGTTCACCGGGTGCGGCTTTCCGGGCTATGGCGTCGGCGAGCGAGCGACGGGGCCGGCGGGGGCCCGGCGCAGCGCGGCGCGAGGCAGCGGGTTCATGATCAACTATCACCTGTACCGCAACTATTTCCCGCTGTGGGCGCTGGGACGGTTCCACCGGGCCACGAATGGTGCCCGAAGCGACGGTGGGGCGGGCGTGGACGGGTAGCGGAGCAGGCGCTTTCGGCAAATACTGTTGATACAATGTGCCTTGGTATGCTAGGTTTTCCAGCCGAACCGTGGACTAGTCGAACGCCATTGGCTACCCGATTTTGCCGCGGAAGGGACTAAACGCAATGGCTATGAATGCGGTTGTTTCCCGCCTTTTCATCCAGGCGACGCGCGCGCCTGAGTTCATCGATATCACCGAGCAGGTGGTGGCGCACGTCTTGGATTCCCGCGTCAAGGATGGCCTCGTTTCGATTTATTCGAAGCACACCACCGCGGCGATCAAGATTAACGAGCATGAGCCGCTGCTCATCAAGGACATGGAAGCGTTCCTGGAGCGGATGGCGCCGCAGAACGGCTACTACGGCCATAACGACTTCAGCATCCGCACCGTGAACATGACCGACGACGAGTGCCCCAACGGGCACGCGCATTGCCAGCACATTTTGTTGAGCACGAGCGAGACGATTCCGCTGACCAACGGGGAGCTGCAGCTGGGCCGCTGGCAGCGCATTTTCATGATCGAGCTGGACCGACCCCGGCAGCGCGAGATCCTCATCAGCATTCTCGGGTCCTGACGGTGCTGGAATGGTTCGCCACGCGGAAGCCGCCTCGCCGACCGCGCTAGAGGCCGCTTACGCCCGCTGCGCCGCCATCGCGCGCGGCCACTACGAGAACTTCACCGTCGCCTCGCTGTTCTTTCCCCGGCACCTGCTGCCGTTCCTGTTCGCCATCTACGCCTTTTGCCGGCACACCGACGATCTCGGCGACGAGGCGAGCGGCGACCGCCTCGCGCTGCTGGACGCCTGGGAAGCCGACCTGGACCGCTGCTTGTCCGGCACGCCGGAGCACCCGGTGCTGCTGGCGTTGGGCGACACGATACGACGCTTCGACATGCCTGACACGCCATTTCGCAAGCTGATCGAGGCCAATCGCATGGACCAGCGGCAGGCGCGGTTCGCCACGTATGCCGACTTGCTGCGGTATTGCGACCACTCGGCCAATCCGGTCGGCCACATGGTGCTGTACGTGCTGGGCGACCGCACGGCGGAGAGCCAACGGCTGTCGGACGCGACGTGCACGGCGCTACAGCTCGCCAACTTCTGGCAAGACGTCCGGCGGGACTACGAGAAAGGCCGCATCTACCTGCCGATGGAAGACATGGCGCGGTTCGGCTGCGGGGAGGCGGAGATCCGAGACGGTGTAGCCTCCAATGCCTTCCGCGACCTGCTGCGATTCGAAGTGGAGCGGACCCGTCGGCTTTTCGAGGAGGGCCTGCCGCTCATTTCGCGCCTGCGTGGACGCGCGCGGCTGGACGTGGCGCTGTTCAGCAAGGGCGGGTTGAGCGTGCTGGACGCGATTCGCCGCCAGCGGTATGACGTGCTGCACCGCCGGCCCACGGTGAGCAGGGGGCGCAAGGCATGGCTGCTTGCCTCCACCGCGGCGCGCCTGCTGGCGCTGGGGCGGCCATGAGCGCGCCCGCGCGGGCCATCGCGGTGCGGGACGCCTATGCCTATTGCCAGCGGCTAACGAAGCGCGAGGCGCGCAACTTCTACTTCGCGTTCCTCACGCTGCCCGCGCGGAAGCGGCGGGCGATCTACGCGGCGTATTCCTTTTGCCGGCAGGCCGACGACATCGCGGACGGGGAAGGCGAAGCATCCGCGAAGCGGCGGGAGCTGGCGGCCCTGCGGGACCGGCTCCACGAGGCGCTGGACGGCAAACCCGACGGGCCCGTGCTCACGGCGCTGGCGGACGCCACGAAGGCTTTCGGCGTGCCGGCGAGACTGTACGACGATGTGATCGACGGCGTGGAAATGGACATCGAACCGCGCCGCTACGAGACGTTCGCGGACTTGCGAGTCTACTGCTACCGCGTCGCGTCGGCGGTGGGGCTCATGTCGGCCGAGATATTCGGCTATACCGACCGGCGCGCGCTGCAAGCGGCGGAGGACCTGGGCCTGGCGATGCAAATCACCAACATTCTGCGCGATCTGCGCGAGGACGCCGAGCGCGGGCGGGTGTACCTGCCGCTGGAAGACTTGCGACGGTTCGGCTACGCGGAGGACGACCTGCGACGTGGCGTGATGAATGACGCCTTCCGCGCGCTGATGCAGTTCGAGGCCCTGCGGGCGCGCGACTACTTCAGCGCCGGCGCGGGACTGCTGCCGATGGTTAGCTATCGCGCGCGCTCGTGCCCGGCGGCGCTCCACGGCCTCTACAGCCGCTTGCTCGACCGGATCGAGCAGCGGGACTATGACGTATTCTCCGAGCGCGTTAGGCTGTCGACCGCAGAGAAACTCGGCATCATGGCGAAGGCTTGGCTGCGGAGCATGATTCCCTGAACGAATCGAATGGCGGAAGCGTCGCGGTCGTTGGCGGCGGACTCGCCGGCATGGCGGCGGCATGGCGGCTGGCGAACGCCGCGCGCCGAGTGACGCTGATCGAGCGGCGTCCGTACCTCGGCGGTCGGGCGTACTCGTTCGTCGACCGCGACACGGGGCAGCAGGTCGACAATGGGCAGCATGTGTTCCTTGGGTGCTGCACCGCCTATGTCCAGTTTCTCGGCGAGATCGGGACGGTCGATCGCGCGGCCAGGCAGCCCTCGCTGCGCGTGGAGGTGCATTCGCCGGACGGACGCGGCGGCGTGCTCACCGCGGCGCCCCTACCCGCGCCGCTGCACCTGCTGCCGTCGTTCGGGCGCTACCCCCACATCGGCTGGCGCGATAAGGCGCGCGCGGTCCCGGCTCTGCTCCGCATCGCGCGGGAGCGCGACCGGGAGCGCGAGCCATTGCGGACGCAGTCGTTCGGCGACTGGCTCCGGCGGCAAGGGCAATCGGCGCGCGCGATCGCGAACTTCTGGAACCTGATCGTGCTGCCGACACTGAACGACGACGTGGACCATGCGACCGCGAGCATGGGCTTCATGGTGTTTCAGGAATCGCTGTTGAAGGACCGGCACGGCACGGACGTCGGCTTCGCGCGGGGAGGGCTGTCGGCGGCGATGGGCGCGCCGGCGGCGGAGCGGCTGCGCGAGCGGGGCGCCACCGTGCTGCTGGGGGCGACGGCGGCGCGCCTGACGGTAGAACACGGGCGCGCGCGCTGCCTGCGGTTGGCGTCCGGCGAGACGCTGACGGCGGATGCGTTCGTCTGCGCGGTGCGCGACGACCAGCTGCGCGAGCTGCTGCCGGACGGCGCCATCGAGGTTGGCAAGCCGCACGAATGGTCGCCCATCGTCAACTTGCACGTTTGGTATGACCGGCCGGTGGCCGACTTCGATTTCCGGGCATTCGTGGACAGCCCCGTGCAGTGGGTGTTCAACCGCACGAGGATTGGCGGACTGCCGGGCCCGGGCACATACTTGACCGTGTCGTTGAGCGGCGCGTGGGAGTGGTGGCCGATGACAAAGGACGCCTTGCGGGAGCGGTTCGTGCCGGAATTGGCGAGAGCACTGCCCCAGGCCCGCGCCGCGCGCGTGGAGCGCTTCATCGTGGTAAAGGAGCAACGCGCGACGTTCCGCAACCTGCCGGGCGAGGGCGCGTGGCGGCCACGACAACGAACCCGGATCCCAAATCTGTTCCTGGCGGGCGATTGGACCGACACGGGCTGGCCGGCGACGATGGAGGGGGCGGTCCGCAGCGGCAACACCGCGGCGGCGGCCCTGCTGGCATCGCCAAGGAGCGTGTCGTGAGGACGTTGGTGCTGGCGCCCTTCTCCGATGAAGGCCTCGTGGCGCTGGAGCGCATGGGTGGCATGACGTATGAGCCATGGACGCGCACCCAACACCTCCACGACCCGCAGCAGCTCGGCGCGCGCGTGGCGTCCGAGGGCTTTGGGGCGCTGGTGGTCGAGGCAGACTTCCTGTTCGACGAGCTGTTCGAGGCGGCGACGACGCTGCGCTTCGCCGCGATCTGCCGGTCGGCGTTGAACCAGGTCGACCTGGATGCGGCGACGGCGCATGGCGTCGCGGTGGTGCACACGCCGGGGCGCAACGCGCAGGCGGTGGCGGAGCTGGCCCTCGCCATGATGCTGTCGCTGGCGCGGTGGCTGCCGCAAGCGTCGGACTACTTGCGCCGCGGCGAGTGGTGGGACCCCACGGAGCCCTACACGCGATTCCAAGGACGCGAGTTGCTGGGCGCCACCGTGGGTATCATTGGGCTCGGCGAGATTGGGCGGCGCGTGGCGCGGCTGGCGCGCGCGCTGCGAATGAGGGTGCTGGCCTACGACCCATACGTGCGGCCGGGCGGCCGCGGCACCGCGGGGGTGACGCTAACGACACTGGAGGGCCTGCTGCGCGAGAGCGACTTCGTGTCGGTGCACGTGCCCGAGACGCCGGAAACGACGGGGTTGTTGAGCGCGCGCCGGCTGGAGTTCTGCAAGCCGACCGCGTACCTGGTGAACGTGACGGCGCAGGCGGTGGTGGACGCCGAGGCCCTCGCGGCGGCGCTGCGCGAGCACCGGCTGGCCGGCGCGGCGATGGACGTGCACGAGGCGCACCCCATCCCTCCGGACTCGCCGTTCATTGGCATGCCGAACGTCCTGCTGACGCCGCACATTGGCGGGGCGACGGTGGAGACGGTGCACCGGCATTCGCGGATGGTGGTGTCGGACTTGGAGTGGTTCGTGGCCGGCAACCGTCCAAGGCACTTGGCGAACGCCGGCGTGTGGCGGCGGCTGCGGCGGTGAGGCGCGCGGCGGCATTGCGCGCCGGCATTATTAGAAGTATCGAAACCTCGGTCGGCAGGTGGTCATGGCTGAACGCTACGTGCTGTCGCTCGACCTTGGCAGCAGCGGCCTGCGAGCGGTGCTGGTGCCGGTGGACCGGCCGTGGGCGCCTATCGAGGGCGCGGCATTGCCGTACCGCGTCTACCGGCCGCGGTCGACCGACGCGCTGGCGGCGCGCTTCGTCGAAGCCGAGCTTCGCGAACGCCTCATCCGCGTGGCGGGCGAGGGCATGCGAGCTGCGGGCGTCCGCGCGGCGGACGTAACCTCGATGAGCGTCACGGCCCAGCGTGGCGGCATCGCGCTGCTGAGGGGCGACGGCACGTCGGCGCACATCGCCCCGAACACCGACCTGCGCGCCGTGTTCGAGGGGGCGGAGATCGACGAGGAGCATGGCGAGGCGGTGTACGCGGCCACGGGCCACCTGCCTTCGCTGTTCTTCGCGCCGGCGAAGCTGCGCTGGTGGCGCAACCACCGGCCCCGTCTGTCGCGCGGCATCGCGCGCGTAGCGACGCTTGGGTCATGGGCAACGCTCCAACTGACGGGGGAGCTCGTGGAGACGCCGGGGCAGCTTGCCGAGGCGGGGCTGCTGGACGTGTCGAGCGGCACGCCGGCGGCGGCGCTGCTTGCCCGGCTCGGCTTTGGCGGGGAGCTGGTGCCGCGCCTCTCGGCCGAGGGCGAGGCGATGGGCATGCTGCGGGTGGACGTGGCCGAGCGGGTTGGGCTGCCGGCGCGCACGCCGGTGTACCTGGCTGGGCCCGACGCGCAGACGGCGGCATTGGGCATGGGCGCGGTGGTGCCCGGCGACGTGAGCGTCGCGGCCGGATGGAGCACGCCGGTGCACCTGGTGACCGACAAGCCGATATTCGATGCCGCCCGGCGCACGTGGGCGACGACGCACCTGATCGAGTCGCACTGGGTGGTGGAGGCCAACGCGGGCGACACCGGCGGCACGCTGGACATGGTGCGGCGGCTGGTGGGGCCGAGGGCCGAGCTGTCGAAGCTGGATTCGCTGATCGCGAAGTCGCGGGTCGGTTCCAACATGCTGGCGGCGTTTTGGGGGCCACACGCGTTGGAGCTCGCCAGCCCCGGCATGCACATGGGCGGGCTGCTGGCGCCGACGCCCATCACCTACAACCCGTTGCACGCGGGCCACGTGGCGCGGGCGACCGTCGAGAACATCGGTTACGCCATCGCAGACTGCATCGCGCTGGCGGCCAAGGTGGCGGGCGTGCGGACGGCGCGGAGCATGGCGCTCGGCGGGGGCATGGCGAACAGCGCCGTGTTCCCGCAGATGTTGGCCGACATCATGAATGCGCCGGTGCGCCGGCATCACCACCGGTCGAGCGCGATCGGCGCGGCCATCGTGGCGTCGCGGCCGCGCGGGGAGTGGGCCGGCGCCGGGCGGGCAGTGGCCGCGAAGGCGCAAACCCTGGACCCGGACGTGCGCGGCGTGATCGAGTACCAAGAGCACTATCCGCGGTGGCGCCGGCTGCGCGAGCGGCTGCTGGCGCTGAGCGACGAGCTGTAGCGTTGGCGCAACCGGAAACGGATTGCTATGCTACCGCCAAGTCAGCACGAGGCCGTGACCAGATGAGCAGCGCGACGGAGTGGCTGGAGGAGCGCACCAAGGTGATGGAGGCGGCCCAGGCGATGTATCGCCAGGGGCTGGTGGTGGCGGCCTCGGGCAATGTGAGCGTGCGCGTGCGGCACGACGGCCGCGATTTGATGGCGATCACCGCCTCCGGCAAGGACTACGAGCGGCTGACGATCGACCGTGTCGTCGTCGTGGACCTCGACGGCGAGCCGGTGCACGGCGATGCGCTGCCTTCCACCGAATCGCTTATGCATGGCGCGGTCTACAAGACGCGCAAGGACGTAGGCGCGGTGATGCACACGCATTCCACCTATGCCAGCTCGCTCGCCGTGGCCGGCATGCCGTTGCCGCCGCTCATCGACGAGATGGTGATCGCGCTGGGCGACTCGATCCAGGTCGCCCGGTATGCGTTTCCCGGGACGGAGGAGCTGGGCGTGAACGTCGTCGAGGCGCTTGGCGAGCGCAACGCCGTGCTGCTGAAGAACCATGGGCTCGTCGGCGTCGGACACACGATGGACGACGCGCTGAAGGTGTGCGCGCTGGCGGAGCGGCTGTGCCAGGTCTACGTGACGGCTCGGCTGTTGGGCAGGGCCGACCCCCTGCCCGCCGACGCCGTGGCCGCCGAGGTCGAACTGTACCGCATGCGGCAGTTCGGGCCGGGCGAGGGTGGCGCGCGATGAAGGTGCCCGCCTTCCTGTTGCGCCGCCTTTACGTGAAGGGGAGCCTCGCGCGCACGGCGGACGGCTTCCGATTCCAGATCCGCAACCAGTTGGGCTCCGGGTACGCGCGCAGGCTGTTTCCGTTGCGGCTCGACGGCGTGGACATCCCGCTGGAGGAGACCACGTTCGAGATTGACGGCAAGGCGGCGGCGTTCGCGGCGGTGTCGCAAAGCGCGCCGTTCACGCTCGCCATGAACAAGACCACGACGATCGAGGCGAAATGCCCGCCGCCGACGGAGGGGCCGCACCGGGTGGAGATGCGGTTCGAGGTCGCGGGACTCGGCGAGATGGGTTTCGATTTCACCGACCTGATGGCGAACCCTCCCAGCCAGACAGCCGGTTAATCCGTCATGGCCTTAGCCAATGGTCCCCGCGTGGTGGCGGTCACGGGCGCGGCCGGTTACGTCGGCCGGCGACTGGTTGCCGCCCTGCTCGAACAAGCGCGGATCGAACGGGTGGTGGCGCTGGACGTTCGGCCGATCGAGATGCGGCACGACCGCCTCCGGGCAGCGCGGCACGACATCACCGAGCCGATGGAGCAGATCTTCGCCAGCGAGGGCGTCGAGGGCGTCGTCCACCTCGCGTTCGTGCTGCGCCACATGCCGAAGCGGTCGGCCAGCCACCGGGTCAACGTCGACGGGACCGCGAACCTGCTCTCGGCCTGCGAGGCGACGGGCGTGAGCCGCATCGTGATCATGTCGAGCTCCACCGTCTACGGCGCGCACCGCGACAACCCGCCGGTGCTGACCGAGGAGGCGCTCGCCCGACCGTCGCCGTTGTTCCATTACGCGTGGGACAAGGCGGAGGCCGAGCGCATGGCGATGCGGTATGCGAATGCCCACCCGGAAGCGGCGGTATCTCTGCTGCGGATGTGCGTGGTGATGGGGCCGTCGGCCGACAATTTCATCACGGCGGCACTCGCCAAGCCGGTGTTGATCGGGGTCCGCAAGTACGACCCGGGCTTGCAGTTCGTTCATGAGGACGACGTGGCGCGATTGCTGGTGCGCTTCGCGATGGAGCGGCACCCGGGAGTCTACAACGTGGCGGGGCCGGGCACGGTGCATTGGTCGGAGTTCGCGCGCATCGCCAAGCGGCCCATGCTGTGGCTGCCGGCATCGCTGGCCTACGCGCTGACCGACGCGGCATGGCTGCTGCGGCTGCAGCACGACTCGCCGGGAATCGGGCTCGACTTCATCCGGTGGCCCTGGGTGGTGGGCACCGACAAGCTGGAGCGGGAGCTGGAATACCATTTTCAATACACGTCGGAGGAGGCGCTGCGGAGCTACTTGGAGCGCGGACGGCGCGCCGCGGCCTTGCCTTGACACTCCATCGGCCTCCCCCTAGACTGATTGTTGACACGTTTAGTCAACAATACGAAAATACCGCACCGTGATGCAGGGCAAGCCTCGGCATCGGGAGCAGGAACCGATCTCATGGCAACCGCGAACAAGTCGCTCCAAGAGCTGGCAGCCAGCGAGTACCGCTATGGCTGGTCGACCAACGTCGACGCGGAGACAGCACCTCCTGGGCTGAACGAAGCGATCGTGCGCTGGATTTCGGCGAAGAAGGGCGAGCCCGAGTGGCTGCTGGAATGGCGGCTGAAGGCGTTCCGCCACTTCATGAAGCTGGTGGAAGAGGAGAAGACGCCGGAATGGGCAAATGTCCATTTTCCGCCGATCGACTACCAGGCCATCAGCTACTACTCGGCGCCCAAGGCGAAGGCCGAGCTCCAGAGCCTCGACGAGGTGGACAAGGAAGTCCTCGAAACGTTCAACAAGCTGGGCATCCCGCTGGAGGAGCAGAAGCGCCTGGCCGGCGTTGCCGTGGACGCCATCTTCGACAGCGTGTCGGTGGCGACGACGGCCAAGGAGACGCTTGCCAAGCATGGCATCATCTTCTCCTCCGTGTCCGAGGCCGTGAAAGACCACCCCGAGCTGGTGAAGCAGTACCTGGGCTCGGTGGTGCCCTACTCCGACAATTTCTATGCCGCCCTCAACTCGGCGGTGTTCTCGGACGGCTCGTTCGTCTACATTCCGCCGGGCGTGCGGTGCCCCCTGGAGCTGTCGACCTACTTCCGCATCAACACGGCGGGCTCCGGCCAGTTCGAGCGGACGATGATCATCGCCGACAGGAAGAGCTACGTGTCGTACCTGGAGGGCTGTAGCGCGCCGATGCGCGACGAGAACCAACTGCACGCCGCGGTGGTGGAGCTGGTGGCGCTAGACGAGGCGGAGATCAAGTATTCGACGATCCAAAACTGGTACCCGGGCGACGAGCAGGGCAAGGGTGGCATTTACAACTTCGTGACGAAGCGCGGCAAGTGCGCCGGGCACCACTCGAAGATTTCGTGGACGCAGGTGGAAACGGGCTCCGCGATCACGTGGAAGTACCCGAGTGTCATCTTGCAGGGCGACCATTCGGTGGGCGAGTTCTACTCCGTCGCGCTCACGAAGGCGTACCAGCAGGCCGACACCGGCACCAAGATGATCCACATGGGCAAGCACACCACGAGCACGATCATCTCCAAGGGCATCTCGGCGGGCCACGGGCAGAACACCTATCGGGGGCTCGTTCGCATTCTCCCGAAGGCCACGGGCTCGAAGAACTACACGGAATGCGACTCGCTGCTCCTCGGCGATAAGTGCGGCGCCCACACCGTCCCGTACATCGAGGTCGGCAACCCGACCTCATCGGTGCAGCACGAGGCGTCGACGTCGAAGGTGAGCGAGGCGCAGGTGTTCTACTGCCAGCAACGCGGGCTGTCGGCCGAGCAGGCCGAGGGGCTGATCATCAACGGCTTTTGCCGCGACGTGTTCAAGCGCCTGCCCTTGGAGTTCGCCGTCGAGGCCAACCGCTTGCTCGAGGTGAACTTGGAAGGCGCCATCGGCTAGCGGCCAGCCTCCATGCGCGATACCCGCGTGGCCGGGCATTGTGTCGGCCGCGCGCCGGAAGGGGAAAACGATGCTGTTGGAAGTTCGCGATCTGCGCGCGTCGATCAACGGCGTGGAGATACTGAAGGGAATCGACTTGACAGTGCGCGCGGGCGAAGCGCACGCGGTCATGGGGCCGAACGGCTCGGGCAAGTCGACATTGGCCTACGTGCTGGCCGGCCATCCGAACTACGAGGTCACGGGCGGCCGCGTCACATTCGATGGCCGCGACCTGCTCGCGATGTCGACCGAGGAGCGGGCGCGGGCGAGCGTGTTCCTTTCGTTCCAGCACCCCATCGAGATTCCCGGCGTGCGGATGGACCATTTTCTGCGCGCGGGCTATAACGAGTTGCGGAAGGCGCACGGCGAGGCCGAGCTCGACCCACTGAAGTTCGACCGGCTGCTGCGGACGAAGGTCAAGGTCGTGGAGATGAACACGAACATGACCAAGCGATCCGTGAACGAGGGTTTCTCGGGCGGAGAAAAGAAGCGCAACGAGATCTTGCAGATGGCCGTGATGGAGCCGAAGCTGGCGATTCTGGACGAGGTGGACTCCGGCCTCGACGTGGACGCGCTGCGGACGGTGTCGAGCGGCATCAACTCGCTGCGGACGCCGGATAACGCCATCATCGTCGTGACGCACTACCAGCGATTGCTGAACTATATCGTGCCCGATCACGTCCATGTGCTCGCGGACGGGCGCATCGCCGCGTCGGGCGGCAAGGAACTGGCGCTGAAGGTGGAGGCGGAAGGCTACGACTGGCTGGCCGAGGCCAACGCGCCGAGCCGGTGAAACGATGACATCGACATCGCAAGCGACCCACCACGGAACGGCCTACCGAGCCGCCCACGCGGCGCGGCTGGCGGCGGCCGAGCACCAGCCACAGTGGATGCTCGAGTTGCGCGAGCAGGCGATGGCGCGATTCGAAGCGGTCGGCTTCCCGACGGCGCGACGCGGGAACGAGCCGTGGAAATACACCGACGCATCGCCCATCGCGGAAGCGACGTTCGGTACGCCGCCGACGGCCGGACCGGAGCCGTTGACCGTGGCGTTGAAGCCGTTCGCGTTGCCCTGCGCGCGCGTCCACGAGATCGTGTTCATCGACGGGCGCTACACGCCGCAGATGTCGAGCGTGCCGGGTGACACGGAGCCGCTGCCCGCCGGCACCTTCGAGCGCCACGCGAGCGGCCTGGTGGTGGGACGGCTGGCGGAAGCGATTCATCGTGAACTGCCGCAGGTGCGGGCGCACCTGTCCAAGCATGCCGGCATGGACGCCAACGCCTTCACGGCGCTCAACACGGCGTTCATCGAGGATGGGGCGTTCGTGTGGATCCCGGACGACGCCGTCGTCACCGAGCCCATCTACCTGCTGTTCATCGGCACGGGCAAGGGCGACGCATACGTCACGCACCCGCGCGTGTTGGTGGTGGCGGGCAAGCACAGCAAGGCCAGCGTGATCGTGAGCCACGAGCACCTGGGCGACGGCGGCTACTTCAGCAACGCCGTGACGGAAGCGGTGCTGGGGCCGGGCGCGCACCTGGGCCTGTGGCGCTTGCAGCGCGAGAGCGCGCGGGCGTTCCATGTGGCGACCACGCAGGCGACGCTGGGGCGCGACAGCACGCTGACCTCGGCGAGCGCCGAGCTGGGCGGCAAGCTTGCGCGGCACGATTTCAACGTGACGCTGGCCGAGCAGGGCGCGTCATGCAGGGTGAACGGGGTGTATGTGACCGATGGCACGCGCCATGTGGACACGCACACGTTCATCGACCATGCCGTGCCGCGCACGACGAGCAACGAGGTGTTCAAGGGCATCTTGTCCGGCGACTCGCGCGGCGTGTTCGTGGGGAACGTGCTGGTGCGGCCCGACGCGCAGCGGAGCGAGGCGCACCAGCTGAACAAGAACCTGCTGCTGTCAAGCGGCGCGCACGTCGACACGCAGCCGAGGCTGGAGATCTTCGCGGATGACGTGCAATGCACCCACGGCGCGGCCGTGGGATCGCTCGACGACGCGGCCCTGTTCTACCTAAAGAGCCGCGGCATTGGCGAGGGGCTCGCGCGCGTGCTGCTCACACACGGCTTCATGCGCGAGGTCATCGAATCCATCACCGACGAGGCCGTGCGCCAGCACTTGGATACCGCGGTCGAAGCCACCCTACCCCACGACTAGAAAGGGCGTCGCCACATGTACGACGTCGCCACGGTCCGGAAGGACTTCCCCATCCTGTCGCGCCAGGTGCACGGCAAGCCGCTGGTGTACCTGGACAACGCCGCCACGTCGCAGAAGCCGCAGGCGGTGATCGACGCGTGGGTGGACTACTACACGCGCCATAACGCCAACGTACACCGCGGCGTGCACACGCTGAGCGTCGAGGCGACGGAGGCATACGAGGCGGCGCGAGAGAAGATCGCGCGCTTCTTCAATGTGCCGGCGCCCGAACAGCTGCTGTTCACGCGCAACACGACCGAGGCGATCAACCTGGTGGCGATGGCGTGGGCGTCGGCGAACGTGAAGGCCGGCGACGAAATCGTGGTGAGCGAGGTGGAGCACCACAGCAACCTGGTGCCGTGGCAGCGCGTGTGCGAGGTGACCGGCGCCACGCTGAAGCTCATCAAGGTGAAGCCCGACTACACGCTCGACTTCTCCGACCTGGACCGGACGTTGACGGCGCGCACGAAGCTGGTCGCCATCACGCAGCAGTCGAACGTGCTCGGCACCATTGTGCCCGTCAAGCCCGTGATGGACGCGGCCCGCCGCGTGGGCGCGCTGGTGCTGGTGGACGGAGCGCAGAGCGCGCCGCACTCGAAAGTCGACGTGCAGGCGATGGACTGCGACTTCTTCGCCTTCTCCGGCCATAAGATGCTCGCGCCCATGGGCATCGGCGGCCTCTACGTGAAGCGCGGCGTGCTGGAGGCGATGGAACCGTTCCTCCGCGGCGGCGAGATGGTGCTGGAAGTGACTTATGAGCGGGCGACGTGGGCCGACCTGCCATACAAGTTCGAGGCAGGCACGCCGAACGTGGCCGACGCCATCGCGCTAAGCGCGGCGGTCGAATATTTGAGTAGGCTTGGGATGGACGAGATACGCCAACACGAGGTCGCGCTGACGAAGCATGCCCTGGAGCGGATGCGGGAGATCGAAGAGATCACCACCTTCGGGCCGACCGACCTTTCGCTACGGGGCGGCGTCATCTCATTCTACATGGCCGACGTTCACCCGCACGACATTGGCACGGTGCTGGACCGCGAGGGCATTGCCATTCGCACCGGGCACCATTGCGCCATGCCGCTGGTGCGTAGCCGGCTGAACGTGCCCGCGACGGCGAGGGCCTCCTTCTACCTTTACAATACGGAGGCGGAAGTCGACGCGCTGATCGAGGCCCTGAAGAAGACACAGAGGTACTTTGGCAATGCTCATGCCCGACGGGCTTGACGACCTTTACCAGGAGATCATCCTGGACCACTACCGGCACCCCCGCAACAAGGGACTGCTCGCCGACGCCGATTTGCAGGCGGAAGGCTACAACCCCTTCTGCGGCGACCAGGTGCGGCTGACGATGGACCTGGACGAGTCCGGCCATGTGCACAAGGTGGGGTTCGACGGCCAGGGCTGTTCCATCAGCCAGGCGTCGGCGTCCATCCTCACCAAGCTGGTGAAGGGCAGGAGTGTCGACGAGGTGCAAGGGCTGGTGGCGACGGTGAGGCGCATCATGCAGGGCGCCGACATGACGGATGAACAGAAGGACGAGCTGGGCGAGCTGGAGGCGCTGGAGGGCGTCAAGAAGTTTCCGATACGCGTGAAGTGCGCGCTGCTGCCCTGGACCACGTTGCAAGACGCCGTATCCGAGTACCGCAAGACCCACGCCCAGTAGACCGGCGCCCCCGCCCTCCGTGTCCCGCTCCCGACGACACCGCGCCGCTCCACGAGAACCCGGGGCCCGGTGCCGTCGCTCCGATTCTCGCGAGCCGTGAGCGAGGTGCCGTATGTCGATGCCGCATCCCCTGATGTACGACGACGGCGATCCGGTGCTCCGGCGTCTGCGGACGCTGTGCATGTCGCTGTCCGGCACCGTTGAGACGATCAACTTCGGGCGGCCGTGGTGGCGCGTCGGCAAGAAGGCCTACGCCAACTACGCCGGACGCAGCGGCCACGTGGCGTCGAACATCACGTTCAAGGCCACGAAGCTGGACCAGCAGGCGTTGGTCCAAGACGGCCGGTTCGCCGTCGCGCCCTACATCGGCCACCAGGGTTGGACGGTGTTCACGCGACCGGAGCGGCTTGACTGGGACGAGATCGAGGGCATCGTGCGCGGCGCGTATGCGCTGGTGGCGCCGAAGCCGAAGGGGCCGCGCGCGGCGCGGCGGTAGCGGTCGATCCCGCGGCGCGACGCCTCGCGCTATACTCCCACGCAACGCGCAACGGAGGCGGCCGATGCCGAAGCACACTGTCCTGATCTCACCCACGCACATGGACCCCTCGTATGAGATCGAGCGGCGGGAGTTGGGCCCGGACGTCGAGCTGCGGCCCTTCTCGGCGACCGATCCGGCGACGCTGGGCGCCGAGGCCCGCGACGCTGACGCGGTGATGGTGTGGCGCATGCTGTTTCCGGCTGCGGCGATCGAGCAGCTGCGACGGTGCAAGGTCATCGTGCGCTTCGGTGTCGGCTATGACGTGGTCGACATCATCGCGGCGCGAGAGCACGGCATCCCCGTGTGCAACGTGCCCGACTACTGCACGGAAGAGGTGGCCGACCACGCGATGGCGCTGCTGCTGTCGCTGGCGCGCCGCATACCCGCGCTCAACGATGCGGTCCGCCAGGACCCGACTCCATGGTCATACGCGGCCGCGGGGCCCATCCACCGCATCCCCGGCAAGACGCTCGGCATCGTGGGGTTGGGGCGCATCGGGACGGCGGTGGCGATGCGGGCCAAGGCGTTCGGCCTGCGCGTCGCGTTCCATGACCCCTACGTGACCGACGGCATGGACCGCGCGCTGGGGCTGACGCGCCTCGGGCTCGACCAGCTCCTCGCCGAATCGGACTTCATCAGCCTGCACACGCCGCTGAGCCCCGAGACGCGAGGCATGGTGAACGACGAGTGGCTCCGCAAGGTGAAGCCCGGTGCGATGCTGGTGAACACCTCGCGCGGGAGGGTGCTGGACATCGACGCGCTGGGGCGGGCGATGCGCGATGGACGGATAGCGGCCGCCGGGTTGGACGTGCTGCCCCAAGAGCCGCCGGTGCCGGAGCCCGACCTGATCCGCGCTTGGCGGGCCGGCGAGGCCTGGGTGCAGGGCCGGTTGATCGTGACGCCGCACGCCTCGTTCTACAGCGAGGAGTCGGACATCGACCTGCGAGTGAAGGCGGCGCGCACGGTACGCGAGGTGCTGGACGGCCGGCCGCCGCGCAACCGCGTGAACTAGCCAGCGACGATGCGGTGCCGCGCGGCAAGGCGTGGGCTTCGTGGCGGCTAGGGCTTGTGCGGCTGCGAGGCGGGCATTATCCAGGTGGGCGCCGATGACGGAGGCGACGACGGTGAGCACGCGCACACGCTCGGGATCGAAGTGGTCGGGGCGCGTGGAACCCGCGCTGATCACGCCGACGGTGCGGCCATCCAACATGATGGGCACCAGCGATAGCGAGCGCATTGGGGAGCCGGCGGAGTTGGGCGCGTCGCGCCGATCGCCGAGCACGATGGGCTGCCCGCTGGCGATCACGTCGGAGACGGCGTGGTCGTCGTCCACAGATGCGCCTACAGGCGGGGCGTCGTCTCCCGTCTGCGTGCTGATGGTGCGGAGGCCGTCCTCATCGGGTGCGCTAACGGTGACACGGTCCGCTTGCACCAGCCTGGCGACCTCGCGCATGGCTTCGCCCACGCGGTCATGGAATGGCGCGCGGCGGGAGAAGGATGTTCGATATCGCGAACATTGCACCCAGCTCGTCCGAGCGCTGCCGGGAGGCTTCCTCGGAGACGCGCAACGCCTCGATCGCTTCGCGCTCCTTGGTCACGTCTCGGACGACGGAGAGCACGGCCCTTTGCCCGCGGTGCATGACCGCGACCGCCGAAACGTTCGTGATGATGGGTGTGCCGTCGCGGCGGGTGGCGTGGACGTCCATCGCCTCCACCGACACCTCGCCCGGTTTTAGGCTGTCGCGATACGCCTGGAAACGGGCCCAGTCCTCCGGCGCGACCTGCGCGCCCGCCGGCCAGGCCAGTGCCTCTTGCTTGTCGCGAAAGCCGAAGATGCGGACGAAGGCCTCGTTGACGAACAGACGCTTGCCGCTGGCGCTGAGTGTCACGCCCAGCCCCATGTGCTCGACCAGTGCCTCTTAGGCGGCCTCGGCCTCCTTGAGCGACTGCTCCATGTGGATGCGCTCGGTCACATCGCGGGTGAGCACCAGCAGCGCCGAGGACTTGACATCGGCCGACAGGGGCGCGGCCACGATTTCCACCATGCGCCGGCGCCCGTCCGGGCGATTGGCCCGATAGTGCACCGGTGCCGCGGCCTCGCCGGCGCGCCAGCGCGCGATGCGGCCGGCAAGCCAGGGCCAGTCGTCGGGGTGCACGAACACGTCGAGTGGAAGGCCGGCAACCTGCTCCGTCGCATGCCCGTGCATCCGCGCGAACGCCGGGTTGCACGATACGATCCGCATGTGTGCAACGACGGCGACGCCATCGTGGGTCGTGTTCAGCAGCGTGCGGTAGATGGGCTCCACCGATTCGGCATGCGCCACGGCCAGGGCGGGACTGTCGACGGCGGATGCTTCGACCGGGGCACCCGGCGACGCCGCCTCGACCGTCTCCGGAGGAGCATCCTCCGCCGGCTGGCGGGAGAGCTCGGCTTCCTGTCGCGCCTGTTGGGCCTCGCGCAATGTCGCCTCGGCCTCGGCAAGCGTCTCGGCAGCGCGTCGGGTGGCTGCCTCGGCATCAGTGGCCGCGGTCACGTCGCGCACCGTCACCTGCGTGGCCGGGGCGCCATCCCATGACAGCGGGCCCACCGTGGTTTCGACGTCGAGCGCGGTGCCGTCCGGCCGGTGCAGTTTGCCCCGCGAGGTGCCGTCCGGCGGCAACACCCCGATGCGCTCTTCCAGCGGCATCGCCATGGCGTCATCGGACGAGGCAAGCCGCACAGACGCACGAGCGCATCGTTCACGAACACCGTCGCGCGGCCCTGCACGATGGCGATGGGCGTGTCGAGGGACTGGACGAGGCTGCGGGCTTCCGCGCGCACCGCCTCGGCGGAGCGTTGGATGGCGTCGAGGATGGACTGCGACGGCGCCCCACCGGCGGAGGCGGCGTGCTCACCGTGGGCGCGCCCTACTTGGTCGCGGAGGCGGCCGGTGAGCATGCCAAGCCCAACCAGGATGAGCAGCTCGACCACGGTTTGCGGGCTGAGCACGTTATCCCAGCCTCCGGCGACCAGGGCGATGAGGATGGCCTGGCAAGGCACCGCGACGGCGCCGGCGATGAGGCCCGCCCTGAGCCCAAGCATGGCGCCGACAACGGCCACGGGCACCAGGCCCAACACGCGCGCCGCGTGGCCGACGGGGCCAAGGCCGAGGGCAAGCGCGCCGGTGTAGGCTGCCCACACCGCCAGGGCGACGCCTAACTGCGTCTGCCAATCGGACGGCCCCGTGAACGCGGCCGCGCGCTCGGGCCCGCCGTTGCCCGACTCGAATGTATCCTGCTCTTCCACCGTGTCGCACTCCGCCACGCCGCTCGCGGCATGGTTGCCACCCGTGAATCGGTGGGCGGCCCACGCCTCCCACGGTAGATGTTGGGCATTCTCCCTGCCAGGATGCCCGCCCGTAATCGATTTGAGGGTTAGCACCTCCGGTCCATGGCGTATTCGGCACCCTCGGTAGCGCGCCGAGCTCGCGGTATGCTAGTGTGCGCGTCGAGCGACGGTGCCGGCTCGTGTCGGCGGTCGGCGACCGCCCCACCGATCAGCATCGAGGAGACCCCGTTGAAGCAATACAAGTCCTCGCCCCCAATGACCATTGACCCGAACAAGCGCTACACCGCGACCTTTCGGACGGGCAAGGGCGACATCGTCGTCGCCTTGTTCGCCAAGGAAGTGCCGCGCACGGTCAACAACTTCGTATTCTTGGCCCGCGACGGCTACTACGACGGCACGACGTTTCACCGGGTGATCCGCGGCTTCATGGCGCAGGGCGGCGATCCGACGGGCACGGGCCGTGGCGGCCCCGGCTATCAGTTCGCGGATGAGTTCTCGAAGAGCCTGCGGCACGATGGGCCGGGGACCCTTTCGATGGCAAACGCGGGCCCGAACACGAACGGCAGCCAGTTCTTCATCACCTACGCGACGACGCCCCACCTGAACGACCGCCACGCGGTGTTCGGTAAGGTGACGAGCGGGATGGACGTGCTGCAGAAGCTGCGGCCGCGCGATCCATCGCAGGAAGGGCCGAACAGCCCAGGTGACTCGCTGCAAGAGATCGTGATCGAGGAGCACGAGGCGTAGCCGGCTTGCGCGGCCATCCCTCGTTTGGAATCGGGGCCGGCACGGAGCCCCACCATCGGCTTGACGGAGTCTTCACGTAGGAATAACGTCCGTTCACGTCCAAAGCACGCCTCCTGACTAGGCTGACGGGCGTAGTTCAAGCGGCCAGCGGACTGGGCCTGACCCACTCCGCACCCACCGCCAACAGTAGCAGAAGACTGTTTCATGTATAAGCGCATCGTAGTTCCACTGGACGGCTCCGCGGTCGCGGCGCAGGCGTTGCCCTACGCCAAGATGATGGCCACCACGCTGCACGCGCCGGTGACGCTGGTGGCGGTGGTGGAGAGCCCCGAGCAGGTGAGCGAGCAAGTGCGTACGGCCCAGGCGACCGCCACGGTGGGCATTCTCGCCAACAGCTCGATCAGCCCCGACGTGTGGGAGAAGCTCCACCGGTCGGCCATGGCCCAGGCCAAGGAAAGCCTGGAGCAGGCCGCGGCTGGCTTGCGAAAAGACAAGATCGACGCCACCATCGGCGTGCTGGAAGGCTCCGCGCCCGAGAAGATCATGGAGGCGGCCGACAAGACGCCGGACAGCCTGATCGTGATGTGGACGCATGGGCGGTCGGGCCTGGGCCGGTGGGTGATGGGCTCGGTGACCGACAAGGTGGTGCACCACGCCAAGTCGGCTGTGCTCGTGATGCGGGCCTCCGAGAAGCCGTCCGCCGGGGCGCCGGCGATTCACGGCGTGGTGCTGCCGCTGGACGGGTCGTAGTTGGCGGAGGCCGCGCTGACGCCGACGGTGGACATCGCCAAGGGACTCAACGTGCTCGTGACCGTCGCGCGGGCCATCACGCCGGCGGCGTATGGGCTGGGCTACGGCGACTACGGCACGGCCACCTTCCCCTCGCAGGAGTTCATGGAAGAGGTGGCGAGGGACGCGAAAGCCTACGTGGAAAAGGCCTCGGCGCGGCGGCCGGCGTGGCGAGGGTCGAAACGCGCACGGTTGACGGCTTCCCGGCCTCCGTCATCATGGAGGAGGTGGGCAAGGCGGGCGACAAGCTGGTGGTGATGACAACGCATGGGCGGTCGGGCGTGGGGCGGTGGGTGCTGGGCAGCGTGGCCCACCATGTCGTGCGCCACAGCGCCGGCCCCGTGTTGTTGGTGCGCCCAGGCTAGCACGGCGCTGGCACCGGGGGCGGACCGCATGCGAGTATCGCGAGTAGGAGGAGGCGCGCCGCGCTGGCGCGCCTCCTCCCTGTATTGCGCGGAAACACGGAAAGGCCCGGCTGTCGATGCCGGGCCTGATGACGACCATCGATCCGGACGGCCGCGCGTGGCGGGGCTAGGCGCTCTTGCGGGCGGCGGCCAGCGATGCCTCACGGTGCGTGGGGATCTGGCCGATGCGGCGAAGGGCGCTCTCCTCGATGCGGTTGAGCAGATAGCCGCATTGCAGGCAGGCGATGGAGGTAGCCATGATGTCATGCTCCTCCGTCAGATCACCGGCGCACTTCGGGCAGGTCTTGAACCAAACCACCATGTCGATCCTCCTCTCCCCGCCTCACCAAGGCCGGGTTGGACGCCCTTGGCAGGCTGACCGTTCGCGATGTATCGGACGGCGACTTTAGCATGCCGTCTTACGAATTGCAACTACTCATTTACGAGACTTCGGCGCGGATTTTGACCGCGATGGTGCCTTGCCGCGCACGGGATGGCGACGAGCAGCCACACGGGACTAGCGCGAGAGCTGGTCCTCCAGCCGGCGGACCAGCATCCATGGGTCGAACGGCTTCGCGACGAAATGACCGTCGAACTGCCCGTATTGCCGCGCGGCCTCGTGCTGGTCCAGCGCGGATATGACGAGCCAGGGCATGCGGTCGTTCTTCGCGCGCAGCCACGTCAGCACGTTTCCGGCGCCGCCATCCGGCAAGCCGAGGTCGAGCACGACCGCGTCGATCTTGGCGCCGCTCGCGCGGGCCAGCGCATCGGCGCCGGTGCGAGCCTCGATGACCTCGAACCCCGCCGAACGCATGGCGATGCGGAGCATGCGCGCGACCGCCCGATCGTCCTCTACCACCAGCACCACGCGCGCGGCCACGCCGGCCCCGGACGGGTCGTCATCGCTCTGGCTCGCGACCAGCTCGCTCATGGGTCTTGCCTGCACGGTCGTTTCCCACGGTGTCATGTGGACATGCTAGGGCGTCAACCGTGGCGACTACATGAATGGGGCGGGCCGCGCGTGTGAATGGCCCGTGAAAGAGCCGGGCGGCTAGGCTCCGGGGCGGGGCATGCGATAGCCGACTTGCGGCTCGGTCAGCACGAAGCGCGGGTTGCGGGCGTCGTCGCCGAGCTTGCGGCGCAGGTTTCGGATGAACGAGCGCACCAGCTCGTGCTCGCCGGCGTACTCGGCGCCCCAAACGTTCTGCAATATCTGGTCGTGGGTGAGCACGCGGCCGGCGTTGGTCGAGAGCTCGTAGAGCAGCTTGTATTCGGTGGCGGACAGTGCCACCTGCTTGCCGTCCACGGTCGCGACGCGGTCGGCGAAGTCCACGACGAGCCCATCCAAGCGGAAGGGTGGCCGCATCTCCATCTGATCGGGCAGCACGCGGCGACGCAAGGAAGCCTCGATGCGGGCAACCAGCTCCGAGGGAGAAAAGGGCCTGGTGATTTAGTCGGCGGCGCCGGCGCGCAGGGCCCGCACCGCTTCCTCCCTCTGCGTCTCGCCGGTGAGGAAGATGACGGGAACGCCGGTGAACTCGCGGATGCGCTTGAGCAGATCCAGGCTGCTCAGGCCATGCAGGCGCAAGTCCAGCAGCACCAGGTCCGGCTCCTGCAGCTCGACCTGCTTCACCGCCTCTTGGGGGTCCGAGGCGGTCGCCACCTCGTAGCCGGCCTCCTCCAAGGTGCGCCGCACGAAGCGCAACACCTGCGGCTCGTCGTCCACGGCAACGATGCTCGTGCGCTCCCCTGCCCGGCCGACGCGGCCCATGTGCGTGGAGCGGTCCGCCACGTCGACGCGTGGACGTTCGACGCTCGCCGCCTCGACGGGTGGCTGGGGCGATTGCCGTGGCGGCGGGCGCACCGGCAACGCTGGCGCCGGGGCGACGCCGGCGACGGGGACGGTGAACGTAAACGTGGCGCCCTTGCCGATGCCGAGGCTCTCGGCCCAGATACGACCGCCATGCGTCTCGACGATGCCCCGGCAGATCGCCAGGCCGAGGCCGCTGCCGGGAGCCGTCTTGCCCTTTTCGTCCGGCAGCTGGGTGAACTTGCGGAACAGCCGGCCGAGTCCGTCCGGGGCGATGCCGCGGCCGCGGTCGCGGACGCTGACGGTGATCTGCTGCGCGTCGCTCGATGCGGTCACCTCGATGGGCGACCCGGCGGGCGAGAATTTGGCGGCGTTCGTCAGCAATTCATCAGCACTTGGCCCAGCCGCCGCGCGTCGGCGTTCACCTTCGGCAGACCAGCGGTGCCGGAAACGCGCACCTCGTAGCCCGGCGTTGTGCGTCCGAACGTGCCCAGCACGTCGCGCAGCACGGCATCGAAGTCGGTCGGGGCAGGCGTGACGGACAGGGTGCCCGCCTCGATGCGCGTAATGTCCAGCAGGTTGTCGACCAGGTCGCGGAGCCGGTCGGCCTGCTCGTCGATGATGACGAACAGTTCGCCGAGCTCCTCGGCGCTCAGGAGCCGCCGGCTGCCGAGCACCATCGCCGCCGACCCCTTGATGGCCGTGAGCGGCGTCCGGAGCTCGTGGCTCACCATGCCCAGGAACTCGTGGCGCATGCGCTCGAGCTCCTCCAGCGGCGTCATGTCTTGGATGACGGTGATGGCTCCGGTGATGGCGCCGTCCGGACCATGGATCGGCGTCGAATTGGCGAGCGCCAGGATCGACGAGCCATCCGATGTTTGTATCCGCATCTCCTCGGCGAGCACGCGCTCGCCGCGGAGCAGGGCGCGCGCCGTGGGACGATCTTCCGGGACGAACTCGCTGCCGTCGGGGCGCAGGACTTTCGACTTGCTGAAGAACTCGCGGAAGGAGACGCCCTGCTGGAATGGCGTGTTGAGGATGCGCGAGGCCTCGCGGTTGGCGATGACGACTTGCTGCGTGGCCGCGTCGATGAGCACGACGGCCATGGGCGAGGTGTCCACCAGCGATTGGAGGCGCTGGCGCTCGGCCTCGGCGCGCTGGTGCAGGTTGGCGTTGTGAATGGTCAAGGCGGCCTGATCGGCCAGCAGCACCAACAGGCTTTCGTCCTCGGGAGAGAATTCGGCCTCGCCCTGCTTCTCGGTGAGGTACAGGTTGCCGAGCGGTTGGTTCTCCCAGCGCAACGGCACGCCGAGGAACGACTACATGGGCGGGTGATTGGGTGGAAAGCCGACCGAGTGCGGGTGCTTCGTGAGATCGGCGACGCGTATGGGCTGCTGCAGGTGCTGCAGCAGGCCGAGCAGCCCGAGGCCCTCGGGCAGGTTGCCGATCTTGGCGCGGTCCTCGGCCGAAATGCCGTGCGTCATGAACTCACGGATGCGTCCATCGGGGCCGAAGATGACGAGCGCGCCGTATTTCGCGTTCGTGAGCTGGCACGCGGCCTCCACGACCTGCGGCACCACGGCCTGCGGGTCAAGCGTGGCCGACATGCGGCGCGATAGCCCGGCGAGCAGCGTGAACCGGCGCCGCAGGCCGTCATAGGCCTCGCGCAGGTTCTGGATTTCGCGCTCCCGTAAGTCTCCTCGGAGGTCTTGATTATTTGAGCCGGTCATTCCGGTATTCGCGTGCGTATTATCGAGACGCCAGCATTATTGTGGCGGTTGGGCCATGCCGGGTCAATCGTGCGGTCACGCATGGCCCTCAACCTCATGGCGCAACAACTCCTCGGCGGCCGCCACGAGGTCGCGCTTGCGGGCCTCGGGCGTGTTCCGCGCGGCCAGATAGCGTCGCAACGCATCGATGGGCGTGAGCGACGCGGCATCCTCGTCGCCCAGCCGGGTGCGGTGGTCGCGCTGGATTTGCCGCTCGATGCCCGCCACGTGATGCGCCGGCGCCAACGCCTGCCGCACGGTGGGCTCGCGGAACAGCGGCGCCACCGCTGTGGGCATGGCGACGCGCAGTCGCACCACGGCGCCTTCCACCAGGGACGCCTGCTTCTCGATGGCGATCAGGCACTTGTCGGTGGGGTCGTCGCCCTCGCCGGCGCGCGCGTCGATGGTGAGCAGCCGGCGCGCCCCAACCTCCACGAACCGGAAGTCGCGCAGGCGCTCGCCTCGTGGACGGCGCTCGTCCAGATCGATGACACAGAAGCCCTTGGCCTGCGCCTCCTCCGAGAAATCGACCCGCTGTAGGCTCCCGGGGTAAACGACGTGCGGGTTGCGCGTGAGCACTTGGTGCTTGTGAATGTGGCCCAGGGCCACGTAGTCGAACGCCGGATTCGCCATGGTGCCTAGGGTGAGCGCGTGGTCGTTGCCCAGCATCATGGTGCGCTCCGACGCGTAGACGGCGCCGGTGACGGTGACGTGGGCGCACAGGAACGCCGGGAGCGACGGGTCGAGCGCCTCGGCTTGCTCCTGAAGCAAGGCGGTGATGCGCGCCTCGACGGAGCGGGTGATCTGCTCCAGCGTGAGGTTGCGCGTTTCCTCGCGCTTCATGAACTCGCCGATGCGGACCCACGGCAAGGCGACGACTTGCACGGGGCCGTGCCGCGTCGACACGCGGTAGGTTTCCAGCGTCGCGCCCACGGTGACGTTGTCGACGGCGAGCGTGGGGAAGATTTCGAGCGCCGTGGCCCGGTTGGCGACGTGCGGCAAGTCGTGGTTGCCCACGGTGAGGAACACCGGGATGCCGGCGCGCGACAGCCGCGCGATGCGCCGCGCGAACTCCCGCTGGTGCGTTTGGGATGGATCGCGGCTCTTGTAGGCGTCGCCGGCGAAGAGCACTAGGTCGACGTCGTTCGCCAGGGCATGGGCCATCGCCTCGTCCAAGGTGCAGAGGAAGTCGAGCAGGCGCGTGGACATGCCGACGTATTGCGCGCGGTCGGCGCCGGGCGCGAAGTGCGGCGGCAATGCGGCGACCTCGGACTCGGTCGCCGGGCGGCCGTAGTTCTCGACGCCGATGTGGATGTCTGACAGGTGGAGAATCCGCACGGCGCTACCTTAGCATGCAGGCGACCGGCGCCGCACGCTCCATCGCGCTACGCCCTCGTGCTGCCCATCTCGCGCAGCTGGGCGGCGACGGCGGCGGGCAGCTCGGCGATGGGCACGCGCACCTGTCGCATGGAGTCGCGGTTGCGAATGGTGACGGCGTTGTCGTTCTCAACGGTGTCGAAATCGATGGTGACGCAGAGCGGCGTGCCGATCTCGTCTTGACGGCGATAGCGGCGGCCGATGGACTGCGCGTCGTCGTATTGGGTGACGAACCGCTTGCGGAGACTGGCGTGCACCTCGCGCGCGGTCGGTGTCAGCTTCTCGTTGCGGCTCAACGGCAGAACCGCCACCTGCACGGGGGCAATGTCGGGGTGGAAGCGCAACACTACCCTGGCCTCGTCGGACGCACCGGGGGCCTGTCCTTCGGACGCCGCGCCCATGGCCCTGGCCGGCTCCTCGTCGTAGGCGTCGAGCCAGAAGGCGAGGGCCGCGCGGTCGGCGCCGAGGGCCGGCTCGATTACGTAGGGAACGTAACGCTCCTTCATTTCCTGGTCGAAGTATTCCAGCTTCTTGCCGCTGTGCTTGGCGTGCTGCTTGAGGTCGAAGTCGGCGCGATTGGCGATGCCCTCGAGCTCGCCCCAGCCCCACGGGAACAGGTATTCGATGTCGGAGGTGGCCTTCGAGTAGTGCGCCAGCTCCGACTTCTCGTGCGGCCGGACGCGGATCTTGTCTTTGTTGATGCCCAGCGACAGGAACCAGTCATGGCGCTCGCGCACCCAATAGTCGTGCCACTTCTCGTCGTCGCCGGGCTTCACGAAATACTCCATTTCCATCTGCTCGAACTCGCGGGTCCGGAAGATGAAGTTACCGGGCGTGATCTCGTTGCGGAACGACTTGCCGATCTGCGCCACGCCGAAGGGCGGCTTCATGCGGGTGGTCGTGAGCACGTTGTCGAAATTGATGAAGATGCCCTGCGCGGTTTCCGGGCGCAGCCACACCTGGCTCGCGGTGTCCTCGACGGGGCCGACGAAGGTCTTGAACATGAGGTTGAACATGCGCGGCTCGGTGAGGCTGCCAGGCGCGGCGCCACAGTTGGGACAGGGGATCAGCGCGGCCGGGTAGTCGGTGGCGACGCCCGCCTCTTGCAGCGACCCGAACTCCTTGCCGCGCGACTTGGCCTGCGCCTTGCCTCGCTCCACTATCTCCTTCGTGACCTCGCCCAGCGCGTTGCCCACCGCAGAGACGAGTCCCAGCTCTTCGCCGCCCCTGCCGACGACCTTGTAGACCTTGACGTGGTCGGGGCGAAAGCGGCCACGGCAGACCTTGCAGTCGACCAACGGGTCGACGAAGCCGGCGGCGTGGCCGCTGGCAACCCACACTTGCGGGCTCTGGATGATGGCGCTATCGAGGCCGACGATGTCGTCGCGCTCCAGCACCATCGCCCGCCACCAGGCCTCCTTCACGCTGCGCTTCAGGGCGACGCCAAGTGGCCCATAGTCCCACGTGGAGCCGACGCCACCATAGATCTCGCTGGATGGAAAGACGAACCCTCTGCGCTTGGACAGGGACACGATCTTCGCCATGTCCACTTGGGTCAGGTGGCGCCGCACAGTCATGAAGCCTCCGATGCTCCGCATGAAATAGGCAGCGATGGCCTCGCTGCCGCTCGAAAAAGTATACCGCACGCTTGGAGCGTGCCCCGGCGCGATTGACAGGCTGGGTGGCGCGCAAGAGACTACGCGCAGCGACCTCGGCGAGCGCACCAGGAGGGACTGCATGGCTTCCCGACCCTATCCGGCCGATTTGCTGGTGGAAACCGACTGGCTCGCCGACCGCCTGCGCTACCCCGACCTCGTCATCGTGGACATGGACATCCCGCAAGCGCACGCGAAGGCTCACATCCCCGGGGCCGTCTCGGCCGGCCCCAATTACAACGTGAAAAGCACCGCCGATCCAAGGGTGGTCGCCCCGCCAGAGCAGGCCAAGCAGCATTTCGAGTCGTTGGGCATCGGCGATGGGACGCCGGTGGTGGTTTACGACAATAACCGCAGCAATGCGTCGGCGCGGCTGTGGTGGGTGCTGCGCTACTACGGCCATGACAACGTGCGCGTGCTGAACGGCGGCTGGCTGAAGTGGACGCGGGAGGGGCGGCCCATCGAAGTGACCCCGTCGGCGCGCGGCGGACAGTCGTACAGTTACCGGCAACCGCCGGCGGCACGACGGCGCCCGTTCACGCCGCGCCCACAAGAGGCGATGCTGGACACAGTGGAGACGCTGAAGGCGGCCATCGGCCAGCCTGGCGAGGCGGTCTGGGACGTGCGCGCGGCCGACGAATACGCGGGCACGAACGCCCGTGGCAACAAGCGGGTGGGCCACGTGCCGGGCGCCGTGCACATGGAGTGGGTGGACGTCGTCAATGAAGCGGACCACACCTTCCGGCCGCCCGGCGAGATCGCGCGGCTGCTGCAACAAGCGGGCCTATCGCCGGAGCAGCGCGTCCATACCTACTGCCAAGGCGGCATTCGCGCGGCGCACTCCGCGTTCACGCTCGCGCTCATGGGCTTTCCGCGCGTGCGGATGTACGATGGCTCCATGGGCGAGTGGGCCAACCGCGATGACACCCCGCTCGAGATGCCGAGGCGTTGACGAACCGCATACCGCCTCCGCTTCGAATTCAGAGGAGACCTTCCGTGCTATCCAGCCGCGACCACCGCGTCGCCGTGCTCATCGACTACGAAAACGTGTCCGTGTCCGCGTTCGGGGACCTCTTGGACCGCGCCGCGCAGGGTGGCCGGGTGATCGTGAAGCGGGCCTACGCCAACTGGGCGTCGTCGTCCACGCGGAAGGGTGGCCTGGCCGAACTCGGCATCGAACGCATCCAGGTCGATTCGACCACGCGCGGGAAGAATGCGAGCGACATTCACTTGGCTATCGACGCGATGGAACTGCTGAACCGCGGCGCGGTCGATTGCTTCGTGATCGTGACGAAGGACGGCGACTTCCTGCACCTGGTGCGCGTGCTGCGGCAGACCGGCAGCTATGTGATCGGCGCGGGGCCGAGGCACGAGGCCTCCAGCCTGCTGGTGGGGGCGTGCGACGAGTATTAAGACCTGAGCAAGCCGCTGGCGAAGAAGCCGTCGAAGCCGGGAGCGGCCGAGGAGGCCCCTTCCCCAGCCCCCGCACGGGCCGAGCATCCGCCCGCCCGCGCCGCCAAGCCGGCCGCGCCGCGGCGGCGACGGCTGATCGCGCCCATTCCCCCGCCGAAGCCGATGTCGCCAAGCCCCGAGCCGGCCGCCGTCGAAGCGAGGCCGGAGCCGGGGCCGACACCGATGCCGCAGACGTCCCCACCGCAGACGCACGTTCCTTCCGACTGGGAAGAGCAGATACACCGGGCATGGTCGGCGCGGGCGGCGGCCGCGGGAGCCAGCATGCACAGCTCGGGCGCCGTGAACATCGTGCTGAAGGTGCTCGGCGCGAGCCGTCTGTGAGACACGCCGTTTCGAGACTGGGATGGCTTGTTCAAGGCGTCGCCGCTGCTTGCCGGCCATTGGCGTCGCGACAACGAGCGGATCGTCCGCACGACCTGAGGCCAAGGGGCCCTGTCGCCGCCGTCCAGGCCGCGTAACGATGGGGGCCTAGCCCGTCCGGACTAGTCGTTTTCATCGAGGCGGGCACGTCAATCAGGCTGGGCGTCCGCTACCATCCTCCGACGAATCAGGCCACGTTCACGGCCTCATCCCAAGTCGGAGGATGTTCTCAAGGCCTTCGCGCAGCCAGCCCGTCACGTACACGACTGGGTACACGTCGCCTCGGCGCTGTACCAGTGTCGCACCTGTCTCGACGTGAGCAGCGAGCCGTCACGACGCCACGCCGTAGCTCCCGCGACCCTCGGCACCGCGTCGGCGGCCGAGACGCCGGGCTTGCGCCGCCCGCGGCCGGGGGCGGAGCAGGACATGGCCGCCTAGCGTCCGCGTATAAACCGGCGCACGATGGGCTGGTGACCCCGGTGGGAATCGAACCCACAACGCACGGATTAAAAGTCCGGTGCTCTGCCGTTGAGCTACGGGGTCACTAGATCGGCGTTCCGGCGACGATGCCCACTCGCCGTGCTTTTCGAACGGAAGCCTGGAAAACCAGTCTAACGCATGGCGGAGAGCGCCTCAGGGCGCCGTCGCGACCGTGGTTAGAAACGAGAAGTGCTCGAGCGGCCAGAAGCTCACCTGCACCTTGCCGACGATGAGGTCTGCCGGCACCGTTCCCCAGTCACGGGAGTCGTCGCTGGCCGCGCGGTTATCGCCCAGCACATAATAGCGTTCCGGCTGGACGGTGATCGCGCGGTGGCTGTCGGCGAGCGGACGCTGCACATAGGGCTCGTCGAGAGCGGCGCCATTGACGTAAACCGTGCCCGACCGGATCTCCACCGTGTCGCCCGGCAGGCCGATGACGCGCTTCACGAAGTCCTGCGACGGATCGCGCGGCCAGTGGAAGACGATGATGTCGCCGCGGCCAGGCTCGCCAAACGGGTGCCACTCATCGCCGGCGTCCGCCCGCACCCACGGCAGCCACCGGGCGGCGCGCGCGGCGTCGATCTCCATGAACGCGGCCTTATGCACCAGCACGCGATCACCCTCCGTCAACCGCGGCAACATGCTGGACTGGTGGACCTCGTAGTGCCCCACGAGTTGGTGCACCACGAGCAGGACGAAAAGCGCCGGGGTTATCGTCTCGATCGACTCGCGGATGATTGAACGCATGCGGTGAACTGGGTCCCAGTTGGCTTCCGCCCATTATAGCAGCGGTCGTAGACTTGGCCGTCGCCTGCCGCGTTGGGGCCCAATGCTACAATGCGGCGCTGCGTGCACCAATCCTCACGGCGGGAAGGCGTGTCCCAGCTCCCCGAGACGAATCAAGAAGACCAGCGGTGGGTGACCCGCGCCCGCGAGGGCGACCTCGCGGCGTTCAACCTCCTGGTCGAGCGCTATCAACGCCTCGCCTACAACATCGCGCTGCGGATGGTGCGCGACCCCGCCGCCGCCGAGGACGTGACCCAAGAGGCGTTCTTCTCGGCGTATCGCGCGCTGGCCCGCTACCGCGGCGGCAACGTCCGTTCGTGGCTGCTCGCCATCGTCGCCAACGGCGCCCGCGACCACCTGCGCTCGCCGCACCGGCGCCGCTCCAGCTCGTTGGAGGCGATCACCGGCGAGGGCGATCCGGATGGGCCGTCGGCGTCGGGCGAGGCCACGCCCGAGCAACAGGCGCTCCAGTCGGAAACCGGCCGCATGGTGCACGAGGCGCTGGCGCGGCTGCCGGAAAACCAGCGGCTGCTCGTCACGCTGGTCGACCTGCAAGGCATGGACTACGAGGAGGCGGCCGAGATCGCCGGCATCGCCGTTGGGACCGTGAAATCCCGCCTGAGCCGCGGGCGCGAACGGCTGCGCCAGATTTTGCGACCGATGATGGAACTTTCTGGCGACTCTCCACGTCAGAACGGTTGAGGGAGCGAGATGCGTTTGCCATTCTCCAACAAAACCGAGCGGGACAGGGAACTCCTAAACGAGTATCTGGACAACCGCCTGAGCGCCGAGCAGGCGGCTCGCCTGGAAGCACGCCTGCGGGACGATGGCCCGCTGCGCGCGGAGCTCGCCGAACTGCGCCGGGTGCGCGACGTGCTGCGCGCGCAGCCAAGCGTCGAGCCGCGCCGCAGCTTCGCGATCACGCCCCAAATGGCCGGGCCGCACGCGCGGCCGACTCGCCAGCGGGCCGAGTCGCCGTTCACCGCGCGCGCGTTGCAGCTCGCGACCGCGGCGACGGCGGTGCTGCTGGCGGCCGTCATCGGCGTCGATGTGATCGCCGGACCGGCACCGGTCGCTGGCCCGCTCGACGCGACAATCCGCAGCGCCGAGCAGGGGACCGAAGCCCCACCGGTCAACGATGTGGGCGCGTTGGCACCGTCGAGCGCCGATGCTCCCCCACTTGATGATGGCGACGCGGCAAGGTCCAAGGCGATGCCAGTCAGCGAGGAGCGGAGCGACACGCTGGCGATCGAGGCCGCACCGGCGCCGGACTCGGACGACCGCTCGCTGCTGCGGTGGACGGAGCTTGGACTGGGCATCGTCACCGCCGCGCTGGCATTGGCCGTGGTTGCCGCCACATGGCGGGCGGCCAGCCGAGGCTAAGTCGCGACGGCTTCGCCATCCGGCTCCGGTACAACTGGAACTTTCCGAGCGAGCGGCGCGTCTCCACCTATGAACAAGGGCCGAGACCTCGGCCCACACGAGGAGGACGCGATGCGGACGAAATGGTTGCGGCAAGGCAAGCTCGCGCTTGCGGCCGGTGGGCTCTCGCTGGTTGCGTTGACGGCGGCGGCATGCTCCAGTCTCCCGGCGAACGCGGGCACGACCGGCGTGGTGCCCGGCGGCAATTACGGCACCGCCGAGCTGAATGCGATGCGCCAGGCGATGGGGGGCGACTTCATGTACTACCCGCCAGCCCAAGAAACCGGCATCAACGTGAGCGGCTCGGGCCGGGTCACGGTCAAGCCCGACCTGGCGATCATGAACGTGGCGGTGGAGGGGTTCGCCTCGACGGTCGCCGAGGCGCGCAACATCGCGGCCACCGCGATGGACAGCGTGATCAAGGCCTTGCGTGACGGTGGCGTGGCCGAGAAGGACATCCAGACGCAGTACTTCAACATCCAGCCGCGATACAGCTACGAGGACGTGGTGATCGGCACCGACGGCGGCCGTACCATCCACCGCTCCGAGCCGAAGATCATCGGCTACCAAGTCACCAACAGCATCACCGTGAAGATACGCGACCTGAACAACCTCAGCGGCCTGATCGATGCGACGGTGAACGCGGGCGGCGATGCGGTGCGCGTCCATGGCGTCAGCTTCACGGTGGACGACCCGGCGGCTGTGGCGGCGCAGGCGCGCACGCTGGCGGTGCAGGATGCCCTGGCGAAGGCGAAGGCCATGGCGAGCGCGGCGGAGGCAAGCCTGGGCAAGCTGGTGTTCCTGAGCGAAACGGGCGGCAACTACCCGGTGCGGGCGGAGGCGTCGTACGACTCGTTGAAGGCGGCGGGAGTGGAGGTTCCGCCGACGCCCATCAACCCCGGCGACCTCGACGTCACCGTGACCGTTCAAGCGACCTGGGCCATTCAATAGGCGGTCGGCCTTCGTTTTCGGCTGCGAAGCGGCCCCCGGAGCGCATCTCCGGGGGCCGCTTCCGTGCCAGCGCTCGATGGATCGACGGCGAGCGGGCCGCGTTGCTACGGGTTCACGGCTCGCTTGCGCGTCCAATCGGCTTGCAGCGCGATGGGGTTGGCGAGCAGGCCGCCGGCCGTGACGGTGACGAGGCTGTAGCCGAAGCCATCGACGACCTGGAAACGGCCAACCGTCGGGTCGAAGAGCAAGGCGGACGACGGCGCCGAGGCGATGACCGCGGCTCCGAAGGCGGCGATGCTTGGGTAGTGCACGTGCCCGGTGACGACGCCACGGATGCGCCCGCGCGTGACTTCCAGCAGGCGGGTCCGTCTCGCAGGTCGGCCTCCAAGCCGCGCCCCGGCCCGCTCTTGGGCACCGGCGGATGGTGCACCGCGACCACGGTGCCCAAGAGCGGGCCGGGGCGCGAGAGCTCACGGTCGAGCCAATTCAACTAGTCATCGCCAACCTCTCCATCGATCTCGCCCTCGATCAGCGAGTCGAGCACGATCAGCCGCAGGCCGCCGACCTCGACGGCGTGGCGGTGGCGTTCGGGAGGCTGGTATGACCTGCCCAGGATGGTCGCCCAAAAAGCGGGGCGGTTGTCGTGGTTGCCGAGGGCGTGGAGCACCGGCATGCCGGCGGCCCGCAACGGCTGGAGTATCCCAGCGAGGCGGGCGTAGGCCTCCGGTTCGCCGCCGTCGGTCAGATCGCCGCTCACCAGCGCGAACGCGGGCCTCGTTTCGAGCTCCACCACCTCGGCCACCACGCGCCGCAGCGTCGCCGCGGTGTCGACGCCGTGGTAGCGCGCCTCGGGCGACGGAAGGATGTGGGTATCGGTGATGTGCACGAACATGACCGGGGCTGGACTGGTCATTGCGCCGGCTCGAAGCCGTGCCCGTGCTCGTCGGCCAGCTTCCGCAACTCGTAGAGCTTGTTGAGGGCCTCGAGCGGTGTCATGGCGTTCACGTCGATGCGGCGCAGCGCCTCCAATGCGGGCGCGCGCTCGGCGGGCGCGGCAAACAGCGACAGCTGGGGTGCCTCGCCAACGCGGCGCCTGCCCTTCCCGTCCTTGCCCATCGCCAGCCCATTGCGGGCCGAGGCTGACTCATGCTCGGCCAGCAACTCCCACGCGCGCTGGATGACGGTGCGCGGCAGACCGGCAAGCTGCGCCACGTGGACGCCATAGCTGCGGTCGGCGCCGCCCGGCACGATGCGGTGCAGGAACACGACCCTGCCGCCTTCCTCGGCGACGGCGACGTTGTAGTTACGAACCCGTGGCAGCCGGGCCGCGAGGGTGGTGAGCTCGTGGTAGTGCGTGGCGAACAGGGTGCGGCAACCGAGTCTCGGCACGTTGTGCAGGTGCTCGGCGACCGCCTGGGCGATGGAGAGGCCATCGTAGGTGGAGGTGCCGCGGCCGATCTCGTCGAGGATGACGAGCGACCGGCGCGTGGCGTGGTGCAGGATCGCCGCCGTCTCCACCATCTCCACCATGAAGGTGGACTGGCCGGTGGAGAGGTCGTCTTGCAGGCCGACGCGCGTGAAGATGCGGTCGACCAGTCCGACGCGCGCGGACCGCGCCGGCACGAAGCCGCCGATTTGCGCCATGAGCACGATCAGCGCGACCTGCCGCAGGTAGGTCGATTTGCCGGCCATGTTCGGGCCGGTGAGGATGATGAGCTGCTCGTCGGCGGTGGCGAGCCTGGTGTCGTTCGGAACGAAAGTGCCGGGCGGCAAGAGCGTCTCGACCACTGGATGCCGGCCGGCCTGAACGTCCAGCACCTCGCCATTGTCGAGCGCGGGGCGCACGTAGCCGTTGCGCGACGCGACCTCCGCGAGCGATAGCAGAACGTCGAGCGCGGCGATGGCGTTGGCGGTGCGCGTGACCTGCTCGGTGCGGTCCGCGACTTGGCGGCACACCTGGCGGTAGAGCGCCGTTTCCAGCTCCTCCAGGCGCTCGCGTGCGTTGAGCACGCGGTCCTCCGAGTCCTTCAGGTCGGGCGTGACGAAGCGCTCCGCGTTGGTGAGCGTCTGACGGCGGACGTAATCGGACGGCACGAGGGCCAGATGCGGGTTGGTGACCTCCAGGTAATAGCCGAACACCTTGTTGTAGCCGACCTTGAGCGACGAGATGCCAGTGCGCTCGCGCTCGCGGCGCTCCAAGGCGGCGATGTAACTGCGCGCATCCTGGGCGATGGACCGCACGTCATCCAGCTCTTTCGAGAAGCCGGGGCGGATGACGCCGCCTTCGCCCACGGCGCCCTGTGGCTCGTCGGCGATCGCGGCGCTCAGCAGCGCGACGGTGTCGGCGCACGGCAGCAAATCGGCGTCCAGCCATCGCGGCGCATCGGGTGCCTGGGCTAGCAGGTCCTTGAATACTGGCACCTGTTGGAGCGCCTGTCGCAGCGCGACCAGCTCTCGCGGCACCGCGATGCCCGTGCCAATCCGGTGCAGCGCGCGCTCGATGTCGCCGATCGAAGCCAGCGCCGCTTGGAGGCGCTGCCGGCGCGCGGCGCTGTGGAAGCACCACACCACGGCGTCCTGCCGGCGTCGCAGCTCGGCGAGATCGAGCAGCGGCTGGCCGAGCCACCGGCGGAGCATCCTCGCGCCCATGGGCGTCTTGGTAAGGTTGAGGACGGCGAAAAGCGAGTGCTCGCGGGCGCCCCAGCGGCCGCCTTCGAACAGCTCCAGGTTGCGCCGCGTTTGCGGGTCCAGGGCCATGAACCGTTCGACGCCGTAGGTGTGCATGCTGGTGAGCTGGCCCAGCACCCCTTTGTTGGTCCGCTCCAGGTATTCGAGCACGGCCCCGGCGGCCGCGGTCGCCAGCGGCAGGCGCTCGCAGCCGAACGGCTCCAACGTCGTGACCTCGAAGTGATCGAGCACGCGCTGCCGTGCATGGCGAGCGCCGAACGCCTGCGCCTCCAGCGGTGTGACGGTGTAGCCGGAGCGCTCGGCGACAAGCCATGACCCCTCGTCGGCGCCCTTCGCCACGAGCACCTCGGCGGGAGCCAGGCGCGCGAGCTCTTGCTCGGCCTGCTCTGCTGGCAACTCGGTGACGCCGAACTCCCCGGTGGTAATGTCGACATGGGCGATGCCAGCCGCGTTTCCGTCGACGGCCACGGCGGCAAGGTAGTTGTTGGCCTCCTGGTCCAGCAGGGCGGGTTCCAGCACGGTGCCCGGGGTGACGACGCGCACGACGCCGCGCTCCACCGGCTTGCGGCCGTCCGGCTCGGTGAGCTGTTCGCAGATGGCGACGCGGTGCCCCTTGCGGATGAGACGGGCGAGATAGGAATCGAGAGCGTGGTAGGGCACGCCGGCGAGCGGCACTAACTCGCCCTGCCCCATTTCGCGCTGCGTCAGCACGATTTCGAGGTCGCGGGCGATGGTGCGGGCGTCCTCGTCGAATGTCTCGTAGAAGTCGCCCATCCGGAACAGCAAGATGGCGTCCGGATATTGGGCCTTCATGTCGAGATACTGCTTGCGGACGGGAGTGGGCAAGCTGGCCTCCGATGCGGCGACGAACGCATTGTAGACGAGCGTCCGCGACGCCGGAACGGGCGTGTGACCGTGGCCGGCCGGCACCCTGGAAACGAAAAGGGGCGTCCCGGTCGGGACGCCCCTTGGCTCGGCTTACGGAGAGTGCTAGTCGTCCTTCCAGAAACGCTCTTCCATCACGTTCCAGCCCTTGCCGCCCATGCGGGCCTTCACATCCTCGATCATGCCGGGGTTGCCGCACAGGTAAATGAGCGTGTCGTCCTGCGGCAGGCCCCAGCCATCGCAGCAGCGCTCGACCAGGGTGTTGACGCGGCCCGTGAGCCCCGTCCAGCCCTGGTTGCGCTCGGCCTGGGGCCGGCTCACGGTTCCGACGAACTCGACGACGCCAGGGTATCGCCGGGCGAACTCCAGGAATTCTTTGTCGTAGACGAACTCATCGAAGTGGCTGGCGCCCTCCATGACGAAGAAGCGGTGGCCGGTTTTCCCGTTGTGGAAGTGGTTCCGCAGCATGCTGGCATACGGCGCGACGCCGGTGACGGTGCCCACGAGCACGTGGTTGTGGTACTTCTCTTGGAACGTGAAGATGCCCTTGGGCCGTGGGCGCATCGTGACGACGTCGGCGACGCGCTGCGCGTAGAGCAGCGGCGTCAGCTTGCCGCCGTGCTCGGGTTTCACGAACTCGATGAATAGCTCGATGAGCCGTTCGTGCGGCGACGACGCGATGGAATAGGGGCGTTCGATGCCGCCCGCGCCGATCGTGATGTACTGGCCTGGCTTGAACGTGAACGGAACGCTGGGCTCCAACCAGATGTTGAACAGGTCATCCGTATAGTCCTGGCGCTTCACGATCTTGGCGGTCGGCAGACCCGCCGTCCTGTCTCCAGCCTGCTGCGGAACCGAGCGTTGCATGGACGCCACCGGGCGTACCTCCCTATCGGTTATCGGTCTGAGGCGCTCTTAGGCCGGTTCCATGCGAGCGGGGACCGCTTCCAGCCTAGGCACATGGTTCATGGGGTCCGGGTGGGTGGAGGCTTCCAGCTCCACCGCCAACTCTCCGAATAGTGTCGTCAGCGACACGACGCCGGGGGGCACCTGCTCCGACAGCCGCAGCGTGCCGGTGACGCTCTTGCCCGTGGCCGCCACCATCCGCGCGCGTTGCCCCTCGGCGAACTTCATGCGGGCGGCGTCGGCGGGGTGCAGCGTGACGTACTCTTCCCGCTTGATCGAGTTGAGCTTCCCTTGCGGCACCACCTCCATCGGGTGTCCCGACTGGAGCAGCACGCGGCCGTGGGTCAGCATCAGCGGGAACTGGGCATCATCGTGCTTGGGACGTTCCCGCCAGGATAGCACGGCAAGGGTGAACTTGCCCTCGCCAAATGGTACGGGGGTGCCGGGATGGTCGGCCGCCGAGCAAGGCCACTGCAGGCCCATGGGCACCGCGTCGGAATAGAGCACCTGGGTGGGCAGCGGGTTGTCGTTCGAGGGCTTCTTGGTCTTCACGGCCTCCGCCAGCAAGCGGCGGTGCGAAATGCCGGCGTAAGCGGGCGCAACCATCCCAAGCTCAGCCAAAACATCGTCGCTGTCGCCGTAGGCGAAGCCGTCGGCGCCCATGCGCTGGGCGAGCGCGCACAGGATGTCGAGGTCGGCGCGCGAATCGACCGCCTTGTTCTTGAACACGCGCCTGAGCGGCTGCACCCGCCGCTCCAGGTTGGTGTAGGTGCCCTGCTTCTCTAGCCAGGCCGCGGCAGGAAACACCACATCGGCCTTCTGCGCCGTGGGGGATAGGAACTGGTCGAGCGCGACCATGAACTCAAGTTTGTCGAAGGCGGCGGCCGTGTCGCCGAACGTGCCGTCCTCGAAGGTGAGGTGATCGCCGATGACCAACATCGCCTTCACGTCGCCCTTGCGAGCGGCGGCGAATGCGCCGGCGACCCGCAGGCCTTCCCGGTCGGGCACGGGCGCGCCCCAGGCGCGCGAAATGCGCTTCAAGGCGGCGACGTTGTTGAAGGGCGCTTGGCCGGGCAGCAGGAAGGGCTCCGCCCCCATGTCGAGCGCGCCTTGGTCGTTCGCGCCGCGACGCAGCGGCATCAGGCCGGCGCCGGGCTTGCCGACGTTGCCGGTGATGAGCGCGAGATTGGCGAGGGCGCGCGCGGTGGGGCGCCGCGTGCCGCCGACGCTGTTGTCGAGCGCGTAGGCGAAAACGGCCGGCGCGTTCGTGGCGAGCAGCTTGGCCGCGGCCAACAGCCGGTCCGGCCCCAGCCCGGTCTCGCGCTCCACGGCCTCGGGCGTGAACGGCGCGAGCGACTTCACGAAATCGTCGTAGCCATCGACGCGCGCGTCGATGAACTCCTTGCTGACGAGCCCCTCGTCGACGATGGCCCGCAAGATGCCGCCGACCACCGCGAGGTCCGTGCCGGGGTATGGCCGCAGCCAGAGCGTGGCGTGGCGCGTGAGCTCGACCTCGCGCGAGTCGATGACGACGAGCTGCTGCGTGCCCGCGCGCACCGCCTGCTTGATGGGCACGCCGACCACATTCTGCTCCTCGGTGAGGTTGGCACTGACGACCAGGACCGCCTTCGCGGCGTTCAAATCGTCGATGCTCACCATGCCGGCGGAAACACCGAACACGTCGGCCAGCGCCTCGTAGACGCCGGGGCGGTCGTTGGTGGCGAGGTCGACGCTGTTGGTGCCCATCACGACGCGGGCGAACTTCTGCGCGACGTAAAGCTCCTCGTTGGTATTGCGCGGCGAGGCGATCAGCGCGAACTGGTTACCCTTATACTTGGCGAGGCCCTCCGCGGCGGCGGCGAACGCCTCCTCCCATGAAACCTGTCGCAGCTCGCCATCGCGGCGCACCATGGGGCGCTTGATGCGCTGCTTGTGGTTCACGTAGGAGTAGCCGAACTTGCCCTTGTAGCATGCCTGGCCGTGGTTGGCCGGGGCGTTCAGCTCCGGTATGGCGCGAACCACCTTCTCCCATTGGTTCACTTCGTAGGTGATCTGGCAACCGACGGGGCACTCGTCGCAGACGCTCTGCATCACGCGCGACGGGCGCTCCCATTTGTTCTCCTTCTCCACCAGCGCGCCCACCGGGCAGACGTCGATGCACGCTCCGCAGAACTCGCAACCCGACTCCAGCAGCGACGAGCCGAGCGCCGTGCCGACGAGCACCTGGCCCGCGCGCTCGGTCATGCCGTAAACCACGTCGCCGCGCAGCTCGTCGCAGGCGCGCACGCATCGGGCGCAGACGATGCAGAGGTTGTAGTCGCGGTCGAAGAACGGGTCCTTCGTTTCCACCTGCAGGTTGCGGTATTGGTAGGTCAGCGCCGAATACTGCTTCTGCGTGTGGAACCGAGTCGTGTCCTTCAGCTCGCAGCGCTCGTTCTTCGGGCAGGTCACGCAGCGGTCGTTCACGTCGACGTGGCGCAGGCAGATGTCCTGCGGGCCGCAGAGGTCGATGCGGTGGCAGGTCAGGCAGCCATGCGGATGCTCCGACAGCAGGAGGTCCATGATGACGTCGCGCGTCTGCTGCACGGGCTCGTTGGTCGTGTGGACGACCAGTCCGTCGCGGACGGGCACGGTGCACGACGCCTGCATCACGAGGGCCGGCGCGGTGCCGGCGGGCGCGTTGGGGGGCGGAGGCATTTCCACTTGCACCATGCACATGCGGCACGCGCCATAGGGCTTCATGCCGGGGTGGTAGCACAGATAGGGGATGTAGATGCCGGCGTCGTTCGCGGCTTGGATCACCATCTTGTCGTCGGTGGTGGCGATCTCCTGGCCGTTGACCTTGATCTTGATTTCCTTGGGCATGCGATCGCCTGCTTTATCCTGCCGCCGTGGGCTGCTGGCTAGCCGTCGTCACGGGCTGAAGGTTGATCACGAACTCCGGGTAGACCTGCGCGGTGGGCGTGTCACCCGTCATTTGAGCGCCGCGCCGCGTCGAGCGGGGGCCGACGAAGGGCGGAATGGGAATCGGCCCGGCGTCGCTCATCTGCGCCTTGAACTCGTCGGCGAAGGCCTTCAGCGCCGAGCTCACGGGGTTGTAGCCAAGTTGGCCGTGGCCGCACAGCGATCCGGCGCGCATGTTGCGCCCTACCCTATCCATCAGGTCGAGGTCGGTTGGGCGCGACCGGCCATCGCACGCGCGCTCGAGTATCTCCAGCAGGTGGCTGGTGCCCAGGCGGCACGGGAAGCACTTGCCGCACGACTCCATCTGGTCGAACGCGAGCAGCACGCGCGTCAGATCGACGATAGACGTGTCCTCGTTGCAGACGATGAGCCCGCCCGAGCCGAACATGGCGCCGGCCCGCGACATCTCGTCGAAGTCGAGCACCATGTCGAGCTGCGCCGCCGGCAGCATGCCGCCGAGCGGCCCGCCGGTCTGGAGGAACTTGATCCGCTTGCCGCTCGGCTCGCCACCGCCCATCACCTCCACCAGGTGGCGCATGGTGATACCGCATGGCACTTCCAGCAGGCCAGGGTACTTGATGTGCCCCGACAGGCACGCGATGACGGTGCCCTTGCTTCGCTCCGTGCCGATGCCGGCAAACCACTTGGCGCCTTGGCGGACGATCTCCGGAACGTAGGAGATCGTCTTGATGTTGTTGATGTTGCTGGGCTTGCCCCACACGCCGACGGCGGCGGGGAACGGGGGGCGGAAGCGGGGCATGGAGCGTTTGCCCTCGACCGCTTCCATCAGCGCCGTCTCCTCGCCGGCGACATAGGACTCGCCGACGAGCGAAACCTCCATGTCGTAGCTGAAGCCGGTGCCGAGGATGTTCTTGCCGAGCAGGCCGGCCTCGTAGCAGGCTTCGATGGCGCGGGTGGTGCGCTCAATCGGCTCGTGGTGGCCGTGGCGGATGAAGACGATGCCGTTGCTCGCGCCGGTCGCGTAGCCGGCGATGATGCAACCCTCCACTAGCGTGAACGGGTCGGTTTCGAGGATGGTCTTGTCGTTGAAGGCGCCCGGGTCGCCCTCCTCGCAGTTGCAGAGGATGTATTTGATGGGCGATTTATTGCCGGCGAGGAAGCTCCATTTGGTGCCGGTGGAGAAGGCTGCGCCGCCGCGGCCGCGCAGCCCGGAATCGCGCACCTCTTGCACCACCTGCTCGCGCGTCATGCCCGAGAGCGCCTTGTCGAGGCCCTCGAAGCCACCGCGCGCGACGTATTGCTCGAGGCTGAGCGGGTCGATCTCGCCCGCGTTGCGGAGCGCCACGCGCACTTGGCCTTTCATCATCGGCAGCTCGCCGCGCGGGGGAACGCCTTCCAAGGTGCCGTCCGCGGTGGCGTGCGCCCATTCGGCGATGGGCCGCTGCGCCTTGACGTGCTCGGCGACGATGCGCGCGACCTGCTCGGGCGTCACGTTGTGGTACAACGTGCGCGCCGTGCCGGGCACGTGGACATCCACGAGCGGCTCCGCGTAGCAGAGCCCCGTCGTGCCGACCTCGGAGACGGTGGCGTCGACCCGCTGTCGCGACAGCTCGGCGCGCAACGCCTCCAGCACCTCGCCGGCGCCGGCCGCCATGCCTTGGAGCCCGGTGCTCACGCGAATCCAGGGCTTCGCGTGCAGGCCGGCCCACACCCCGTCCGCCCGCTTGCGGAGTGGCTGATAGGCGTCCGTCACCGCGCGCCTCCGCTGGCCGTGCGCGCGCCGTCGTGGCCAGCGTGGGCCGGCTGGTCGCCGCTCCGCAGCTTTTCCAAGCCGGCCAGCGCCTTTTGCGGCGACATATGGCCGGCCAGGCGGTGGTCGAACGACATGGCGGGCGCGTGCGCGCACACGCCAAGGCAGGTGTTCATTTTCAGGGTGACGGCGCCATCCGGTGTGTCGCCTTCGGCGTGAAGGCCGAGGCGCTGCAACAGCCCCCGCAGGATCGGCTGGGCGCCCATGACATGACAGGTGGGGCCCCAACAGACCTCGACGACGTGCTTGGCCGGCGCCGTGAAGCGGAAATTCGGGTAGAACGAGGCGATGCCCCACACCTCGTTGACGGTGGTGTTGCGATGGCGCGCGACCTCGTCCAAGCCCTCCGGCGGGAGGAAGCCTAGGGCGTCCTGCACCGCGAGGAGCGAGGAGAGGATCGTGTGCGTCTTGTAGGGCTGGTTGCGAATGGCCTCGCGGGCCTTGGCGCGAACCCCGTCCGACGTGGTCGTCATCGCCACCCTTGGCATTTGTGATGCATGGCACGAACTACCGTCCGCATCGTAGCACAGGGCAAAAAGGGCTACAAGGCGACTGAAAAAACGGCCATGCCCCCACTGCGGGCCTCCACCTCTCGCTGGCGGGCCAGCGGCGGCAAGGGTCCAACGGACCGCCTCACGCGAGCGGCACGGGACGCGCTTGCCGCGCCCGCCCGCCGGGGCTAGGATGCTCGCAACCCCTCGGCCCGTTGAGACCAGCGTGGGCAGACCATCGAGCATTCCCGGCTCCGCGCGGCGCGAGCGCGCCATCACGCTGCTGTTGCTGTTCCTTTGCCAGGGGTTGCAGCAGGTCGGCTTCGCGGCCGTGGCCTTGTTCTTGCCGCGCATCCGCGACGATTTGGCCCTCTCGTTCACCGCCGGTGGCGTGCTTGCGGCGGGTTCCACGCTCATCTACGCGTTCATGCAGATCCCGGCGGGGTTCCTGTCGGACCGTTTCGGACCGCGGCGGGTCTTCCTCCCCGGATGTCTCGGCGTCATGGTGGTGACGCTCGGTTTCGGCTTCATCGCCACCTACTGGCACGCGGTCGCGCTCATGCTCGCCAACGGCCTCTTCCGGTCGCTGGTATTCGCCCCTGGCATGGTGCTCGTTGCCAGCCTCTTCTCGCCGTCGCGGCGCGCCACGTCCATGGGCGGCTACATCGGCGCCAGCTTCCTGTTCACCATCGTGCTCAACCTCGTTGGGCCCAACTTGGCGAATGCCCTTGGCTGGCGGGCCATCTTCATCGGCGTTGGCGGCGCGGGGCTGCTCTCCGCCGTCGTCTTCTCGCGCCTGGCGAAAGGCGGTGGCGAGGGCGGGCCGACGGCGCACGTGCGCGACATCGTGGCCCTGGCCCGCTACCGCGTGATGTGGCTCGCCTCCGGCATCCAATACGCGCGGCTTGCCATCGTCACGGGCGTGACGTTCTGGCTGCCGACGCTGCTGGTGGAGGAGCATGCGCTCTCGCTGGAGCACGCCGGGTTCGTCGTGGCGTTATCGTCGGCCTTCACGGCCCCATCGAACCTGATAGGCGGCTACGTCTCCGACCGACTGCGGAAGCCGGCGCTGGTGATCGGTGGCGCGCTCGCCGTGTTGACGGTGACGACGGCATCGATCGGCACCCTCGCCATGCTGCCATTGGTCATCGTCGCCGTCTGCGTCAACGCGATGTTCATGCAGGTCTACTTCGGCTCGTTGTTCTCCGCGCCGATCGAGGTCATCGGGCAGCGCCGAGCGGGCATGGCGAGTGGGTTCGGCAACTTCTTCGCCAACCTCGGCAGCTTCACCTTCGCCTACGTGCTGGGCGCGGTGAAGGACCTGACCGGCTCGTTCCAGATCGGCTTCCTGATGCTCGCGGCGCTGGCGGCATTGGGCGTGGCGCTATCGCTGCTGCTGGCGCGCGAGCGAAAGGCGCACGCCGCGCGGCAGGCCGCCACCACGGCGGCAAGCGCGCCGGCACCGGGTTAGACCTGCTACGGGGCGGCGGTGGGGGCCGGCCTGGGAGTCGGCGGCGCGCCGGTCGCGCTCCGCAAGAACTTGAACAGATCGGACTGGCTGGAGAGCAGCAGCGTGGAGCCGTCGCCGATGAACGCGCAATAAGCGTCGAGGCTCCGCAGGAACTCGAAGAGCTCGGGGGGCTTGCTCCAGCGCGACCGCCAGAATTCGAATCGCCTCGGCCTCACCCTCGCCGCGAAGGGTCAGCGCGCGCTCCTCGGCCTCCGCGTTGATTATGGCGACCTGCCGGTCGACATTGGATGTCCGCGTCAGGAACTCCTCTTCGCCTTCGGCGCGGAGGCGCTGCGCCTGCACGTCGCGCTCGGTCCGCATACGAGCAAAGATGTTCTCCTCGGTGGCCTGTGGGAAGTCCGCGCGCTTGATGCGGACGTCCACGATCTCGAGGCCGAAGCCCTGCGCCTTCACGCGGGCATCTGAGCCGGCGGTCACCTGCCGGGTGATGTCCTCGCGCACGGGGATGCCATCGGCGGTGAGCAGGGGCGTGACGACCGTGAGGCCCTGGTCGTTGACGGTGATGTTGCCACCGATGATCTGCACGCGCGCGCTGGCCGGTGGCGGCGCGCAGCTCGGCAATGACCGTCTGGCTGATGCGCGAGGAGGCCTCCACCGTGGTGCCGAGGCGCTCGCGGAACTGGCGCGGGTCGATGATGCGGTAGCGCACGTAGGCGTCGATCTCGAGGAACTAGTTCTCGACGTCCGGGAAGCTGGAAGGCGGCACGTCCACCCGCAGTAGGCGCTTGTCCAGCGTGGTGACGGCGTCGATGAAGGGTGCCTTCGCTCTGATGCCGGGGGTCGTCTGGAGGCCTCGCACCTCGCCGAAGCGGGTGACGACGACGTATTGCGTCTCGTCCACGGCGTAGAACTCTTGCGGTCCGACGATGGCGGCGACGAGGAGCACGACGGCGACGGCGATGAGGATGCGCATGGGTAGCCTATGGCCCCGCCGCCGGAGTGGCCGCCGGTCCGCCCTGCGTGAGCGGCAACACGCCATCGCCGGCCTCGGGGTCGATGATGAAGAGTGTCACGCCGGGCAGTATCTCCTCCATCGCCTCGAGGTACAAGCGCCGGCGGGTGACGTCCTGCGAGCTCTGGTACTCGGCCAGCACGGCGAGGAACTCCGCCGCCTCGCCGCGCGCCAGCGCGATGCGGGACTGCTTGAAGCCCTCGGCATTCTGCATCGTGGCCTGGGCCGCGCCCAACGCGCGGGGCAGGCGGTCCTGCTCGTACGCGCGGGCCTGGTTGATGCGGCTCTACTTGTCCACGCGAGCGCGCACCACGTCGTCGAAGGCGGCGCGCACGGGGTCCGGCGGGCGCACGTTCTGCAACACTACTTGGAGCACCTCGATGCCAGCGCCGTATTGATCCAGCGTGGCTTGCAGCACGCGCTTGGTGTCCTCCTGCACGGCCTCGCGGCCGATGGTCAACGCATCGTCGATGCCGCGCTGGCCCACCACCTGCCGCAGCGCCGCCTCGGTGGCGTCGCGCAGCGTGCGGCCGTCGGGCCTGCCCTCCCGTGTGTCGCGGTCGGCGTCGCCCGGGTCGGAGATGTTGAACAGGAAGTTTCTGAGGTTGGTGATGCGGTACTGGACGACCATGTGGACATCGACGATGTTGAGGTCGCCGGTGATCATCTGCGATTCGACTTGCACATCCTGAGGCGGCTGCGAGCGGAAGCCCAGCTCCAGCGTCTTCGTCTCCAGCACCCGCTCGATGTTGCGCGTGCCGATGGGCGCGGGTGGATACCAGTGGAGGCCGGGACCCTCCAACCCACGGAACTGGCCGAACAGGCGCACGGCGGCCTGCTCCTGCGGGCCGACGGTGTAGGAGCCCGTGGCAAGCCAAACGAGGACGAGCGCGGCCAACACGCCGGCCACGATGGGCACCAGGTTGATGTCGCTCGTGAACCCGCCCTGGCCCACGCCACCGCGGAAACGGTCCCAGCGGGCCCGCAAGTCCCGCAGGATCTGATCGGGATCGAATTCCGGTCCGCTGTCTCGCCGCATACTCACCTTGTCAAAAAATACGTGGCTCATCGTGGCCGTCGTCGCGACGGCGCATGACAAAGTGCGCGGAGAGTAGGTGCGGACTACGCCAAGTGTCAACGAGCCGTGGCGAAACGACAGTCGGGCATGGCTTGCCGCGCCAGCCCCTCGAAGGCGGTGGCTAGGGCGTGACGACCTTGACGCTGACGACGCCGTCGATGCCGCGGATCTTCGCGAGCATCTCCGCCGATGGCGCGTCGTCGAGGCCGACGATCATCGTCGCGCGGCCGCGCGGCGCCTCGCGGCCGACCTCCATGAACGAGATGTTGACATCGTGCTCGCCGGCGATGGTTCCGACGCGGCCGATCATGCCCGGCCGGTCGATGTGACTGGTGAACAGCATGTACGGTGCGCTCGGTTCCATGTCAAGGTAGAAGTCGTTAAGGCGCAGCAGGTGCGTCTTGCCGCCCACGGTGGTGCCGGCGATGTAGACGGAGCCTTCGTTCGTCTTGACCTCGATGCCCACGAGGTTGGAATACTGCGGGTCGGCGCTGGGGTCCTTCTGCTCGACCACGTTGATGCCGCGCTCGCGCGCCAGCACCGGCGCGTTGACGAGGTTCACGCGCTCCTCCGACGTGCCGGCGAGGATGCCCACCAGGGCCGCGGCCGCGAGGCTCGCGGTGTTGTATCGGGCCAAGTCGCCGCTCACCTTCAGGGTGATCCCCTCCAACTGCCCCTCGGCGAGTTGGATCGCCAGGTGCGCCATTTTGGTCGCGACCGGCAGATAGGGGGCGAGCGCCTCGCGGACGTCGGCGGGCACGAACGGGACGTTGACCGTGTAGCGGGCGGGCTGGCCGTTCAGGATCGCCAACATCTGCTCGGCAACCTCGACGGCGACCTCGACCTGCGCTTCCTCGGTCGAGGCGCCGAGGTGCGGCGTGAGGATGCACTTCGGGTTGGCGAGCAAGGGCATGTTCTGGGGTGGCGGCTCTTGCGAGAACACGTCGAGCGCGGCACCGGCCACCTTGCCGCTCTTCAACGCGGCGTCGAGCAGCGTCTCGTCGACGAGCCCGCCGCGCGCGGCATTGACGATGCGGACGCCGGGCTTGAGCTTCTCGAACTGCTCGGCGCCGATGAGGTGCTTCGTGGCGGCGGTGAGCGGCGTATGTATGGTGATGTAATCGGACTGCGCGAGCAGCGTGTCCATGTCGACCGTCTCGACGCCCATGCTGCGGGCGAAGTCCTGCGGGACGTATGGGTCGTAGGCCAGGATGCGCATGGGGAACGCCTTGGCGCGGCGGGCAACCTCGGAGCCAACCTTGCCGAGGCCGATCACGCCCAAGGTCTTGTTCCGCATCTCCACGCCCATGAAGGCGCGACGGTTCCACTCGCCGCGCCGCATCGACGCGTCCGCCTGAGGGATGTAACGGGAAAGGGCCATCATCATCGCCAGCGCGTGTTCGGCGGCGGCGACGGTGTTGCCCGTGGGCGCGTTGACGACGGCCACGCCATGCTGCGTCGCGGCTTCCAAGTCGATGTTGTCGACGCCGACCCCTGCGCGCCCGACAACCTGCATCTTGCGTGCCTTCGCCAGGACTGCCGCCGTCACCTTCGTCTCGGAGCGGACGGCCAGCGCCTCGTAGTCGCCAATGATGGCTTCCAGCTCATGCGGCTTCAGGCCATGCTTCACGTCCACCTGGTGACCAGCGGCCTTAAGCCGTTGGACGCCCGCGTTGTCGACGGGGTCCGCGACGAGGATACGAGCCATTGATGTGTGCTCCCGGAGGCGGCCTAGAGTTATCGGGCCGGCGCGCCCGCGCCCTGCTTCAGCTTCGGCAACGCCTTCTCCAAGGCCTGGATCACGTCGTCGATGTCGGCCTTCGTGACGTAGCCCATGTGGCCGATGCGGAACACCTTACCCGCGAGCACGCCGCGGCCTTCGGCCGCGATGATGTCGTACTCGTCGCGCAGCGTGTTCAGCAGCGCGGAGTCCCTCACGCCGTCAGGAAGGTAGGCGGCGGTGACCGTGTTGGAGGCGTATTTCATGTCCTTCGCCACCAGCCGCAGCCCCAGCTGCCGCAGCCGGTCGCGCGTGTAGCCCGCGATCTCGGCGTGGAAGTCATAGGTCGCCCGCATGTCGCCCTTGGCGAGCATGTTCCGCAAAGCGTGGTCGAGGCCGTACAGCAGGCCCACCGCCGGAGTCCACGGCGTCTGCCCCTTCTCCAGCGACTTCTTGGCCTCGGTCAAGTCGAAATAGAACTTCGGCATGTTCGCCTTCTTCGCCGCCTCCCACGCGCGGGGGCTCATGGCGATCATGGCGAGGCCGGGCGGGCATGCCCAGCCCTTCTGGGAGGCCGAGGCTGCCACGTCGATGCCCCATGCGTCCATCGCCAGCCTGATGGAGCCGAGCGACGAGATGGCGTCGACCAGGAACAGCTTGTCGAACTCGCCCTTGACGACCTTCGAGATGGCTTCCAGGTCGTTGGTGATGCCGGTGGAGGTCTCGTTGTGCGTCACCAGCACCGACGTGATCGAGGGGTCTTTCCGAAGCGCCTCGCGGATCTTCGCCACGTCAGATATTTCACCCTCGGGGAACTTGAGGTTCGTGACCTTGGCCCCATAGGTCTGCGCGATCTTGCCGAAACGGTCGCCGAAGTTGCCGATGCTCACCGCCAGGACGGGCTCACCAACGCTGAGCGTGTTCACGACCGCCGCTTCCATCGCGCCGGTGCCGGAGGAGGTCAGCACGAAAACGTCGTTCTTGGTTTCGAAGGCCTTTTTCAGATTCTCGGTGACACGGCGCAGAATGCCGGCGAACTCGGCGCCGCGGTGGTCGATCATGGGCTTGCTCATCGCCTTCACGACATCATCAGGAACAGGCGTGGGGCCGGGCAGGCGCAAATTCGCCATCGAAATCTCCTCATCCCCCGGAAGGGAACATGCTGGCACGTTGGGGCCGCTTGGCGATTATACGGAACGGCGAGCAGGCCATACAAGGGTTTGTTCAGAAAATCACAATCAGGCGACGGGTGGCGACGCCCGCCCGGCCCGCGTGTCGCGCGAGCCGTCGAGCTGGAGAATGCGCGGCTGCCACAGGGTGACGCCCACGACTATGGCGATGCAGCACGCGCCCAGCGTCGCGAGCGCCGTGGCGCCGTTCGTCAGCTCGGCGACGATGCCGCCCAGGAACGCCGCGCCCGCCATGACCACCTGCCGGAACACGGTGAGGCCCATGACGCGCCCGCGCAGGTTGGAGGGCGTGTTCACCAGCAGCAGGCTGTTGTTGGTGGACATGAAGCTGACCTGCGTAGCGCCGACCCCGATCATGCACAGCGCCGCCACGGCGAACGCCAGCCACGCCGCCGGCAGCCAGCCCGCCGCGCCGAGGAGCATGAGCGCGGCGCCATCGACGACGCCCGCGATGAACAAGATGCGGCCCTGGCGAAGGGTGAGGGTGCCGGTGCCGATGTTGAACCCGCCGAACAGGGCACCGAAGCCGGTGAAGAAAAAGAGCAGGCTGAGCATTCCCGCGCCGCCGCCGAGCGTCTCGTGGACGTAGACGATGAGGATGGCCTGGTACGCGAAGGCGAAGGAGAGCGGCCCATAGGCAATGACCATCTGCGCGAGTACGACGCGCTCCCTGCCGACGTAGCGAATGCCTTCGGCAAGCGACTTGAGGAATGGCAACGTCTTCTCATCGCCCGCGCGGTAGTTGCCTCGGAGCTGCATGGTGAACAGCATCATGAGGAAGTAGAGCACGCTGCCGATGGCATAGCCCCAGCCACCGTTGCGGGTGACGGCGATGAGGAGGCCCGTGGCGACGGGCGTGACCATTCGCGAGGCGTTGACGGCCATCGCGTTCAGCGTCAGCGCGCCAAGCACGAGATCGCGCGGGACGATTGTCGGGATCATGGAGGTGCGCACGGGCTGGTTCACGGCCTGGCCGAGCGAGAGGCCGAACGTACTGGCGTAAAGGTGCCACACTTGCAGGTGGCCGGTGAGCGCGAGCACGGCGATGGTGCTGTAGACGGCGAACGCCCAGAACTGCACCATCATCAGGAGGGCGCGCTTGTCGAGACGGTCGGCCAGGACGCCGCCCCAGGCGCCGAGCAGCAGCATCGCGAACCCGCGCATCGCCTCGGCGCCGGCCAGCTGCACGGCCGACCCGGTGAGCTGGTAGATGAGCACGCTGCGGGCAACGCGCTCCGCCCACATGGAGCCCGCCTGGCACGACTGCCCCAGCCACATGAAGCGGTATTCGCGGAAGGCCAGCGGGCGGAACGGCCGCAGCAGCCGATGCGTGCTGCCGGCGCCGGCGTCGTCGACGTTGGGCGTTCTTGGAGCGGGTCCGTCCGTGGTGGCACCTGGCCTGGGTGGTTGGCGCATCATACACCGGCCCAAGCGCCCCGACCGTCGATTGAGAGTGCCCTACTCCAGCCCCTCGGCCTTGTAGCGCGCCGCCAAGTCCACGTAGTTCCGCGCCGCGCGCTCCAGCACGACGGCGCCGGCCGCGACGATGGCGCGGCTGCCAACGACGACGCCGTCGTTCACGACGCAGCCGTTACCCAGCAGCACGTAGTTCCCCACCCACACGGCGTGACAAACGACGCGGTGCCCGATGGTGACGTGGTCGCCGATGACCACGTCGGCATCGCTGTGGATGACGGAGTTATCCTGAATGTTCGTGCGCGAACCGATGGCGATGTGCCCGTGGTCGCCGCGGATCACGGCGCCGGGCCACACGCTCGGATGGGCGCCGATGCTCACGTCGCCGATGACATAGGCGGCCTCGCTGACGTACGCGATTGGATCGATCCGTGGGCTCTTGCCGCCGAGAGCGCGAATCATGCCCTGTCACCCCTCGTGTCGTCCGGCGATCAAGCCGGCGTGGCACGGAGTATACGGAATGACGGGTTCGGTGGCCGGACGCGGCAATGCGGCTTGCGATACGCGGGCGTGGGCAGCGACGCGCGAATGCCCGCGCCGCTTCGTTGACATGCAAATGGCGCGGCGTCGATAATGCGCCCGCGGGCGACGGCGGGGTGCTTGGCGCGGCCACGGAGAGCCGGAGCCGCCCGGCGCCGATATCGAGCCCGCCGTCACGGGCCGCGCCCGTTACAGCGCGACCGGAGGCTCGGGCGCGCGCGCCGGGGCGAATGAGGGTGACACAGCGGAGAACCCGCCCCTGCGTGGGGTGGGTTTTTCTTTGAGCGATCGCACCGGCGGCCTCGGCGGGCCGGGCGAGCGAGGGAGCAACATGGCGAACAAGGTCTTTTCGGCGATGCGCCCATCGGGGCGGCTGCACTTGGGCAACTACTTCGGCGCGTTGGAGAACTGGGTGCGCCTGCAGGGCCAATATGAGTGCGTGTTCGCCGTGGCCGACGTGCACACGCTGACGACCGTGACGGGCAAGGAAACCGAGATCATCAAGCCCAACACGCGCGAGATGGTGTTGGACTGGCTGGCCGCCGGCCTCGACCCGGGCAAGAGCCTCCTGTTCGCGCAATCGCAGGTGCCGGAGGTGCTGGTCCTGCATTCGCTGTTGAGCATGGTGACGCCCCTCGGCTGGCTGCTGCGCGTGCCCACGTTCAAGGAACGCGTGCGCCAAATGAACGAGACCGAGGAAAACGTGTCGTACGGACTGGTCGGCTATCCCGTCCTGCAGACGGCGGACATCATCTTGCTCAAGGCGGATCGCGTGCCCGTGGGCATTGACCAGGTGCCGCACATCGAGCTATCGCGGGAGATCGTCAGACGCTTCAACAACTTGTACGGCGAGACCTTCCCGGAGCCGCGGGCGCTACTCACGGAGACGCCGTCCATCACGGGCATCGACGGCGTCGCGAAGATGAGCAAGAGCCTGGATAACCACTTGGAGCTTGCCGCGACCGCCGAGGAGACGAGCAAGCGCGTGATGACGATGGTGACCGACCCGCAACGCCAGCGTCGCAGCGATCCGGGGCGCCCCGAGGTCTGCAACGTCTACTCGATGCACAAGCTCTTCAACCCCGGCAAGATCGGCTACGTCCATCAGGAGTGCACCACCGCCGGCATCGGTTGCGTCGATTGCAAGAAGCTGCTGGCCGAGGGCATCAACCGCTACCTGAGCGACTTCCGCACACGCCGGGCCGAGATGGCTGCCAATCCCGGCTTCGTGGACGACGTGCTGGCCGACGGCGCCAGGCGGGCCCGCGCTCTTGCGCGTGAGACGATCGACGAGGTCTACCAGCGCATCGGCCTGGGCACGCTGCATGGCTAGCAGCATACCGGCAAGCAAATCCGGACGCGACGCCTTCGCCATCGCGGAGGAAGCGGCGCGCTTGGCCGGCGCGCTGGTGGCCCGACGCTTTCGCGAGACGGTGGGAGCCGACGCGGCGGGCTCGTTGCAGGTGACCCGCAAGGGCCGCAACAACCTAGTGACCGAGGTGGACCAGGCTTCGGAGCGGATCATCCTCGACATCATTCGCGACGAGTACCCCGGCTTCTCCATCCTGGCGGAGGAATCGGGGCGCACCGTGGGCAACGAGCTCACCTGGCTCGTCGATCCGGTGGACGGCACGCGCAATTTCGCCTCGGGCATCCCTCACGTCGCGGTCAACATCGCGCTTGCCCGCGGCGACGACGTACTGCTTGGCATGACGTATGACCCGCTGCGCGACGAGTTGTTCGCGGCGCGGGCGGGCCAAGGCGCCACGCTCAACGGCAAGCGCGTCGCGGCGGCGGGCGAATCGCTCGCCGAGGCCGTCCTGGGGTTCGACATGGGCTACGTCGACGACAAGGGCAAGCGGCTGCTGGAGCTGATCCATGGGCTGTGGCCGCGCATGCAAACCGTGCGGCTCATGGGCTCGGCGGCGTTGGGCCTTGCGTGGGTGGCCGCCGGTCGGCTGCAGATCTATGCCCACCACCACGTCTACCCGTGGGACGTGGCGCCCGGCTTCTTGCTCATCCGCGAGGCGGGCGGCCTCGCCACCGACACGCGCGGCGGGCCGGCTCGCTTCGATCACGAGCACTTCATCGCGGGCGCTCCGCTAGTGCATGCCGAGTTCATGGCCGCCACCGCCGGCATGGCGTGGCGCAGCGGCGGCTGGGCGCGGTCGCGCGACGGCTAGAGCGAACCCGACAACGAGTTGATCACAACGCCGCTGGGCAACTTCGGGTGGAAGTAGGTGCTCTTGCGCGGCAACCGCACGCCCATGCCCACCACCGTCTCGAAGATGTCGGGCGGCACGCCCTTGAGGAAGAAGGCCATTTGGCCGGTGCCGTCCTTCACGAGCGACAGCGCCTCCGCGCCGTCGTGCACATATGTCACGAAGCTGGGGAAGTCGTCGCCAAGCACGGGCCGCAGCAGCACCTCTTGCAGGATCCACGCCTCGACGTCCTTCACGGCGTTTTCGGGGCCCCGTGGCGCGTACTTGTCGATGAGCGCCGCATTGCCGACCGTGAGGAGGTAGGGCCCTTCGCCGCCCTGACCCACGAGTCCGAACGCCGGCCCGCGCTCGCCGACCTTCGCGACGATGGCCTCGAGCGGCCGATGCGATGTGAGATCGACGCCGGCCTTCTCGGTGAGGAAAATCTGCGCGATGCGGTCGCGCAGGTACTCGAACTGAGCATCCGAGAGCCCGCGCAGCACGCGATGGTAGGGCAGGATGAGCAGGCCGGGGTCGTCGAAGTCGATGAGGCAGGTCATCACGAAGCCGGCCGCCTCGCCATCGGCGGCGTGGGCATCGCGATAGGTGAGCGCCGTCTCATAGCGGTGGTGCCCGTCGGCGATGTAGGCCTTCTGGCCGGCCAACGCCTGCCGGACCACGCTCGTGTCCGCCGGGTCGTCGATGCGCCATGCGGCGTAGCCCTGCCCATCGTCGCCCGTGAACGTCTGCTCCGGGTGCCGCGCGGTCACGCGCTCGCGGAGTGCCGCCACCTGCCGGCCGGCATCGCGGAACAGCATCATGATGGGGCTGAAGTTGGCCTTGCACACCTCCATCAGCGCGAGGCGGTCCTGCTTCGGCCCGGCCGCGGTGTGCTCATGGGGCAGCACCTCGTTGCCAAGCTCCTCCAGCCGGAGCGCGCCGAAGATCGCGAAGCGGTCGCGCGTGGCGCCCTCGTGGGTGAAACGCTGGCGCACGAGGTAATACGCCGGGCGCTCGTCGCGGCGCAGGACGCCGGAAGCCTGCCACCGCTGGAAGGTGGCCGAAGCATCGGCATAGCGGGTTGGCGAGGGCGCGCCTTGGATCTCGGCCAGCTCCAGCCGCACCATATTGTGCGGGTTGCGGGCCCGCAGCGCCCGTTCCTGGGATGGGTTGATCACGTCGTACGGCGGGCAAATGAGGTCGTCCATGCGGCCGGCTTCGGCGGTGTCGTAGCGGATGGCGCGGAATGGGCGGAAGTCGACCACGAGGGCTCCTTCGGAAGCGGGTGTGCGTCGGGGGCGCGCGCATAGTTTATCCGCACCGGGCGTCGGAGCGGCAAGCCGCCGCGGCGGCGGGAGCGTCTTTGGCGGGCAAAACCCCTGCGCTATACTGCGGGCGGTCGCGAAGCCACCATCACGGAGCCGCCCATGGCAGACGCTCGAACGGTCGCGCGAGTCAAGGAGCTCCGCGACCAATTGAACTACCACAACTACCGCTATTACGTGCTCGACTCCCCCGTGATCGGCGACACGGAATACGACCGCTTGATGCAAGAGCTGCGCGGCCTGGAGACGGCGCACCCGGAGCTGATCACGCCGGACTCGCCGACACAGCGCGTTGGCGCCGCGCCGTCCGCCGAGTTCGCCGAGGTGACGCACCCGCAGCCGATGTTGAGCCTGGCTAACGCCTTCAACGACGAGGACCTGGCGAACTGGCACCGGCGCGCCGCGCAACTGCTGGAAACCAACACCTTCGAGATGGTGTGCGAGCCGAAGATCGACGGCCTCGCGATCGCCCTCATCTACGAGCGTGGGCGCCTGACGCGCGGGGCCACCCGCGGCGATGGCACGCGCGGCGAGGACGTGACGGCCAACGCGCGGACCATCCGGTCGGTGCCGCTCGTCCTGCGGAACCCCGACCAAGCGCCGGACCGCATGGAAGTGCGTGGCGAGGTCTACTTTCCGCGCGACGCATTCAGGCGGCTGAACGAGGAGCGCTCGGCGCGCGGCGAGCAGGTGTTCGCCAATCCCCGCAACGCCGCGGCCGGCTCGCTGCGGCAACTCGATCCGCGCATCACGGCGACGCGCGAGTTGAGCATGTGGGTCTACCAGCTCGGCTGGGTGGAGGGCCGGGAGGGGCCGCCGAGCCACTGGGACACGCTGGAATACATGAAAGAGCTTGGGTTCCGCATCAGCCCGGACGTGCGGGTGGTATCGACCCTAGCGGAGGTGACGGCCTACCGCCACGAGTGGATCGACCGCCGCTTTCGCGAGAACTTCCAGACGGACGGCATCGTGGTGAAGATCAACCGTCTCGACTATCAGCGGCATCTGGGCGTCGTGGGCCGGGAGCCGCGGTGGGCCATCGCCTACAAGTTCCCCGCCGAGCAGGCCATCACGAAACTGCTGGAGATCCGCGTCAACGTCGGCCGCACGGGCAGCATGAACCCCTACGCGGTGCTGGAGCCGGTGCAGGTGAGCGGCGTCACCGTGCGACAGGCAACCCTGCACAACGAGGACGACATCCGCCGGAAGGACATCCGCGTCGGTGACTACGTGATCGTCGAGCGCGCGGGCGAGGTGATCCCGCAGGTGATCGGCCCAGTGCTGGACCGCCGCACGGGGAAAGAGGAGCCGTACAGCATTCCGGCGTCGTGCCCATCGTGCGGCACGCCCATCGTGCGGGAAGAGGGCGAGGCGATGCACCGTTGCGTGAATGTCGCGTGCCCCGCGCAACAGTACGAGCGCATCAAGCATTTCGTGTCGCAAGCGGGCATGGACATCGACGGCCTTGGCGAGAAGCTCGTGGCGGCCTTCCTGGCGGCCGGCCTCGTGAAGGACGTCACCGACATCCACGGGCTCACCGTCGAGCGCCTGTTGGACGCCAAGGCAGTCGCGGAGCGGGTGATCGGCGCCGTGCAGACGCGCCTGGCGGAGAGCCATCGCCTCGGCAAGAAGCAGCTGCAGGTCGTGAAGCGACTGACGTTCGACGTTCTCGACAATGGCAAGGAAGCGCGGTCCGTCGCGGCCAGATACGATCTGAGCCCGGAGCAGCTGGCGTCCATGCGGGCGGACCTGGACGAGGTGCTTCCGGCCATCCTCCGCGACGCCGGGGTCGATTGGAATGCGCGGTGGGAGCATGTGCTGACCCTGGAGGCGCTGGGCGAGAAGAGCGCCGCGAAGCTGCGGGAGTCGATCGAGGCGAGCAAGCACCGGCCATTGTCCAACGTCATCTCCGCGCTCGGCATCCTGCACGTCGGCGCGGAAACGGCGGCGTTGCTGGCACGGCGCTTTGGGAGCGTCCTGATGCTGCGGGACGCGAGCGAGGAGGAGCTACGGTCGATCGGCGGCATCGGCCCGAAGGTGGCCCACGCCATCGTGACGCACTTCCAAAACGAAGGCAACCGTCGCGTCGTAGAGGAGTTACATGGGGCCGGAGTCGCGCTCGAGGCGGACGGCGCCGCCGTGACACAGGGGCCTCAGACCTTCGCCGGCAAGCGCTTCGTGGTAACGGGCAGGCTGGAGCGTTTCACCCGCTCCCAAGCCGAGGACTTCATCAAGGACCGCGGCGGACAGGCGAGTGGGAGCGTGAGTAAGAAGACGGACTACGTTGTCGCGGGTGCCGATCCGGGCTCGAAGCTGGACGACGCGCGAAAGCTCGACGTTCCCGTGATCGGCGAGGATGACCTCGTGCGGCTCGCGGAGGCGTCCCCCGCATGACCTCCAGCCCAGGCGGCGGGCTTTGGATGATCGTGGGCCTCGGCAACCCCGGCCCGCGATACGAAGGCACCCGCCACAATGTCGGCTTCATGGTGGTGGACATGCTGGCGCAGCGTCACGGCATCCGCCTGAACGACCGTCGCGAACACGCCATCATCGGCGAGGGGACGGTTGGCGGCGCCAAGGTGGTGCTGGCGAAGCCGCGCACCTTCATGAACGAGAGTGGCGTGGCCGTGAAATACCTGCGCCAGCGGTTCGGCGGCGACCTGAGCCGCCTGGTGGTCATCATTGACGACATGGACTTGCCGTTAGGCAAGCTGCGACTGCGCGCGTCCGGCAGCTCGGGCGGCCACAATGGGCTGAACTCGATCAACGCGCATGTCGGCTCGCAAACATACCCGCGCCTCCGTTTCGGCGTGGGGCGTCCGGTCATCGGCGCCATCGACCATGTCCTCGGACGGTTCGACAAGCGCGAGGCGGTGGCGGTGGTCCCCGCGCTGGAGCGGGCGGCGGAAGCGGTGGAGGCATGCATATCGCACGGTATCGACTACGCGATGAACCGCTTCAATTGATGTCGATGCGCTTGGCATGGGCATGCGTCGTGGCGGCCGCGATCCTATCGCTGCTCGCGTGCAGGCCGCCGGCCGCGCCGGCCCCGACGGCGACGCCAACGGCCACCACCGCCGCGCCGACCGTGACGGTGCCCCCAGGCACCACGATAGCCGACGCGCCGGCGAAGGACCCGTTCGCGTTGGCAAGGGCGTTCCACGGGGTGGAGGCACGACCGTTGACGCTGAGCGAGTTGCTCGCGACGCCGCCCATCGGCACTGTGCGGCGGGTCAACGTGCTGGACGCCACCGGGCCACGGTATCAGACGGTGGAAATCGAGCTGCGCCACGTGGGCGAGCACGGCAACTGGTGGGTGCGGCGTGGCGCCGACGTTGCGGGCTCGACGCTGGCGAACGCCTCCAACCGATTCGACGACGAGGTCTACCCCTTTGTGATCGGCATGATCGCGCCCGGCTTGGAATTGCCGGGCCGCGTCAACATCGTGAATGCGTCGCTGTCCGGGGTGGCGGGCTACTTCAGCGCCGCCGACACGTTGCCCGACGCGGTGGAGCCGGCCAGCAATCAGATGCTCGCCGTCTTCATGAACTCGACATCGAGCATCGGGGCCGACCGGTATACCGGCACGCTCGCCCACGAGCTCCAACACCTCGTCCACTTCCTCGTCGACCGCACCGAGGAGACGTGGCTGAACGAAGGGCTGAGCGAGTACGTGGCGCGCGCGATGGGCCTGCCCGCCCTACCCCACGAGCCCTACCTGCGCGACCCAAGCATCTCGCTGACGACATGGCCCTTGGACTTGGCCGACACGCTGCCGCACTATGGCGCGGCCTCGCTGTTCATCGCCTACCTCGCGCACCGGGTCGGCGACGACCGCATCGCGGCCCTCATCGCCGAGGAGGCAGACAGCATCGACGGCGTCGCGGCGTTCCTCGGCTCGGCGGCTCCCGGCCTGTCGGTCCACGACCTCCTGTTGGACTGGCTCACCACCAATGTCGCCGGCGCGCCCTCCGGCAGGTACGCTTACCCCACCCCGCCCGGCAAGGCGACCGTCGGCACGACGATAAGAGACCCGCGACATATCCGTGGCGAGGTGGCACAGTATGGCGCGTGGTATGCGGAGGTGATCCCGGGCGGCTCACCGCTCACGATTCAGTTGAAAGGCAGCAAGGCGACCCCCGTCGTTCCCGGCATGGACGGCGGCCATTGCTGGTGGAGCAACCGCGGCGACTCGATCGCCACCTCACTGACCCACGCCGTCGACCTCACGGGCGCCTCGTCGGCGACGTTGACGTTCAGGACGTGGCTCGACATCGAATACGGGTTCGACCACGGCTATGTCGCCGTGTCCGAGGATGGCGGCACGCGCTGGACAGCCATGGCGGGAAGGCTCACCAGCGACGTCGACCCGCTCAACATCGCCTTCGGCCCCTCCTACACCGGCGCCGCGGGATGGGCGGCGGAGCGCATGGACTTGAGCCCATACGCAGGCAAACAGGTATTGGTGCGCTTCATGCTCGTCAACGACGACGCCGTTCATGGCACCGGTTGGTGCGTGGACGACATCGCCGTGCCGGAGATCGGCTGGAGCGACGACGCCGAGACTCCGGGTGACTGGAACGCGGATGGGTTCGTCCGCGTCTCCAGTAATGGCGTGCCGCAACGCTTCTTGGCGCGTCTGATCGAGGGCACGGGCGCGGACGTCGCCGTGAGGACGATGGAAATGGACGCCACGGGGACCGCCAGCCTGACCGTCGATCGAGCGGCGACATTACTCGTGACGGCCGTGGCACCGAAGACGTCCCAGCCCGCAACGTTCGAGTTGACCGTCTCACGCGATTGAGTAGCGGCCGCGCCGTGTCATACTACCTACTGCCCGGCGCCCATTGGGGGCGTGGGCTCCGCACCTAAGGAGGCATATGCAGATCAGAACATCCTCATCCCGCTGGTTGCTGGGCGTCGTGATCGTCGTGGCCGCGCTGGCGGTGTTGAGCGTCGCCATCACGCTGCTGCGGGGGCCCGACGATGTCGACCTGCGCGACCCCGCGACCCCCGAGGGCACGGTGCAGCTCTACCTGATCGCCATGATCGACCGCGATTTCGCCCTCGCCTACTCGTACCTCCATCCGGACCTGCGGAACGAGTGCACCGAGTCCGACTTCCGTAACCAGGCGATGTGGTTCGAGGGCCAGGCCAACACCTATCGCGTGCGCCACGTGACCACCCGTCAGGTGCACGACGAGATCGAGGTCGAGGTGCGGATCACCCAAACCTACGGCGAGGGCCCGTTTGGCGGCGAGAACACGTTCACCGAGTATTTCCGCATTATGGCGACGGTGAACCAGCTTGGGCGGTTCGGCGGCGAGTGGCGCCTGACGCGGTGGCCGTGGCCGGTCGGCAACTGTTTCCCCCGTGATGCGAAACCGGTACCGCCGGCGGCGGGAGGCTAGCACATGGCAGGACTCCAGTTCATCGGTCTGTTCATCCCGCTGTTCATCATCGCGACGATCATCGCGGGCATCGTGGTACTGGCCCGGCGTGATGGGGGGCCGTCGCAGCCGGGCATCGGCACGGTGCGGCGCCTATTCTTCTATGGGCTGGCGTTCGTCGGGCTCATGCTAACGGCCTCGGGCGTCAACTTCCTCGCCTCGCAGATACTAGAGGAGCTCACCTCCCGGGCGTTGGCCGGCACCGCGTCGTCGCGGCTGGCGCTTGGCCTGGCCGCCGTGATCGTCGGCACGCCGCTATGGCTCATCTTCTGGCTGTCCGCACAGCGTTCGTTGCGAGCCTACCCCGCCGAGGCGGGGACATTGGCCCGCAAGCTGTACCTCAACGCCGTGCTCTTCATCGCCGCGGTCGTGGCCGCCATCGCCGCGGTGAACCTGCTGCAGGGCGCGTTCGAGACGTACTTCGACGCGAGCGCGCTCGCCACGCTGCTCACGTGGGTCGGCATTTGGCTGTTTCACTGGCGCGTGGAGAGCGGCGAGGGCCAGCCCAGCGACGATGCGCGCGTGCTGCACCGCCTCTACGCAAATGCAACCACGGTCTACGCGCTCGCGTTGATCGTCTTCGAAGGCGCCGCCGTCATCGGCGGCTTGCTCTCCGCCGCTTACGACGCGCTGTTCACCGACGCGCTCCTCTTCGGCGCGGCCAACCCCCTGTGGACGCGAACGATCCAAGAGAGCCTGGCCCTGGCGGCCGTGGGCGGCGCGTGGTGGTGGCTGCACTGGCACCGCATGCAGCGCGCCGATGCCGGCTCCATGGCTCGCCTCGTCGTGCTCTACGTGGTCGCCATCGCCACCGGCATGGCAATGATGGTGGCGGCTGCGAGCCTGGCGCTCTACAACATCCTGCGCTGGATCATCGCTCCGCCGCCGGGCGTCGGCGCCGCGCCGTACTTCTCTGGCTTGCCCGACGCCATCGCGCTGGCGGTCGCCGGAGCCGCGCTGTGGGGCTACCACATCGCCGTGGTGCGGCAAGAAGCAATCGCCGCCCAATTGCGCAGCCACGGCACCGAAAGCGTATACCGCTACCTCATGGCGGCGGTGGGCCTCAGCACGTTCGCGGTGGGGCTGGTCGTCCTCTTCGCCGTGGTCATCGGTCTGGTGCTGCCGGAGGGCGGCACGGTCGTTCGCGAGTCGGTCGGAGGCGGCGCGTCCATCGGTCTCACGCTGCTGATCGTCGGCGCCCCGCTTTGGGCCATCTATTGGTTCCGGCAACAGCGCATCGTGCAGGGCTCCGACGTGCGCGCCATCGAGGAGCGGGAGGCGTTGCCGAGGCGCGTCTTCATTTTCCTGGTGTTCGGCATCGCCCTGCTCGCCACCATCGGCGCGCTCAGCTCGCTCCTCTATGGCGTGTTCCGCGCGCTACTGGACGGCGACTTCAGCACCGGCACGATATACGACGGCCGCTGGCAGCTCGGTGTCGTGCTCATGGCCGGGGCCATCGGCGTCTACTATTGGCTGGTGCTGCGCGAGGACCGCGAGACGGTGCGCGCGTCCGGCTACGCGCCGCCGCAGCCGGCGGTCAAGCGCGTGATCGTGGTGGCGAGCCAGCAGAGTTTCGCGTCCGCCATCGCGCAGCGCATCGGCGCGCCGGTGCAGTGGTGGCAATCGCTTACCGATGGCGCCCTCGCGACCGAGGCCACGCTCGACGAGGCCGCGCGGGGCATCCGGTCGGCGTCGGGCGACTCGGTGCTCGTCGTCATCGACTCGGCGGGCACGCGGGTGATACCCTACCGTCAGGCCTGACGGCCCACGAGGCCGGAACCGAAGCGAGGACGACGTGAGCGGACGGTCCATCCTGGCTGTGTATGCCCACCCGGACGACGAAACGTCGTCGATGGCGGGGTCAATGTCGTTCCACGCGGAACGGGGCGTCGACATCCGCGTGGTCACGGCGACACGCGGCGAGCTGGGCACGCTCGGCACGGGCGGGCTCGTCATCGAGCGCGAGGGTCTCGGCGCGGCGCGCGAGGCGGAGGAGCGCGCGGTACTCCAGTCCTACGGCTTGCGCCACTCGCCGGTCATGCTGCCCTACCGCGACCAAGAGCTGCGCTACGCCGACCGCGAGCGCCTGGTGAGCCAGGTTCTGGAGGCGATGCGCCGCGCGCGGCCCGAATGCGTGTTCACGTTCGGCCCGACGGGCATCTCGCGGCACCCTGACCACATCGCCATCCATGAAGCGACGGTCGAAGCCTTCCACCGCTACCGCGATGGCGCCGCCGGCGAGCCGAGGCTGCTCTATACGGCCATCCATATGGAAGAGGCCAAGCAGTTCGGCCTCGACATCGACGGCCCGGAGGTCGATCCGAACGTCTACATTCCGCTCGATGCCCGGCATTGGGCCAAGAAGGTGGCGGGACTCCGCGCCTACCGATCGCAAGAAGACGCCCAATGGCTGGCCGACATGTTCGAGAAGGTGCCCTCCCCGACCGAGGCGTTCCACCAGGCGTGGCCGCCGCTGCCACCCGGCACCAGGCTCGTCGGCCTTTGGCCCGGCGATGGCGTGACCGGCAACTAGGCGGCCGTGGACTGGTCGTCCATCATCAGCCGCGCGACCTGGCGCCCCATGCGCACGCTGTAGTTCGTGCCGCGGTCCTCCGGGTAGATCTGGGTCGTGTTCGCGAGGTACAGCCGCTTGAACGGGGTGTGATGGTCGGGAATGCGCCGCGAGTAGCCGCGCGTGACGATCGGCTGCGCCGCGTCCTCGCGGAAGTAGTGGTATTCGCGCACCCACGATAGGTCGAACCCCGAATTGATGCGCTTCAGGTGCGGCTCGTACTCCTTCAGCAGCTCGTCCTTGGACAGCGCGTAGTACGGGCGCTTCTTGCTCAGGTAGTTGGTGAGATAGACGATGTGGTTATTGCCATAGTGCGACGCGGGTATCAGGTTCGTGTGCTCGATCATGCCGAGGAACGGCATGCTCCGGTCGCCGACGTACATCCAGTAGACCGGTGACAGTTGACGGTCGAGCACCAACGTGACCACGATGGCCGACAGGTACACGACGTCGGACAGCCGCTTGGCGTAGTCTTCCGGCAGCGGCGGCACCAGCGATGGGAAGATGTACGACGACACGGTCGCCAGGACGAGGTCGTAGTCGCGGCGCTCGACCGGCCCATTGCCGACGCGCACCTCCAGGCCCTTCGCCTCTCCATCCTCCACGGCGACGCGCTGCACGGCGGCGCTCGTGCACACCGAGCCGCCCTGCTTGTTGATCCGCTCGGCCAACGTATCGAAGATTTCCGCGAACGACCCGATGGGATAGCCGAGCTGCTCCTTCAGGTAGCCCTTGAGGCCCTTGCCGCGCGACGCGGTGCGTAGCGCGAACTTGTTCCAGAGCCACGCCATGCTGATCTGGTCGTAGTATTCGCCGAACTTGCCGCGCAGCATCGGCTCGAAGATCACCTCGTAGACTCGCTTCCCCGCCCGATTGCGCGTCCATTCGCGCGCGGTCTGCTGCTCAAGCGATCGCCACTCCCTCCGCCGCTGCAGGTACATGGTCGTCAATCCAAGGCGTACGCGGTCCAGCAGCGGCAGCGGGCCGAACCGCATGAGGTCGATGGGCGTGGTGAAACGCCAAATACGCCCCTGGCTGAAGAAGCCGACGTTGGAGTCGATCCAGCGCATCTGGTGGCCCAGCCCGAGCTCCTCCATGAGCCCGGTCATCGCGGTGTCGCTGCGGAAGAGGTGATGATACCCACGCTCCAGCGGCGTGCCGCCCACCGGGAAGGTGGATGCTTGCCCGCCGAGAAACGGCGCGCGTTCGAACACCTCGGCCTGATGGCCTCGCAATCCGAATTCGTATGCCGCGGCGAGCCCCGCCGCGCCACCACCGATGATCCCTATTTTCACGCGCTCTTATCCTTGGCTGGGGTTGGGGCCGCGCCGCGCGTCAGCTGGCCGAGGCTCACGCTGCGGCTCGCGAGGTAGGCCAGGCCGGCGACCACCGGCGGCAACAGTAGCGCCGCGTGCAGCACGACGGCGTAGGCCGAGGCCGTTCCGCCATCGACACCGAGGCCGACCAGCGTGATCGACGCGAAGAACTCGAAGGGGCCGACCGATCCCTGCGACGACGGCAACGACGTGGCGAGGTTGGACAGCGCCGTCACCATCAGTATCGCGGCGGCGGCGTGCATGAAGCCGTCGAAGGCATCGTACAGGCCGAACCCGATCCCGATGACGAAATACATCGCGGCCTCGGCGAGCCAGATCGGCAGCGACAGCAGCAATGCCGTCGCGAGGCGCCGGGGGCGGTGCAGGCCCGCGAACCCGATGAGGAACCGCTCGAGCAGGGCCATCACGCGCTCTTGGAAGCGCGCGGGCAGCCGCCGCACGAACAAGGCCATGAACTCGCGCATCCTGTCGGGATACAACGCCGCGAGCGCCATGAGCGCCAGCGCCACGATGAACGGCAACACGAAGACCGCGACCACGACGCCCGGCACGAGGCGCACCGCGTCGGAGGTGCGCGCGATGAGGTCGCCGATCGGCAGGGCGAGGCCCGCGAGCGCCAGTAGCGACAGCAGCGCCAGCCCATCGAACACGCGCTCGACAATGATCGTCGCCAGCGCCGTCGAGCCGCGCACCGGCTCGCGGGTCGAGAGGAAATACGACCGGGCCACCTCGCCGAGGCGCATGGGCACTAGGTTGTTCGCCATGTAGCCGACCAGCACCACCGGATACAGCCGCCACGTCCGCAACTCGGCGAAGGACCCCAGCAGGAAGCGCCACCGGAATGCGCGGAAGTAGAGGGAGACGAAGTAGATGAGCACGCCCGGCACGATGTAGACGTAGTTGGCTTGTCCGAGCGCGGACAGCATCTCTCCCACGTCGATCTGCCAGAAAAGCAGCAGCAGGAAGGCGGCCGTGACGGCCGCGCCGATCCAGAAGCGCCGGTTCGCAAGCACCTATGCCCCCTTCCCTTCACACCCTCGATGGCGCATGGACCACTCCTCTGCGGGTTGCGCTCGGCATGGCAGGCGCTAGGAAGTCCGCGTCGCGCGGTCGGCCAGGCACCCCGTCACCAGCGGCGCCAGATCATTCGACACGTACATCTCCGCATCGGACCGATACATGGGAGTGCCGACCTCGCGCGACCACACATAGTTGGCTGGGCCGAGCCACGCCTCTTTCGTCGTGATGTTCTTCAGCACTCGCGAGGGCGTCAGCCCGGTGTAGACATAGTTGGGGAACCACCAGAGCTGGTGGTAGTCGCCGATCTTGGTGAAGCCGCCGAGCTGTGGCGCGATGTTCGCGCGCAAGCTGGAGGCGATGAGCAGCACGTCCGCGTTGGGCGGCACGGCCTGCGGCTGGCTACCGACGAAGCGGTATTCGACGTTCCGGTAGTTCCGCAAGTACCAGCGCCATTGCCAGGCATTGTTGTCATCCTCGCCGACGAACACCCGCAGCCCGTCGCGCCCCCTGCCGCTGCGGTCGGCGAGCGTTTCGATACACTCCGTCGCGTACTTCGTGTGCTGCCCGGTCTGCGAATAGACCAGCAGCTCGTTGGGCCGTTCGAAGCTGTCGTAGGCGAAGGCCGCGCGCTGCGCCACGATGCCGGTGAGCACGAGCAGGGCCGCCAGGCCGGCCGCCGCGATGCCGCGCGCCGCAACGCCCGGAACGGAGGCCCGCCGGAAGCCTTCCACGAGCGCGCCGATGCCCAAGCCGGCGACCGCGGCCATCGGCAGGACGATGTGCATCACGATCCAGGGCATGCGCTCGCCGGCCCACGAGAACACCGCGAAGGCGGCCAGCGCCCAATAGAGGAAGAATAACCGGGCGGGGGTGCGCCGCGCGACGATGTAGATGGCGCCACCGATGAACGCACTAAGGATGAAGAATTCATAGGTGCCGAGGCTCAGCACGTAGTAATACACGGGTTGGTTCGCCCGCTCCACGCCATGCTGCGCGATCCAGTACCCCAGCGAGCCCCACAGGCCCGTGAAAAAGCCCTTCCAGTTGGTGAACACGCTGGTGTAAAGCGTGAGCCAGATGATGACGAACGTGCCGGCGAGCAGCGGCCAGAGCCGCCGGTTCCACATGAGGCCCATCGCGATCGCGATGGCGGCGAACAGCACGACGATGAACGCCGCGACGTACATGGCGCCGCCGACTGGCGCGCCTGTCTCGGCGTTGGCCCGGAACAGCTCACCCGACATCACGCGTGGATCGTTCGCGTCCGGATTGACGAGGATGATGTCGAACAGGCCTCGGAACAGCCCGACGGCCGGGGCCCACAACGGCAGCGTGAGGGTCACCAGCAGCAGGAGCAGCACGGCGAGCGGAGGCAGCTGGGAAAGCGGCAAGCGGCCGCGCGCCCAGGCCCACCAGGCCGGCGCGTCCCAAACCAGCAGCGCCAGGCCGAACACCCCGGCGAAGATGTGCGCGCTCTCCAATGTGGCGAACGCCAGCACCCAAATCACCGTCCAGGCGAGCAGCATCCATGTCTTGGGCGCCTCGCGGTAACGCATGATGACGATGACCGCCGCCAGCATGTAAACGGCCATGTAGACATCGTCGCGAATGAACCGCGAGAAGTAGAGGATGTTGAGCGAGACGAGCAACAGCACGCTCATGGCGATGGCGCCGGCCCGGCCGAGCTCCTTGCGGAGAAACCACGGCATGCCGACGAGCGCGATGCCGAACAGCGCCGGCAGTATCCGCGCCGTCACGTCGCTCGACCCGAATACGGTGTAGATCAGGGCGTTGGCGTGAAACAGGAAGGGGCCGTGCGTCACCGGCGTGTGCGAGTAGCCAAGGCCCTCGGCGAACCGCCACGAGTACCAGGCGTGCAATATCTCGTCGTAGTGCAGCGCCCGCCCGCCCAGGTCCCACAGCCGCGTGACGACCGCCGCCAACATGATGACCGCATACACGACACCGACCCAGGTGAGCCGAGGCAGACGCTGAGCCGCCTCCTCCCTCGGCGGCGCCGCAACCGCCCCGGTGCTAGCGGCCCTCACGTCGCGGCCCCCACGTCATAGATCAGCACCTCTCCACTGGTTCCTTCGCCCGCGCCGAAGACCCGCGTGCCGAGCGCCTCCCACTTGCCCACGCCATCCGTGCCGTAGGAGCTTCGCTCGCGCGGTCCGATCACGACATAGCGCACGCGGTATCGACGCAGCAGCTCGGCGGCGGTCGCGTGGTCATTCGTCGAGTAAAGCACCCGCACGTCCTCGGCGCGTCCCTCGACCAGACTACCGTCCCGCCACTGGCGCTCGTGCGGCTCCCATCCCAAAATGGTAGGCCTGCCGGTGCTCGACGCGATCCGGCCCGCGTCCGTCCAGTCGCTGCAAAAGCCCGACGCGTCGCCACAGCGCACCACCGCCGCCTCGACCACCACGGCATCGCGGGGAGCATTCCCGCGTATCCACGCGATGGCCTCAGCCTCCGGGGCAGCCGACGACCATACATGCGCTTGCCCGTCCAGCGTCAAGGCGGCATTGCTCTCGGAGTACCTCGATTCGGCGCCGGCCAGCGCATAGTAGCCAAGAGCGCCGGCCCCCAAGGCCAACAACGCGCTCCACGCCACGAAGCCGGCTCGGCCGGACAGCGTGCGGAAGCTGCACCGCGAGCAGACGTACCACGCGGCGAACCCACCCACCACCGCCAACAACGTCCAAGCCTGGTAATAGAGCTTGAACACCGTGTTCATCCGACGGAGGCCGCCCAGGGGGCCACCGTCCGGATTGGTGCCGCTCATCAGGCCGCCCACCGCATCGCGCACGCCGGAATCGGTGAGCAGGCCCCACAGCAGTGTCAACCAGCCGTTGATGCCGCGCGTCTGGAATACCGCCGCGTTGACGCCGCCGAACCCATCGACCACCCAAAACAGCTCCGCGCCCATGATCAGCAACGCGCCCACGGCCAGCACGCCCAACGCGGGCACCGCGCCGTCGGCGGGCGCCAACTGCTCCGCCTCGCGCGCCTCGGCGCCGAAGGGTGATGAAGCCGGCTCGCCGGCGCCCTTCGCCAACGACCAGGCCGTGAAGATGGCCGCCGAAACGACCATGCCCATCGGCACCACGACTTGAAGCCGGGTGAGCGCGCCGAACCCGTCGCCATCGGCCGTCGCCAGGCCCTGAATGAGCACCACGCCGGCCACGGCGGCCCCCACGATCCACGCGAGCACGGCGGTGCCCGTGCCGACCGACATCTCGTCGAACCGCCTCATGCGGTAGCCGGCTTGATGCAAGATGAAGAAGGCAATCGCGATGAGGTACAGCACGGCGCCCCAGAGCGGCTGCAGCCACAGCAGCGCCGGCGCGAAGCCGATGGCGGCGGCAATGCCCAGGCGCATGGCATGGGGACGCACGGCGAACGCCGCCGGCGACGCGGCCGCCAACAGGCCCAGCGCAAGCAGCCCCGGCAGACCCCACACCACCGCCAGGTGCAATGGGCGAGAGCTGATGTCCGTCAGCCGCAGCATGCCCTTCGCCTGCGCGTCGAACGTCGCGTAAAAGGAGGCGAACAGCACCAGGCTCACCCCGAACAGTAATGCCGAGAGCACCAACGCCCTGGCGAGGCGCCACTGGACCTGGCGTCCATGGCGCGCCGCGTTCAGCAGCAGCGCGCCGGCCACCAACAGCAGGGCCACCGGAAAGTCCCACAGGTTGATCGCGGCCAGCGCTCCGACCGACACGGCGGCGACCGCCAGCAACGGCCACGACGCTCGCGCCGACGCCCATGCCAACAGCCTCGGCTGTAGGTAGGCCTGCGTCGCGACGCCGGCCGCCAGCACGAGGAAGCCAATGGACATGACGTGCGGGTGCAGGTCGCCAAGCAGGAAGCTGAAGGCCGGAAACTCGTTGATGGTGCCGGGGATCACCCTGGTCGCGCGCCACCACCACCAGACCTCGCCCGGATACCATTCGTTGGCCGGGCCGCTCGGTGCCGTGAGTCCGTCGATGCCGACGCCGCTCCAAAATCGCTCCGTTCCCGCGCCCGCCGCGCGCACCAGCTCCAACGCACCCACGGCATTGCTGGCGACGAGCAGCAGCCACACGCCACCCACGCCGGCGACCATCGCCGCCGCCTCCGAGCCGCGGGCCAACCGCACGAGGTTTCCGACCAGCCCAAAAACGCCGACCGCGGCCAGCGCGGCAGCGAGGGCGAGGCCCAGATTGTAGGCCACGGGCGTCGCCGTGTTGGTCAGCATCGTGACCGTGCCGACAATGACATAGCCGAAGTAGTAGTAGGAGACCGGATGACCGGCGAGCCACGGGTCGTTCGGCGGATAGTGCGGGCTCGTCACGGCGGCGTTGAGGAACAGGAAGTCCATGGGCTGCTCGGTGTGCGTGATCGCGGGCACGTTGGCCCGGAGCAGCACGACGAGCGCGAACGCCGCGATGAACACGATCTCGGTGGCGGCGATGGTGCGCCACCGCTCACGGATGAACGCCCGGATCTCGTCGATGGTGGCCCTGCCGGTCTGCATGGCGAGCACCGAGAGCGCGATGACGAGGCACGCCGCCGCGAAGGCGGTCCACCGCGACGATTCCACGAGACGGGTGAGGCCGATCAACCAGGCGATGTAGGCGGTGAGCAACACGCCAAGGGGCTTGCTGAATGCCCAGCCACGATCGGGTAGCCGGGAAAACGCACGGAACGCCAACGGGAACGCCACTATCGCAAGTAGCTCGACGACGACGAGCCATAGCAACGGCGTTGCCAACATTATTGCCAATGCCACCTAGGCGGCTGCTTCGCGGTCACCGAACAGCGCATCGACAAAGTCGTCCGTGTTGAACAGCGAGAGGTCATCCAGGCCTTCGCCCGTGCCGATGAACACCACGGGGAGCCGCAGCTCCTGGGCGATCGCGACGACGATTCCACCCTTCGCCGTGCCGTCGAGCTTGGCAAGGAACACGCCGTCCACGCCAACGGCCTCCTTGAACACGCGCGCCTGCTCAAGGCCGTTGTGGCCGGTCGTCGCGTCGAGCACCAGCAACACTTGGTGCGGGAGGTCCGCCGATTGGCGCTCGAAAACACGATGCACCTTGCGGAGCTCCTCGATGAGCGGGCCTTTCGTGTGCAGGCGGCCCGCTGTATCGAAAATCAACACATCGGCGCCCCGGGCCACGGCCGCCTGGTAGGCGTCGAATGCCACCGCTGCGGGGTCGGCGCCCTGTTGATGGGCGATCACGTCGACCCCCAGCCGGTCGCCCCAGACGCGCAGCTGCTCGACCGCCGCCGCCCGAAACGTGTCGCCGGCGCCGATGACCACCTTCTTGCCCATCTTGGCGTAATGGTTCGCCATCTTCGCGATGCTCGTCGTCTTGCCGACACCGTTCACGCCGACTACCAGCAGTACGAAGGGCTTGACGGGTAGGTTCTCTTGCTCGTACCACCGCCAGACGGCGGAGGCAGCCTTGGCCTGCTCCGGCGTGCCCTCAAGGAAGAAGGTGACCTCTTCCTTGAATATCTCGACGAGGTCGTCGTCGTCCCGGGCGCCTTCCTCGCGCACGCGGGTCCGCACCGACTTCACCAGGTTCAACGACGTTTCGACGCCCACGTCGGCGGCGACGAGCGCCTCTTCCAGTTCATCCCACAGTTCGTCGGTGATCTCGCGGTGGCGCCTGAACATATCCAGCAGCCCGCCGCCCCAGCCCCGGCGAGTCTTGGCAAGGGCCTGTTGCGTCTTTTCTTTCTGGCGGAAGAGGCGAAAAACCACGTGAAGCTCACCATGATGAGACGGCAGGGTGCCCCCATGGTACCACACGCAACAGCGGCGGCGGCGCGCGCGCGAAGGCCCTAGTCTTCGAGCCGCTTCAGCGCGGCGGCGGCGGCGGCCTGCTCCGCCGCGGATTTCCGTCGTCCGGTCCCTTGTCCCAGCGGTCGGCCATCGACCAGCACGCGCACGGTGAACTCGCGGTCGTGCGACGGCCCACGCTCGTCAAGCACCTCATAGACCGGGAGCTGCATGCCGGCGCGCTGAGTGTGCTCTTGCAGGGCGCTTTTCGCGTCGCGGGGGGCGCCGGCGTCCCCCAGCGCGGCCATATGCTCGGCAAGCCACCGCAGCACGAGGCGGCGCGCAACTGCCGGGCCACGGTCCAGCAGCACGGCGCCCAGCAGCGCCTCGACCGCCGCAGCCAGGTTTGACTGCCGCATGCGGCCGCCGCTGCTCTCCTCGCCTTGGCCCAGCACCAGCCGCTCTCCAATGCGGAGGTCGCGCGCGATCTTGGCGAGCGCCCCGCCCTGCACCAGCGCCGCGCGTGCGCGCGTCAGGTCCCCCTCGCCGAACGCCGGAAAGCGACGGTAGAGCTCGTCGGCCACGACCCATCCAAGGAACGCGTCCCCCAGGTATTCGAGTCGCTCGTAACTTTCGATCTGCTCGCCGGGACGCTCATTGAGGTAGGACTTGTGGATGAGCGCCTGCCGGGGCAGCCGCTTGTCCTTGAACGCGACGCCAAGGGCCTGCTCGATCTCGTTCGTTGGCTCGGCCTTGGCGCGGGCGCGCCGTCGTCGCGCGGTCATGCTTTGGGCGCCAGCAGGGGCGCCCCGATGGCTCGGAGCGCCCCTGGTCTGATCAAGCGGCACTAGGCGAACACGCCCTTCGGCCACGGGGGCTGCGGCCGCTTCACTTCGCCGATATACTTCTCGCCCTCCATGATGGCGATGAGCGCCTCGTAGGCCCGCAGCGCCTCGTCGCTCGTGTCGGGCTTCATCATCTTGAGGAACGCGGATGCGCCGTTCGGGAACAGGAACGTCGGCGTTCCGAACGCGCCGACCTTGGAAACGCCCTCCTCGTGGCTCCTCCGCACCTCGTCGAGGCTGGAGCGGTCGAGCAATGCCTTCTTGAACTTCTCGCCATCGAGGCCGGCTTCCTCGGCGACGCTGGTCAGCAGATCGGGGTCGTTGAGCTCCTTGCGATCCACGTGGCGCACCTTCAGCAACAGCGGCATGAAGCGGTCGAATGCCTCTTGGCCTTGCTGCTGGGCGGCCACGCACGCGCGCAACGCCCACACGCCGCTCGGCAGCTTGTCGTCCGGCTCATCCCAGACCTTGTAGTCCGGGCCAACCTTCTGGTTGATCTGACTCAACGACAGCGGCTTCCACGTGATTTCGACGGGGGCTTCGCCGCCATTGGCCTCCTTCACCATGTCCAGCCATTGGCGCGCATTCCATACGAACGGGCAATGGAAATCGAAATACACGTCCGCCTTCAGTTTTTCGGCAATCCGCGTCGCCATGCCGCCTCCTTTTACGTGACTGCTCAGACCGATTCTATAGCGCCGGTCAAGCCTGTCAAACGGCAGAAGATGAAGCCGTCGCGCCCGTATAATAGCGCCAACTCAACCGCCGCCGGATGCGACCGCCAGTCGCCGGTGGCACCGGACGCCATGTCCATCACCGTCCCGCTCGATGCCGCGCTCGCGCCGGAGGACTCGCGCCTGCTGCGGCGGCTCGGCCAACGCGCGACACGCCATGGCTTCACGCTTTGGCTGGTCGGCGGGCCCGTGCGCGACGCGCTGCTCGGCCTGCCGATCCGCGATATCGACCTGACGGCCGAGCGTCCCGCCGCCGAGATCGCCCTCGCGCTCATGGCGGACGTGGACGACCAAGTGGTCGCGACATCGCAGTTCAGCACGGCGAAGGCGGTCATCGAAGGCCGCAAGCTGGACATCGCCATGGCGCGCACCGAGCACTACCCCCATCCCGGCGCGCTGCCGCTGGTGGCGCCTGGCACGATCGAGGAAGACTCGCTGCGTCGTGACTTCAGCATCAACGCCATGGCCGCCTGCCTCGCGCCGGGCCGGTTCGGCGAATTGCTGGACGTGACTGGCGGCAGGCGCGACCTGCTGGCGCGACGCCTGCGCGCGCTGCACGATGCCAGCTTTCGCGACGATGCCACGCGACTCATTCGGGCGGCGCGATACGCCCACCGCATGCGGCTGCGGCCCGCGTCCGGCACCGCCGAATGGCTGCGCCGCGACCTCGGCTACCTGAGCACCATCTCGCCGCCGCGCGTCCATCACGAGTTCTGGCGCACGTTGGACGAGGCCGACGCCGCCGGCACCGTTCTGCACACCTACCGCCTCGGCGTGCTTGGGGCGCTGCACCCGGCCCTGGCTCGCGACGAAACGCCCGCGCTGCTGCGGCGCGCCAAGCGCCACGGCCTCCATGGCGATGCCCTCTTCGCGGCGCTCGTCTACGGCGTCGAGGAATCGCACGTCGGCACCGTGGCGGAGCGGTTCGCCCTCACGAACGACCAGCGGACGCTGGTCGACGGCGTCGTGTTGGCCTGGAGCAGTCGAGACGCGCATGTGGACGGCCTTCGCGACGCGTTGGGGAGAGTCCCGCCGGACGCCGTGCGCGTCGCCGCCGCCAGCACGAGCGACCCCGCGTTTCGCCGGCGGCTGCTCCGCGTGCTGCGCCACCGCTTGGCCCGGCCGCTACTGACGGGCGACGACATCATGGCGCTGGGCGTGCCGCAGGGCCAAGCCGTCGGCCGCCTGCTGTCCATCGTCCGCGACGCGCAATGGAGCGGCCTCGCGCGCACCCGCGCCGGCGCCGTCGCCATCGTCCAACGTCACCTGCGAGCGATGCGCCAATGAAGGCCACCATCATCCAGCGCCACGGCGACCCATCGGTGCTCACGTTCATGGAGATGCCGGACCCCGTTCCGCAAGTCGGCGACGTGCTGGTGCGCGTTCGCGCGGCCGCCCTCAACCGGTTGGACCTTTACACGCGGGCCGGCATTCGCGGCACCCGCCTCACCGCCGACCGCTTCCCGCATATCCTCGGCGGCGACTGCGCGGGCGACATTGTGGATGCCGGCGCGAGCGGCTGGCGGGCCGGCCAGCGCGTCGTGGTGAACCCCTACCTGGGCGATGGCACTTCGCTCGCGATGCTCGGAACGAACCGCCCCGGTTCGTACGCGGAGCTGGTCGCGGTGCCCGCGGCCAATGTCGTGCCCGTTTCCGATTCATTGAGCTACGAGCAGGCGGCCGCGCTGCCGACGGTGTTCTTGCCGGCCCACGCCATCGTCGTCCGCGAAGGCCGCATGTCGTCCAGCGAAACCGCGCTGGTGCTGTCGGCCTCCAGCGGGGTCGGCACTGCGGCCATTCAGGTGGTGAAACGCCTCGTCGGTGCCAAGTGCATCGCCGTGACGAGCACGCCCGCCAAGGCCGACGCGGCGCTGGCCCTCGGCGCCGACCATGTCATCAATTACGCGGCGGAGGACATGACGCAGCGCGTGAAGGAGATCACCAAGGGCCGCGGCGTCGACCTTGTCATCGACCCGTCAGGAGCGCAGTTCTTCGAAACGGCGTATGCTCTGTTGGCCCCCCATGGCCGCTATGGAGTGTGCGGCGTGACGGCGGGATACGAAGTCACGCTACATCTGGGGTTGTTGTTCGCGAAGCGGCTGAGCCTGTTCGGAGTGTTCATGGGATCGACGCCGGAGCTGCGGGACATCGTCGGCGCCGCCGAACGCGGCCTGATCCGCCCGGCCATCCACGCCCGCCATCCGCTGCGTGACGCGCGCCTCGCCCACGAGGCCATGGAGCGCGCCGAGCACTTCGGCAAGATCATTCTCACGGTGGACTGATGCAAGTCACGACCGCTCGCAAGGGCATTTTCAGCGGCATTTACTATGGGTGGGTGGTGGTTGGGGTGGTGGCCTTACTCCGTTTCGCGAGCGGCACCGAGACCAATCCGGTGCTCGGCGTGCTCCAAGGCCCTATGACCGAGGAGTTCGGCTGGAGCCGAGGCCAATACAGCGCCCCCATGGGGGTCGGCACCATACTTGGCGGGCTTGGCGGACTGGCGGTGGGCCCCTTGCTCGACCGTTACGGCGGACGCGTCATCCTCAGCGTCGCCACCGCCGTGCTGGGCGTCGCCTTCCTGCTCATGGGCTTCGTGCAGGAGTATTGGCAACACTTCGTGCTTCAGGTCATCGGCCGGGGCGTGCTCACCTCCATCTTCTTCCTCGCCGTGGGCGTCATCATCCCCAAATGGTTCATCGCCCAGCGCGGACGCGCCGCGGCGCTGGCGAACATTGGGCAGCGCGCCGGGCAGACCGCGTTTCCCATCCTCGCCACGGCGCTCATCGGCGTGTCGGTCGGCACGTTCGCCGGGTGGCGGCTCGCCTGGATCGCGATGGGCGTGATCACGCTGGTGGCGGGGCTGTTGCCGACGGCGCTGTTGATGCGCCGGAACCCGGAGGACATGGGCCTGCTGCCCGACGGCGCCGACGCCAACCCCGACCAGGCGCGGCTTCAATCGAGCACCACTCGGAAAAAGCAGCGCCGGCCGCGCATCGAGGTCAACCTGAACGGCAGGCAAGTGCTGCGAAACCCCGCGTTCTATCTGCTGCTGGTCGCGACCAGCCTCAACAGCTTCGTCATCACCGGCGTCAACTTCCACTGGTTCACGTACTTCACGGACCAAGGGTTGTCCGAGGGCGTCGCGGCGGCATCCATCGCCATCTCCCCGCTGGTCGGCATTCCGGCCTCGATCATCGGCGGCATCCTCGTCGAGCGCTTCCATGTGCGGTACGTCTATGCGTTCGCCTTCGCGTGGGAGGCCGGCTGCATCGTGCTGCTGCTGTTCACGCACAACGCGCCCATGGCGATCGGCTTTGGGCTGTTGCTGGGCGTTGCCTCCGGCATGAGCATGACGGCCAACGCCATCGTCTGGGCCGACTATTTCGGGCGCAAGTCCATTGGCGTGGTGCGTGGGCTCACGTCGCCCGTGCAAATGGCGCTCAACGCGGCCGGGCCCGTGGTCGCCGCGCTGTCGTTCGACGCGACCGGCAACTACAACACCATCTTCACCATCTCCGCCGTGCTCATCACCGCCGGGGCGGTGCTCACGTTCTTCGCGGCCCCACCCAAGGAGCCGGCGCAGCCGGCGGCCGTGCCCGTTCATTCGAGTCGGTAGCTATCCGGCAGGGCGAACGAAGCGGGCACGAAAAAGGGGAGGCCGGCCCAGGTGGGCCGGCCTCCTTTCGAATCGCGGTGAACCGGGCTTACGGCTTCGACTGCTTCTTGCGGGCATCCATGAGCTCGTCCCAGGTGTCATACATCATGAGCTCGGCCCAGAAGTTGTACATGCCCATTTGGTTCTGCTCGGCAACGCCCTGCACCAGCAACCCCGGCATGGTGGGGTCGGTGAACTGGTGCCCCCGGCCGATTTGGTAGTTGTAGGGGTGGCGCTTGGCGATGGTGCCCTTGCTCGCTGCCGTGGCGTAGTTCCAGTTCTCCATGTCGTCCTGCTCGGTCATGCCGGCCGGGCCTGAATAGCGCATGGCATAGTGCCGCATCAGGTCCTTGTATTCCTGCGGGGCCGTCTTGTCCACCAGCGCCCAGCTCCAATACTCGGAGCGCAACGCGTTGCCCGCGGGGTGCCACACGGCGACGCGGCGCGGCTGGCGGCACCAGAACGACATGTTCGGGAACACGTTGCCGCCGCTGCCCATCACGCGGGCGCGGTCGCCCAGGTTCTTCTTCCGCTCCTCGTAGGTGTGGCGCGCCCACTCCGCCACCACGGGATTGCTCTGGAACGTTGGGATCCAGGGCACGTCCTCCATCTGCTGGCCGAACATCATCGCGTGGCCGTTGGGCAGCGTGGCGGTCAGCCGGCGCTGCTTCACTATCTCGTTGTCGCGGCGGCCTTGGCCGGCGCTCGGGCCGATGCCGACGAGGTCGACAGACCGGTGTGACACGTTGTGATAGCCGTCGCCGGCGCGGTTCTCGGCACCGAACTTCCAGTTAGCCGGCGTGATCCACTTCTGCACGCCGCCGACGACCTCCGAGCCACCGGGCGTGCCGTCACGGCCATCAAGTACGTCGTCCATGTAGAAGGCCATGCTGCCGAGGTATTCCATGAAATCGGGCGCGGTCTTGTCCCAGCACGCCCAGATGGTGCCCTTGTAGTTAAACATGCGCGCCTCGACCAAGCCCCATTCGTCCTTCTTCAGCTCGGAGTGGTAGGCCTCCTTGAAGTAGGGCACCCCGACGAGCTTGCCGTCGAGGCCGAAACTCCAGCCGTGGTAGGGGCAGGTGAAGACGGGGGTGTTGCCCTCGTCGTAGCGGCAGACCTTCATGCCGCGGTGCATGCAGGAGTTGAGGAAGACGTGGATCTTGTCCTGCCGGTCACGGGTCATGATGACGGACTCCTCGCCCATGCGGCCGACGAAGTAGTCGCCGGGCTTCGGAATCTGCGACTCGTGGCCGACGAACAGCCAAGCGCGAGCGAAGATACGTTCCATCTCCAGCTTGTAGATCTCCTCGCTGACGAAGATCTCGCGTCCGACCAGCCACTGGTCGGAGTCCACCCACTTCCTGATGTTCTGGCGGATCAGGGTCTTTTCCATCGTCATGGGCACCCTCCTCCATTGCGCGCGTGGTGTTCGCCCACGCGCCGTGTGCGTAGCCGTAAGCCTATGCGCTGCTGCCCCGTCGCACAAGAGGGCCTAGCGTCGTTTCGAAGATATTGAGGCATTGGCCGACGAGTTTCGGCCTGCCTCGCGCTTGCGCCAAAACAGGTATTGATTGGCATAGCCGGCGTGCTGCCCGAAACGGTTCCAGGCCCATTGCCGCGCCGCGGCGTAGTCGATCTTGGGGTCGAGGTCGTACCAGTCCACCAGCACCCGCAGCACCCATCGATCGACGGGGAAAGCCTCGGGCCGGTCGAGCGAGAACAGCATCACGCAATCGGCGATCTTGTCCCCCACTCCGCGCAGGGTCACGAGCGCGTCATGCGCCACTTGGTATGGCGCGCCACGCAGCCTCACCAGCGGCAGCGTGCCGTCGGCCACGGCCCTGGCGGCCGCCGCCAGATATGGGGCCCGAAAGCCGCAGCCCAGCTCTCGCAGCCGCGCCTCGCCCGCCTCCGCCAGCACCTCGGGGCGCGGGAAGGTGCGACGGCTGGCCCCGTCGAGCGTCAGCCGCTCGCCGAAGCACTCCGCGATGAGCTCCATGGTGCGGGCGATGCGCGGAATGTTCGACGTGGACGAGAGGATGAAGCCCGCCAATGTCTCCCACGGCTCTTGCCGCATGATCCGCATGCCGGGGTAGGCCAGGATGCCGTCGCGGCAGCGCGGATCGCGCGCCAGCCTCCGTTGGATCGACGGCAAATCGTCGTCGAGCCGCAGGTAGGCCGTAAGCGACTCGATGAGGTCGCCGGGAGGCGTGGGCGCGCTCTCCACGATTAGACAACCGGACGCCAGCGACAATCGAACGATATCGGGGCCGACGACCCCCAGCCAACGGCCGGCCTCGTCCTTCCGCCAGCGGAAGCATTGGCCGCTGTAGAGCGTGGTGTCGAGGTCGAGCGGTTGCGTGAGCGGGATGCTGACCGATGCGATGGCGTGACGTCCATTCAGGCCGATCCGCCGGAACGGCGCCCGGCGAGCTGGCCTTCGATATTCGGGTCCTCGTCTAGGTCGTCCCAGCGCATGCCTTTCCGATCAACCGCCACCGGCGGCATTGCGCGGAAGTCGCATGAGCAAGCCGTGGTTGCCGACCCACCGACACTGGATCGTGCAGCCGTCGCCGACGAGCCACGGCCCCGCAGGCTACGTGGCCCTCCCGTGCTCCAGCCACTCGCCGACGCGTCGCGGCACCTCGGCCAGCGGGCCCGTGAACACGCTGGGCCCCGGCAGCGACGCCAAGAACCAGCGGCCATAGGGCTTGCTGGTGATGCGCCCGTCCAACACCACCACGACGCCGTGGTCGTTCTTGCTGCGTATCAGCCGGCCGAACCCCTGCCTGAAGCGCAGCACCGCCTGCGGCACCGCGTATTGCATGAACGGCTGCTCGTATTGCTCCGACCGCGCGGCGAATACCGGCTCCGTCGGCACGTTGAACGGCAACCGGCCGACGACCAGCACCTTCACCGCGCCATTACCGATGTCAACGCCCTCCCAGAAGCTCGCGGTGCCGATGAGCACGGCGCGGGGGTTGGCCTGGAACCGCGCGATCAGTTGTTGCGGAGTGCCGTCGACGCCCTGCGCCAGCACGCCGATGCCCCGCGCGGCCAGCGGAGCCCGCAATGCGCTCGCGGTCGCCCGCACCGCCGCGTGCGAGGTGAACAGCGCCAACGTCCGCCCGCCGGCCAGCACCGCCAAATCGCGTATCGCCTCGCCAATCGCCTGGGAGTGGCGCCGGTCGGCAAGTTCTGGGAGCCCGGTCGGCAGGCAAAGCAGCGCAGCGCGCTTGTAGTCGAACGGCGAGCCGAGGCACAGCTCCGCCGGGTCCTCGACGCCGAGGCGCCCGCGGATGTGGGCGAACTCGCCGCGCACTGCCAGGGTCGCGCTCGTCAGCACCACGCTGCGCTTCGCCGCGAAAAGCCCCGCCGACAACAGCGGCGCGACCTCCAATGGCGCGCCGTTCAACGTGAGCGGCCCGCCGCCGTGCCCCAGCCAATACACCATCTGCTCGTCGGCCTTGGACACGAAGCCCTCGACGCGCTTGCGGAGCTCGTCCGTGTCCGCCGACCATTCGGCGACGCTACCCTTCAACGCGTCCACGCCGTCCAGGCTGTCGTTCGAGAATTCGTCGAGGCCGCGTAAGAGCGCCCGCGCCCGCGTGTCGGCCTCGATGGTCGCGGAGTTGAAGCTATCCCAGGCTATCTCCAACTCCGACCACGCCGGCCGCGCGCGCAACGCCGTCGTCACACGCAAGTCGCCGTCCTCGCTCCGGTCGGCGGAGCGCGCCTCATCGGCGAAGGCGACAAGCCCACGCATCAGGTCCGTCCATCGTTCGCGCATCCGGGGCAGCGCGAGTTGCGCTTCGTCAAGACGTGCCTGCAGCGGGTCCATGCGCTGGGGCTCCACACCCGACGCCCGAGCCGAGGCCGCGACACCATGAACCACGCCTGCGAGCCGGTCCACTAGCTCGCCAACGGCGCCCTCGGCCACGTGGAATCCGAACTGACGGGTCGCCTCCTCCTCCAAGTTGTGCGCTTCGTCGACGATGAGGTAGTCGTACTCGGGCAGCACGCCGCCTTGTGTGACGAGGTCCGACAGCAGCAAGGCGTGATTGACTATCACCAAGTGCGCCGCCGCGGCCTCGTCTCGCGCGTGCCGTAAAAAACACGCGCCCTCGCGCGCACCGGGGCAGGTGCCGAAGCCGTTCGCCGACATCCGATCCCATACTCCAAGCTCTCGCCCATGGAGCCGCACCTCGGCCCGGTCTCCGGTTGGGGTGTCTTGCAGCCACGTCAGGGTCTTCGCGAGGGTGCGTGCCTCGTCGGGCGATAGGGCGTCTTGCGCGGCCAGCGCCTCCCAGCGGCGCAGGCATAGGTAGTTGGCCTTGCCCTTCATCTGCGCCACGCGAAACTTCGAGATGTCGATGCCGGGCACGCCTTCCAGCGTCGCCAGCACGTGCGGTATGTCCTTCCGCATGAGCTGTTCTTGGAGGCTAATGGTGTTCGTGGACACGACGACGCGTGCGTTGTTACGCAATGCGAACAGCACGGATGGCAAGAGGTAGGCCACCGACTTGCCGATGCCGGTGCCGCCTTCCACCACGAGGTGGCGCACCTCGCCCTGGCGTTCCGCCGAGCCGAGCGCGTCGGCGACGGCGCGCGCCATCGCCAGCTGCTCCGGGCGCGCCTCGAAACGCGGGAAGCGCCGCGCGAATGGGCCGGAGGCCGACAGCAGGCGGGAAATCTCCTCCGGGTCGAGCGGCCGTGGCACGGTATTCGGCGCGCCGATGGGGAGCGGACGCTCCAGCCGGGCGGCCAGGGCTCGCCGGTCGACGCCCGACACCGCGCCCGCCGTGGTCGCGACGTCGGCTAGGCCGGCGAACAGGTCGGCCAGGGGGCTCTGCGCTTGCCTGGCGAGCGCCGCCAGCCGCCGCAGCAGCCCGCCGGGCATTGCGCGGGCGTGGGCCACGAGCGCGCCGTAGACGTGGCAAGCGTGATCGACAGCCGCGGCGAGCACCTGCCCGCGTTGCGCGCTGGGGACGGATACTGCGACGTCGACAGCCTCAGGGGAAGCATCCGCCAACGCCGGCAGCAACAGCTCGGTAAGCTCGCGCAGTTCCCACGAGCTACCCGCCGGCGCCGCGCCCCGTGCCGCCAACGCCGCCAGCGTTTCCGCGAGCCGATATCCGGTGATGGGGGCATCGCCGCAGAATTCGACCAGCGCGCGAGCCGAGGCGTCGGCGGGGAGGCGGTCGATCACGTTGGCGCCGTGGAATTTCACGGCGGCCACCCGCGTTCCGCCCGCGTCGGCGGCAAGCGCCACGACCGGCGCGTCGAGCGGGTGGACACGGAAAATGGAGCGCGTTGTGGAGAGCTGCATAGGTCCTTCACTTGAACGGTACGCAATGCCACGGCCGAGTGCAACGACTCCGTGTCACGCAACGGAGCGGCTTGAGACGTCTGAGACGTCATGGAGCGCGGGTGGCGAAACAGTGGCGAATCCGCTATAAATAGGTCGCCCAAGCACAGTCCTTCGGCGTTTGGAGGAGGCATCCGGCCATGGCGAAGGTCTACAGCCACTACACGAACGAATACATCGAGTTCGAAAAGTGGAATGAGCACCTCGACAAGATCACGCCGGACATCGCCATCAGCTATTACGTTGGCAAGCCAACGCTGATAAAGAAGCTCCGGGTGCCTTCCGGCTATTACTACGAGAGCTACACGCCTCAGCCGCCGCTCGACATGATGAAGCGCGCGCTGCAGCAGGCGCAGTCGGGCCAGGTGCGTAACGGCTTCTTCCCGATCAATGCCGAGCTGAACGAGTGGATCGAGAAGAACAACCCGGCGATCCGCGCGCCCGGCAAGTAGCCCCTCCCTGTTCGCCGGCGCGGCAGTGCCTCGTCACCGAGCCGCGGCTGTCATGGTCACTCCCGTTCGCCTGACAATGACGACTTGCGGCGGCGCGAGGCCACGTCCTCACGACGACATGCCGGAGTTCTCCCGCGGCCCCACCAACCTAACGGCGCGCGCCGCCCAACCCTTGCGGCGCAGCCACGACGCGGCCGACCGTGCCTCGCCGCGGCCGGGCGTCAACGCGAACAGCGAGGGTCCGGCTCCAGCCAGGTGGACATCGCGCAGGCCGGCATCATGCGCCGCCACCAACACCCGCTCGTGCGCTGGATACGCTTGCGGCACGACCGCGTCGAAGGCGTTGAACAGCGTGCCGCGCAACGGCTCTCCCTTTTCCAGCCGCCGGCGCGCCTCGGCCGTGCGCGGGGCATCGGGCGACCAATGCTCGGGCCGCAACAGGCCATAGAGGGTCGCCGTCTTGTGGTCGTCCGTCGAGCCGACGGCGATCAGCACGGCCCAACGCTCCACCGGCGCGGGCAGCGGTGTCACGGCGTCACCCCTACCCTCGCCGAGCGCGGTGCCGCCCACGAGGAAAAAGGGCACGTCGCTGCCGAGTCTCGCCGCGATGTTCCTGAGCGCGTCGTCGCCCAGGTTTGGCCGCCACAGGGCGCGCAGGCCGAGCAACGCCGTCGCCGCGTCGCTGCTGCCACCGCCAAGACCGGCCGCCGGCGGGATGCGCTTCCGTAGCACGATGCGCCCGCCCCGTCTCGCGCCGGCGGCGGCTTGAAGCAGGCCCGCCGCCCTGAGGACGAGGTTGCCCTCGACGGGCGCCGCTCCCTTCGGCGACACGCGCAGCGACACCGCCTCGGCGTCCTCGAATGTCAACGTGTCGGCGAGGTCGACCGTCTGGAGGATCGTCCGCACCTCGTGGTAGCCGTCGGCGCGTTTGCCCAGCACCTCAAGCGTGAGGTTGATTTTCGCGAACGCATGGAGTCGCGGCGGTGAAGCGGTGGGCACGGCCCGCCGATTCTAGCGAGCGCGCCAAGCCCGGTACAGCGCCACCCACTCGGGCCACGACAGCGTTTCGGCGCGGCGCGACTGCTCGATGCCGGCCGACCGCAACAGCGCATCGGCGTCGGCGCCGGGTATGCCCAAGCCCTGCGATAGCGCGTTTCGCAGCTGCTTGCGCCGGGCGCTGAACGCCGCGCGGGCGAGCACGAAGAAAGCGTCGGGATCGTCGATGCCATCGACCGGCTTGCCACGCACCTCCAACGCCACAACGGCCGACGTCACCTTCGGCGGCGGGTTGAACGCCCCCGGCCGCACCAACCGCACGACGCGCGCGGTGGCCCGGATCTGCACCGCCAGCGATAGCAGCGACATGTCGCCCGGCCTCGCGCACATCTCCTGCGCCACCTCGCGCTGCACCAGCACGGCGGCATGCGTGGGCGGGCACTCGCCTTCCAAGAAGCGGCGCAAAATCGGCATCGCGGCGTAATAGGGCAAATTGCCGGCGAGCTTGTAGGCCCGGCACCCGTCGAGCAGCACGCTCGGCTCCGCCTGGCGAGCGTCGGCGTGCACCACCGTCACGTTCGGTGGCATGGCATCGCGCAGCGCGCCGGCCAAGGCCTCGTCCAGCTCCAAGGCGATCACCCGCGCGGCCCGCGCGGCCAGCACCTCCGTCAATGCTCCGCGCCCCGGCCCTACCTCGATGACCGTGTCGCCGGGGCCCACGCCGGCGGCATCGGCGATGGCGCCCAACAGGTTGCGGTCGGTGAGGAAGTGCTGCCCCAGCGACTTTCTCGGAGCGCCGGCGCGGTCACGGCTGGTGGATCGCGGTTGCTGCTTCAATCGGCCGCTTGCTCCAATCCTCGGCGGACGATGGCGGTCGCGATGGGCCATCGAACGCGCCCGCCGTCCCCGCCACGGTGGAACGCGCGATGGGGCCGTGGCGCGGGGCGACAGCAAGCGTTGGCGCCGGTCTTGCGCGTCGCCCTCCGTGCCGCGGCCGAAAACGACGGCGCCCCGCTCCAATGAGAGCGAGGCGCAACGCTTGCCGATCGAGTGGCCGTGCACCCTCCGTCGAGCTGGAGACCAGCACTTGTCCCATTGGGCGCCGCTCAAACCAGGCTGATCTGCGGCACCCGGTGGACACCGCTTACCGCTGCTTCCTTCCGGACCTGACGGGGTTCACGGGCCGCCGCCGCGCAGGGCCCGGCTCTCACCGCGACGCCCGAGCCAGAGGTGCTGAGGCCAACCCTCGGGAGGGAGTTCAACCCCGCTAAAGCGGATTTCGGGTGCAGGGCACCGCTAACTCCCCGTCTAGCACGACCGTCGACCATCGTACCAGCCCGGCCCGGCGCCGCACAAGCGCGCGTCGCCGCGACGAGACGCGCGCCATCGTCCTCGTGAACAGTCGGTGAACAACGGTGCCGTCCGCGTTTCCGCGTCTTTCACGGCTCCCTCGGCGCTGGTAGACTCGCAGGCATGACAAATGTGCGAACCGCCGTCATACCCGCCGCTGGCTTCGGCACCCGCTTCCTGCCCATCTCCAAGGCCATTCCGAAGGAGATGCTGCCCATCGTCGACCGGCCCGCCATCCAATACACGATCGAGCAGGCGCTGGACGCCGGCATCGACCGCATCGTGCTGGTGACCTCGCGCGGCAAGACGCCGATGGAGGATTACTTCGACATCGCGCCCGACCTGGAGGCGACGCTGGAGCGCCGCAAGCACGCGAAACTGGACGAGGTGCGCCGCATCTCCCGCATGGCCGACATCGTCACGGTCCGCCAGAAGGAGCAGCGCGGCCTCGGCCATGCCGTGCTCTGCGCCAAGGAGGCCGTCGGCGACAACCCGTTCGTCGTCTTCCTGCCTGACGACATCATCGTCGGCCCGGCGCCGTCGGTCACCCGGCAGCTCATCGACGTCTACGGCCGTCGCGGTAGCGTCATCGCCGTTCAAGAGGTGCCGATGGAGCAGGTGTCGTCGTACGGCGTCGTCGCGGGCGAGCAGGTGGGCGAGCGGGAGTGGCGGCTGCGCGAGGTGGTCGAGAAGCCGCCGCGCGACAAGGCGCCGTCGAACCTCGCCATCGTCAGCCAATACATCTTCTCGCCGGAGATATTCGCGGCGCTGGAGCGGATCACGGAGGGCGCCATCGGCGAGTTGCAACTCACCGACGCCATCCAGATCCTCGCCAAGGGCAGCGGCGTCCACGCCTACAAGTTCAACGGCACGCGCTACGACTGCGGCACGCCGCTGGGCCTGCTGCAAGCCTCGGTCGAGCTGGCGCTGGAGCGGCCCGACATGCGCGACCGCGTCAAGGCGTGGCTGGCGGGGCTGAACGCGAAACTGGGCCAGCCAACAGGGTAGCGGTCTGGGCGACCGCGCCGCCGAATTGCTGCCGCCCTATGGCGTAACCACCACGGCTATCACACTCGCGCCGGCGCCGCGTGGGTGACTACTTGTCCATCTTCAGCACGGCGAGGAACGCTTCCTGCGGCACCTCGACGCGGCCGATGCGCTTCATGCGCTTCTTGCCCTCGGCCTGCTTCTCCAGCAGCTTGCGCTTGCGCGTCACGTCGCCGCCGTAGCACTTCGCCAGCACGTTCTTGCCCATCGACTTGATCGTCTCGCGCGCGATGATGCGCCCGCCGATGGCCGCCTGAATCGGCACCTCGAACAGCTGGCGCGGAATCAGCGTCCGTAGCCTCTCCACCAGCGTCCTGCCCTGAGAGAACGCATTGTCCTTGTGCGTGATGAGGCTCAGCGCATCCACCGGCTGGTTGTTCACCAGCACGTCCAGCCGCACCAGCGGGGCCTCGCGGTACTCGCCCACGGTGTAGTCGAGCGACGCATAGCCCCTGCTGCGCGTCTTGAGCTGGTCGTAGAAATCGACCAGCACCTCCGACATCGGCACGTCCGCCTCCAGCAGCACCCGCGGATCGCTGGACGGCAGGCTGTCCGGGTCGCCCTGCTTCACGACCGCCGAGTCGAGGTATTCCGTCTTCTTGAACTCGCCCCGCTTGGAGCTGATGAGGTCCATCATCGGCCCCAGGAAGCGCGACGGCGTGAGGATGCTGATGCGGAGCCACGGCTCCTCGACGCGTTGGTATTCACCGCCGGACGGCAGGTCGGTTGGCCGGGCGATCTCGCGCACGGAGTTGTCGTTCATCACGACCCGGTAGACGACGCTAGGCGCCGTGACCACCAGGTCCATTCCGAATTCCCGCTCCAGGCGCTCTTGCACGATCTCCATGTGCAGCAGGCCCAGGAAGCCGCAGCGGAAGCCGGGTCCAAGCGCCGCGCTTTGCTCCGGCTCGAACACCAGCGAGGCGTCGTTCATCTGCAGCCGCTCCAACGCCTCGCGCAGCTCGTGGAACTCGTTACCCTCCGAAGGGTACATGCCCGCGAAGACCATCGGCTTGCGCGCGCCGTAGCCCGGCAACGCCTCGTCGGCGCCGCCGCGGTAGAGCGTGATCGTGTCGCCGACACGGCACTCGCCCACGCTTTTCAAGCCGGTGGCGATGTAGCCCACTTCGCCGGCGGCAAGCTCGTCCACCTTCGCCATCGTCGGCCGGAACACGCCGACTTCCAGCACGTCGGCCATGGAGTTGGTCGCCATCATGCGGATGCGGTCGGTGCCGCGCACCACGCCGTCGAACACGCGGACGTAGGCCATGACGCCCTTGTAGGAGTCGTATTTCGAGTCGAAGATGAGTGCCCGCAACGGCTTGTCGGGCCGCGCCGCTGGCTGCTGCACCCGGTTGATGATCTCGTGCAACAACTCCTTGACGCCGGTGCCGACCTTGCCGGACACGTACAGCACCTCTTCCGGCTTGAAGCCGAATGCCTGCTTCAACTCGGCCTTGACGCGCTCCTGGTCCGACTGCGGCAGGTCGATCTTGTTCACCACCGGAATGATGGTGAGGTCGTGCTCCAGCGCGAGGTAGACGTTCGCGAGCGTCTGCGCCTGGATGCCCTGCGTCGCGTCGACGACGAGGACGGCGCCCTCGCAAGCGGCCAGGCTGCGCGACACTTCGTAGCCGAAGTCGACGTGGCCCGGCGTGTCGATCAGGTTCAGTTCGTACTCGTCGCCATCGGTGTGCGTGAACGCCATCCGCACGGCCTGCGCCTTGATGGTGATGCCGCGCTCGCGCTCGATGGGGTTGGAGTCGAGCAACTGCTCTTGCATGTCACGCGCGGCCACCGTGCCGGTGATCTCCAGCATGCGGTCGGCGAGCGTGGACTTGCCGTGGTCGATATGGGCGATGATGCAGAAGTTGCGTATGTGAGCGGCGTCCATGGATTCCCAATCATACCAGGCGCGCCATCGCGCCGTTGCCGGATCGGGGAACCCCGCGGCGACGCTTACGTGCACTCCAACGCCAGGCGCAGGTTGGTCAAGTTCTGCCGCATCAACGTGAAGTAGTCCTCGCCGGCGGCCGCTTGCCCGGCCGTGAGCCCCTCGATCGGATTCAAAACCAAGGTGCGAGCGCCAACCTCCTCGGCCAGCGTCCGCGCCAAGCGCGCGCTGACCAGCTCCTCGAAGAAGACGTACTTGACGCCCGCCGCGCGGACTTGGTCGGCCAGCACGGCGAGCCGCGCCGGGCTCGGCTCCGCATCGGGCGCGATGCCGGCTATGGACAGCTCCTCCAACCCATAGCGCTCGACCAGGTAACCGAACGCGTCGTGCGCCGTGACGATCACTTGGCGCTGGCACCCCGTGAGCCCACGGCTGAACTCCGTGTCCAGCGCCGTGAGATCGCGGAGGAGATCGTGTAGGTTCGACTCGTAGACGCCGGCGTTCGCCGGGTCCAGCTCGCTCAACGCCGCTGCGATCGCCTCCGCCTGCTCGCCATAGCGAATGGGGTCGAGCCAAACATGCGGATCGACCGGGCCGTGGTCGTCGGCGTGGTCGTCGGCGTGGTCGTCGGCGTGGTCGTCCTCCGCCTCCTCCGGCGCCCTGGCTTCCTCGCGGGCCCGGATGTTGGCGGACGCATCGAGCGCCACCGGGCCGTCGGCGCCGATCGATTCCATGGCGCGGTCCACCCATTCCTCGAAGCCAAGGCCGTTATACACGAGCAGGTCGGCGGCGCGCAGGTCGACGATGTCGCGAGCGGTCGGCTCCCAGTCGTGCGGCTCCACGCCGACAGGCACGAGCGTCCGCACGGTGACTCGGTCGCCGCCGACGCGTCGCGCCAAGTATTCCAGCGGGTAGAACGATGCCGCGACCTCGAGCTTGGCGGCTTGCGAACCGGAGGGCGTCGCGGTTGCTCCACTCGCGCACGCGGAGACGAGCGCGATGGCGGCCGCCGCGAAAATGGCAAGCAGTGGGAGACGAAACGGAAGGTGTCGGCGGTGTCGCATGATGGTTCCTTGGTGAGACATAATATCAGTTCATAGATGAGAGAAAGCGGACGCCCGGTGCGTCCGAATGTTGTCATGGAGAACCGATAGCGGCATTCAATCACACCGGCAAGCCAGTGTCAACGCGGTCTCGCCGACACGATACTGAGATTCGATATCATTACTGAGGCGCGCATGGACATCGCCGCGACCTCGTGTGATGATGCCGTCATCCGCACCGTCGCGCCACCTTCGCGCGATGCCTCGCCAAGGAGCGCCCACCATGCAATACGTGAACCTCGGAACCGCCGGAGTCAAGATCTCCCGTCTCGCCCTCGGCACCAACATGCTGGGCGGCTACGTGGACGAGCAACGCAGCATCGAGCTCGTCCACGCATTCCTCGACGCCGGGGGCAACTTCATCGACGAGGCCGACGTCTACGGCGGCGGCAAGTCGGAAGAGATCATGGGCAAGGCGCTGAAGGGTCGCCGCGGCCAGGCCGTGCTGGCGACCAAGTTCAACGCGCCCATGGGCCAAGGGCCCAACGACAAGGGCAACAGCCGCAAGCACCTGATGGACAGCATCGAGGCCAGCCTACGCCGCCTGCAGACCGACTACATCGACCTGTACATCATTCACAACTGGGACGCGACCACCCACATCGCGGAAACGCTGCGGACGATGGACGACCTCGTCCGCCAGGGCAAGATCCGTTATGTCGGCGTGTCCAACTTCGCGGCGTGGCAAGTGGTCCGGGCCCTTTGGGTCGCCTCGCGCTACGGCTTCGACCCCGTCCGATCGGTGCAGATCGAATACAGCTTCACGAAGCGTGGCCCCGAGAACGACATCCTGCCGATGGCATCGGAAATGGGGCTCATCGTCACGCCTTATTGGGTGCTGCAGGCGGGCATCCTCACCGGCAAATACAAGCAGGGCGAGGCGCCGCAAGGCAGCCGCTTCGCCGCGAACGCCCAAACGGCGCAGCGCATGAAGGACCGCTTCCTGCGCGAGGAGACGCCCAGCATCATCGAGCGCCTCGAGCAAGTATCGCGCGAGGCCGGCAAGACGCCGGCGCAGGTGACCATCGCATGGGCGCTGTCGAAGCCCGCCATCGGCTCCGTCATCGCGGGGACCAGCCGCCCAGAACAGGTGCGGGAAAACTGCGAAGCGGTCGGCATCACACTTACTGAGGACCAAATCAAGCGGCTCGACACGGCGGCGGTGCCCGCCTAGCATCCATCGCTCCAACCGTTGGACGCGGGGAGGCGCCGTCGCGCGACGGCGCCTCCTCCTTCGTCGGTCGAGCATCACGTCCAAACGAGCCCTTGCCCAAGGCGCGTTAGTCGTCGAGCCACTTCGACCGGTTGGCGAACCCGCCGCTGAGCCCGACCGGCGAGCCGTCGCCGCGCCAGCATGCCGCGCCCATGAGCAACCCGGTCGCCTCGTCCACTTGCACGCCGTTCATGCCGCCCGCCACCGCCTGCACGCGTTGCAGGCGATGCCCCATCGACTCCAGTTCCGCGATGACGCTCGGCTCGACCATCGATTCGATGAGCGTGACGGGCCCGTTGGACCAGAGGCGGGGGGCCTCCACCGCCTCCTGTAGGTTCATTTCATGGTCGA